>Ga0214472_10003077_pt1 | contig 17736 bp, 17 predicted proteins | sample RVTome_6_FD_207662 | JGI IMG/M metagenome (GOLD analysis project Ga0214472, IMG submission 207662) | Soil microbial communities from uranium-contaminated site in the Upper Colorado River Basin, Wyoming, United States - RVT140D175 | ecosystem: Environmental > Terrestrial > Soil > Contaminated >...
GAAAATTACTGATCAAGTATCGTCTTTACGTAGAGTGGCGTCTTCATCAAAATCTATCTCTGCTTCATCATCCAGCATAATAGTTTCATCGTCAGAATCGATATCATTCTCGTCGAGAGAAAAGTCAGGTTCGAGAGTTTCCTTTTCAGTGCTGGGCAAATCACGAATAATGGTATCTTCATCATCAGGATCAGGTTCATATAAATCAGATAATTCATCAGCAGAAGCCGTACCTGTTATATCAAAATCCATATCTTCACCAGTGATATCAGGCTCTTCCATACTGTCACCATCACTATCACGAATTTCTGTTGCATCTTCTGAGTCATCTATTGCATCTATTGCAGCGTCATGATCACGCATTTGTGTTGCATCTTCCGAGTCACCTGCCGGTTGCGCAGCAAAAACAGTATTGGATATTACCGTCATACCGCTATCTTCCATTTCCGGCATGATAAATTCAAAATCACATTTATGTAGTCGAATACGATCACCGTGTTTTAAACGCACTTCACTGTTCACTGGTTGGCCATTTACAAAAGTGCCATTAATACTGCCTTGATCAATGATCCAGAATGAATAATCTTTAAACTCGATTAATGCATGACGACGACCAATGGTCGACTCATTTACAACAATGTAATTGAGATGTTCTGTATCTTTTCCTGCCACGCGACCGAACATAGTCGGTTTGGTGCCTAACTTATGCGTTTGTTTGTCAGTCTTCCCTTGCAGGTCATTGATATAAGCTTCCTGAGCAAATTCTTCAACGCCTGTTTTTAATTCACGATTACGACGTAAAAGTAAAATCAATATACCCAATAACGTGAGCGTTAAAACAATCGCTGCAGCAATCATAATCATCGAACGGATACGTTCTTCTTCACCCATCGCTTGTACAGGTACTTCGATTATCATTGGTGCAGGTGTCGCCTGTTCTGCAACAGGAGCTGGCGCCTCTACTGGAACAGTTTGAACGACTTCAACTACGGGTTCAGGAGCGGGAGGCGTATTTATAATTTTATTAATTTGCTCAAACACACTTTGTAAATCAGCGACTGTCAATGCGCGATAATATTCGCCGTCTGTTTTTTGAGAAATCGATTGAATTAATTGAAAGTCCGCAGCTTCAGTAAAAGCGATACCAAAAATTTTAATCTCATTATCTGCCGCATCGGGAGCCAAATCTTCGCGTAACCATTTTGATTTTTCCAGATCACGATCAGGTGCACCAGTATCAACAATGCCATCCGTCATAAAAATAATGGATTTTTGCGCATCATCACGACCGTTATTCTTTAGTTCATAAATTGCACGTTCAATACCAGCCGGGCTATCGGTAAACTGTCCTTTATAATTTACATTTTCAATACTATTTAGAAGAATCTCTCTATTAGCTAATGACGCATATGTTAGAGGAACAGGTAAACGTACGCCTTGATCAAAAATAACGACACCAACGCGCGTATTTTCATCCTGTTGACTAATAAATTCCTTTACTGCGTTATTGACCAGGAAATCCGGATCATTCTTTTTCATACTGCCTGAATTATCCAGAACCAGAACAACGTCCTTGGTCAATGTTGTCATTTCATTAAGAGCGATATCAGGAGTCTGAAATTCTTCTTCAATCGGTGTTTCCGAAACTGGCGTCCCGGTTTCTAAACCTGCTTTGTCCGCTACAGATTCAGGCTCAGAGTCTTCAGGTAAAATTTCACTTTCTAGTTCAGTTTCATCCGGCAAAAGGTCTGCTGCTGTTTCAGTAAGCGCCATTTCAACAGAATCAAGCCCGGAATCGACAGCGACATCAATGGCTTCTGGTTCGGCATTGACGCTAACACAGAGAAAAATCAGTGAAATTTGTAGAATTTGTCTAACTATTTTATCCATGAAATAAATGAAGTATCAGATTGTCGTATTAGTCCATTATATGTCTATTCGTAACATACTGAAATGCTTTACTTATATCATTCGTAAATCAGCTTAAGTTCCAGTCGCTACGGGTTTCTCTGGATAAGCGCTCCATTCACTCCAGGAACCGGCATACAGCTTTGGTAAATCTAATCCCGCATGTGCCGCTGCAAGTAAATTATGGCAAGCTGTGACACCTGAGCCACAGTAAAATACGGATTCTTCAGAGGGTGTGTTTCCTAATATTTCTTCAAACTCCTGTTTTAGTGCCTGTTTTTCCTTGAAACAGCCATTTTCAGAAATATTCTCTTTCCAGAATCGATTCAATGCGCCGGGAATGTGACCGGCGGCTTTATCAATCGGTTCTGATTCACCTCTGTACCGAGCGGGTTCTCTCGAATCAACGAGTAGCTTGGCCTGCTCAACTTGGTCAATATCGATAATATCTTCTACTAACGCTGTATTTTTAAATTCACTTTCTGTACGCACTTCATTATTCGTACTAACCGCACCTCCAGCTTCAAGCCACGCTTGCCAGCCACCATCCAGTACCGCAACATTTTCATGTTGCATATGTTTTAACATCCACCATAAACGTGCAGCAAACGCACCAAACGCATTGTCATAAATAACCACCTGCGACTTTGGTCGGATACCAAGCTCCGAAAACAAAGTATTCATTGTTTCTACTGTAGGTAATGGATGACGACCCTTATTTGTTGCGGGAGGACGGCTTAAGTCATCATGCAAATCAACATAGATCGCAGCTGGAATATGTCCTTGCAGATAAGCTTGCTTGCCCGCATTCTTGTCAGCTAAATCATATCGAGTATCAAAAATAAGCCAATCCGGATTTTCATACTCACTAAGTAAGGAATTAACATCTATTAAAGTCGTAAACATTATTTATTTACCGTGGTTTATTTCAGGAATTATTTATCGCTTTCTAAACAGTTCGCACAAATACAGTATTATATTTTATAGTGATAATGACATGACAATACAAATTCAACACTATTTTAGACAGATATCAATGTTATTCATTGTATTCTCACTTTCAGGCTGCGCTTCTATTAATTACTACAGCCAGTCTGTTCAAGGTCAATTAGAAGTAATGCAAAAAAGTCAGGATATTGTCGATATTCTAAAGAAAAATGATATTTCCAATTCTCTTCGCAACAAATTAAACACGGTATTACTGTTAAGAAAATTTTCTACCGAGCAGCTTGGCTTACCGAAAAACAATAGTTATTTATCCTATACTGATCTTGAACGTGACTATGTCATCTGGAATATATTTGCTAATGAAGAGTTTTCTATAGAACCAGTCCAATGGTGTTACCTGATTGTTGGTTGCTTGAGTTATCGCGGTTATTTTTCTCAATCAGCAGCTAAGCAACATGCAGCAAAACTTGCTAAACAGGGATATGATATTTACTTGGGTGGTGTCCCTGCTTATTCAACACTTGGCTGGTTTGATGATCCGATTTTAAATACCATGCTTGGATGGAGTGATGTCCGCCTAGCCTCAGTTTTGTTCCATGAATTAGCTCACCAGCAACTTTATATCAGGAACGACACGGAATTTAATGAATCCTACGCAGATGCAGTAGCGCATATTGGCGTGACAAAATGGCTCACGCAAAAAAACGATATAAATCTGATAAAAGAATATCAGCAGTCCCAACAACAAGAGCAAGAATTCGTAGACCTGGTTATGCGATATAAATCCATACTGAATGAAATTTATCAGTCCTCTGAAAGTGAGGAGATAAAACGAAAACAGAAGAATGAAGCTCTGCAAATAATGAGAAATGAGTATTTTAAAATGAGTAAAATATGGGGACAAAATCCCTATAAAGAATGGATCTCAACAGATATTAATAATGCTAAATTGGCCGCTATCGTTACTTATAGGAAGTATGTACCTGCTTTTCTTGATCTATATCAAAAACTGGGAAAAAATTTATCTGACTATTATTCATTTATTAAATCATTATCAGACTGTAAGCCAATGAAACGAAAAGAAATCATGGAAAGCAGACAAATTGAGTTTGAATGTTGAAGCCAATCATTGATACACTTCATATTACAAATTTATGGATAATCATCCTCATGCTTAATGATAGAGTGCAAACTAATTCAAAATTATTATGTATAGCGTTGAACCGGTTTTAAACTATATCCTCTAACAAACTTAATTTCGTTTTCACTATATTTAATACAAATGCTAAACAAATTTTTTGCTAAACCGATAGAAATCAACGTTGGCGAACAATCGCTAAAATTCTCTTCACTTGCGGATTTTGAATTTGCTCTCGCTGGCAGAACATCCGTTCCTTCAAAAAAAATCACCAGTATGGTGAAGTTTTCTATAGACGAACTAAGAAAGGAAGCAAAGACAATCAAGGAAATTGAAAAACAGTTTGTATCGATGCTATCAAAGTCGATAGAAGAGCCTGAGAGTATAAATCGCGCCTTGCGTGAAATGGATGCGCAGATTTTTTCACAGGATCACGGTTGGCGTTCAATTATCTCAGCGCTACATAGTGGCGACGAAGAACTCAATGAATTCCGACGTGTTGCGCTGGTAAAATATATGCAGTACCTCTCGTCTCGTCAGGAGATAATCAAGTATCTGTATTCTGAGAAGAAGAAACACATTAAATCTGCCGACAGATTAAATAGCGCAGAAGAAGGTAACGAATTTAAAGATACCTTGATGCTGGAGAACACGGTATTTGAACCGCTGTCAGAAGGAAAGACTAGTGCAGAAATGGAAAGAATGCCTAAGGGCGAAAATGTCACCATAAGAATGAAACCGGGTATAGAGATTGATGTTTTGATATCCAAGCATCAATGCAAAATTATTTGTGACGAATCGGGCAGTAAATTTATTGATGAATCAGAACGAAGTTACAAATTAAAAACTGGAAAGAATGTTATTGGGCGTGATAGTAAAAGCGATATTATGATGGATCCAAATTTACGAGATGTGTCTCGAACACACCTGGTGATTGAAGCTGATGACTCGAATACTCTTTATCTGACCGATCTTTCTGCTCATGGAACCTACATTCCACTTAAATACCTGGAAAGCCATACTTTCTAGCTTTAGCTTCCGCCAAATATTCCTTTTATCTTACCGACTAAGCCTGGTTTTTGTTCACCACGTCTTTTTGCTGCGGCATTGGCACGTGCCTGGTCTGCTTTACTTAAAGGTTTGTCTGCCCCTGCCCCTGCCCCTGCACTTGCACCAGCACTTCCACCTGTCGTTTTTCCAGCTAATAAATTCTTCATCCTCGAAGCTCCAGTAGCACCAACTTTTTGCGTCACCTTCTTGATAAGAAATTCATCGTCATAATCTTTTGCCCGGAGCTCTTCAATAAGCTCCATGATCATTTCATCTTCTTTATCTTTTTTTAAAGCGAGGTAAAGATGTTCAAGTAGACTCTCAGACCACATCGTTTGAACTTCTTCTTTTCCAGATGATTTATCACTCATTTATTCTGACTCCATAGGAAGTTTGCCAATTCTTTTTAATATTATCAGGCGAATTTAAAAAATAACAATCTATTCAAGCACATATTTATTTGATAATACTAGTCAGTATGCGCCATATTTCCACATATAAAGTAAATTTATGCAAAAATTAACTATACATATAAGCACATATTATAGGTAGCACTAAGCCTTTCTGATAAAATCGCCGCTTTTAAAGTATTATTAAAATAGAAATCAATAACTTAGATAATAAAAATCATCATGAGCACATCAGAATTTAATCCGGAACAACAGGCTATTGAGTATTCAGATAGTTCGCCTGTCGCCATCATCAAATTAGCGCTAGAGAATTTTGACAATATTGCCATTTCCTTTAGTGGCGCTGAAGATGTGGTATTAATTGATATGGCGACCAGGATTAATCCGGATGTTAATGTTTTTTCGCTCGATACCGGACGACTACATGCCGAGACTTATCGTTTTATCGAACAGGTACGCGAACATTACAATTTAAAGATTGATGTGCTCTCGCCGGAGACTGAATCTGTACAAAATCTGGTACGAGAAAAAGGCCTGTATAGTTTTTACAAAGATGGACACAAAGAGTGTTGCGGTATTCGTAAAGTTATTCCGTTGCGACGAAAACTAACAACTCTTGATGCATGGATAACAGGACAAAGAAAAGACCAAAGTCCTGATACAAGAAGCACGGTTCCAGTAATAGAACGTGATGCAGCTTTCTCCACTTCTGAAAAACAGTTGATAAAATTTAATCCACTTGCAAACTGGTCTTCCGCTGATGTTTGGGAATACATAAGAAGCAATGATGTGCCGTTTAACGCTTTACACCAACAAGGTTTTATAAGCATAGGTTGCGAACCTTGTACTCGTGCTGTATTGCCTAACCAACATGAACGTGCTGGTCGCTGGTGGTGGGAAGAAGCAACCCAAAAAGAATGCGGTTTACATGAAGGAAACTTAAAGAAATAAATTTTTATGAAAATTACTTTTGTCAAAAAAATCAAAGTCGATGGCAACCCATGCCGAAAGTGCGCGGAAGTGCAGTCACGCCTTGAAAAAGAGGGCTACATGAACAGGATAGATCGAACTGTTATTGCAGACGAACGTGATATGAATAGTGAAGGAATGCAATTAGCGAAGCAATATTCGGTAAATCTAGCACCTTTTTTTCTTGTTGAAAATGAAGGCAAAGAAGCCATTATTTACACTGTTTATTTCAAATTTATTAATGAAGTATTAAATGGCCAAACCAGCGAAGAAGAGGCAGCAAAAGATATTCTGGATGCAAATCCTGATCTGGATTTTCTTTGATGTTTTAATAATATGGTAGTGCGATACTGTTAAATATCTCTTCCAGCTCCTGCTTGGTTTTAGTCTGCATTGATTGCTGAATAATGTCTTGTGTCAGATGCGGCGCAAATAGCTTTATAAACTCATACATATAAGCACGCAAAAATGTGCCTCGACGAAAACCAATTCTTGTAACACTCGGTTCAAATAAATGACTCGCATCAATTGAAACCAGTTCGCTATCGATCTTTGGGTCATAAGCCATACTCGCGACAATACCTACACCTAAATTCATTTTGACATAGGTCTTGATAACGTCTGCATCAGAAGCAGTAAAAACCAGTTTTGGAGATAAGCCCGCTTTTTGAAAGGCATGATCCAATTGAGAACGCCCGGTAAAACCAAACACATAAGTAACTATTGGATACTCGGCCAAGGTTTCCAACGTTAGGTTAGTTTCATTTGCTAATGGATGATCATGACAAACAATGACACTTCTGTTCCACCGATAACAAGGCATCATTATCAGGTTATCAAACAACTCTAGTGCCTCGGTCGCAATGGCAAAATCAACCGTGCCTTTAGAAGCTAACTCAGATATTTGTACTGGCGTTCCCTGATGCATATCCAGAGAAATATCCGGATAAAGCTTGATAAAGTCCTGAATAATCTTAGGCAAGACATATCGCGCCTGCGTGTGTGTTGTTGCAATTGAAAGACTGCCATGGCGCTTATTGCTAAAATCATCAGCAACACGTTTTACGCCTTTGACCTTGTCTAATATCTCGGCTGCCATTTCAATGATAATTCGACCTGCGGGTGTGATTTCAGTCAGGTGTTTTCCGTTACGTTGGAATATCTGAACATCAAGTTCATCCTCAAGCATACGTATTTGTTTACTGACACCTGGTTGCGAGGTGAATAAGCTTTCGGCTGTCGCAGATACATTCAAATCATGATTAGCTACTTCGCAAATGTATTTGAGCTGCTGAATTTTCATGACTTACTCTCTTATAATCAAATATTATAAAAATATACATAATAATTCCTTTTCAGAATAGTGCTCAACCTGTAAATTAGCCCGATTTTTTAAGCGGCATTATTTATTTCTAAAAATAACAAAGACATATGGATTTTTCATTCTCAATTATTGGTTTCTTCGTCGGCTTTATTGTCGGTATGACGGGCGTTGGCGGTGGTTCATTAATGACACCCATTCTCGTATTAGGTTTCGGTATTCAACCTGCGGTTGCAGTGGGAACTGACCTACTTTATGCCGCCATCACCAAATCAGGTGGTGTGTTTGTTCATCATAAACATGGCAACATCCAGTGGAAAATTCTTAAACTGCTTTTTATTGGTAGCATCCCTGCATCACTCTGCTCAATTTTTATTATTAAGTATCTGAAAAATGCAGGTATTAATTATGATCATTTGATCATGACCACGTTAAGTATCGCTCTTATTCTGACGAGTGTATTTCTATTTAGCCGCAATCAACTTCATAAGCTTAGCACCGACAAAAACTCAGCCGCTATAAAAGCGCTTCATCGTAAATTTCGTAACCCGGTTACTATTTTTTCAGGTGCATTGATTGGAGTTCTGGTTACATTTTCTTCTGTCGGTGCTGGAGTTATAGGCGCTGCATTTTTGTTTTTTTTATATCCAAAATATAAAGCAATTAAAATTGTTGCTACTGACATCGCGCATGCTATTCCAATAACCGCTATTGCTGGAATAGGACATGCACATATTGGTACCGTAGATTTTGTTCTACTGGGAAATTTAATAATTGGTTCATTACCCGGTATTTATCTAGGCAGTAAATTTGGTACTTTTTTACCTGATAAAATAATGCGACCCGTGCTCGCTAGCATTCTTTTAGTGATTGGTCTTCGTCTTACTTTTTAATTCGTATTTATCTATTCTTCCTTTAATAAATACATCCTCCATGTAAATAAAGAAAGCCCTGACAAGTCAGGGCTTTAATAAAGCTATTTTAAAAAGTCAGACATGGCTATGTCTGTGACTTTCAATCATTAAGGACATACGATCTTTTAAATTTAACTTTTCTTTCTTTAATTCTTCCAGTGAAAGCTGATCTATTACTACATTTCCTTCATTCGCCTCCTTCACCGTATTCTTCAATGAATTGTGCTTGTCATATAGCCACCTAAAATCATTGTTTTCATTTAATAATAAATTAATTATTTCCTGATCATCTTCAAACATAACACCCCCTCTTCAACTAAAAGAAAGAACAAAAAGATTTGATTGCATGGATATTCAACCCGAGATTTACTGAACACCTGCCGCATGATTGGGCAAGTAAAGAATTGATTTGTTTTGAAAACTTTCTCATACACCTGTTTAATACATTAGATCAGATTTTCTTATTCAACAAGAATTAAAAAATAAATCAAACAATTTCAATGACTTGGAAAATTCTATTTTTAAACTATATTGATAATAACTGATGATTTACATGTTTATGAGGAAAAACAAAATCATCGACTAAACTAACAGGCAACTGATACTGTCATAAAAGTTATGAATACAATTATTAATTCGCTCAGCAAAAAGCTCCTTGCCTTTCATTTACCTCTAACGGTACTTTTTGTTTCAAATATTGTTATTGCTAGTGAAGCCGAGCAAGAGTTTAATCTTGCCGAAATTGCTGACGGCAATTTTGTACACACTGGCGTTAATGTCTCAATTGAAGATAAACAACATGATGATATTGCTAATATCGGATTTATCATCGGAAATGAATGTGTTGCTGTCATAGATACGGGAGGCTCGGTCAAGATCGGAAAAAAACTTTTGGACAGTATTCATTCCATCACAAATAAACCTGTCTGTTATGTCATTAATACACATATTCATTTTGATCATATTCTCGGTAATAACGCATTTGTTTCTACAGAAACCCGTTTTGTTGGCCATCACCTACTTGCCGAAGCAGTGGAACAAAACAGAGATTTTTTTTTAGAACATTATAAAAACGATTTAGGCCAAAACCCTGATAAATCATCGATAATAAGCCCTGATATTTTAGTTGATAAATCAAAGCAACTTGACATAGGCGGGCGAAGTTTAACGCTAATTCCATTTCCTACATCTCATAGCCACAACGATTTAATCGTGATTGACAACAAAACTAAAACGCTTTGGTCTGGCGACTTAATTTTTCGACATCGCATACCCTCATTAACCGGCAGTCTAAAAGGATGGTTAAATACGATGGCTGATTTACGGCAACTGGATGTAAAGATAGTCGTTCCAGGGCATGGTTCTGTCGCCACATCAATAGAACAAGCAATGGGGCAACAACAAAACTATTTACAGCTTTTACTTGATGATACACGTAAAGCTATAGCTGAAGGACAATTTATAAATGATGCTATGGAAACAATTGATAAAGATAACAAATCAAACTGGTTATTACATGAATACCAACACGCCAACAATGTTTCCAGGGCATTTACAGAACTGGAATGGGAATAGAATTGCTTTATACTAATTAGCAATAAAGCTTTTACACTTACAGAACATATACGATGCCAAAATACGATTATTATTGTGAAGAGAACGACCAAACGGTCGAAGTGCATCACGACATCAATACCAAACTAAAAACCTGGGGTGAAGTCTGCTTTGCTTCACAAACAGCCCTTGGCGATACTGACGTATTAGCGCCTGTCAGGCTGGTTATCAGACCCATCGCTATCAGTATTCCTACCGGCAATTCAAAACTTAAAGAACACGGTTTTACCAAACTGGTTAAACGTGATGATGGAGTCTATGAAAATGTTACGGCCACAGGCACCGAAAAAAGGTATATGAAAGCGGGTGACAAATCATCGATGCCGCATTTACATAAAAAAATATCAAGCTAATTTCCACTTCTTTATACTTTTTTAGTTCTCAATCAATACTTTCTTTTATTAATGAGAATGGTTATCATTAATGCTTGCTCGTTAATCTGGAATTATTAATTATTATGTCATCACACAAATTTTTTTTGTTTAGCTACATTTCCATCTGTATTGCATTTAGTCAGTTTACCTACGCAAGCGGCACCATGAAGGAAGATGAAATAGGTAATGTTTCTCGCATCGAAGTAACGAGTGAAGAAGGAAAACAACGCTTGTCAAAGACTGCTGGTCTACTAGCTGATTATGAAATAGCGGCAAAAAAATTAATTAATGATTTAGACAATAAAACAAGCACCGCACAAAGCATCGGTGATCAAGCTAAAGAATTATTAATCCTGTCTGAAGACATAATAGCCAGTGCAAAATTTCGTTTGCCACAGTGCGATGAATACTTGACTAAAACTTTAGCTCTAAAGAATAGTTTGAATACGATGTCTCATGAAACCCTGGAAAAAGATTATCACCATGATGGTGCCTTACCAAAAGCTCCTGTCGAGTGTTACCACACAAAAGATTTATTCGTTCACCCCGCGACAGTCATTATATTAACAAGGGATGATCCTTCACTAAGCGCTGCAACAAAATCATCTATTAACGCAGAAATCTCTGAAGTTCTTGGACATACTGAATTAGTAAGAAAGTTAGTTATTTACTAATGTTTCATTGAGATTAGATATCTCGCTTTACACAAATAAACATTAATCCAAAAAAATCCCCGACTGTCAGGCCGAAAGTCTAATTTCCCAAAATAATATCTACCAGCTTTTGGGGGTTATCAACAAAACCAAAATGCCCGGTATTCTCAATCATGATGATATTTACATTTCCCAGTTCTTTTGCCGTCTGTTGTCGCTCTTGCAAAGTTGACCAGTCATGATCACCATAGATCAACTTTACAGGTGCTTTCACCCCAGAATAGAGGAGCCTTGCTTTACACCATGATCGCCAGTTTGCGAAGACGTTGCGCTCTACATAGCGATAACCTTTTCGGCGACCAGCACGATTAAACTCAGTCAATAGTGAATTTGGCATCCAGCCTTTCTTTCGTAATCCACCGCGCAGCACAATACCTAAAAATAACCAATTCTCAAGCTTAGCAAAAATGGCGCCGTGTATAGGAATCGCGTAATTACCAATGACGAAATTTGCAAAGAAATTACCCCTACGCAAGCCATCTGCATAGCGAGTGTCGTAGTCGTAAGAATTAGAAGCGACAACGTTACTAACTCGCTCCGGTATTGTACTGGCCACGGTCAGCGCCAATACTGCACCGATTGATTCACCGGCAAGCGTGACGCCTTTCAGATCCAGTTTATCTATAAATGCAATCACAGCTTCGCGGAGATAGGGTTCATCGTAATTTGCCTTGTTATCAACCGATGAGTAGCCGTGACCGGGTAAATCCAAAGCATACACAGTGTAATGTTTCGCAAGTTCAGGGATCGCTTCCTGGAAGTAATCTAACTGGGTTCTGATTGTATGCAATAAGATGAGCGGATCGCCTTTGCCTGCTTTCAGGTATCGAAGCGTTCTTTTGTCATCAATTTTAATTTCAGTCACATGACCAATTCTGGATAAATCTTGCATTTTTTGATTCCTCATTTTTTAAATCATGGATGCCACTTAACCGGGTGACTTGGAACCGGTACATTTTTGAATGAAAGCCAGACTCAACTTTTTGTTATGGCCTGGAGGCCAGCTGCCGCTTGGGCGGCAAGAACGCGGGTCGCTTCTTGTGAATCTTGAAATTCCTCAAGCGCATAGACTTTGCCCCAGCGCAAGGTGAACACGTGGAGACCACGGTTGACGTAAGATGTATCGCCATTGAGCAGAGTTGCGCTGCTGTCCCACTGGGCAAACGCAGTTGTATGCCACGGCCAACCGTTCACCCATATGTTGTTGACCTTGATATGGAGATCGGGCAGGACACGGCCGAGTTGCTCAAACCAGTTGCGCAGGGCTTCCTTTCCGTGGCGCTCACCACCAAGTGCGTGGGTGCCGGAAACGCGGTGATGAACATGCGGCGCGACTGCTTTCACCGCCTCATTCCAGCGATGGTTGTTGACGTGGTCGAAGGTCTTTCGGATTTCTTTCTTGACAATGTAACTGTATAGCATTTGATTTCTCCTCCAAACTTATGCAGCGTTGTGTTCACTCAAGGTAATTTCTTCCTTCTGCTAGGCCGCGACAGGCACAGTTTGTGCAGAAACGGTTTGCACGTCACTCACCGCCGGCTTGATCCTGAACCAGATCGCGTACATCGCCGGCAGGAACACCAGGGTCAGGATTGTGCCGGCAAAGGTGCCGCCAATCAGTGTGTAGGCCAGCGTGCCCCAGAACACCGATTGGGTCAGCGGGATGAAGGCCAGGATCGCCGCCAGTGCGGTCAAGATCACTGGACGGGAGCGCTGCACAGTCGCCTCCACCACAGCATGGAACGGTGTTAACCCATCCTTTCCGTTGTGGTCGATCTGCCCGATCAGGATCAGTGTGTTGCGCATCAGAATGCCTGACAGCGCGACGAGGCCCACCAGGGCGTTGATACCGAACGGCTGCTGAAACAGGAGCAAGGTCGGCACCACGCCAATCAGACCCAGTGGCGCTGTCAGGAAGACCATGGTCATTGCCGAAATCGAGCGAACCTGCAGGATGATGATGAGCAGGGTTACCGACAACATGATTGGGAACAGCGGCGCCATTGCCTTCGTCGCTTTTTCTGATTCCTCAATGGCGCCCGCCTGCTCAATACGATAGCCGGCAGGTAGTGTGTCCATGATCGGTTGCAATTGCCTGGTAATAGCTGCTGATACGTCGGGCGGCTGCAATGCCTCGTCGATGTCACCGCGTACAGTGATCGTTGGCGTGCGGTCGCGACTGCGCAGAATGGGTTCTTCCATTCGCACGTCGACGGTGCCCACCTGCGACAGCGGAATGCGCTGTCCGTTGGCGCCGGTCAACGTGAAGTCCCCAATCCTGGCAGGATCGAGCCGCTCATCGCCGGCCGAGCGGGCGATGACCTGCACCGAACGAATATCTTCACGCACTACACTGATCGGAACCCCTGTAAGCAGGAACTGCAATTGTTGGGACACAGCACTGGAGGTCAGACCAAAGGCCTGCAAACGATCCTGCTTCAACGTGAAATGTAATACCGGTGTCCGTGTACCCCAATCGGTATTAACCGTACGCATCATCGGGTTGGCATCCATGATATTTTCTACTTTAGTGGCTATTTCACGCAGCGTATCGGGGTTCGATCCCATTACCCGGTAGGCGACCGGGAATGGGGAGTAGGGACCAAACACAAGCTGGGTGACGCGCACGCGAGCCTCTGGTGCAAGCCCATCCGCAATTGCCTGACGCAGCCGATATTTAAGTGCCTCGCGCTCTTCCTGATTGTCTGTACGCACCACGATCTTCGTGAATGACGGGTCGGGCAACTCTGGTGACATCGCCATATAGAAGCGAGGTGCGCCCTGGCCGATATAGGCGGTGACTATCTTCGCTTCTTCCTGTTCGGCCAGCCAGGCCTCGATTTTCGCGGTGGCCTTACTGGTCCGCTCGATCGAGGTACCGTAGGGCATCTGCACTTCAACCAGCACCTCGGGGCGGTCAGAGATCGGGAAGAACTGCTTCTTGACCATCCCCATTCCGAGTATGGCCACGACGAAAAGGCCCACCACCGTACCGGCGACCAGCCACTTGCGTGCGATAATTCCTCCCAGTACACGGCGGAAGCGATTATAGCGCGGGCTGTCGTAGAGTGCATTGTGGCCGCCTTCAACCTTCTTGAAATCGGGTAGCAGCTTGACACCCAGGTAGGGCGTGAACACCACGGCGACGACCCAGGACGCGATCAACGCGATACCGACAATCCAGAACATGTTGCTGGTGTACTCGCCGGCCGTGGACTGTGCGAAACCATTGGGCATGAAGCCGATGGCCGTGACCAGTGTGCCCGAGAGCATCGGCGCGGCGGTATGGCTCCAGGCGTAGGCGGAGGCTTTGATGCGGTCATAGCCTTCCTCCATCTTCACCACCATCATCTCGATGGCGATGATGGCATCGTCCACCAGCAGGCCCAGTGCCAGGATCAGCGAGCCTAGTGTGATGCGATCGAAATTCTTACCGGTGGCGGCCATGATCATGAACACGGCGGCCAGCGTCAGCGGCACTGCCGCTGCCACTATGATACCGACACGCCAACCCATGCTCAGGAAACTCACCAGCATGACCACCGCCAGCGCGAAGAAGAACTTGACCATGAACTCGTCGACTGCAGAGCTGATGTTGACGGCCTGGTCAGTAACTTTGGTCAGGCTCATGCCCAGCGGCAACTCGCCGTTGATTGCGCCGACCTCGCTGTCCAAGGCCTTGCCCAGGTCCAGCCCGTTCCAGCCTTCGCGCATGACGATACCCAGCAGCAGGGCAGGCTCACCGCCATTGCGGATCATGAAAGTGGCCGGGTCTTCATAGCCACGCTTGACCTTGGCGATGTCCGACAGCTTCAGCGTGCGGCCCTGCGCCGTGACCGGCGTGTTGCGGATCTTCTGTAATTCGTCGAAAGCACCATCCAGGCGGATGAATACCTGCGGCCCGTTGGTTTCCACCGAACCGGCCGGTGTCAGAGCATTCTGGCTGTTGAGAGCGGCGAACAGATCCTGTGGGCTTACGCCGAGTGTCGCCAGCCGCTCATGGGAAAATTCGACGTAGATGCGTTCGGACTGCTCACCGATGATATTGACCTTCTTCACACCCGGGACATGCAGCAGGCGCTGGCGCAGTGTTTCGGCATCGCGCACCAACAAGCGCTGCGGTTCACCCTTGGCCTTGAGTGCGAACAAAGCAAAAGTCACGTCCGCATACTCGTCGTTAACTATCGGGCCAATCACACCAGATGGCAGGTTGAGCGCTTCATCGCCGATCTTCTTGCGGGCCTGATAGAACTGTTCCTGCACTTCCGACGGTGGCGTGCTATCCAACAGCGTTACCATGGTGAAAGCCAGGCCCGGCCGGGTGTAGGTTTCAGTGCGATCATACCAGCGCAACTCCTGCATGCGCTTCTCTAGCTTCTCGGCGACCTGATCCTGCATCTCCTGCGCCGTTGCTCCCGGCCACACGGTAACGACGGTCATCACTTTGATCGTGAATGCAGGGTCTTCGGCCCGCCCCAGTTTGAGAAAAGAAACAGCCCCCGCGAACGAGATCAGGATAATCAGGAACAGGGTGATGGAACGTTCGCGTACCGCGAACGCCGACAGGTTGAAGCGACTTTCACTCATAGCTCATCCCCCGAAGCCAGGTCGGTGGTCTGGTTTGTCAGCCGCACCGGTTGTCCCTCATGCAGAAGATGGGCGCCGATAGCGATGACACGGTTGTCGATGTTGAGATCACCCGCTATACGCGCGACATCATCGCCCAGGCTTTGAACCGTCACCGGCCGCCATATGACTTGCGCCGGCTCGCCTTCAATAACCCATACTCCGGGTCCGCTGCCAGCATCGAGTAGCGCAGCTATTGGCACCTGAAAAACACCTTGCGAGGAATCACTTTGTGCTGGAAGCTGGATGGTGACGGTTGTACCCAGCGGCGCATCGGACAGTTCGCCCGTTAGCACGTACCTCGCTTCGAAGGTGCGGGTCAAGCGATCCGCGGCATCTGAAAGTTGTCGCAATGTAGCCTGAACGGTTACTCCCTCCCGTCCATAAAGTGTTGCCTGCCCACTGGAGTCTAGCGCAGGCCGCAAAGTCTCCGGCAAATGGATAATAGCTTCACGCTGTCCGTCGTGCGCCAGGTGGATCACAACCTGGCCGGCGCTGACAACCTGACCGGGCTCGGCCAGCGCCTCTATAACAACACCATCGGCATCTGCCACCAGTTCTGTGTAGCGGGTCGCGTTACGTGCGACTTCAGCCTGCGCTTCGGCCGCGCTGAGTTGAGCCTTGGCAGCATCTGCCGCCGCCTTGTTCTGATCGTAAGACGAGGCCGATATGGCACCGGTTCCGAGCAGGTTACGGTAGCGAACTTCGTCTTCAGCCGCCTGTTGCGCCCGTGCCCGTGCGGCCACGACCGCTTCCTCCTGCGCATGAGCAGCGAGCCTCAGATCAACAGGGTCGATACGCATGAGTAGCTGGCCGCGTTTGACGGATTGCCCGGTATCAACCAACCGCTCCAGCAGTTTGCCGGAAACTCGAAAGCCCAGATCACTTTGTATACGCGCGGCTACCGTTCCCGTAAAGGCTCGCGATACGGAGGCCGCATCCTGGACGGTGGCGACACGTACCAGCGGAGCTTCGCTACGCGCATCAGCCTGCACTTTCTCACCGCAGCCGGTTAGTGCAAGCGACAAAAGACCAATGAACGCCAGTGCAATAGAACCAACCAACCAACCGGGTCGCGTCGATGGAGCGGCTGGTAGCACTACGGCTGTAGTGGGTTCACCATGGTCAAAATCTACATTGAATGGCTGATTGGCGTTGAATAACTCGTTGTTATGTTTGCTATTGATGTTCATAGGCGTATTCCGGTCATTGATTTCTGTTTACAGGTTTGTATTGGTTCAGTAGACATAGTATGATATATGTAATATTATAGTCATAATATAACTATTACCAGAGATATACAAGCGGTTAAAGATTTCCGCTCATAACATGATGATAATCATATAATTAGATAACTGATTTACCCCGGGTGGAATATGAAGACAACAACGAACAGTCAAACAATCATCGCCGATCCAGTCGCGATGCCCAATACACACATCGTCATGACCGAACGTATGTTCTCGGTGACGCAGCGCCAGCTATCTCTCACATACATTAAATAGGATATCCGTAATGCGAACCTTATCTTTTTCAATTACCACATTGTTATCTGTAACACTGGCGGCCTGCACTGCGGGCCCGGACTATAAGCGGCCAGACGTATCGCTTTCATCTTCATTTGTTAATGGTCAGACGATTGTTGCTGAGACATTATCTGATACCTGGTGGCAGACGTTTAAAGACCCAATGCTGGATCGGGTTATTGAGCGTGTATTGTCACAGAACCTGGATTTGGCACAGGCACAGGC
>Ga0214472_10003078_pt1 | contig 17735 bp, 14 predicted proteins | sample RVTome_6_FD_207662 | JGI IMG/M metagenome (GOLD analysis project Ga0214472, IMG submission 207662) | Soil microbial communities from uranium-contaminated site in the Upper Colorado River Basin, Wyoming, United States - RVT140D175 | ecosystem: Environmental > Terrestrial > Soil > Contaminated >...
CCGCCTCAAGGAGGCGGTGAAGCAGATGCTCGAGCCGTCCACGTTCTTCGACACCCTCGGTCTCAAGTACACCGGTCGCATCGACGGCCACGACATCGAGCTCCTCGAAGAGACCCTCACCAGAGCCAAGGGCTATGACGAGCCGGTGGTGGTACACGTCGTGACCGAGAAGGGGAGCGGCTACCGGCCGGCCATCGACGACAGGGTGGACAAGCTGCACGGCGTCGGTCGCTTCGACGTCACGACCGGTGCTCCGCTCAAGTCGGAGATCAAGCTGACGGACGTCGCCGGTCAGGCCCTGGCGGATGTCGCCGATCGGTATCCGGACGTGGTGTCGATCTCGGCGGCGATGGTGTCGTCCACCGGTCTCGCCGAGGTGGAAGCCCGCCATCCCGACCGTGTGATCGACTGCGGGATAGCCGAACAGCACGCGGTGACGCTGGCGGCCGGTCTCGCCATGGCGGGTCGCAAGCCGTACGTGGCCATCTACTCGACCTTCCTGCAGAGGGCGATGGACCAGGTGACGATGGACGTCGCCTTGCACGGCCTGCCCGTGACGTTCCTGGTCGATCGCGCCGGCGTGACGGGTCCCGACGGTCCCTCCCACCACGGTGTCTTCGACCTCACCTTCCTCCGGATGATCCCCAACATGGTCGTCGGCGCCCCGGCGGACGCCGCCGACCTGTGCGGCATGATCGAGACGGCGGCGACCCACGACGGTCCGATGACGATCCGCTACCCCAAAGCAGCGGCGACATCGATACCTGCCATCCCCGTGTCCCCCCTTCCTGTGGGCGAATGGGCCGAGCTGAGCGCCGGTGAGGACATGCTGTTCCTCGCCAACGGCCGCCACGTCGAAACGGCGCAGAAGGTGGCCACCCGTCTGGAACAGGACGGTCTGTCGGTGGGCGTCGTCAACGCCCGGTGGGTGAAGCCGCTCGACGAGCGTCTTGCAGACTGGGTCTCATCCGCCAAGGTGGTGGTGACGGTCGAGGACAACGTCGTGGCGGGCGGTTTCGGCGCGGCCGTCCTCGAAGCGCTGGCGGGGACGAGCCTGGCGGCCAGGGTCCACACCATCGGCGTCCCGGATGCGTTCCTTCCTTTCGGCTCGGCCGATGAGGTGCTGGAAGCCGTCGGAATGGACACCGAAGGGCTCACCGATCGCGTCCGGGTGATCCTCAGAGGCTGAGACCCAGGGTCGGGAACCCGGCCGGAGGCACCCTCGTTTGCTTGGAGAAGGCCACGGAACTTCCTCCGCATCGGGGGATGCTCCATGGCTATGGTCCAAACGCACTCTCAGCAGTGCCCCAACCATATGGGAGGAGACATCCATGAAGAAGCGCTTCATGATCACGTTGTCGGTCCTCGCGCTGGTTCTCGCCGCATGCGGGACCGAGGCGGAGGAGACGACCACCACCACAGCCGCTCCGGATGCAACCACTGAGACGACGGCACCGGAAGGTGGCGGCGACACCGGAGGCCAGACGGGCGGGGATCTCCTCGACACCGTTCTCGCTCGGGGAGAGCTCAACTGCGGAGCCAACGAAACCCTGCCGGGGTTCGGGTCCAAGGACGAGGCGGGCAACTTCGTCGGCTTCGACGTCGATCTGTGCCGGGCCCTGGCCGCGGCGCTGTTCGGAGACGCCGACGCGGTCCGTTATGAGGCATTGACGGCAGCCGCCCGCTTCGAGGCGGTCAACTCCGGTCTCGTGGACATCCTTTCACGTAACACCACGTGGACGCAGAGCCGCGACACCGAGCTCGGCCTCGACTTCGGGCCCACAACCTATTACGACGGCCAGCAGATGATGGGTCGCTCTTCGGACGGTTTCTCGTCAGGATCGGCGCTCTCCGAGATCGATGGTGCGGTCGTATGCACCAATGCCGGCACCACCACCGAGCTGAACATCTCCGAGGCCGCCAATGCGCTCGGGCTCTCGATCACGTTGAACACCTTCGAGGACTTCAACATCGTGACGGAGAACTTCAAGTCGGGTGCGTGTGACGTCGTGACGACGGACGGTTCGAGTCTCGTGTCGCGTAAGGCGACCGACCCCGACGGTGGCGACTGGGTGATCTTCCCGTCCGTACCGATCTCCAAGGAGCCGCTCGGCCCCGCCTGGGCGCAGAACAACTCCCGCTTCGGTGACGTCGTCACCTGGACCGTCTTCGCGATGCAGATTGCCGAAGAGCAGGGTGTGACATCGGCGAACGTCGACGACATGCTGGCCAACCCGCCCAACGGCGAGGTGGCCCGCATGCTCGGAGGCGAGGGCGAGGTCCAGTCAGCGATGGGAATCCCCGCAGATGCCTTCTATCAGGTGATTCTGCAGGTTGGGAACTACGCCGAGGTCTTCGACCGGCACCTCACCCCACTCGGCCTCGAGCGTGGCCTCAACGCGCTGTTCGCCGATGGCGGTCTCCTCTACCCGATGCCGATCCGTTGATCCAATGACAAGACCGACCGGGGGTGGCGGACAGCCACTCCCGGTCACCTCCCTGCATGTCGACCGACCTTCGAACCCCGAGAGCGGAGCAGCGGCCGCCACTGTGGCGCAACGCCACGTTTCTCAAGTGGGCGGCGCAACTGCTGGTGCTCGCCGGCCTCGTCGGTCTCGCCGTCATCCTCGGTCTGCAGGCCTCGGGAAATCTCGCGGCCCAGGGCCGCACCTTCGGCTGGGGCTTCCTGTCCCGCCCGGCCGGCATCCAGATCGGAGAGGGCATTTTCACGTTCCCGGCCAACGGGTTCCAGGTCCTGCAGACCGGCGCCGTGAACATGCTCCGCATCACCGTGTCCGGGATAATCGCCGCCACGGTGCTCGGCGTGGTCGTCGGAGTGTCCCGGCTGTCCGCCAACTGGCTCCTGAACCGGATCGCGACGGTCTACATCGAGATCATTCGCAACATCCCACTCCTCGTCCAGATCGTGTTCTGGTTCTTCGTCGCCACCCTGACCTTCCCCAACGTCACGGTCGACCAGGAAGGAGCTCAGTGGCTGATCGTCAGCAACAAAGGTGTGTCGATTCCCTGGCTCTTCCCGACCGACACCTTCTGGCAGTGGGCGGTCTTCGCCGTCGGCGGTCTGATAGCCGCCCGCTCGGTCTACAAACAGAGGGTCCGAAGGCTGGAGGAAACCGGCTCGGACACATACCCGGGCCGGTATGCGTTCCTCACATTCGTGGGTTTCGTAATCGTCGGATGGTTCGCCCACCCGATCGCCGGGGCCCTCGGCTGGGTGTGGCAGCTGCTGGCCGCGATCGTGTCGACGGTCCCTGCTCTCGGCTGGCAACTCCTGTTGGCCGCGGTCTCGGTGTACCTCGGTATCCGCTGGATCCGACGATTCCTCGACTCCCTCCGCTCACCGGCCGGACTCGCCAAGCTGACGGATGACGACTGGTTCCGGATCGGTCTCGCCGCCGCATTGGGGTTGCTCGGAGCCTTCGTGTTCCTGTTCCTGCCGTCGATCACCGCCTCACTCGCCGACCTGGTCGAGTTCGTCCTGCGGTTCTTCGACCAGAAGTTCGACTTCCTCCGCACGGGTAACCCACTCCGGTTCGCCCGCCCCGATGTCGTGTTACCCGGCCGGTTCCCACAGATCGGCACGTCCGGCATGACGATGACGCCTGCCTTCTTCGGGGTGTGGATCGGAGTCACCCTCTACACAGCCGCGTTCATCGGCGAGGTCGTCCGGGGCGGCGTCCTCGCAGTTCCCAAGGGGCAGACCGAGGCCGGTCTGGCGCTCGGTCTGAGACGAAGCCAACTGCTGCGGATGATCATCCTGCCGCAGGCGTTCCGGATCATCCTGCCGCCCATCGGAAACCAGTACCTGAACCTCGCCAAGAACACGTCGCTCGGCATCGCCGTCGCCTATCCCGAGATCGTCGCCGTTGGTTTCACCCTGGCGAACCAGACCGGACAGGCCATGCAGACGTTCCTCATCTGGATCGTGTTCTACCTGATCATCAGCCTCGGCCTGTCGAGTGTCGTGAACTACTACAACCGCCGGCTCGCGTTGGTGGAACGATGACCACGCCTCGCGTCACCACCGAACTGCGACCGCCGGAGCCTCCACCCGAGGCGAGCCAGATCGGCGCCGTCGTATGGCTGCGCCGGAACCTGTTCGGGTCCGTGGCGAGCAGCATCGTGTCCGTCATCCTCGGTGTCGCCCTCTTCTTCATGCTGCGCGGGATCCTCGGGTTCCTCTTCGCCGAGGAACGGTTGTGGGAGGTGATTCCCCGCAACGCCACCAACTACGCGATCGAGGGCTATCCGAGATCGAACATCGCCCGTATATGGCTGTCCCTCGACATCGTCCTGTTTCTCGCCGGACTGTCCATGGCGGTGTGGAAGCCCACGGGTCGCACCTCGCTCGCATCGCTGGCGGCGGGTGTGCGATCGCTCGGCATGGTTCTGGTCCTCGTCGGCGTGCTCGCACCCGACTCGTTCCAGTCCCGTGGCGTCGCCGCCGTGGTCGGCCTCGGCTTGGTCGCACTCTCCTACCTCGGAGTCCGGCTGTCCGATGCGGCCGCTCTCACCGAGAGGATCCCGACGCTGGGGCTCGTGGCGGCAGGTGCAGGCGGGTTGGTCGCCGTGCTATGGCTGCTGCCCATCGCCTCCACCACCCGGATTCCGTACACGATCGCCATCGTGGTGGGAGTGGTCGGACATCTCGTCGGTCGCGCCGCGGTCGGGCGGTTCGCACCCGGTCCGCTGCGGGCGATCGTGGTGGCGATCTGGCTCGTGAGCCTCCCCGTCATCTATCTCCACATCCAGCGCAACCCCGTCGTCGACTGGGACACGGTCACGGGCTCATGGCTGCCGTGGATCGCAGCCATCACCATCGCCGGCACCGGGATCATCGCCGTCGTCTCTCGCAGCGACCGGGAACGGGCGGGCGTCATGAACGCGGTGATGGTCATCGCCACGATCGCCATCTGGACGATCTCGGCGCCGATGGTCGCTCGGGCGCTCCTCTTCGTCCTGACGGTTCTCTCCCTCGCCACCCCCACGTTCGGATCATCGGGGGTCGGACGCCGCAACATGCTGCTGACATGGCTGGCCGGGGCGGCGTTCGTGTCGTACATCTTCGTGATCGGGGACGCAGGGACGGGTCTCGCGACACGGAACGAGTACTACGGCGGTCTCAGCCTGACGATGATGCTGGCGGCGGGGGGCTTGTTGCTGTCTTTGCCGATGGGGATCCTGCTCGCGCTCGGCCGGACCTCGACGATGCCCATCTTCCGACTGCTCTCCACGGGCTACATCGAGGTCGTGCGCGGGGTCCCGCTCATCACGGTTCTCTTCATCGCCCGCTTCGGGATTCTCAACTTCCTTCCCGAGAACCTCGAGTTCGATCCGAACGTCCTCGTGCTGGGCGGTATCACGGCATTCTCGGCCGCGTACCTCGCCGAGAACGTCCGAGGCGGCCTCCAGTCCATCCCGAAGGGACAGTACGAGGCGGCGAAGGCGCTGGGCATGACCACTGCCCAGATGACGATGCTGATAACGCTCCCCCAGGCGCTGCGAGCGGTGATCCCCGCCATCGTCGGACAGGTCATCTCCCTGTTCAAGGACACCTCCCTCGTCGCCATCGTGGGACTTGCCGAGTTCTTCCGGGTGGCCCGTGACATCGTCCCCAACCAGACGAACTCCCTGGGCTCCATCATCGAGAACCTGCTGTTCGCGGCGGCGGTCTACTGGATCTTCACCTACAACTTCAGCCGGGCGAGCCAGCGGCTCGAACGCAGGCTCGGCGTCGGAACCCGATAGGAGCGCCACGATGAGTGACAACGGCAAGAAGGACATCGTCATCTGTGACGACGTGAAGAAGTGGTTCGGTGACTTCCAGGCGTTGCGTGGAATCTCGACCACCGTCAGAGAAGGCGAGGTCGTCGTCATCATCGGTCCGTCGGGTTCGGGCAAGTCGACCTGGATCCGGTGCATCAACCGGCTGGAGGTCCATCAGGAGGGGCGGATCGTCGTGGACGGGATCGAGCTGACTTCCGATGTCAAGAACATCGAGAAGATCCGCTCGGAGGTCGGCATGGTGTTCCAACAGTTCAACCTCTTCCCGCATCTGACTGTTCTCCAGAACATCACGCTCGCCCAGACCTGGGTGCGGAAGCGCACGAAGCGCGATGCCGAGGAAAAGGCGAAGGCCCTGCTCGAGCGGGTCGGGATCCAGGAACAGGCGGCCAAGTACCCCGGCCAGCTCTCAGGCGGTCAGCAGCAACGCGTCGCCCTGACGCGTTCACTGGCGATGGATCCGCGGATCATGCTCTTCGACGAGCCGACGTCGGCTCTCGACCCGGAGATGATCAAGGAAGTCCTCGATGCGATGAAGGAGTTGGCTCGCTCGGGGATGACCATGCTCGTCGTCACCCACGAGATGGGTTTCGCCCGGGAGGTGGCCGATCGGGTCATCTTCATGGATCAGGGTCAGATCGTGGAGGAAGGCACGCCCGAACACTTCTTCACCGACCCCCAGCACGACCGCACCAAGCTCTTCCTCTCCCAGATCCTCTAACGCGCAGCCAGTGCTGCCGCGTGCACGCCGGGCCGCAGGTTTGGGTGCGAGCGGTGGTGACCGGTCAGGAATCCTGCGCTTCCTACGCTTGACGACGAATGCGTCGTTCAACCGTGCTCGGTGTCGTGCTCGTCGGTGGTTCCCTCGTCGGAGCCGGCGCCTTCGTCGCGATCCCACCGGCCGGCACGGTCGAAGCCGCGCTCACCACGACGACCGTGTCATCGACCGTTCCCGAGACCACGACCGTGGTTCCCACCACGATGCCCTCCACCACGACGACGACGGTTCCCCGCCCGGTGATCATCCACGCCGTCGGCGACACCAATTTCGACGCCTCCTACATCCCGAACTTCGCCCTTCACGGGTACGAGTATGCGTTCGAGGGCTTGAACGGCCTCTTCCTCGCCGACGACCTCACCATCGTCAACCTCGAGTGCACTCCTTCGCTGCTCGGATCGCCACTCCCGAAGGCTTTCACCTTCCGCTGTGATCCAGCGGCCCTTCCGGTGGCCCGGCGGGCTGGGGTCGACGTCGCCAATCTGGCGAACAACCACACACAGGACTACGGAACCGACGCAATGCTCGACGGGCGGGCCAACGTGAACCGGGCGGGGATCAGAGCGATCGGCACGGGAGCGGACGTGACGGTCGCCACCAGCCCGACCATCGTGCATGTCGGCGACCGGACGATCGCCGTGCTCGGCATGGGTGGAGTCGTCCCGTCGGCCGGCTGGCTCGCCACCGAGGACCGTCCCGGGATGGCGAGCGGAGACGACCTCGAGCAGATGACGGCGGCGGTGACTGCGGCGAGCGAGATCTCAGACTTCGTGGCGGTGTCGATCCATTGGATGTGGGAGCTCGAGACCGAGCCGCGGGCGGACGACCGGGAACGGGCGGAGGCGCTGATCGCCGCCGGTGCGGACATGATCTTCGGTCATCACCCGCACCGGCTGGGCGCCCTCGAGTTCATCGACGGCAAGCCCGTGTTCTGGACACTCGGCAACTTCATCTGGCCCCGATTGAGCGATGCCGGTGCGACGACCGCGGTGGCCCGCGTCGTCATCGGTTCCGATGGCAGGATCGACGCATGCCTCATTCCGGCGTTCATCGCGACGTCGGGCCAACCGGTCCTGCGGGGACCGGCTTCCTGCGGTGAGGACCACTGATGGATCGTCGGATCATGGTGGTGGTGATCATCGTGGTCGGGGCTGCCGTCGGGATCGCCGTATTCGCCGTGCGGGGCCCGATCGGCGCGGTGGAGACGACGACGACGGTGGTCGTGGCGGCAGAGCCGGAGCCTGCCCTGTCGACGACGTCGACCACCGTGCCCATCGTCCTCACCACCACCACGACCACCGAGCCGCCTCGCCCCGAGGGGTCGGTACCGGGTGACACCGTCGGCCAGCCGTGGGGTGCCACGGTCGGCTTGACCATGTTCCGCGGCAATCCGACCCGCAGCTTCTACGGCACCGGTCCCATCCCGTCGGACCCGCCCTCCGTCTCGTGGCGGTACCCGGACTCACCGATGTGCGGATCGTCGGTGGTCGCCGGTGTGTCCAGCGTGTGGTGCGGCACCGGCTGGACCGGCCAGCCCGCCGTGTGGGAACGGCCCGACGGCGTGACCGAAGTCGTCTTCGGAGCCTACGACAAGTCTGTGCACTTCGTCGACGCCGAGACGGGCGAGCCCACCCGGCTCCCTTTCCCGACCGGGGACATCATCAAGGGGTCGGTGACGATCGACCCGGATGGATTCCCGCTGCTCTACACAGGGAGCAGGGACAACAAGTTGCGCGTCGTTGCTCTCGACCGGAAGCCCACCGAGGAGCTGTGGGCGCTCGACGCCTACGAGGTGCGAGGGATCTGGAACGACGACTGGGATGGGAACCCGGTCGTGGTGGACGACATCCTCTACGAGGGCGGGGAGAACGGGTGGTTCTTCGCCATCAGGCTGAACCGCGGCTACACCGAGGGGCTGGTCTCCGTGGAGCCGGAGATCGTGTGGTCGATGCCCGGATGGAACGACGAGCTGCTCGCCCGGGTCGGCTCCAACGTCTCGATCGAGTCTTCGGTGGTCGTCTTCGAACGCACCGTCTACTTCACCAACTCCGGGGGTCGGATCGTGGGCGTCGACATGGATCTGGTCGACGCCCACGCCGAGGATCCCGTCGTCTTCGATTTCTGGGCGGGTGACGACATCGACGCCACGATGGTGGCCGATGCCGACGGCATGCTCTACGTGGCCGTCGAGCTCGAACGGTTCAACGACCGGTCGGCCGAGCTCGGCCAGCTCATCTCACTCGATCCGTCCCGGCCCGACGACCCGGTGCGGTGGGGCGTCGGGGTGCCGGGGTTGGGAGGATCGGACGGGGGGATGTGGGCGACGCCGGCCGTCGCCCATGGCGTGGTCTACGTCGCGACGCACAGTGGGCGTTTGCTGGCGGTGGATGCCGCCACCGGTGAGGTCACGTGGGAGGACGCGGTCGGATTCCACGCCTGGTCGTCGCCGGCGGTCGTCGACGGCCGACTCGTCGTCGGAACATGCGAGGCGGCCGAGCTCCGCAGTTACGACCTGACCGACCCTCGCCGACCGGTTCTCGACTGGTCGATCCAGGCCGCCGCGGGCTGCATCGAATCGACGCCCGCGATCTGGAACGGACGCATCTACGTCGGCAGCCGGGACGGATACATGCGGGCATACGGCTGAGTTCCGACCCCCGTTCGGTTCGGATCCACCTACCCTGTACCCACGTCGGGGACGAACCGACGCCGCCGATCCTGGAGACACCCCCATGGCCTACAACGAGCACTTCGAGTTGCTGGAGTCGGTCGAACCCACCGTGAAGCAGCTCCTGGACGAGCACCGTAGCCGCCGCAAGCCGTGGTACTTCCACGACCTCATTCCGTGGGAAGAAGGCCGGAACTTCGTGACGGAACCGTGGGAGGAATCCCAGGCGACACTCAACGAACGCGCCCGCACCTCCCTCGTGCTCAACCTCCTCACCGAGGACAACCTGCCGTACTACCACGTCACGCTGGAGCGGTACCTCCCCGAAGGGTCCATCTGGCGCGAGTGGAACAACCTGTGGACGGCGGAGGAGGGTCAGCACGCCATCGCCATCCGCAGCTATCTCCTCACGACTCGGAACTGCGATCCGTACGAGCTGGAGGACGATCGCATGGCGACGATGACCACCGGTTGGGCACCGCGCTGGAGCCACCCGGCCGAGCTGTTCGCCTACACCTCCGCCCAGGAACTGGCGACGCGGGTCTCGCACCGCAACGCCGGCAAGATCACCGAGGACGAGAAGGCGTTCGAGTTGATGAAGCACATCGCCTCGGACGAGAACCATCACTTCCTGTTCTACAAGGGTGTGATGACGAAGATGCTGGAAGACCATCCGGAGTCGGCTCTCGAGGGCATCTTCAACACCTTCGACAACTTCCAGATGCCCGGGGTGGGGATTCCCGGCTATCTCCGTCGGTCCATCGAGATCGCCAAGGCGGGCGTCTACAACATGCGGATCCACCACGACAACGTGGTGATGCCGCTCATCTCCCAGTGGGGGATCGACAAGCTGACGGGACTCGGTGCCCGGGCCTCGGAACTGCAGGAACGGATCATGGCGCTTCCGGTCGACATCATCAACAAGGCGGAGCGCTTCGAGGCGCGATTCGCCACCTGATGGTCGGCGTCAGCCGACAGGGACTCCCAGCCGATCCCAGGCATCCTGCTCTGCCAGGTCGATGACCGTCCACGCCATCGCCGTGGCCCCGTCGATGATCGCCTGATCGCCGTCGGACGTGATGGTGTGGGCGGCGAACTCGGGTTGATGGTTGACGTGCGGATCGGCGGCGATGTCGATCATCGGGTGGATGGTGGGGACGAGCAGCGACACGTTGCCCATGTCGGTCGATCCGGTCTGGCTGGGAGGGAGATCGCGGCCTCGACCCATCGGCCGTCCCAGTTCGGCGGTGTTCGCGGCGAAGTACTCGACCAGCGTCTTATCGCTGATCATCTCCGAATAGACGTGGCCGACGTGCTCGACCTCCACCCGGCAGCCGGTGGCCAGCGCCGCCGCCTCGAAGCAGGCCTCCACCTTGGGGAACAGCACGTCGAGACGTTCTCGGGTCTGTGCCCGCACGTACCACGAGGACCTGGTGTACGCCGGGATGATGTTGGGCGCGTGACCGCCCTCCCGCACCACCCCATGGATCTTGTCGGTGGGATAGATGGCCTGCCGCAGGGTCGACACGTTCACGTACGACTGGACGAATGCGTCCAGGGCATTCACCCCGAGCTGGGGGTGGGCCGAGGCATGCGCTTCCTTGCCGTGGAAGTGGACGTCGATGTGGGCGACCGCGATGACGTTCGGGTCGACGATGTCATCGGTGGCGGGGTGGATCATCATCGCCGCCGCCACATCGTCGAACGCCCCGGCGTCGATGAGATCGACCTTGCCGCCATAGTGCTCCTCGGCAGGTGTGCCGAGCACCGTGAGCCGGAATCCCAGGGTTTCGGCGAGGGGGGCGAGTGCGGCTCCTGCTCCGAGGGCGGCCGTGGCGATGATGTTGTGCCCACAGGCGTGGCCGACACCGGGGAGGGCGTCGTACTCGGCGCAGATCACGACGTGTGGTCCGGTCGAACCGATCCTGGCGGCGAACGCGGTCTCGAGGCCGTATGCGGGGTACTCGACCTCGAACCCGCGGGATCGCAGGAACTCGGCCAGGCGAGCCGAGCTCTCGAACTCCTGGTAGGCGACCTCGGGGTGGTCGTACATCCAATGGCTGATCTCGGTGAGGGCGCCGCGGTCGGCGGCGATCCGCTCCGAGGCCTCTCGTTTGTGGGACATCCGGGTCTCCGGTGGTGGGTGTGCCGACTCTATGGACCGTGCCGAGCCGGTGCGGCCGGTTGGGCGAATTGTCCGATCGCGTGCCGGTAGTCTGCCCGGTCATGCGTCGTCTGACCGTCGTGGTCTTCCTGCTCGTGTCGTGTTCCGCCGGGGTCGACCCGCCCACCACCACGTCCACGGTCGTCGTCGAGACCTCGACGACGACTGTCCCGGAGACGACCACCACCACGATGCCTCCCCCGTGCGCCCCACCCCCATACGAGGTGGGGGTCCTGCCGGAGCGCGTCGAGCCGATGATCGTCGACCCGGTGGATCTGGAGCGGAACGACTACCTCGAGGTGGCGGGCTCCTCGAGCACCATCTGGCTCGACGGCGAGGGTGGACTGGCGGTTGCCCTCATTCGCGGGACGCTGCCGCTGGAGGACTGGCCTGGCGAGCGGGGTGAGGTGTCGATCGACGGCGCCCGCGCCGTGGCAGGACCCTTCGACGACGGATCGTGGGTGGTGAGCTGGTTCGAAGAGCCGGGTGATCGCTGTGATCGGTTCACGATGATCTTCTTCCCGCCGATCGAACCAGCCGAGGTCGAGGCCACCCTCGCCTCCATGGACCGCACCGCCGGCTGAGGGCCCTGCGAGGGCCCTCAGTTCTGGGCGGGTGGGGTGGAGCTGCTGGACGTCGTCCGGGACGATGACGTCGTGCGGCCCGTTCCAGGGTCCACGTCTTTGAACATCTCGGCGATAGCCGCCACGCTCCCCAGCACGCCGCTCGTGTCGAGCGGGAGGAAGATCTTGGTGGCCTGCCCGTCCGCCACTTGACTGAGCGTCTCCAGGTAGCGGATGGCGATCAGGTCGGGCGTCGGATCCCCGGTGTGGATGGCGGCGAACACCCGCTCGATGGCCCGGCCCTCACCCTCGGCCACCGTCTCCTTCTGGTACCGATCGGCGTCGGCGACCCGCTTGATGGCTTCGGCCTGCCCTTCCGCCTCGAGGACGTTGGACTCCTTGATGCCCTCGGAACGAAGGATGGCCGCTCGCTTCTCGCCCTCGGCTTCGGTGACGGCGGCGCGTCGGTCGCGTTCGGCCTTCATCTGGCGGTGCATCGCCTCGGTGACGTCGGCGGGCGGTTCGATCCGCTGGATCTCGACCCGCACGACCCGCGTGCCCCACTTGTCGGTGGCGTCGTCGAGGATCTGTCGTAGCTTGGCGTTGATGACTTCGCGAGAGGTCAGGGCGGCATCGAGGTCGAGGTCGCCCACCACATTCCTCAGGTTGGTCTGCGCCAGCTTCGTGACGGCCAGGATGAAGTTGCCGACGTTGTACTTCAGCTTCACGGGGTCTGTCGGCTCGTAGTAGATGACGGCATCCACCGTCACGGCCACGTTGTCCTTGGTGATGACCTCCTGCGGCGGTACGTCGACCACCTGCTCGCGCATGTCGACCTTGGTGATCCGCTTCACGAACGGGATCACCCAGCGCAGACCGCTGTCCACCGTCTTTTCGTACCTTCCGAGGAATTCGATGAGTCCCTTCTCGAAGGGTCTCACCACCCGGAACCCGGCCGCCGCGACCACGATCGCCGCCAGTGCCAGGATGAACAACAGGAACACGAGTGCGTTTGCGTCCATTGCCTACCTCCCTTTCCGTTCTGTCGTCAAACTTCGCCCAGCGGACTGACCACCAGCCGGGCTCCCTGTACGTCTGTGACGATCACCGCGGTACCCGTGGGGATTGCGGTCCCGTCCTCGCTGTACGCCCGCCACTCCTCGGTGTCGATGCGAACCATGCCCGTCGCCCCGACCGGGTCGATGTCCTGGAGGACCACACCCTTGGCGCCGAGCCACCGGTTGGCACCGATCCGCGGTTGCACGCGGTCGTCCTGGCGGTCTATGAACTTGCGGAGGTAGGCGAAGGCGATCGCCGAGACCCCGAAGAACACGAGCCACTGGGCGACGAGCGCCACTCCGAGCCAGGCGAGAACCGCGGCGGCGGCGGCGCCGATCGCGAACGGGAGCAGGAAGAACCCCGCCGTGAACATCTCCCCGATCCCCATCCCAAGGGCGAACAGGGTCCACACCCAGCGCCATGATTCGTTGTTCACGTCGTCACCTCCCTGCGCGAGACTTCCCGCGATCACTCCTGCCATCAATGCGACGATGCCCAGCCCGTAGGTCCAGGCCGTTCGACGACTCATCCGCTTGAATTCGGCCGCGCCGGACTGAACCTCGCCCCAGCTCGTGGAGGCGTCGCCATGACCCTGCTCGCGTGCCCATTCGGTCGCGAATCCCTCGATGTCGTGGCCGATCACGGCCGATGGTGGCCGACCGTCGGCGGCGGCCTCCGCCAGATGCTGTTCCAGCTCGAGCCGCATGTGCGTTCGTGCCCGCCGGGGCACCCCGTTCTCCCGCCAATAGCGCTCGCAGTCGGCGGCGATGCGGGCGAGTTCTGCGCTGTCTGTCATCGACTGCCTCCTCCCAGGACGTTCCCGACGCCTTCCACCAGGGCCTCCCACGTCTTCGACCAGTCGCCCAACGCCGCGGCCCCCTTCTTCTCGATCCGGTAGTACTTGCGAGCGGGACCCTCGAGTGAGGCCACCAGATAACCGGAGATCAGGCCGTTCCGCTCCATTCGGCTGAGAACGGGGTAGATCGCCCCTTCACTGGCGAGGTCCAGGCCCCGATCCGTGAGCTTGCGCACCATCTCGTATCCATAACTCGGTTCCTCGGAGATGACCGCCAGCAGGCACATGTCGAGCACCCCCTTGAGCAACTGGGTGCTCCTGTCCTGTCCCTGTCGGTCTCGAGCCCCTTTCGGAGCCGGCCCGTTCGCTACCATGAAATGCAAGATAGCATAGATCGGCCAATAGTCAACGTCGTGTGATAGTGGTTCCCTGGGGTGCCCCTCACACCGACCGGGCGATGCGTCGGTTGACGGCGTCCAGCACGGCCTTGGCCGTGGCGGTGGCCGAATCGCCGTCGCGGACGAGCGACGAGCCGATGAGATAGTCGGACCAGCCCGCCTCCCGTACCTGGGCGAGGGCGACCCTCACCGGTCCGAGGTCCGACGTCGCCACCGCGCTCAAGTCGAATTCGGCCAGGTCCCCGGAGAGGTGCTCGATTGCCCGCAGGGTGGCTTCCCCGACCACTCGAGCACGATGCTGTGGGTCGGCCACGCCTTCGGCGGACCCCGTGTGGATTTCGCCGACGAAACCGATGGTGACGTCGACGCGGATCCGGTCCCCGTCGACGACCTGCTCGAGAGTTGCCAGGAACGGGCGTTGCGCGGCTGGGTTCATGGCGACACAGGCTAGAGGATCCCAAGCCCGGCAACTCAGGTGCCATGCCTCTCGTCCGTGCCGCCGCCGCCGGGTCTCGACTGCTGCGTCAACTCGCCGATGAAATCGGCATTCCCGAAGACGATCCGGAGGCCAACTGGTTCTGCGCGCAGTGAGGGTTGCCACCGACCGCAACCAGGTGGACCGGCCGACCGCCCGGATCGTCGAACATCTCCTAGTTCGGGGAGGGCAGTGATCGTCCCGTCTCGACGAGGGTCTTCAGACCAGCGACGATGTAGGGAAGGCCCTCTTTGAAGTCCTCGAGGGTCCTTGGGCCGATGTCGTACATCTCGATGGCCAGCTCGACCATGCCGTTGACCTCCTCGAGTGACCAGATCTCCCGTACGGCGCCTTCTTGCTCGAGCTCCTCGTCCCACAGTGGGCGGAAGGTCATCTCCAGGCGCTTTGGCTCGTCGATGGCCAGGATCTCCCCGTCGGAGGCGAGCCGTCCGTCGGGATATCGGTAGTTGATGGTGGACCCGACCTGCCAGTCCGACTCCACCCGGGTCCCGTAGTAGTACTGCACCGTGTGATCGGGATCCGTGATCGCCTGCCAGACCTCGGCGGGCGTGGCGTTGATGTACGTCTTGTAGACATGCAGGGGCTTGTCCATGTCTCTTCCTCCTGTCTCCGATCGAGCCTTGACGCCGGTGATCGCTCCCACTCTCGGCTCGGCGAACCTGCTGATCCATCGGTCTTGGATGAGCTTCATGGGAACCGGATTGAGGTAGTGGAACTTCGATCGTCCCACCTTCTGGGTGGTGACCAGTCCTGCTTCCTCGAGGACCCGGAGATGGTTCATGACGCCATACCGGGTCATATCGGGGAGGTGGGCGCACAGCTCACCGAGGGTCTGACCATCCCGCTCGAAGAGTTGATCGAGCAGATGGCGCCGACTCGGATCGTTGATGGCGCCGAATACCTCGTCCATGACGGCTGACTATATGTGAGTAAATACTCACATGTCAAGGGTCAATTGGTTCCAGTCGTCCTGATCTCGTCGTCGCTGGCGCAGGATCGCCGCCGCCCTCGAGTGTGGCTGAGCCGGTGACGGAGGATGGGCAGCGATGCCGGAATAGATCTGATACGATTCGACTTAGATTTACTGATATCACTCGAAGGGAACTCGTATGGATCTCGAACGGCTGACCCAAAAGAGCCGTGCCGCCCTCCTCGCCGCCCAACAGCGGGCGAAGCAGGGCAATCACCCCGCAGTCACGTCGACCCATGTGCTCGGTGCCCTCCTCGACCAGACGGACGGCATCGCCCTGCCGCTGATCCAGACCGCCGGCGCCTCCGTCCCCCGCTTGCGCAGCGGCGTCGCATCGGAGCTCGGCCGCTTCCCGCAGACCTACGGTGGATCCGACCCGACGGTCGACGCCGCCCTCTCGCAGGTGCTGGTCCGGGCCGACGAGCGGCGCCGCGAGATGAAGGACGACTTCGTCTCGGTCGAACACCTTCTGTTGGCTCTCGCCGAGATCGCCGGACCGGTGCGCGACCTTCTCGCGGCAGAAGGCGTCACCGCCGACACCGTGCTCTCCGCCCTCAAGGAGGTCCGCGGATCCCAACGGGTCCGATCCGATGACCCCGAGTCCACGTTCGACGCTCTGGAGCAGTACGGGCGCGACCTGACGGAGGACGCCCGCCAAGGCAAGCTCGACCCGGTGATCGGCCGCGACGAGGAGATCCGTCGGGTCATCCAGGTCCTCAGCCGGCGCACCAAGAACAATCCGGTTCTCATCGGCGAGCCCGGCGTCGGCAAGACGGCAGTCGTCGAGGGCCTGGCACGCAGGATCGCCGACGGCGACGTTCCCGAAGGCCTGAAGAGCAAGAGGATCGTGGCTCTCGATCTCGGTTCGATGGTCGCCGGCGCCAAGTATCGCGGCGAGTTCGAAGAGCGACTCAAGGCCGTCCTCAGCGAGATCGCCGACGCCGAGGGCGAGATCGTCACGTTCATCGACGAGCTTCACACGATGGTCGGTGCGGGTGCCGCCGAAGGGTCGATGGACGCATCGAACATGTTGAAGCCGATGCTCGCCCGCGGCGAGCTCCGGATGATCGGTGCCACCACCCTCGACGAGTTCCGCAAGCACATCGAGAAGGATGCCGCTCTCGAACGTCGCTTCCAGTCGGTGTTCGTCTCAGAGCCGTCGGTCACCGATGCCGTCGCCATCCTCCGTGGTCTCAAGGAGCGGTACGAGGTGCATCACGGGGTGCGCATCACCGACGGCGCGCTGCTCGCCGCCGCCACTCTCTCCAACCGCTACATCCCGGCCCGCAAGCTGCCGGACAAGGCGATCGACCTCATCGACGAGGCGGCGTCGCGGCTGCGGATCGAGATCGACTCGATGCCGGAGGAGATCGACGAGCGCACCCGTCGCAAGATCCAGTTGCAGATCGAAGAGGCGGCGCTCGCCCGGGAGTCCGACACCAGCTCCGAGCAGCGGCTCACGGCGCTTCGCCAGGAGTTGCGAGCGATCGACGAGGAGATCGACGCGTTGACGGCACGGTGGAATCTCGAGAAGCAGTCGATCGCCACCATCCAGACCACCAAGGAGGAGATCGAGCGGGTGCGGGCCGAGGCCGAGCGCGCAGAGCGCAACGGCGATCTGACCAGCGCCGCCGAACTCCGCTACGGCCGTTTACCCGACCTCGAGTCGCGGCTCACCGACGCCCATGAGCATCTCGAGAAGCTCCATGCCGAGGGTCGGATGCTGTCGGAGGAAGTGACCGAAGAGGACGTCGCCCAGGTCGTCGCCCGCTGGACCGGGATCCCCGTGGCGAAGCTGATGCAGGGAGAGCTCGAGAAGCTCGTCCAGCTCGAGACCCACCTCCATGGGCGGGTAGTCGGCCAGGATCGAGCGGTCGAAGCGGTGGCCAATGCCGTCCGCCGCAATCGAGCGGGACTGGGGGATCCGCACCGTCCGATCGGTTCGTTCCTGTTCCTCGGTCCGACCGGGGTCGGCAAGACCGAGCTGGCTCGCGCCCTCGCCGCGTTCCTCTTCGACGACGAACGGGCGATGGTGCGG
>Ga0214472_10003079_pt1 | contig 17731 bp, 16 predicted proteins | sample RVTome_6_FD_207662 | JGI IMG/M metagenome (GOLD analysis project Ga0214472, IMG submission 207662) | Soil microbial communities from uranium-contaminated site in the Upper Colorado River Basin, Wyoming, United States - RVT140D175 | ecosystem: Environmental > Terrestrial > Soil > Contaminated >...
AACATGGAGTGTTCCTGCACATGCACTGCATAGTCATACATGCTGGGAACATTTTTCGGCGCATGGCCGATCAAATCATCACGAACAATGACAACGACCAGACCGGATGGCCCCAGGTTTTTCTGGGCACCGGCGAAGATCACACCGAAGCGTGAAACATCAATTGGTTTTGATAACAGGTTTGATGTCATGTCAGTGACCAGCGGGACATCACCTGTTTCTGGAACGGACTGAAATTCGACACCGTGTACTGTTTCATTATCAGTGTAATAGACATAAGCGGAGCCGGAATTCAGGTTCCATAAATCAGGAGATGGAAGCGAAGTAAAACTATTATGCTCAATGGACAATGCAAGATTCACATCGCAGTAACGGCCTGCTTCCTTCATGGCCTTCTCTGACCACATACCGGTATAAAGATAATCAGCTGTATTTTTCCCTCGCAACAGATTCAACGGCACCATGGCAAACTGGCTGGTAGCGCCGCCATGAAGGAACAACACTTTATAATTCTCCGGAATATCCAACAGCTCGCGCAGATCAGCTTCCGTCTGCTCCGCAATGGCGATGAAAGCATCACTGCGATGACTGATCTCCATTATCGACATACCGGTGCCGTTCCAGCCGGCCAATTCCGCCTGTGCCTGCAACATAACATCAGTCGGCAGCATGGCCGGTCCGGCACCAAAATTATAGGCGCGGTCTGAATGTAATTCAGGTACGGATTTTAACTGACTATTCTTCATCACCTTCACCATTACCGTATTCAACGATTCTCTCAAGGCTTGCCAGGCTTTCCCCTTCACCCATCGTCACCAATCGCACACCCTGGGTGTTACGTCCGACCACAGAAACCTGTTGTACCGGTGTTCTGATCAATGTTCCCTGATTACTGATCAGCATAATTTCATCATCCTCTTTCACAACAACCGCTCCGACAACCTTACCGTTACGATCAGTAGTTTGAATGGAGATCACGCCGACACCGCCACGACCCTTCACTACATAATCTTCTATCGGGGTACGCTTGCCAAAACCTTTTTCTGTTGCTGTTAATACCGTGCAATCAGGTTCGGCAATAATCAATGATATAACCCGTTGCCCACCGGCCAGTTTGATACCACGCACTCCGCGTGCTGTGCGGCCCATTGCCCGTACTTCGGATTCATGGAAACGCACGGCCTTGCCGGCGTCACTGAACAACATGACATCCTGATTTCCGTCCGTCAGTTCCACACCAATCAACTGATTATCTTCACGTAATTCTATAGCACGTATGCCGCTTGGACGGGGACGTGAGAAATCCGCCAGACTGCATTTCTTGACCGTACCATCGGCTGTGGCCATGAAAACGAATTTATCTTCTGCGAATTCGCGTATTGGTAATACGGCATTAATACGCTCGCCTTCTTCCAGCGGCAGAAGATTGATAATTGGTTTCCCACGGGCAGCACGGCTGGCTTGCGGAAATTCATAAACCTTTAACCAGTAAACCTTGCCCCTGCTGGAAAAACACAACACGGTGTCATGGGTGCTGGCGATAAATAATTTATCGATGAAATCTTCATCTTTCATGCTGGTGGCGGATTTACCCTTGCCGCCACGGCGCTGCGAACGGTATACATCCAGAGATTGTGATTTGGCATAACCGGCATGTGATAGCGTCACCACCACATCTTCTTCTGTGATCAGATCTTCCATACTGAGGTCCAGATGATCGGTGATGATTTCTGTTTTGCGGGCGTCACCATAACGTTCCTGGATATCCACCAATTCTGCACGGATCACCTGCATCAAGCGTTCCGGGCGGGCAAGAATGTCCATCAGATCCTGGATGATGTCCAGAAGCTCGCCGTATTCCTTGATGATTTTGTCCTGCTCGAGCCCGGTCAAACGCTGGAGTTTCAGATCGAGTATGGCCTGGGCCTGCGCATCGGATAAACGATAACCTTCATCCAGCAAACCGAAATTGTCCGGTAAATCTTCCGGACGTGAAGCATTGGCGCCGGTACGTTTCAACATCTCCAGTACAACACCGGATTGCCATAAGGGTTCCAGCAATTTCTGTTTGGCTTCTGCCGGACTCGGTGAGGCCTTGATCAATGCAATCACCGGATCAATATTCGCCAATGCCACAGCAAGACCTTCGAGAATATGGGCGCGGGCGCGGGCCTTGCGCAGATCGTGCACCGTACGCCGCGATACAACTTCACGCCGATGCCGGATAAAGGCCTCCAGCAATTGCTTGATATTCAGCAGACGCGGCTGACCGTTCTCAAGAGCAACAACATTGATACCAAATACATTCTGCATCTGGGTTTGTTGATAGAGATTATTCAGGATGACTTCAGGTACCTCACCACGACGCAATTCGATCACCATGCGCATACCGTCCTTGTCAGATTCATCACGCAATTCACGGATGCCAGTGATCTGTTTGTCCTTGACCAGTTCAGCAATCTTCTCCATCAACCGTGCCTTGTTGACCTGATACGGCAATTCCTTGACGATGATGGTATGACCATCTTTTTCATCAGTTTCGATTTCAGTACGGGCACGCACATAAATGCGTCCGCGTCCGGTGCGATAGGCCTCATGGATTCCTTTCGATCCGTTAATGATGCCTGCAGTCGGGAAATCCGGGCCGGGAATGTGTTGCATAATCTCGGCTATTTGTATGCCTAGATTATCGATCAGTGCCACACAGGCATTGATCACTTCCGTCAGGTTATGCGGTGGTATGTTGGTGGCCATACCCACAGCAATACCGCTGGAGCCGTTGACTAATAAATTCGGAATACGGGCGGGCAGAACTGTGGGTTCATGTTCAGCGCCATCGTAGTTGGGCACAAAATCAACAGTTTCCTTGTCGATATCTGCGAGCAGTTCATGTGCAATGCGCGACATGCGCACTTCGGTATAACGCATGGCCGCCGGAGCATCGCCATCGACCGATCCGAAATTACCCTGTCCATCGACCAGCGTATAACGCAGGGAAAACGGCTGGGCCATACGGACTATGGTGTCATAAACAGCGGTATCACCATGCGGATGGTATTTACCAATCACATCACCGACGATACGGGCGGATTTTTTATAGGCCTTGTTCCAGTCATTGCCCATTTCATTCATGGCAAAAAGCACCCGGCGGTGCACCGGTTTCAGGCCATCACGTACATCCGGCAGGGCCCGTCCAATGATTACGCTCATGGCGTAATCCATATAGGACTGCTTCATTTCATCTTCAATATTGATGGGGGAAACGATGCGAGCGAAATCGAATTCAGACATAAAAAACCACGGAATTTACTGACAATTGAGGACCCTTTTTTAGCTATTCACAAAGTGTGGAATTCTACCACACTAAGGCCCGTTAACTGTAGAAAAAATGCGGTTAAAATCAGTATTTCAGAGTGTGAATATTGGCTTGACTTTCTGCCGGAAATTTACTGGAAAATTGCTGCAATTTTGTCTTTGTCCGGATGATGAATTACACCCTTTTCCGTGACGATCACATCGATGAGTTCCGCCGGAGTTATATCAAATACCGGGTTCCATGTGGCGATACCTTCAGGTGCCGTTGCTTTTCCGGCATATTGCACGATTTCATCCGGTCCACGATCTTCAATCGGGATGTCTGCACCGGTGCTGGTGTGCAGATCGAAAGTTGATGCTGGTGCCACTACCATCATTTTTACACCGTGATGCCGTGCAGCCACCGCCAGGTTGTATGTGCCAATCTTGTTGGCGACATCGCCATTGGCAGCAATACGGTCTGCACCCGTAATTACCCACTGGATTTGCCCCTGACTTAACAAAAAACCGGCAGCACTATCAGCAATCAGGGTGACCGGAATATTGTCCTGTTTCAGTTCCCAGGCAGTCAGCCTCGCACCCTGCAACCAGGGCCGGGTTTCAGTGGCATAAACCATGTCCAGTGTTCTGTTCTTCCAGGCCGAACGAATGACGCCCAAAGCCGTACCATAACCACCGGTTGCCAGCGAACCGGTATTGCAATGGGTCAGCACTTGCCTGCCATCCGCAATCAGTTCGGCACCCAATGCACCCATGTGCCGGTTTGCGGCAATATCTTCCTCATGAATGGTTAACGCTTCCCGGAGCAATTCCGGTTCCGGGTTGCCCTCAATTTGATTGAACAGGGATTGCATACGTTGCAAAGCCCAATGCAGGTTCACTGCAGTGGGTCTTGATTGCGCCAGAGTGTCCAGATCACCCTGTATGGCTTTTTTCCAGCTTGCCGGATCGTTTTTGTATGCTGTACGTGCCGCAAGAACCACACCATAGGCGGCAGTAATTCCAATCGCCGGTGCGCCGCGAACTACCATCTGGTGGATGGCTTTAGCAACTTCACCGGCATTATCGCAGACAAGATATTCCAACTTGCCGGGTAACAAGCGTTGATCCAGCAAACGCAGGTGATCTTCCTGCCAGAAGACAGGACGCACACTGTCCGGATTGGATAATTCTGCTGACAAATACTGTCTCCTTTACGTGTTTTTTGCGTACAATGAATAATCAACAAGGAAAAAGCAAACACGATGTTATAAAAATCAATAAAAACCATTCCCATGAATACTGACATACTCATCAATGCCCGCTGGATCATACCGGTTGAGCCGGATAATACAGTCTACGAATATCATTCGCTGGCGATTAACGATGGCAAAATTACCGGCATATTGCCCACTGAAGAAGCCCGGCAGAAATACATCGCTGTGGATGAAATTGATTTGAAAACCCATGCACTGATACCCGGCCTCATCAATTGCCACACGCATGCAGCCATGACGCTTTTCCGTGGGCTTGCCGATGACCTGCCATTAATGGACTGGCTCAATAATCACATCTGGCCGTCGGAACAACGCTGGGTCAATCCGGAATTTGTCGAAGACGGCACACGCCACGCGATTGCCGAAATGATCCGCGGCGGTACCACCTGTTTTAATGATATGTATTTCTTCCCGGACAAGGTGGCTGAAACCGCAGTGGAATGCGGTATCCGGGCATGTGTGAGTTTGATCATGATTGATTTTCCCACTGCCTGGGCCAGGGATCCGGATGAATATTTCTTCAAAGGTGAACAGGTACACGACAAATTCAAACACAACCCACTGATAAAAACTGTTTTTGGTCCGCATGCACCCTACACTGTTTCCGATGCACCGCTGCAAAAAATTGTGACACTTGCTGAAGAAATGGACATACAAATTCATATGCATGTGCATGAAACCGCTTTTGAAGTAAATCAAAGTGTGGAACAACATGGCAAACGCCCGTTACAGCGCTTGCATGAACTCGGTTTGTTGAGCAACCGCTTGATGGCTGTGCACATGACACAACTTGAAAAGGATGAGATTGAGCTGATTGCAAAATACGGAGTAAGTGTAGTTCATTGCCCGGAATCCAACCTGAAACTCGCCAGCGGTTTTTGTCCTGTGCACGATTTGCTTCAAAACAATGTTAATGTCGCACTCGGAACTGATGGCGCCGCCAGCAATAACGATCTCGACATGCTGGGTGAAATGCGTACGGCAGCGTTTCTTGGAAAAGGTGTTGCTAACGATTGTACTGCCCTGCCCGCCCACACCGTGCTCAAAATGGCGACACTGAATTCTGCAATCGCGCTTGGTATCGCTGACAAAACCGGATCATTGTCTGTGGGTAAAGCAGCGGACATTGTCGCGATTGATCTCAATGCGATTGAAACACAACCGCTCTATCATCCCGTCTCGCAGATTGTGTATGCCTGTAACCGCAATCAGGTCACTGACGTCTGGGTTGCCGGTAAACAACTATTGAAAAATCGCGTATTAACATCAATTGATGAAGCAGCTGTACTGGCCAAAGCAAAAATATGGCAGGAAAAGCTCATCATCAATGACTAAAGTTAGTAACAATGTCATTGCGAGAGAGTCGCAGACGAGCGTGGCAATCTATCTGTCAGTTATTGAGGCAATTGTGAGATCGCTTCGGCACTGCGTGCCTCGCGATGACATTTGGGCTGAGGTTCTTTAAATAAGTATCTTCTACAGGAGAATAATCATGCATAACAAAATATTAACCACTTTTGTTTTACTCACAGGCATGTTAATGATGTCCAATACGGTCATTGCTGAACCGCTTACTGTCAAGGGTGATGATGACATCGAATCAATCCTGAAAGCACACAATGGCAAACGGGTCACTGTAAAGCTGAATTCAGGCGATGAGTTGACCGGCACAGCCGGCGTGGTCAATAATGATCTCGTTCATCTACGTGAACTCAGCGGCAAGGAATTTTTTGATGCTGTGGTGGATACTGACGAAGTTTCTGCGGTAATTATCCGCACCAAAGAATAAAAATCATTGATTAGTTTCCGGGGGCAAGAATGTCCCCGGAATATGTCTATAATTCCGCAAGTTTATCCTGATGAATGATCAACTGCTGATAGCCATCGTACTGGTTATTACTCTGGGTTTATTTATCTGGGAATGCCGCTGCAACCGTCCTGATGGCGCCCATTGCCGTAGGCCTTGCACAACACCTCGGCATATCTGCTGATACCTTATTAATGGCCATCGCGATTGGTGCATCCTGTGCTTTCCTGACACCCATCGGTCACCAGTCAAATACGCTGGTGATGGGCCCGGGCGGTTATCAGTTTGGTGACTACTGGAGAATGGGACTGCCGCTGCAGATTATTGTGATTCTGGTGGCGATTCCTGCTTTGCTGTGGATTTGGCCGCTTTAGCTTTTTCCTTTTCCTTTATATCGGCCTCTGCCAGTTTTTCTTCGAGCGGATGTTCACCTTCACCGGTCTGGCTCATCAGTGCCACATGCAACAGCCGGTCCGTATGCCGGTAACGACGCCAGCCAATAAACATTGTGATTACACCACCGGCAAGAAACAGCCAACCAATCACCGCCAGAATGGCTGAATCAAAAAATTTCAACGCCGAACCACCGATGATCACCATCGCCAATGCAGTACGTCCATATGCGAGCAAGGTCCTTTCATTGGAAAGTATGGTGCGATCAATCGCAAGGTAATCGTTCAGGGTCAGTGAACGGTTACTGAATTTTGCGTAGGGATTGAAAATATCTTTATCCATGATGGATTCAGCGTAGGTAAAATCCGGAATCAATGCAAATTATATACATCAACTTTCCTTGTGGCTGCGCAAAGCCTTGCGGTATTCCTCATTGATCATGCGGCAGCGCTCTGCCAGCGATGATTGCTCCTCGATCATGTCCACATAGAACCGGATCAATGCACGGATACTATTATCCACTCTGCCTGATGATGCTGGTGGTTCAATAGTTTTCTCAATCCGTTTCAGGTAACGCAATAAAAACCATTCCGTTGATTGATATGGCGGGTTCTCCGCTTCGATTTCCCGGATTTGCTGAATCACAATCAGCCGGAACTCGCCAAAATAAATTTCACGCATGATATGGTATGAATAGCATCAACCTGGTTGATTTTCCACCATTGAACTCAAAAAGATATTTATGAATTACAGGACATTGCTGCTCTTCTGGCTGCAGCAATATATTCGGGGCCAGTGCTGATAGTGTTTATGCCCAGTTCAATAAGTTTTGGGATAAATTCGGGGAAAGCAGCCATCGCGCCACATAATTCGAGTGGTTTATTTGCCTTTCGCGCAGCATCTGCCAGATTTTTTATCACTTTCCAAACGGCCGGGGTATTGGCGAGATCATGATAATTGTAATCATCATGTGTCCGGTCACAGGCAAACAGATACTGGACCAGGTCATTGCTGCCTATTCTGCCAAAATCCATGGCCTGATATAACTCTTCTGCCTGCAAACAAGCGGAAGGTACTTCAAACATGATGCCATGTCTGATGTTTACATTATCTATACCAGCAATCGCATCAGAAAATATTTTTCTTAATTGCAAGAATTCATCCAGACTGGAAATCATCGGATAAACTACATTTACAGGTGCAGAACAGGAAACTTTTGCGATGGCCCTTGCCTGAGTTTTTACAAGTTCAGGCCGGGTTAACAAAAAACGTGCACCACGACATTCCAATGCAGGATTGTCTTCAGTATTTATTCCAAGCCAAGGTGCGGATTTATCACTGCCCAGATCAAACAAACGGATATACACCGGTTTCCCTTGCATGCTGTCTACCACATGCTGGTAACAGGCTATTTGTTCTGCCTCAGTCAGGATGTGCCCCTTGCTCAACATTTCAAATTCTGTTCTATACAAACCGATCCCATCTGCCTTGACTATGATGGCTTTCTGCACATCCAGATAACGATCAATGTCCGCCAACACTGTAAAGTACGATAGCGGTTCAACGACCTGCAGGGATTTGTGCGGCTGGTTAATCAGTGCACGGTATTTGTTCAGCGTTTCTTTGTCCGGATTGATAATTAGTTCACCGGTATTGCCATTCATTAATATAGAGTCATGGTGATTGATAAGTTCTACTGGTGCCTTGATGCCGCTGATTACCGGCAAATCAAGTGATCGCGCAATAACTGCTGCATGGGAATTGATACCGCATTTTTCAGTAATAATTCCTTTGGTATATCCCCTGATCCGGATGGCCACATTGGCTGTCAATTCGCTGGCAACCAGGATATGTTCGTTTTGCAGGGCACACTCGCCTACCTGGCAGCCCTCGAATTCCTTGCAACTCAGAAATGTTTCGGTGTTGTTCAGCAGGTTCAAAAGTAAATTCTTGAGTTCGGTAAAATCATTACCTCGCTCGCTCAGATAATCATCGTGTAAGCCGTTGAAATATTCCGAATAATCATCAAAGCATTTTTCTATGGCGCCTATTGCAGTCAACTGTTCCCGTCTCAGCGTATTCAGAACATCCGCCTGCATTTCTTCACAGATCATCCGGTGTGCCTTGAAAATTGCAGCGGTACCGTGATCAAAAATTTCTTCCGCAGACTTTGAGAATTCACTCAATTGATCACCAAGCCGGTCGAATGCATCGGCCAGAGATGATTTTTGATCAGCTGATTCTTTTCTTTTATGGTCTGAAATGTGTTCTGCTTTTTTATTTTCATGAAAACAGGGGCGCCCATAACTGATGCCGGGTGAAACGGGAACACCCTTGATGATGATTTCGCGAACGTGACTGCCGTTGCTGCTTTCCTGCTCAGCCTGAATTGAAACCTGAGAATTAATTACATTAATCAATGGTATGCCCCGGTGCGTACTCAATATCTGAGTATGGTTTTCATAATCTCATTATGGCGAGTATAGACCTTGATCTGGATCAAAAAAGGAATGTAATCAAGAGAACATATTGCGTTGCAATATATAGAACCTGTCTTAACATTCTACAATGTTGAGACCGGTTCTTAATGATCAGCGCTTAATGATTCTTATTATGAATTTTTCCAGTTCCACCAGAACAAATATGGAGAATGCCACAAACAGAATCTGCAACCAGGTGTCTGATGTGAGCGCAGTGGTGTGAAAAAGTTTTTGCATCAGCGGTGCATAGGTAAACAGCAACTGCAACACAATGATCAGCGCAACCGCCATCAATACGAATTTGTTGCCAAACAAGCCCTGCACTGAAATGACTGAATTATGAATATACCGGGTGTTAAACAGATAAAACACTTCAAACATCACCAGTGTGTTAATGGCGACTGTACGGGCATATTCGATTTCCATGCCACTTTCCACATACCACAGAAACAGTCCGAAACTGCCTGCAATAATAATGAGTGACACAAACAGGATACGCCAGACAAAGAACCGCGACAGCAGCGGTTCACCCGGTTGCCGTGGCGGACGCTTCATTACGTCCTCCTCCGGCGGTTCAAATGCCAGCGCCAGTGCCAGTGTTACAGCAGTGATCATATTGACCCAAAGGATTTGTACCGGAGTGATCGGCAATAACAATCCCAGTAAAATCGCAATCACCAGCATTAATGCCTGTGCAATGTTCGTCGGTAAAATAAACAAAATGGATTTTTTCAGATTGTCATAGACTGTTCTTCCTTCTTTCACGGCACGCGTGATTGATGAAAAATTATCATCCGCAATGACCATTTCCGCTGCTTCCTTGGCAACTTCCGTCCCTTTGCGCCCCATGGCGACACCCACATCTGCACGTTTCAGTGCCGGTGCATCATTAACGCCGTCTCCGGTCATGGCAACCACCTGATTATCTGCCTGCAGGATTTTCACCAGTCGCAATTTATGTTCGGGGCTGGCGCGTGCCACCACATGCGTTGTGTTGATCGCTACACGCAATTTTGCATCGTCCATGTTTTCAATTTCACTGCCGTTAAGGACAGACTTGCCGTCACCGATTCCCAGTTCTTTGCCTATGGCTTTCGCAGTTGCGCCATGATCGCCGGTAATCATAATGACGCGTATGCCCGCTTCCTGGCACAAACGCACTGAGGTGAATGCTTCATCGCGCGGCGGATCGGAAATTCCGAATATTCCCAGCAGAGTGAATCCGCCTTCGGTATTTGCAAACGTTAGATCATCATGTGATGCTTTCGTGGTTTTGTATGCGATTGCCAGTGTGCGCTGACCCATATTGGCTATGTGCTCGATTTGTTGATGCCAGAATTCCGGATTGATAGGTTGATCCTTGTCGCCATGACGTTCCTGATCACAAATTTCGATGACTTTTTCCGGCGCACCTTTCAGATATATAAAGTGATGACCTTGATGATCATGATGCAGGGTTGCCATGAAACGGTGTTCTGATTCAAACGGGATGACATCGAGTTGCGGGTATTCTTCTTTTTCAATCTGCGGATCCAGACCTGCTTTCATTGCAGCCACAACCAGGGAGCCTTCGGTCGGGTCGCCGTGCAGTTTCCATTCATTGCTTTTCTGTTCCAGCGACGCTTCATTACACAACAATGATGCGCGCGTGATTTCTGCAAGTACGTCGTTATCTTCTGCTTCAATCAGTTTCCCTTCACTGGTGAATGTGCCGCGCGGCTCATAACCTGCACCGGTGACTTCAATAAAATTATCTGCTGTCACAATGCTGGTCACTGTCATTTCATTGCGAGTCAGTGTACCAGTCTTGTCCGAACAAATTACGGTGACTGAACCGAGAGTCTCTACGGCAGGCAATCGCCGGATGATGGCGTTGCCACGTGCCATGCGTTGCACGCCTATCGCAAGTGTAATGGTCATGATGGCAGGCAGACCTTCCGGGATCGCTGCAACTGCGATGCCCACTGCCGCAAGGAACATCTCGGTGGCAGTGTAATCACGGAAGTATAAGCCGAAGAGGAAAGTCAATGATGACAGTAACAGAATTCCTGCGGTCAACCAGCGGGCAAACACTGCCATTTGCTTCAGCAAAGGCGTGGTCAATGTTTCAACTTTACCCAGCATTTCACTGATGCGCCCGATTTCGGTGGTATCACCAGTGGCAATCACCGCACCTTTAGCCTGACCAAAAGTAACAAACGTACCCGAATAAGCCATGCATGCACGGTCACCTATCGAGCTGGATTCATCCACTTTTTCAATCGATTTATTCACCGGTACGGATTCACCGGTGAGCATGGCTTCATCAATACGCAAATTTTTCTGATGTATCAATCGCACATCAGCGGGAACCCGATCGCCTGATTGCAACTGGATAATATCGCCGGGGACCAGATATTCACCGCTGACAGTGCGCGGGTTGCCATTTCGTATCACCATGGCCTGTGGTGATAACAGATTACGTATAGCTGCCAGCGCCTCTTCTGCCTTGCCTTCCTGAATAAAGCCGATAAAGGCATTGATAAATACCACGCCTAAAATAACACCGGTATCCACCCAGTAGCCCAGCATGGCAGTGACGAATGCCGCGCCGATCAAGACATAAATCAGCACATTATGAAATTGCACCAGGAAGCGGATCAGTGGTCCACGTTTTTTGAGTGGTGTCAGCCGGTTGGGACCGAATTCAGCGAAACGCTTGGCAACCTCTTCATCACTCAAACCCGAAGTTGCACTCTGCTGTCTTGCGAGAACTTCTTCGGCCGATAATGTGTGCCAGGCTGCTGTTTCTTTATTCATTGATTAGATCGAATTATTCAACAGTCCAGGATGTTAAAAAGGGATTTGAGATGAAATTGTGACTAGATTGCACCCCAACGGTTCACAATCATGCAAAACAGTTCAGCAGTACGTTCGGCGTCATAACCTGCAGAGTGGGCCTGTTTGTTGTCCCATTCAAGGCCTGCAGCAATCACTGCTCGCGATAATACTGTCTGCCCATAAGCCAAACCTGAAAGTGTCACAGTATCGAACGTGCTGAAAGGATGAAACGGATTGCGTTTGATGCCGCAGCGTGCGGATGCGGCATTAACAAAACCCAGATCAAATGACGGATTGTGGCCGACGAGGATGGCGCGTTTGCAATGATGTTTTTTCATGGCAGTGCGGATCATTTTGAAAATGTCACTGAGTGCAGTTTTTTCGTTAACCGCAATCTGTTTACGAAAGGGATGATTAGGATCAATGCCGGTGAATTCCATTGCGGCGGGTTCCAGATTGGCTCCCTCGAAGGGATGCACATGCCGGGTCATGCTCTGATCAATACACCATTGACCTCTTTCATCTACCCTGAATGTGATGGCGGCAATCTCCAGCAGAGCATCCGTTGCAGAATTGAAGCCGCCGGTTTCCACATCCACAACCACCGGAAAATAGCCCCGGAACCGCCTGGCGATTGCGCCATGCAGTTCTTCATTGTTTACTTCAGTTTCCAATGACATTTTTCTCCTGCGCGGAATGGTACGATTTCATTTTTACCAAATGGTAAGGTTGCGGGGACATCCCAATCCGTTTTTTCCAGTGTAATTTTTTCCTTGTTACGTGGCAGACCATAAAAATCCGCGCCATTGAAACTTGCAAAGGCTTCAAGGTTTTCCAGCAGACCGGCAGCCTCAAATACTTCAGCATAAAGTTCGATGGCGTTGTGCGCGGAATAGATTCCAGCACAACCGCAGGCGGACTCCTTGTCATGTTTCGCATGCGGCGCGCTGTCAGTACCAAGAAAGGTCCGCGGGTTGCCGCTGGTAGCTGCAGCAACGATGGCAAGCCGGTGTTCTTCTGCTTTTAAAACCGGCATACAGTAATGATGCGGGCGCAGTCCGCCGGCAAAGAGTGCATTACGATTCAATAATAAATGTTGCGGAGTAATGGTGGCGGCCAGGTATTCGGGACCATTCATTATAAACTGGGCGGCTTCCCTGGTAGAGATATGTTCCAGCACGATGCGCAGTTTTTTAAACCGCTTCATTAACGGGAGCAGCACTCGCTCAATAAACACTGCCTCACGGTCGAACACATCCACATCCGGATCGGTGACTTCACCATGTAACAGTAACGGCAAATCCTGTTCTTCCATGGCTTCCAGCACCGGATAGACATTTTCCATTTTAATCACACCACTTTCCGAATTGGTGGTGGCGCCGGCCGGATAATATTTCACGGCATACACCTGGCCGCTGAGCTTTGCAATTTTGATTTCCGCAGGACTGGTTTTTTCCGTCAGATATAACGTCATCAATGGTTGAAAATCACAGCCCGGCGGCAAGGCTTTTAAAATCCGATCCCGGTATGCCAACGCATTCGCTGTTGTGACTACGGGCGGATTCAGGTTAGGCATCACAATGGTCCGGGCAAACTGGCGGGCACTATCCTGTAATACATGCTGCATTTCTGCACCATCACGCAGGTGCAGATGCATGTCATCCGGACGGGTAATGGTTAACGTTTTCATTAATTTATGCGCTGAAACGGGGTTGCTGATTCATGCCGTGCAAGGTATCACAAGATTGATAGTTTGTCTGAATGGTAAAATTATTGGTGGTGTCATTTCGACCAAAGGGACGACCACAAGGATGTGGGAGGTAGATGCACGTCTGGAACGGTGATCGAAAAATCTCATAGTTTATTGTTTTATTTTGTAATTTTTCTGCCAGATTTCTCGCTGCGCTCGAAATGATAAATCATGATAAATCAATACCTAATTGCGAATTCTTATATCTCATAGCCAATTCGTATTTAATCCAGTCATGCACGGGCATATAATTGGTGTAAATCAAATATTATTGTTGAGGAGATTACTATGGGTTTACGTATAGGCGACGACGCGCCGGATTTTACGGCGGAAACAACTGAAGGCAAGATTAACTTTCATGAATGGGTCGGTGACGGCTGGGCCATCCTGTTTTCCCATCCAAAGGATTTCACCCCGGTCTGTACCACGGAACTCGGTTACATGGCGAAGCTGAAACCGGAGTTCGGCAAACGCAATACCAAAATTATCGGTTTAAGTATTGATTCGGTCGAAGACCACAACAAATGGAAATCCGACATTGAGGAAACCCAGGGTGCACCTGTCAATTACCCGATGATTGGCGATACTGATCTGAAGGTGGCCAAGCTGTATGACATGATCCACCCGAATGCGACCGGCAAAGCCAGTGAACGCAAGGCAGCGGATAATTTCACCATCCGTTCCGTGTTTATTATCGGACCGGACAAGAAGATTAAACTGATCCTGACTTACCCGATGACGACCGGACGGAATTTCGATGAAGTATTGCGCGTGCTTGACTCAATGCAGTTAACTGCAAAACACAAGGTGGCCACACCCGTGAACTGGAAACAGGGTAATGATGTGATCATCGTGCCGTCTGTTTCGGATGACGAAGCGAAACAGAAATATCCGGAAGGCTGGAAGACTTTGAAACCTTACTTGCGACTGGTGAAACAACCGCAATAGTTGCTCAGGACCCGTGACTGGAATACCAGTCACGGGTCAGCTTTTTGTGTGCGTTTCCATATAACTACGCAGCAATTTGTTGATCCGTGTTTGATAACCCTTACCCTGCTTTTTGAACCATAACAACACATCAGTATCGAGCCGGATAGTTACTGGTTGTTTTTCCGGCAGATGTATTTCGGCATTTTTGAAAAATTCGTCATCCAGTTCCGGGATATCATTCAAATCAATATCCTTGCCGGTCATGGCCTCAAGTTTTTTCCAGTTGGTTTTACCTTGAGATCGTTTCTTCATAACATTCTATTTCATGTCGGGTTGCCTTGCGGGTGGAAATTAGACGGATAATATTGTTATGCTTCTCTACATAAACCACGACTAATGTATGTATTCGCATCAAACCAATACCTGTCCAACGCTCTTCATCATAATATTCACGGTCATCTCGCAGAATCAGCATTGGGTGTTCAAATACTTCTATTGCATCGACAAAATCAATGCCGTGCTTGCGAATATTGATAACATTTTTGGCGTCATCCCACTCGAATCGCATAGTTACATCCGTGTTTACATTTGTACATACAATAAACTACTAATTACAAACTAGCAAGTGATGTGCCGCTAATTCCGAAACTGTTCCCTGTTTATCAAAAATTACTTAATTCCCTGCCCAACCCGGGAAGGTCTGCGTCAGGCCGTTCAATATAAATTGAGTTGCGAGTGCTGCGAGAATAATTCCGAAGAGACGCGTTACCACGTTAGCCCCGGTCTCACCGAAGATGCTGGTGATTTTGACTGCCAGGACCAGCATGAGATAAGTCAGTACGAGGACAACAAACAATACACCCAGAATGATGACAGTCTCAAGGCTGTATACGCCCTTGTCCTGTAATAGCAGAATGGTGGTCAATGAACCCGGCCCGGCAATCATCGGGATCGCCAGCGGAAAAACGGAAATGTCAGTTTTGGTTTTTGCTTCCGCCTGTTCCCTGATAGTGGCGGAACGTAAACCCGATTCCCGCACCAGCACCATATCGATGGCCAGCAGGAACAGAAGAATACCACCGGCAATACTGAATGAGGCAGTATGGATATTCAGATATCTGAGGATGGATTCTCCCGTGAGAGTGAACAACAACAACACAAAACCGGCGATGATGACGCCTTTTAGTGCCGTTTTCCTGCGTTCATGTTCAGATTCACCGCTGGTCAGCCCGGCAAACATCGGCGCAATACCTACCGGATCGATAACGACAAAGAGGATGACGAATGCTGTGGAGGCGAGTTCAAACATTAATATCTATATCAGCAGAAGTGCCTGCAAACGGCAACCGGATTTATGCTGTTAATGGGCTAATTTCCGGGAAACTGATATATTATTGCCATTCCATTTATATAAAAGACCTGAAAAACGCATGGATCTTTCCAGCCTGACTGCAATATCACCCATCGATGGCCGCTATGGCGGCAAGACTGCCGAACTGCGTCCGATATTCAGTGAATACGGCATGATGCGTTACCGTGTACTGGTCGAGATTGAATGGTTGAAAGCGCTGGCACACAGTCCGAAGATTCCTGAAGTCCCGGCACTCAGCAAGGATGCCAAAAAAGCACTGGATACCATCGTTGAAAAATTTTCGGAACGTGATGCCCTGCGCATCAAGTTAATAGAAGAAACGACCAATCATGACGTGAAGGCAGTCGAATATTTTCTGAAAGAGAAAATAAAACGAAACAAGGAACTGGCAGCCGTCAGTGAATTTTTTCATTTTGCCTGCACTTCGGAAGACATCAACAATCTGAGCCATGCCCTGATGCTGAAAGAAGCCAGGACCAGAATCCTGCTGCCGAACCTGGACAATATTTTTCAGTCATTAACCCGGCTGGCTCATCAGCATGCCAAAACTGCGATGTTGTCGCGTACTCATGGACAAACGGCAACACCGACTACACTCGGCAAGGAAATGGCCGTGTTCGCACATCGTTTACGCCGGCAAATGCTGCAATTGATCCAGGTCGAACTGCTCGGCAAATGCAACGGCGCAGTGGGTAATTACAATGCCCATCTCGCTGCCTATCCCGGGGTGGACTGGGCCAGAATTTCAAAACTGTTCGTGCAAAATCTGGGACTCAACTGGAGTCCGTATACAACTCAAATCGAATCACATGATTACATGGCGGAATATTTTCATGTGCTGACCCGCATCAACACAATACTGATCGATTTTAATCGCGATGTCTGGGGATATATTTCTCTGGGATATTTCCGGCAGAAAACCATCAAGGGTGAAGTAGGCTCATCCACCATGCCGCACAAGGTCAATCCGATTGATTTTGAAAATGCTGAAGGTAATCTCGGTATTGCCAATGCCCTACTCTCACATCTGGCAGAAAAACTTCCCATTTCACGTTGGCAGCGTGATCTCACTGATTCAACCAGCATCCGTAACATGGGGGCAGCGATTGGACACAGTCTGCTGGCTTATAAATCCTGTCTTAAAGGAATAGGAAAACTGGAAGCTGACAAGGCCATGATCCGTCAGGACCTTGATTACGCATGGGAAGTGCTGGCTGAACCCATACAAACCGTGATGCGTCGATATGGAATCAAGCAACCTTATGAAAAACTCAAGGCATTGACCCGCGGCCAGGAAATCGATCAGCACCTGTTACATACTTTCATTAAAAAACTTGCCATCCCGGAAAGAGAAAAGAAACGACTGCTGGCAATGACTCCGGCAAGTTATATTGGTAATGCTGCGGAACAAGCGAAGAAGATTTGATTCGGGACTCGTGGCTCGGGACCCGTAACTCGTAATGCTTCTCCTGCACTGAGCACCAAATAATACTAACATGTCCGATCAAGGTAACAGCATCCTCGCTGACATCACTCCCAAACAATTCCTCAAAAACTTTTGGCAAAAAAAACCTTGCCTGATCCGGCAGGCGATTCCACATTATCAAT
>Ga0214472_10003081_pt1 | contig 17728 bp, 19 predicted proteins | sample RVTome_6_FD_207662 | JGI IMG/M metagenome (GOLD analysis project Ga0214472, IMG submission 207662) | Soil microbial communities from uranium-contaminated site in the Upper Colorado River Basin, Wyoming, United States - RVT140D175 | ecosystem: Environmental > Terrestrial > Soil > Contaminated >...
GCGTAAGGACGACTTGGCGGCGATCAAAATGGCTGCTTAGAAATCGGACGAGGCGACAACTACCTTGACAGTTACCGCTGGTCGGGTTTCAGGAGTGACGATCCGACTCTTGAGCGGTGGTGTAGTTGGTGAGATAGCAGAGCACCCGCTCCTTGGCCGCCAGTTGCATCAGCTTTTCGTCGGCGAGATCCAGATGCACTTTTATTGGCTGGTCGGTCTGCCTTCGGCCGTACGGATTGATGGAGGCAAATCGATAGGAGTTGTCCATCCGTTGTCGCTTGTCAAAGTCGGTACGGCGGTCAACGATGGATGTCCGTCTCTCGACCCCCTTGTACTGCGCGAACATATGCGCCTTCCACCACTCTTCGGCACGTGGAAAACTGCATAGATCGGGACTGATCTGGTAGCCGCGCTCATCCAGCCAATAGAAAACGATACGGCAATCGATCAGATCCTTGATGAGATACATGGTGCCATCCCTCACATTAGCGTTGCACGAGGGCACCGCGCAGCCCCTCGGGCCAGGCGCTCAACCCCTTCACTGATGATCCGTCCTGAACCATCTGTCTTACTGTAGCTGCTCTGGAAAGGTTTTGAGAAATGGAGTGGTGGCCTGCGTCACGACCGGGGCTCATGACGCCGTTCGTTATGGGTCCATCAGTAGAGTTTCAGAGGGGTAGGGACTAGAAATGACAAAGGCTCTCGAAGGAGCCTTGCTTCACAGCCTCAACCTGGCTTGTCATCGCCTCTGATTGGGCTGGCTGCACTGGGCGGACCTTTGTGCAGTCTCGAAAGCCTGATGCCGAAGCAGAGCAGGAACGCTATCAATTATAGGGTCGATAACCCTGTAGGCAAGGTGAATTTCACCTTTTTGATATCAAAATTATAACTCATTGGCCACTCATTGTGACTCATTAGACCAATTATATGTGATTTGTAAGATGGCTCAGTCCCATGCCGTGAAGTACACACGCATAGATCTCTTTCATTTGTTCTCGTCCGAGCGTTCGCTTGAAATATAGTCTTTTGCCGGTCTTCGGATCGCGCTGTCCAAGTTGTATCAGATTGAGTCGGTCAGGAGAACTCAGGAGGGTAAAGAGCTCAGGCTTGATATCGACGAGATTCACCTGAAGGCTACCCATTCTATGGATAGCCTTCAGATCAGGCTTACACGTCGCGTAAGTAGCAGAACGACTGAGGTGGAACCCCATGAGAAACGATCTGCTTCAGTTCGACAGGCTCGTCATAAGTAGAAGGGTTTTCTACAGAGATTGCGAAAGCGTGCTCTCGGCCATCGAAATACTCTTCAAAGAAGTCTTTCGTTATGCCGGAGTAACTCTCTGTTTGAGCCCATAGCGATTCAGGAGAGTCTTGGATAATCTCTCCAATATCGAACTCACCAACAACTTTACCTACCGGCATAGTGGCATAGATTACGGCCTTTTTAACATCTTTGTTCTTAAAGACTGCTTTCCTGAATTCATAACGCTTATCGCCAGATAGTATTTTATAAGCATATTCTGGCTTAATTGATAATAAGACCTTCATGAACTCCACCCTTGTCAACGATTCCGTTGAACTCTGCATCTGATAATTGGAAGAACCCCCAGTACTGTGTGGGATTCATTCCTAAATTTTCTAACATGTATGCACGATTAACTCTTTTGATTAATGCAGAGTTATACGTAAACTTGATTATTATAGGATAATTTTTCCTTGAAAAAAAGGTTCTTAGTTCTTTTTCATCAAAAATACTATAAGAAGATGCATAAGCTAGAAAATCATCTATAGTAGCGAACTCGTTAATATTTCTAACCTCTTCCACAACACAAATTGAGGTTGCTACAGAGCGGTAATGAGCCGGACCTTGACCATCACTTGTTCTGTATATAACTAAAGTATCACCATTACGTAGCGATCCGGTGCCTTCCATTTTGGTAAGGTAAATTTTGTGGATACTATTTGTATGTGATACATCAGTTACGATTTCTTCAGGGTTTTCATTATTCAGAATAGAATCTGGTAAAAGACGCGTGTGCCATTGAGGGTAAAGAGATAGCAAGAACTTTCGAGATTGACGATTAACACAAGGATAATCGAGTCTGACGTTCCCACGCATCACACCTATTTTTTTCAATAGCACTTGCTCTGTACCATTTGGCGTGTTCTTTTCGGCTGTATCAGTAAACCCGTATCGTTGAAGCAAGTTGATTAGATAATCATGTTTTGAAAAAACAGTTACATAAACTTCAGATGTCTTTTCGTAAAAAGCATGATCTAGTGCCTTCTTGATAAAACGTTCACCTAATCGTGTGCCTCTAGGATCTATTTTAAATGTACCAATTTTCAAGCGATGTGCAGGAGGCAGTGGAGGAGTTACGTCAATTAAAGGGCTATCTTCAATTTTCAAATATAGGAAACCGTCAATGTTACCGTCTTCATCCAGTGAGACATATGCTTTTTCTCCGGCTCTTGCTTTTCGTGTTATCCAATCCTGGAACTCCGCGTAATCAGCCCGGAGAGAATCGAAGAAAGAGTCATTAAGGTTGAGAGAATTGATATCACAGTATGAAAAATCCATTTTATAACTCCCAATTATAATGGTTTAAACTGGATTGGTTTCTTTTGTTTTTGCTAACTCAAAGATCGCGGTAGAAAAATCTTCATGAGATGTACGATACAATGTGCGCACTGGTATATGAGCTTCGTGTGCAATGGCTAACGTTTGGTCTCGCTCAGCCTTCTGAAGGGTCTCTAGATCATACTCAATCTCGCCTTTCCCCCGGGATCGAAAGCGATCTCGGATAATGTCGGCGTCTTCTTCAAGCAAAATCAAGCCGTCTAGCTCCATCGCTTTGAAAACGGATGAGTCGACGGTGTTCACGTTACCGTTAATGTCTAAGAGTGCTGCATGACCATCGATTAGAACATCTCTGTTATTAGTCTTCAGATTTAGAATGGCCGATACTAAAGGCCTCTGATTCCCTACTATATCTTTAACTTTTTTATCATTGCCCCAATTGACAGATCCACTCTGTTTGATCAAGTCACTAGCGCTTTTATGCAACCAGCAGTTAGATTCAGCAAAGAATGATGAAAGATAACTTTTCCCTACGCCATGCACACCTAAAACGAAAATAATCATTTGAACTCCATCTCAAAAAATAGATTATCGGCCTTTTCTTGAATTCATTAGTAGTTCATCCATCAGAACAAGTACATCATTGGGGGTATTAAAGCATACATCGACGATCTTAAAATTAGTCGGAATACCGCATCGCTGCAGGACGGGGTCCTGGTGCCGGACGAATTGCAGAGTGGTCATCATTGATGTGGAGATTCTTGTCTTCCTGGAGAGTCAGTATCAGCATATTTTCATCCTTGAATAGCAGAAAATTCTATTATGTGGCCAGCTTACATCGATTACGCTGCCAAAGGGCAGGCGTCACATGTGCTGCGCCATACATTTGAAAGCCACTTCATGATGAACGGTGGCAACATCCTCACTCTGCAGAATGTCCTAGGACATTCAACAGTAACGGTTACTATGCGATATGCCCATTTGGCCCCTGAATACCTGCAGGCCGCAGTTAGTTTATCACCGCTGGTTGGGATTAATAGATTTTAGTTACATATACTTAGCTGGGCCTCCAATGAATCGATGATCTCTCTTTTGTGGCCGCGTCTCATCACCTTCTGCTCTTTAACTGCGTTGTAGACATCTTTTAAGCAGGCATCTGTAAGCCATCCCTTATGAAAGTTGTTGTAATTATTTAATATTTCGCTCTGAAGGAAGGTTACTTCAAATGAATCCTTTGCATCGATGCAATTGGTGTAGGAGTCGTGATCTAGGAACGTATGGTCACTCGCTGGAACAGGTACATGATACTTGTCCTGACCGGTGGTTATGAAATATTGATTAATGTTTGAATTTATTACTAAAACTAAACATCGAGGGTTAAGCGAGGCAACAACCAGATATTTGTTTTTGGGATCTGGGGTGCAGAAATCGCAGTGAGTGTAAACAACTGAGCCGACGCGTAAGTTGCGGAGGAGTAATTGTGCCCAAGCGTTAGCTGTCATGAAGTCCGTTCCCTTGCCCGACTACTGGAATCTATTCTCCTGCAAATTTAGTAATAAATCGGCGTTATGCAGTATCCCTATGATTTCTTGTTCAGGCATGAAATGTTGTCCGTTTCTCATACAATTTTTCCATGCATTATCATGGCTTAACTCACCCAAATCTTGAGTTTTTGAAACCTCGACAATTTCATCGATGCATTCAAGGTCTGAGTCACTGAATAATGAGTCGTCAAACTCTCTTTTGGCGACAATCTCATGATTGCCTTCATAGGTTACAGGTGAAATTAAATCGAAAGGTAGATTTTCGTTACGCCTAATCGCTTTCATCAGATTGTAGGCGTCGCTTGGCACTGGGCCTTTTTTCATAGCCGCATAGCGCTCGTTGAAGATGAAGCGGCCATGCCTCTCCATGTGTAACTTGTCTGCCAAGTAAAACACTTTAAGGACGTTGTAGAGGTTGGACTTATGAGAGCAGCACTGTGCAATGTAAGCAAAAGCCTCCAACATCCGCTGGAATTTTTCACGTTCGACTGACGTGCTCATTTGGATCTCCCTGATTATCATGCCCCTTGTATTGAGGTGTGCAGATTCTACACTTAGTTGTTCGTTCTGTATAGATTTTAACCAATCCGAATCCTCCAGATTTGGCACTTTCTCTGCTATATCGGCGGTACTTCCACTACTGCACTTTTTGTACCAAGCCAACGACAGTCTGATCTTGGGTTCTCATGGCCGTTCTAGGACTGACATTAGCAGTAATTGCCGTGTTTGTCTTTGTGAATAGCTAGTAACTACTTACTTCTTTGGTCTGTGTCAGCCAATAGTCGATGAACTTAATATCTGATTTAGATTCGACATATGGGAAGGTTTGGTAGGAAAAACGAAAAAAGCCTGTAAAAACAGGCTTTTAACTTTAGCGATTTGGTGGAGGTGGCGGGTTTCGAACCCGCGTCCGCCAATCCTCTGCCTCGAGATCTACATGCTTAGGCTTCTCTATTGAATTAACCCGTCACGACCCGAGAGCCAGGGTGTTGTGGGCGAGCCTTTTTAGTTTTAACCGTTCAGCTTAAGGCGAAGCTTCCGGGCGATTCTGTCTCATATGACACCGCGAACCTCTGAGTTACAGACACCTTAGAGTGCGGCGCTAGCTGACTTAAGCAGCTAGAGCGTAGTTATCGTCGTTTGCAACTATAACTAGTGTGATGAGGGATTTACGAGAATCATCACGTTCTCGGCATGCACCAAAGGGTTCGTAATCAGCGTCGAAGCCAAGTCACCCCCGGATAAGAGTGCGAAGTTTACGCGATCGGTAGACAAGTTGAAAGGGGAGAAAGTTCAACGTCCGGTCAGTGTACGGCCATGGCGCGCTGTTTTTCGCGGTTGGCGTCCTTTTCCTTCTCGGCGGCACGTTTGTCGTGCAGCTTCTTGCCTTTCACCAGGGCGATCTCGCATTTGACGCGGCCGTTTTTCCAGTACAGCGCCATGGCTACACAGGTGTATCCTTTGGCTTCGACGGCACCGATGAGCTTGTTCAGTTCGTTGCGGTTCAGCAGCAGCTTGCGGTCGCGGCGCGGGTCGGCGACGACGTGGGTGCAGGCGCTGATAAGCGGGGTGATGTGGGCACCGACCAGCCAGGCTTCGCCGTTCTTGAATACGACATAGGAGTCGACCAACTGGCCACGACCCTCGCGCAGGCTTTTGACCTCCCATCCGGTCAGGCACAGGCCTGCCTCGAACTTGGTGTCGATGGTGTATTCGTGCTTCGCACGTTTGTTGAGGCAGATGGTGTTTCCGCCCGGAACCTTTTTCTTCTTTGCCATGGGGCGCGATTATACGGCCGGGCCCGAGACAAGGAAAGGAGGCTGAAAAGCCGATTGAATGCACAGAGAGTTGACGTGGATTCGTGGCCGAGAGTTGCGACGGTCGGCTTAAACATGAACAATTGCGCGCCAAACGCGAAAACCAGAGTGAGAAGTATGCCAAGAAAGCAGTCTATTCACGGCGCCTGGGCCAACCGCTGGATCTTCATCCTGGCGGCGACCGGTTCCGCTGTAGGGTTGGGCAATATCTGGAAGTTTCCCTATATCGCGGGCGAAAACGGCGGCGGAGCCTTCGTGCTGGTCTATCTGGTCTGCATACTGCTGGTGGGCATCCCGATCATGATGTCGGAGGTGCTGATCGGACGGCGTGGTCGCCAGAGCCCGATCAACTCGATGCGCGAAACCGCGTACGAAGCGGGGCACCATGGCCGCTGGGCCGGTGTCGGCTGGATGGGGGCTCTGGCCGGTTTCCTGATCTTCTCCTTCTACTCGGTGGTGGCGGGCTGGGTGCTTTACTACATCGCCGGCATGGGGGTGGGGCAGTTCGTCGATCTCGGCAGCGAGCAGGCGGGGCTGATCTTCAACGGGCTGCTGGCCGACCCGGCGACGTTGCTGATCTGGCATACGCTGTTTGTCGTGATCGTGATGCTGGTGATCGCCGGCGGTGTGAACAAGGGGCTGGAGCGCGCGACCCGCGTGTTGATGCCGGCGCTGTTCGTGCTGCTGTTCGTGCTGCTGGTGTACTCGATGAACAGCGGGCACTTTGCCGAGGGCTGGGATTTCCTGTTCCATTTCGATCCGTCGGAGCTGTCCTGGGACGCGGTCCTGGTGGCGTTGGGCCACGCCTTCTTTACGCTGTCGTTGGGAATGGGCTCGATCATGGCCTACGGTTCCTATATGGGTAAGGGGGATTCGATAGGCGGTACCGTGCTGACCATCGCCGCGCTGGATACGCTGGTGGCGTTGATCGCCGGGCTGGCGATCTTCCCGATCGTCTTCGCCAACCAGCTCGACCCCGGTGCCGGTCCCGGCCTGATGTTTATCACCCTGCCGGTGGCGTTCAGCCAGATGGCGGGCGGTCAGGTGTTCGGTTTTCTGTTCTTCCTGATGGTGGGCTTCGCCGCCTGGACCTCGGCGATCTCGCTGATGGAGCCGGGAGCGGCCTGGCTGGTGGAAACGCTGGGTCTGAGCCGTGCGCGTGCGTCGCTGCTGTTGGGCGTTGTGGTCTGGGCGTTGGGGCTGTTGGCGCTGGGATCGTTCAACGTGCTGGCGGACCTGAAGTTGTTGGGCATGACGGTGTTCGACTTCCTCGATTTCATAACGGCGAACGTCATGTTGCCCCTGGGCGGTTTGTTTATAGCCATTTTCGTGGGTTGGTACCTGACCCGGGAGATGACCGAGGATGAGTTGTCCCTGCGCTCGGCGCTGATCTATCATGCCTGGCGTCTGGTGATCCGCTATGTGTCGCCTGCTGCGGTGGCGGTGATATTCGCGCTCAACCTGTATCAGAAATTTGCCGATGGCATGAGTTAGGAGCGGTTATGGCTCAGGTGAACCGCAGCGCCCTGGTGTTGCACACCGCCGAAGAGATGTTCGATCTGGTCAACGACGTGCGCCGTTATCCGGAGTTTCTGCCTTGGTGCGCGTCCACCGAGGTGGTGAGCGAAGAGGGCGATACGCTGGAGGCGACGTTGCATCTGGCCAAGGGCGGTCTGAAATACAGCTTTACCACCCGCAACCGGTTGACACGCCCGGAGCGGATGGAGATCGGCCTGATCAAGGGGCCGTTCAAGTCCCTGACCGGGGTCTGGACCTTCACGCCGCTCAGTGAGGAGGCGAGCAAGGTCGAACTGAATATGCATTTCGAGTTTTCGGGGAAACTGACCGGCGTGGCGATGAGCAAGGTGTTCAATTCGGTGGCGACGACACTGGTGGACGCCTTCGTCACACGCGCCGATCAGGTTTACGGTTGAGGTCCGCATGATTACGGTTGAAGTGGCATACGCGCTGGCGCACGAGCAGAAGATTGTCGCCGTGCAGGTGGAAGAGGGATGTACTGCCTACGAGGCGGTGATCAAGTCCCGTATAGCTGAGCAGTTTACCCAGATCGACCCGGAGAACGACCCGATGGGAGTCTTCGGCAAGGCGATGCGGGATCCGAAGAAAGAGGTGCTGAAGGCGGGCGACCGGGTGGAGATCTACCGACCGCTGATCGCCGACCCCAAGGCGGCGCGTGCCAAGCGTGCGGCCAAGTTGAAAGCAGAGAAGGAACAGGGCGAGCAGGCCGGCGAGGGCTGACCTGCATCGTGTGCCGGCTTCAACCGCCGGGGTGGAAGTCGCCGGTGAGGCGGGTCAGCTTGCCCTCCTCGAAATAGAGCGAGACGCGCTCCTGCACTCGAGGCTCGCCGCCGGGCTTGAAACTGTACAGGTAGTCCCAGCGGCCCGGACTGAAGGTATCGGTGACCAGTGGGGTTCCCATGATGTAGCGGACCTGGCTTTCGGTCATGCCGGGGCGCAACTGGTCGATCATCTCCTGGGTGATGACGTTTCCTTGCGGAATGTCGATCTTGTAGACCCCGGGGAAATCCGAGCAGGCGCTGACCAGTGTGGCCAGTGCTACACTAATAAAAACCTTTCGCATCTGTTAATGACTTCCGTTTTCGCCGCTAAATAAAGATAATGAAGTCTAACATTGCCTTTTGTGAACCGTATAGCGATTAGAGACGAGAATATGGCCCTCGAAAATCAGGAGCTGCGTAAGGCGGGGCTCAAGATCACACTGCCGCGCGTGAAGATCTACCAGATCCTGGAACGTGCCGGAGAAGGCGAGCACTTCTCGGCAGAAGATATCTACAAGATGCTGATGGAGACAGGCGAAGATGTCGGCCTGGCCACGGTGTACCGCGTGCTGACCCAGTTCGAGGCCGCGGGGCTGGTGTCCCGTCACCACTTCGAGGGTGGACACTCGGTATTCGAACTGTCGCGTGACGAGCACCACGACCATGTCGTCTGCGTGAAGTGCGGCAAGGTGCGCGAGTTTGTCGACCCGGATCTGACCACACGTCTGGACGAGATCGCCGACGGCCTCGGCTTCACCGTCACCGATCGTACCCTGTATCTCTACGGCGTCTGTCGCGACGGGTGCGAAGATAAATAGTTCGTTGTCGAACTGAATGAAAACCGATCCAGTGAGATCGGTTTTTTATTGTCTGAAGGTGCCGCTGCTCAGGCCGATTTCAGCATCTCGCGGGCGTGCTCGAGCGAGGTATCGGTGATATCGATACCGCCGAGCATGCGCGCGACCTCGTGCACCCGCTTCTCCTGCGATAACGGGTCGATTCGGGTGCGGGTCAGTTCGCCCTGGGTGTCCTTGCTCACGAACAGGTGCTGATGGCCCTGGGACGCGACCTGGGGCTGGTGGGTGACGCAGAGGATCTGCGCACGCTCGCCGAGTTGGCGCAGCAGCCGACCGACCACCTCGGCGATGGCGCCGCCGATGCCGACATCCACCTCGTCGAAGATCAGCGTCGGCGTACTCGAGGTCTGCGCCGTGACCACCTGGATCGCCAGGCTGATGCGCGACAGTTCGCCGCCGGAGGCGACCTTGGCCAGCGCCCGCGCAGGCTGTCCCTTGTTGGTGCTGATCAGGAACTCTACCTCCTCCAGACCGTTGGCGCCGCAGCGGTCGGGATCGTAGGGCGTCAGGCAGACGTTGAAGTGCGCCGCCGCCATGCCGAGGCTGTGCAACTGTCGATCCACTGCCTCACTCAGCGCTTCGGCGGCCTTCTGCCGTGCCCGGCTCAGTTGGCCTGCGGCCGCCAGATAGGCTTCGCGGGCGATGCCGACATCCTTTTCCAGCTGCTCCAGTTCGTCATCGCTGCGGTGCAGGCCGTTCAGCTCCGCTATCAGCGTCTGGTGGAAGGCGGGCAGCTCCTCGCCATTGATGCGGTGCTTGCGAGCGATGTCGAAGATGCTGCTCAGGCGCTCCTCCACCTCCTGCTGCCGCTCGGGGTTGATCTCCACCGAGTCCAGGTAGTTGCGGATCTCGCGTCCGGCTTCGTCGATCTGGATATGGGCGCTGGCCAGCATCTCGGCGGCCTGCAGCAATGCCGGGGCCTGGGAGCCGAGGCTGTCGAGCAGGTGCCGGCAGTGGCCGAGCAGGCTGAGGCAGTTCTCGCCGTCGCCATCGCCGTCGCAGGTCAGGCTCAACAGCTGGTGACCGGTGCCGAGGATCTCGCCTGCGTTGGCCAGCACGCGCTGCTCCTCCTCCAGCTCGGCCAGTTCGCCTTCGCGCAGGCCGAGTTGATCGAGCTCCTCGATCTGGTAGCTGAGCAGTTGTACCCGGGCGCTGTGCTCCTCGCTCTGCTCGGTCAGCCGGGTCAGTTCGGTGTCGAGGCGGCGCCAGTGCTGGTAGGTGCGGCGAACCTGCTCGGCCTGGTCGGATTGGGCCGCGTATTCGTCGAGCAGCGTGCGGTGATGCTCCCGCTTCAGCAGACGCTGGTGTTCATGCTGACCGTGGATATCCACCAGCAGCTGACCCAGCTCCCGTACCTGGGTCAGCGGGGTGGGGCGGCCGTTGATGAAGCTGCGCGAGCGGCCGTCGGCGCTCAGTACCCGGCGCAGCTGGCACTCGCCGTCGGCTTCCAGCTCCTGCTCGGCGAGCCAGGCGCGCGCTTCGGCCAGGGTGCTGACGTCGAAGCAGGCGCTGATCTCCGCCTTGTCCTCCCCCTCGCGGACGGAGTCGCTCTGGGCGCGGTCGCCCAGCGCCAGCCCCAGGGCGTCGAGCATGATCGACTTGCCGGCGCCGGTTTCGCCGCTGACCACGGTCATGCCGTCCTTCAGTTCGAGATCCAGTTGATCGACTATGGCGTAGTTGCGAATGCTCAGAAGCGTCAGCATGGTGACCCTTTCCTGGTTATCTATACAGTAGTGTGATGTATAAGATATTTGCAGCCGAGCTGCAATCCCCCACCGCATCCTCCATTGCACTTTTCATTGCAAGAGCCCGCGAAAAATGCCCTTGAATCATCGTTGATCAGCCCCATATAGGGTGCCAGTAGAAGTTGCAAACCAGGTGGAGAAACCCGATGGCAGACGAACAGCAGAAGCAGACAGAGACTCCGGAACAGGACAGCGTCGAGCAGGCGGAGGCGGTGATCGAGCCCGGTGCGGACAGCGTCGAGATCGCGGCCGAAGAGGGTGACGATGTCGAAGCGCTGAAGGAGCAACTGGCACTGGCGGAAGCCGAGATCGCCGATCTGCAGAAGCAACTCGCCGAACTGCAGCCGCGGGCACAGGCGGAGATCCAGAACATGCGTCGCCGCGCCGAGCTGGATGTGGAGAAGGCGCGCAAGTTCGCGCTGGAAAAGTTCACCGGCGAACTGCTGCCGGTGGTGGACTCGCTCGAGCGCGCCATCGAGTCCTGTCAGGCCGAGGACGAGGCCACCAAGACGCTGAAAGAGGGCGTCGAGATGACGCTGAAACTGCTGCTCGACGGCATGGGCAAGTTCAACGTCGAGACGGTGGACCCTCAGGGGCAGGCGTTCAACCCCGAACATCATCAGGCGATGTCGATGGTCGAAGCGCCGGATGCCGAGCCGAACACCGTGGTTGCCGTGATGCAGAAAGGCTACCTGCTCAACGGCCGGCTGGTACGCCCGGCCATGGTGATGGTGGCCAAGGGCTAAAAAATGAACGGGTCGGCTTGAAAAGCCTCGGGCCAGACCCATATAGAAAATCAACAGTAAAGACCGTGTGTGTTTTCCGCAATGGCGGAGAAACGATAAAGAACATTGGAGCAAAACATGGGCAAGATCATCGGTATCGACCTCGGAACCACCAACTCCTGCGTGGCTATCCTCGAAGGCGACAAGACCAAGGTAATCGAGAACGCAGAGGGTGATCGCACCACCCCGTCCATCATCGCCTACACCGGCGACGGCGAGATACTGGTCGGTCAGCCGGCCAAGCGCCAGGCGGTGACCAACCCGGACAACACGCTGTTTGCGATCAAGCGCCTGATCGGTCGTCGCTTCAAGGACGATGTGGTCCAGAAAGATATCAAGATGGTGCCGTACAAGATCATCGAGGCGGACAACGGCGACGCTTGGGTCCAGGTCAAGGACAACAAGATGGCGCCGCCGCAGATCTCGGCCGAAGTGCTGAAGAAGATGAAGAAGACCGCCGAGGACTACCTGGGCGAGAAGGTCACCGAAGCGGTTATCACCGTACCGGCCTACTTCAACGACTCCCAGCGTCAGGCGACCAAGGACGCCGGTCGCATCGCCGGTCTCGAGGTCAAGCGTATCATCAACGAGCCGACCGCGGCGGCGCTGGCCTACGGCATGGACAAGTCCAAGGGTGACAAGACCATCGCCGTATACGACCTGGGCGGCGGTACCTTCGATATCTCCATCATCGAGATCGCCGACGTCGACGGCGAGCATCAGTTCGAGGTGCTGGCGACCAACGGCGACACCTTCCTCGGCGGCGAAGATTTCGACCTGAAACTGATCAACTACCTGGCGGACGAGTTCAAGAAAGAGAGCGGCATCGACCTGCACAACGATCCGCTGGCGCTGCAGCGTCTGAAGGAAGCGGCCGAGAAGGCGAAGGTCGAGCTGTCCTCCGCGCAGTCCACCGACGTCAATCTGCCCTACATCACCGCCGACGCCACCGGTCCCAAGCACCTGAACGTCAAGGTCAGCCGTGCCAAGCTGGAATCCCTGGTCGAAGATCTGGTGCAGCGCGCACTGGAACCCTGCCGCATCGCGCTGAAGGATGCCGGTCTGTCCGCGTCCGAGATCGACGAGGTGATTCTGGTCGGCGGTCAGACCCGTATGCCGATGGTGCAGAAGGCGGTATCCGACTTCTTCGGCAAGGAGCCGCGCAAGGACGTGAACCCGGACGAAGCGGTGGCGATCGGTGCCGCGATCCAGGGTGCGGTACTGTCCGGCGACGTGAAGGACGTGCTGCTGCTCGACGTAACCCCGCTGACCCTGGGTATCGAAACCATGGGTGGCGTGGCCACGCCGCTGATCGACAAGAACACCACCATCCCGACCAAGAAGTCGCAGGTGTTTTCGACCGCCGACGACAACCAGACCGCGGTGACCATCCACGTGGTACAGGGTGAGCGCAAGCAGGCGAACCAGAACAAGTCGCTGGGCCGCTTCGATCTGGCCGACATTCCGCCGGCGCCGCGCGGCGTGCCGCAGGTCGAGGTGACCTTCGATATCGACGCCAACGGTATCCTCAACGTGTCAGCCAAGGACAAGGCCACCGGCAAGCATCAGTCGATCGTGATCAAGGCTTCCTCCGGTCTGTCCGACGAAGAGATCGATCAGATGGTGCAGGATGCCGAGGCACATGCCGAAGAGGACAAGAAGTTCGAGGAACTGACCGCGGCACGTAACCAGGGCGATGCGATGGTGCACACCGCGCACAAGACGCTGAAGGACGCCGGCGACAAGGCCACCGCGGACGAGAAGGAGAAGATCGAATCCGCCATCGCCGCGCTGGAAGAGGTGCTGAAAGGCTCCGACAAGGCCGAGATCGAGAGCAAGACCGAAACCCTGACCGAAGCGCTCTCGACGCTGGCGCAGAAGATGTACGCCGAAGCGGCCGAGCAGGGCGGTGCCGAAGGCGCTGAGTCCGCTGCCAAGGAGACGGCCGACGACGTAGTCGACGCCGAGTTCGAAGAGGTCAAGGACGACAAGAAGTAAGCGTTCGCTACCTCTAAGAACGGTAAAATGAGTGGCAACGCGGGTTCGGGGATATCCCTGACCCGCGTTGTCGTGTCCGGCTCCCGCGGAGTCATCTGACCAGACCAGATTCGGATCATGTCGAAACAGGACTACTACGAACTACTGGACGTGCCTCGTGATGCGTCCGACCGGGATATCAAGAAAGCCTATCGCCGCCTGGCGATGAAGTACCACCCCGACCGCAACCCGGACAACAAGGAAGCGGAAGACAAGTTCAAGGAGATCAGCGAAGCCTACGAGGTGCTCTCCGACTCGCAGAAGCGTGCCGCCTACGACCAGTTCGGCCACGAAGGCGTCAGCGGTCAGGGCGGCTTTGGCGGCGGTGGCTTCGAGGGCAACTTCTCCGACATCTTCGGCGACGTGTTCGGCGATATCTTCGGTGGCGGCGGCGGCGGTGGTCGTCGTCGCTCCAGCGTGCAGCGCGGCGCCGACCTGCGCTACAACCTGGACCTGAGCCTGGAGGAGGCGGTGCGCGGCTGCGAGAAGGCATTGAAGGTGCCCACGCTGGTCGCCTGTAACCTGTGCGACGGCTCCGGTGCCAAGCCCGGTACCAGCGCCCGTACCTGCAGCACCTGCGGCGGTGTCGGCCAGGTGCGCATGCAGCAGGGCTTCTTCTCGGTACAGCAGACCTGCCCCACCTGTCGCGGCGAGGGCAAGGTGATCTCCGACCCCTGCAGCAAGTGTCGTGGCCATGGCCGGGTCGAGGAGACCAAGACCCTGCAGGTCAAGATCCCGGCCGGCGTCGATACCGGCGATCGCATCCGCCTCAGCGGCGAGGGCGAGGCGGGAACGCATGGCGGACCGGCGGGCGATCTCTATGTCCAGGTCAACGTGCTCCGGCATCCGATCTTCGAGCGCGACGGCAAGCATCTGTACTGCGAAGTGCCGATCAGCTTTGTCGATGCGGCCCTTGGCGGCGAACTGGATGTGCCGACGCTGGACGGACGGGTTAAACTGAAGATTCCGGCGGAGACTCAAACCGGCAAGCTGTTCCGTCTGCGCGGCAAGGGGATCACCCCGGTGCGCGGTGGCGGCGTCGGCGACCTGATGGTCAAGGTGACGGTGGAGACACCGGTCAACCTGAACAGCCGTCAGAGGGAGTTGCTGGAGGAGTTCCAGAGCGCGATGGACGCGGGCAACCATAAACACAGCCCGAAAAAACATGGCTTCTTCGATTCGGTGAAGAAGTTCTTCGAGGATATGACCTGAGCTCATGGGTAATCTTCGTATACAGGGGGTGAGCATGTACGAGATGCCGTTGTCGGTGGACGAGCTGTGGCAGAGCATTCGCGGCGAGGCTCATGGCCTGGTCGAGCATGAGCCCCTGCTGGCCAGCTTCTTCCATGCCACGATCATCGGTCACAACGATCTGCGCGGCGCGCTGTCGTTTCTGCTGGCCAGCAAGCTGGCGGACGAGGTGGTATCGGCCGTGGCGCTGCGCGAGATCATCGAACAGGCCTACGGTGCCGAGGGCGAACTGATCGAGGCCGCCTGCGCCGATATCCAGGCGGTCTGCACCCGCGACCCGGCGGTGGAGCGCTTCTCCACCGTGCTGCTCTACCTGAAAGGGTTCCAGGCGCTGCAGGCCTACCGTGTCGCGCACTGGATGTGGCAGCAGGGCCGCCGTCCTCTGGCACTCTATCTGCAGAGCCGCGTCAGCAGCATCTTCCAGGTGGATATCCATCCCGCGGCGCTGATCGGCTTCGGCGTCATGTTCGACCACGCCACCGGGATCGTGGTGGGCGAGACCTGCGTCATCGAGAACGATGTCTCCATCCTGCAGTCGGTGACCCTCGGCGGTACCGGCAAGGAGAGCGGCGATCGCCATCCGAAGATCCGCAAGGGCGTGCTGATCGGCGCCGGGGCCAAGATCCTCGGCAATATCGAGGTCGGCGAGTGCGCCCGTGTCGGCGCCGGCAGCGTGGTGCTCGAAGCGGTGCCGCCCCATACCACCGTGGTCGGTGTACCGGCGCGGGTGGTGGGCTGTGCCGGTTGCGAAACACCGGCGCTGGACATGGATCAGACCATCCACAGTACGGACGAGGAGCTTGCGGCGGACAAGGCGGCCGCGAGCCGATGCAGCAGAAAGCAGGCCTGATGCGGCCGGAGACAGCCATCACCAGACAAGGATAAAAACATGACACGAATTGCAGTGACCGGCGCCGCCGGACGGATGGGCAAGACACTGATCGAGGCGATCGCGCTGACCGAGGGCGCGGAGCTGTCCGCCGCCATCGTCGAACCGGGCAGCACCCTGATCGGCGCCGATGCCGGCGAACTGGCCGGGGTCGGTTATCAGGGCGTCAAGGTGGCGGGCTCGCTGGATGTGGTGAAGCAGGACTTCGACCTGCTGATCGATTTCACGCTGCCGTCGGTGACCATGGAGAACCTGGCGTTCTGCGTCGCCAACGGCAAGCAGATGGTGATCGGAACCACCGGCCTGGACGAGAGTCAGAAACAGACGCTGGCCGAGGCGGCCGAGAAGATCGGCATCGTCTTCGCACCCAACATGAGTGTGGGCGTAAACCTCTGCTTCAAGCTGCTGGAGATCGCCGCCAAGGCACTGGGCGAGGATAACGGCTACGATATAGAGGTGATCGAAGCGCACCACCGGCACAAGGTCGACTCTCCCTCCGGTACCGCGTTGCGTATGGGCGAGGTGGTTGCCGATGCGCTGGGGCGTGATCTGAAGGAGTGTGCCGTCTACGGTCGTGAAGGGATGGTCGGACCGCGCAAGCCGCGTGAGATCGGTTTCGAGACCATTCGCGCCGGCGACGTGGTCGGTGATCATACCGTGCTGTTCGCCACCGAGGGCGAGCGGATCGAGATCACCCACAAGGCCTCGAGCCGCATGACCTTCGCCAAGGGCGCGGTACGCGCGTCGCTCTGGTTGGGCGAGCGCAGCAGCGGCCTGTACGACATGCAGGATGTACTGAACCTGCGCTGACGCATTTTTCCGAGCCGGCGAATGCCGGCTTCAGACACCGTTGTGTGTTGTTCCCTTTGGCCCGCCTTGTGCGGGCTTTTTATACGTGGATTTATCGGGCTCCGTCCCGTACCCGGTTGCGCCCCGCTTCCTTCGCCGAATACAGGCCGCGATCCGCACATTGCAGCATGCTGTGGAGGTTGTCCGCGGATGAGCGGAGATGCGCGATACCGATGCTGACGGTGATCGCGATGGTACCCCCTTCGATGTTGAGCTCGGCGCCGGCGACGGCCTGTTGCAGACGGTCGGCGATGCTGCGGGCTTCGTCCGGCGTGGTGTGCGGCAGCAGTACCAGAAACTCTTCACCGCCGAAGCGCCCGCACAGGTCGCCCGGGCGCAGCTCTTGCTGCAATATCGCCGAGAACTGACTCAGCACGCTGTCGCCGGCCTGATGCCCGTACTGGTCGTTGACCTGCTTGAAATGGTCCAGATCGAGCAGCAGCAGCGAGAGCGAGGATTGCTCGAAAATTATACGTTCCAGAGACCGTTCCGCCAGTTCGAAAAAGTGGCGGCGGTTGTTCAGACCGGTCAATGCGTCGACGGTGGCCATCTGCTGTAGATCCCGGTTGGCCCGTTCCAGTTGGGTCAGTGCGCGTTCGGTCCGGGCTTTTTCCTGGCGCAACCGGGTGAACACCTCCTCCAGGCCGTAGACCGAAATGAATGAACCGCTGGCGAGATAGGCGTGCGCCACACCGTAGCTCAGCAGCAGGAAGCCGGCGGCAAAGATGGTATGGGCCAGCCACCATTGGTGGTCCCAGATCCGCGCCAGAAGCAGAAAGGCGAGCGAGGATTGCGCGAACGCCGCTATCGAGATCAGGTAGATGCGCATCAGCGGAGAGCCGGGACCGCGCAGCAGCAGGATCAGGATCGCCGCCAGCATCATCGACAGCGCCGTTACCTCCAGCAGCATGCGGGGCCAGGCCGTCTGAAGGGTTTGGGCGACGAAGGCCACCAGCAGGTCGACGAGGATCAGGACAGCCAGGCCGATGGCCCAGAACCCGGCCGCGCGTCGCTGCAGCGGGGGATCCGGGGGGCGGCCCATCTGAAACAGCGCGAACAGCAGGCAGGCGATG
>Ga0214472_10003082_pt1 | contig 17724 bp, 27 predicted proteins | sample RVTome_6_FD_207662 | JGI IMG/M metagenome (GOLD analysis project Ga0214472, IMG submission 207662) | Soil microbial communities from uranium-contaminated site in the Upper Colorado River Basin, Wyoming, United States - RVT140D175 | ecosystem: Environmental > Terrestrial > Soil > Contaminated >...
GGTATGACGCGCCTAAATAAGCTGCTGCTGCTATGCATCCTGCTAGTCACGCTGACGGCGTGTGATTTTGACCGGGTGATCGTCGTCACGGCGACCCCGGTACAGGCGACGAACACTCCGGCAATCCCGGAGACATCGACGGCTACCCCGTCAGCTACCCCATCTGCGACCGCGACCGAAGAGCCGACTCCCACGCAGGAAGTCGGTTTTCGGATTGGCTACAATATCAACGGGCAGGCCGTGCCGGATGTGGCTTATTTATGGACGCATCTGGAGGCGGTGCAACCCGCGACGCTTCTGATAATGGACAATATCGGAATGGCGTGCGAAGCGGCTGATCGGCTGCCGGAAACCATCGTCATCCACCGCGATTACTCGACGATGGAGGGCGATGAGTGGCATCGACGGCCTGATGAGAATCAGTGGGTGGCGCAGTGGGACGCGCAAGGCTGCCTGGAGGTAGTCAGGTATGCGACGAACGAACCATCGTTATTCGATGTGGCAGCGTTCGCCAGAGAAGAAATTGAACTCATGGACGCGGCAGCCGCGGCTGGCATCCGCGTGGCTGTGGGTAATTTTGGCATTGGGACGCTGCCGGAGTGGGCGGTCAGTCAAGGAATCCTTGACAGTTGGCTAGCAGCGGTGCAGCGTGGGGATCATATTATTGGCGGACATGAGTACACCACCGGACTGCTGCCATTTGGTATCGGGCGCTACTCTCGCCAGCAGCTGCTCGACCCGGCTGCGATGTCGCCCGATGGTTGGCCTGATAGTGTGCCGATTCGATTTATGCCCCTCTCTGCCCAGAGTGACCTTGACCCGGTGACGGCTCCATTTGGCGCATATGAACAATCGCTTGCGCCGCAGCCGCCAACGGCACAGATCGCGGACTGCGAGGGTAGCTATCCCCCGTACTGGCATATTTTACGAACGTCGTGGCTGCTGCTGCGGGCGGCCTGCATCGGACTTGGGGATGATTTCACCATCGTAAATACCGAGGGCTTATGGGATAACGCCTCGGACATCGACGTGCCGGGGGTGATTACGCCGATTCAGGAGTGGCGGGCGCGATACGGACTTGTGCAATATATGCACGACATGCGCGGCATTCCGAGCTACGAAAGGCTTTGGGAGGCTTATTTCCCGCAGTGGACGGCGGCACAGGCAGCGATCTGCCAGATGAAATGGTGGGATTTTGTTGCGCCGCCACAGTACGCCGGGGCGACAATCTTCACCTGGTCAACGAACCCGTTCTGGATTTCGTTTGATGTCAGTGGGGTGCAGGCCGGGTGGCTGCGTGAGATGCAAGAGTTACTAGCCTTTTGGGCTGGTGGGGGTAATATGGTAGATGTCTGCGGTGATTATGCATGGGCCGCATGATGGTTTATCTCCCTTCCCCATAGCGCTTGCGGAGACCCCCTGAAATGGGGGTCTTTCGCTTTCAGTCTGCCTTTGGCCTTCCGGCTCCATCTCGCACGCCGCCGTGCGAGGCGATCTTGATCGACTCATCGTAATCATTGGGGACTACCCGTAGTAGATAATCGACCAAAACATCTTGTGCGACCCGTGCGGGGGACATCCCCCGACCGATCTTATTGGTGTATGACACCAGAAGCTCGTAAGCCTCTGGTGTCAGGGATACTAAGACGCGCTTGTTTTTCACGATATACGATGTGTTAAGCCAGCGGGTGGGGTCTACCATAAATGCGCTCGTACATTTCTTCAGATTCCTGCTTGAGGCGCGCTACTTCCGCCATATCAATATTGACCGTGCGGCGGGGAATGCGACGAGCTTCTGCTTCTTCTGGCGTAACCATCTCAGTCCAGCGCGCAACTTCTTTGCCCGTCCGCCAATCTACAAGATTGCATTTAATTTCAACGGTTGCGTTTGGGTCTTCTTCTTCGTGCATGTCGATTTTTTTGAACATTTTGCTGCTCCTGTTTGTTTACTTAATCTTGTATATAGCATATCATGTATATACTTGATTGTCAAACATTTGCTCCACTTACCCCTAATTTCTGGGGGGTGGGCGATACTGAGAATGTGGATTATCCGAGAGGCGCGATATGAGCGAACTACTGCAAATGATCTTGGGGCTGCTGCTGGCGTTTGGGTCGCAGGGCGAATTGCCCGCGCGGACGGCGGTGGATGTGGTGCCGCGTGGCAGCGGGTATCGATTGGTGTGTGTAGCGGGCTGTGATGAGTGGGCGGCTTATGGGCCGGAGCAGGTGCGCGAGATGGCCTACGGGACGCACGATGAGGCGGTGAATGCGTTCGCGCTGATGCGGGCTGTCAGATATGGGTGTGCGTTTGTGCCTGTGGAATATGCGGGTGATCTGGGGCATCGTCCGTGTGATTTTGGATTTTATGTGTTTGGGGAGTAGACCTCACCCCAACCCCTCTCCATGATGAGAGGGGCTAAGGACTTGTGCGGCTGGCGGGGATGGCTTATAATGGGTTCAAACCTTTTAAATGATTGGGTAGCGACCTACGCTTAGAGAACCGCCGAAAGGCGGTTTTTCTGTTCTATACCGTTACGGTCGTAACGGTATGGCACAAATTAGACAGCTTCGGAAAGTTCTTGCTGGCGCAAAGTGTCCGGGATTTCCGGAATACTCCAGCGGACGGAAGACAGGCTGGTGATGAGCATCTTCTCCGGGCGCTGCGGCTTGCCGATATAGTTACCCGTTGTCGCCAGGGACTTATGTCCGAGCAAGTCCTGGATGAGGTTTAGGTCCATGCCTCCTTCAGCCGCGGTAGCAGCGACGGTACGGCGCGTGTCGTGGGTCGAGATAACGGGGAAGTCAGGCCCGGCGAGGCGGCAGCGCTTTTTGAGCATGTAGCGGATGCTTTCGGGTGTCATGCCGTGCCTGTGCATCTGCTTGCCTTTGTAGTGAAGTGGAAATGGCGTGTCGTTGTGCTGGATGGCCTGCCAGAGCGGGGTGTCGGCGGTGATGCGGCGGGGGTCATCGGAGGCGAGGGCGTTGTTGTAGCGTTCGATCCACTTCAGGATGAGGGCGTAGCCGGTTGCATCTAGGGGAATGGGATCGTGGTTGCCGCGCTTGCGGCGGACGTGAATCTGATAGCAAGTCTCGGTCTTTTTGATTTTGGCGAGGGTCATGCGGCGCAGTTCGGCGACGCGCATGGCAGTGGTGAAACCGATGTAGAGCAGCGCCAGATCGCGCAGCCCTACTAGCGTTGATACATCGCAGGTGTCGTAAAGCTGCTGCACCTGACTGAGCGTGAGGCGCTCGCCGTGGGCGTACAAGGCAGATTGGTTGGTGGTGACTTCCGACTTGGGTGTTTTGACATTGATGGCGGCGCGGATATGTTCGCGGGCATCCATGATGAAAGCGCGGTCGGCATTTGTGAGGGGGGTTCCGTCGATGCGGGCTTCGATGTGCTGCCCGGCGAGGAAGTCCAAGAATTTACGCAGGGGGGCGAGGTATTTGCTGCCGATGGTAGCGACTGAGAGGCCGCGTTTGCCGCTGCCCCAGGTCTTCTGATGGCGCAGGTGGGTGATGTATTTTGTGACCAAAGATTTAGTAGGCATAGCGCGGCCTACTTTCTCCAGGAAGTAGTTGAGACCTGCATTGTAAACGCGGAAGGTGTGCTTCTCCGGCGTTTTGCTGCTGGGCATGTTTGCGACTTCTGCGAGGAAGTCCCTATAGGCATCTTCGGGGCGGAAGTAATTCAGCCAGGTGGTATCGAAATCCTGAAGTACGAGGGTATCGGCCTGGACGTGATCGTCGAATTGTTCGTCGGCTGGTTGGGTGTAGATGATGAGTTGTGACATGAGTGACCTCTCTGATAACTGGTTTTATGCGATAGGTGATTGGTGAAAAAAAGACCTCACCCCTAGCCCCTCTCCAACCTGGAGAGGGGAACTTTTGTCTGCCAGGGGGTTAGCTTTTTTCTTTGATGCTGGTGACTCTCAGGCATGAGAACGGAAAGTGCGCGCGTCGAGATACTTCTTTCTTTGCTCTGAATTCAGCGTCTTCCTCATCTTCTGCTGCGACAACTACCTCGCCTCGGTAATAGGCGTAGGCTGGTGACGGTATGGTTTCGTATTTCACAGTGTAGAGTTTTGCGGTCTCGGACATGATTTTCTCCTTGTTTATTCGGGAAGGCGGTCGCCCTGTGGGGTTTCGCGCCATTGGACGCGGGTTGAGTGGCAGCAGTCGCATGTGCCCATGATGAGCACGCGCTTGGGGCGGATGGGGTTCTCCAGTTCCCAACGGAACAGGGAACTGGACGGGACGGTTTCTTCACCACCGCAGGCGGGGCAATTGAATGGGGCATGATCTTCGGGTAAGATGGATGTATCGGACATTGGGTTGCACCTTTCGTCTGATTGAGGAAGCTTCACCTCGAACTTGCAACGGGACGGGTGGAGCTTCTGACGTTTATTTGATTCGATAACACAACTCTACCACAAATGTTTGATGTAGTCAATTACTTTTGGGATTAATATAAATAACCCCCTAAATCCAATTCTCCGGGCTTTTAATGTATGATGCTCATAGAAGGACTTATTTGGCACGGAGGAGTAGTTATGCCAACACTTCAAGATGCGAAGGTCGGAAATCGGGGGTATGTGAGGCAGCTCGGAATTGTCCTGGCTGTAGGGTTCTGCGGGCTAATGGTGTTGGTGGCGTTATTTGATAGAGACGGTGCAGATGAGAGTGCCTTGCCAACGCTAGCTGTCTTAGCGAGTGCGACTGAGGTCGTCATCGTTCCAACGGATAATGCGACAGCCACGCCAACGGCGACGGCAACGTTTACACCAAAGCCGAGTGAGACATATACGCATACGCCGGAGCCAACCACGACGGGCACGAATACACCGACGATTACAGCGACAAGCACGATCACTGATACGCCGAGTCCGACCGCGACACCTACTGCATACTCATTAGAATCTTCACTCCTTGAGATTGAAGGAGTGGAACGTGTCTTTGCATCTCATTCAATCAGCGATGGCCTTGCTTTCGTCTATCTTGAGGTTGTTGTACAGGAAGGCTTTCGTATGCCTGACATGGCGGATGCTTTGTTGCAGATGACATCAGCAACGCTCGGAACAGGATTGTATTCGGGATTTAGTGCCATCATTGATGATGGGGTGATGGCTGAAGATTATGTATTTGATTTTGAAGATGACGAATGGCGTATAACGTCACTCGAATCAGTAAATCAATCGCAGCCTACTGCACAAACTTTCACATGCCCAAGCAATTGTGATGGTGCTGTGGCAATGGGGCTTACAGCCGAGCAAGCAGCCATGTGCCCCGGACTGGATCGCGATCATGATGGGGTCGCTTGTTATGGAGATTAAAGTTATTGACCTTACAATCGTCATTATATTCGAGCGAAATGCTTGACAAGCCGCAATAATTTGGGGTACAGTGTCGGCAATTGATACTGGAGGAGCTTCACCGTGCGGCTATTTAAGATTAAGCTGAATCGCATACACGAAGAACGTGAAGGTCCCACCGCTTACGAAATCGCAAAACGCCTTAATCTCAACGAAAACACGGTTCGCACCTATTTGTCTGGCGAGGTTACTCGGCGGATGCTGCCTGTGTACATCAAAGACCTGGCAGATTTTTTTGGTGTTGACTGGCGAGACTCGAATATCGTTGAGATCATCGAAGTTGCGGATGACGAAGCGGGGCAAGAAGAAACCCTACTCGCCTCGGCCTAGCAACCTATCAGCAAGTAGGGTTTATGCATTAGTGCAGCTTACCAATTGCATACAAGCGCTTTCAACAAATGACACCCTAAAGCGTGTCAGGTGCTGAAAAACAGCCTGTAAACAAGGGGTGGATGATGGGATTCGAACCCACAACGTCCTGTTACACGTTCAGCCACTGACCCGGCAAGGGGTGCCGAAGCGAATACTCATCGCATGTAGTATCATGTGTTGTTACATGGTAGCTACGAAAGGCACGCCAAATGAAATTGAGCGAAGGAATAGCCGTCTTCCTCTCACAGAAGCGACCCTCGACGCGGCGATCTTACGAATGGACGCTGAAGAACATGCTGAAGTTCGTCGGTGACAAGCCGCTGGACAGCATCGGGATTCAGCACATCGCGGAGTACAGCGACGAACTGAACCGCCGGGAGTACAAATCGAACTACACCTGGAACAAGTTCGTCAAGACGCTGCGGGTGTTCTTCAACTTCTGTGTGAGCGAAGGTCTGATCGAAAAATCGCCTGCCAGCGTGATGAAGATGCGCCGAGAACCGAGGGCCATCTCTAAAGACAAGGCGATGTCGGACAAAGATCTGGCGAAGCTGCTGACGTATACGCAGTTTCACCCGAAAGCAAATGCCCTGGTGCTGTTCCTGGCTGATACGGGATGCAGAGCCAGGGGGGTAAGCCAGCTTCAGGTTTCCGAGATCGACTTCCAGAAGCGGGAGGCGGTGGTAACAGAGAAAGGCGAGAAGACGCGCACGGTACGGTTTGGTCCGGTGTGCGCGACCGCCCTGGCGGTATGGATCGCGGAGAGACCGGCTGATTATGGTGACTATGTTTTTTCAGGAGATCGGGAGCGACGCGGGAAGCCAATGTTATCTTCTTCGGTATCGCAGATTGTGCGCCGGGCCTGTGAACGAGCGGGCATCAAGCCGAGAGGCGCGCACAGCCTGCGGCATCGTAAGGGGCATCAACTGGCGGACGCGAAGGTCGCACCATCGCTTTCGGCGCAGGTGTTGGGTCACAGCGACCCGGCGATTACGTTGCAGCACTACTACCCGGATGATTGGGATCGGGTGAGCCAGGCTTTTGATGAGCTGGCGGTGCAGGCGGATGAGGTAGATGAGAAGATCATCCCCTATCCGCAGCAGAAGACGACATAATTTAGACCAACTTTAGACCAATTTTTACCTGAAAGCGCATGAGTGTATGCGCTTTTTTTGTTGGGAGGTATCCCGACCGCGGGGATAAACGCGGGGAGATGGCGGAGGTGAGTGGGTTCGCGTCCGGCCGAAAGCCGGGGCGATGGTGGAATCGAAGGTAGTAGCCGTTTTTTTAGGAGGTGTGAGTGTGGGTAAAGAAGAGGATGTGAGGAAGATCGCTTCAATTATGAACGACACCAGCCCGTTTCCGGTGGAGATTGATGTGCAGAATGCCTGGTTGATCGTCGCTGCGATGCAGATGGTGATAACGCATCCAGGCATCAGCGGTCTATCGAGGCGGATGTATGAGTCGATTGGTCGGCTGTTTCAAATGCGACTGGTCGAGCAGCACCCGGAAATCGCCGAGATCGTCGAGAAGGGTTGGCATCGTGAATTTGATGTCGATGAAGACGGAAATAGGGTGCAGTGATGGAAAAGATTATTCCGTTTGAGGGGCCTCTGGAGAATCAGGCCGATTTGGATGAGCAGGATGCGCTGATTGATGAGGCGCTGATGCATATTGAGGCGCTGCGCTATTGGCTGAATGTGGCGTTGCGTGGCGAATTGGCGACGCAGCGAAATGCGGCGGCGCGCGATGTTGACAAAGCCGCGTCGTTCCTCGCCCAGTTCGATGATCCGTTGGGGGTGCAACATGGTTGACCAGGTTGATGCTCTTGTGACGCAGGCCGAGATGGATCGGTCGGTGAGGGAGTTCGTGACGCAGTCGCTGCGCCAGGGCGCGACGATGGAGGCGATCACGACCTACGTGCGAATGGCTGTGATACGAGGTCAGCGGGAATGGGAGAAGGCGAATCGGCCTGATGACCCGAACGCAACGCAGGAGATGCCGGCGGTGGGTGATGGATGACTACTTCGGGACTGACAGCTATTTTGACCCTGGCCCGGACTTCGGGGAGATCGACACCGGTGATGGTGTATGCCCTCAATGTGGCGCGTTTCTGCGAAACGGTGGCGCGCATTCTGATGGTGATGGCGATTTGTATGATCTCGTCACCTGCCCCATCTGCGATTATGTCGAGCGCGCAAATGAAATCTGGTTCGACGCGCAAGGCGGGAAGCATGACGACTATGACGAGATGAACTACTGGAACCAGATTATTTACGACGAAGAGATCGAGGCTTTTATTGTCCTCAGCAACCTCATCAACAATATGCGAGATGCATATGCTCTCGCGTGTCGCTTTCGGCGTTTTAACAACCATTGGAACGTCCTCGACAGAGATCGAGATGCTGTTGAGGCAGCGATTGCGAGTACGGGGTATGTGGAGGCATGGGACGCGAGCGCAGAAACGTACAGGGCGGTGGGTGATGGCGGCGACTAAGGCGGGTGCGGCGATCATGCGGCACATGCTCCAGCTTGAGTATCAGCGTGAGATGCCCGCGCTACAAAAGGCGATGCCGGAGATTGAGATTACATATCTGACGTGGCTGGAGCTGCGGGTGATGCTGGCGAGGACGAAGCCGGGGGCTGATTCGGGTGATGTGCGGGCGGAAATTCGGTCGAAGATAAAGCCGTTCAGCGACTGACAGAAGACTGTTTATCCGAAACGTGATTTGGTGCGTGCAGAGGGGCATATCTCCCCTCTGCACAACGCAGAAGACCGAAGTCATCCACGCCCGCGTTGACTGTACCGCATCGTTCGGTAATAGCCTACTTAAGAAATCGTGAAATTGGATACAAATTCAATTGAGAAGTCAACAGAGAAGGAATAGCTAATGAAGGTAGTCACATTATCCAATGAAAAAGGCGGTGTCGGAAAGACGACGATGGCACTGCATATCAGCATGGGGTTGGCCAAGCGCGGCTATCGGGTACTTGCCATCGATGGCGACCCGCAACGGCATCTGACTTTACGCATGGGGTTTCCTGAGCAGCCGAGCATTTATGACCTGCTGGTGCGGGATGCCAACTGGAATACAAAAGATCTGGTGAAGGTTGTGCCGCCGGAAAAGTATGGTATTCCAGGTGAGACTGTGCCGCGCGCGGGTGGGCTGCTGCTGCTGCCGGGCAACAAAGAGACGCGGAATATCGCCAGCCTGATCGCCGATTCAGCGCAGCTTGCTATGCGGCTGGAAGAGCTAGAAGGCAAGGTCGATGTGGTGGTGATTGATACGCCGCCTACTCCGTCGCTGCTGCATGGCGTTTTTTACACGGCGACGCATCATATCCTGTATCCGACTGAGCTGGCCTATTGCAGCTTCGATGGCTTGGTCGAGAGCCTAAAAGCGCGGGCGAAGTCGTCGAAGATGCGGCAGGAGAAGTGGGGGCTGCCTTCGATTGAGGTCAGCGGGATTATCCCGTTGAAGTTCCGCAAGCGCGTGAGCGAAGACGAGACCAGCCTGAAAAAATTACATGAGCAATTTGGGAACAAGGTTTGGCCTGCCATCAGACTGAGAACGATCTGGAAAGAGGCTGAAGCAAAAGCAGTTCCTGTATGGGCCATCTCCCGCACCTGCCAGGCGGCTGACGATGCCTGGGAGGTGATTGATCGGGTTGAAGAGAGTATCAAGGAGCGCAAACGTGTCGCGTAGAGATGATGGTGAACGATTAGACCCGTTCAGTGAAAGAAGTGAGACTGATCCGCAGACGGTGGCTGATGAGATATACGGTTCTGCCCTGGAGAATTTGGACACAGGGCGGGTGGTGGCGAGGCCGCTGTCGATTAATGAGATATGGGCTGACCCGACGCAGCCGCGGCGAACTGTACCCAGTTCGATACGCGATGAGTGGGACGGGGATCCGGATGCGGTCGTGGCGATTTTCGCGCGTTGGAAATCGGCTGTTGAAGAGGCGCTGGGCGTGCCTGTCGATATAAAGACGATGATGACGGGTGATGCGCCGCTGTTCGAATTGAGCAAACCGAACCAGGTTATCACGCAATTCTTTGACCTGGTGACGCTGGCGGGGAGCATCAGGGATACGCAGTTGAATCACCCAATTGGGGTGACGGCGATTCCGGGAGGCCACCTGGTAGTGTTCGGGGAGCGGCGGTGGCTGGCGTATCATCTTCTCAACATTGTTTTTCCTGATGAGACCTACGGGCGGATTCCGGCGCGGGTGCTGGATGAGAACGCCTTTGACCTGGCGAAAGCGCAGGCAGCCGAGAACACGGCACGCAGCGACCTTAATGCGATTGCGAAGACGCGGCAGTTCGCCAAGCTGCTGATCGCGGCGACGGATGGCGAGGATGTTTCATTCAACACGTATTCGTCGCTGGTGCTGCCGGGTGGCTGTGACCGGCGATATTATGCCCAGGTGGCGAATGGCAATGTGCATCGGATACCGCGCGGGCTGGGACCAAAGTTCGAGCAGGCGCTGAATATCTCAGTCGATCAGATGCGACGCTATCGCAATCTGCTGAAACTGACGAGCGATGATGAGGTGAATGACGGCATCTGGACGCTGGCAGATGACAACGATTGGGCTGAGGGGTTCTTACGAGACATAGCCGGAATTCCAACCAATTTGTTACGCCAAATTCTCTATACCGTGCCAATTGGCACGGTATACGAGATGGAAGAGCGGCTTCGGGACGCGATCGCGGATGTCCAGAGGCATCTGGAGCGGGAGCGCGAGGCAGCTAAATTCGAGCAAGATAAGGCGCGGGGACTGCCCCAGTATACGCCGCCCGCGAAGCAAGCACCCTCCCCTAGTGTGCAGGAAACCCCTACAGAAACGCCGACATGGTACATCGGTGATCGGGTGATTACGCGGACGGGGCGTGAGGGGCGAGTGGTCGGGTTTAGTGGGCGGCTGGTGAATGTGAGAGATGCGAATGGGGTGCAGCAGCATGACCGGGCGACGCTGAGTAAGCCGCCCTATCGACAGCAGGAACAGACGCATGTTGAGGAAATTGAGGAGCCGGAAAAGGCGACGCTTGAGCCGCATGAGTGGCTTGGGAAGCGGGTCAAAAGTATCTACGCCAAATGGGAAGCTACCGTTATTCAGATAGGTGTCAACGGCAGATTGTTGATTTGCCAAACAACCACAGGCGAAACTCACAAGGTTCCGCCTAGTGGACTGGAAGTTCTGCCGGAGGGTCACGTTGATGTAATTGGTCTGCTGCGTCGTCATCCAAGTTCAGACGTGGTCGAATCTCCAACGGATGTCGAAACTGTCGATGAGACGCAGGAAGAGGACGTATCGGATAACGGACATTCTGCGGATGGTGATGAGGCTGCCGTGGTTGAGGTCAAACTCATGGTGAGGCTGCCTGAACATCTTCAGGCGACGATTCGTTATCTCGCGGGCATGGCTCGTATTTACAATCATGAGAATGCACAAAACACAATAAATGATTTGGACAAAATGACCACGCGCGATGTCGCAGATCTGGCAGGGATGAGCGAGCAGGCGGTGCAGCAGACGCTGCAAGGATATGAGGCGCACATCGGGAATCTGCTTGAGATGATGCTTCAGAATGTTGAGGATTATACGCGGTGGATTCGGGAGCTGGTGGCGGATGCGCGGGGGGATGGTGGGTGATGGCTATCCTCACACTAAGCATGATGAAGCTAGCTAAGATCATGCTGCATAACGCTAGGCTTGGCTTCTTTGATGGTCAAGTGTCGAGCACACACACAAAATATTTCCGGAAGTGTACTCGCCTGCACTTTGACACGGGGACACAGCTTATCTTCACGCGGGACGTTGGCTATCACACGTCGGGCTGGTTCAAAAATCCAGATTATGAGCGCTGCTATCACCTGTCTCTCAGCTTCCACGATCTTGAACATGGCACATATAGAGCATTTGAGCCAGAACTGGCGAGCGCCTGGTGTTCTGCCTTCTATGGTGATGCTGTGACAAAAATCTGGGAAGAAGGTTGGTCGGATAAATCGAAGAACACGCCCGGCTTAGTTGAATCGCGCCACTATCGCGTGTTCTGCAATCCTGCGTGGTTGGCGATTCTCCCGCGTGGGGAGGTGTATACGCGCGACTTCACAGACAAGCACTGGCTGTCCTGGTCGGATAAACAATATTACGACAGGAAACGCTCAGGTTCTTAAATGGACTGGGACGAGATGATCGGGAAGCGGGTGCGGTTTGTGGCGGTGTATACGGGCTGCACCCGGAAGGGCCTGCTACTGCATGATGTGGCGACGCAGGCCGGGGACAGCTTCCGCGATCATATGTGGCTGCCGAATACGAAGCGCTTTCGCAAGCTGCGGCTGCGGGCGGGGATGCAGATCTCGTTCAAGGCGAAGGTGAAGCGGTATCGCAAGCGCGACGGGACGTGGCAGTTCAATGTGCAGAATTTATCTGAGATTGAGGTGATGGGATGAGGAGCCAAAGGACTGAGAACCAGTTCGCCAATTCGATTTACAGGGCGCAGCGGCGCGGGCTGATCGCGGCTGAGGTGACGATCTTGCGGGCGCTGGATGCCTGGTTCAACGACCACGCGGATGGGCCAACGGTGCAGGAGCTGGCGCAGCGGTCGGGCTTTAGTCACACGATGGTGTACTGGACGCTGCCTGTGCTGGAGGCGCTGGGGTATATCACGGTGAATCGGCATCGCAGCGGGCGGCGGATCGCCAGGAGCATCCGGCTGTGGGTGGATATGGCAGATGTGAGGAGGGCTGGCTGATGTTGAAGGGCATGATGGTGATGGAATCGCCAACGGGCGCAGCGCCGCATCTGCTGGTGATGGCGTTTGAGGACAGCGTGATGCGGATCGATGGCGAGATGGTCGATGGGATGTTCCAGATTGAGCGCGGCTCATCGAGGACGCTGGACTGGCTGGAGTACCCAGACGCGAAGCATGTGATGGTGGATGATAATTATTGGAATCATGCGGTGGTGGCGCGGCTGCTGGATGCCGCAGGATTGACGCAGCAGGAAAGTAAGGGCCTATGACTCCGAATGAGGCGTGGGCTGCGGCCTACAATCAGCTTGAGCTGCAACTCGACCGAGCCAGCTTTGAGACCTGGCTGCGAGGTGCGGAACTCGTCGGCTATGAGGCGGGGATTTATGTAGTGGGCGTGGCGAATGGCTACGCGCGGGATATGCTGCAAGAGCGCCTGTATCGCAATGTGCGCCGCGTCCTGAGCGACATCGCAGGGGAGCATTGCGAGATTCGGTTTGAGGTGCGTCGGCCTGGGGAGGCGGCTGATCGGGAGCAGGTGGACGAAGGTGAGCCACTGTTCACCTCACCCCCGACCCCTCTCCAGCCTGGAGAGACAGAAGCTGAAGAGGCGGAGCCGGAGTGGGCGCATAAGCTACCGCCTGAGTTTTATTTTTTTGCCAAAGTGCCGGAGGCGATCATCGACCAGTTGGACGTGACGGCGCTGGGGGTGCTGGTGAAGTTCATCCGGTACATCAATCGGAAGCGGAATATCTTCATTCGGTCGCTGGCACAGTTGGCAGAATTGTTTGGCATGGCGAAATCCACGATTGGACGGCATGTGCAGGCGCTGGTAGACGCAGGATGTATGAGCGTCACACCGGGGAACGGGCGCGGCTCGGCGAATACGTATCGGCTGGCGGGGCTGCTGGCGGTGGCGATCTGCGGAGAGGATGTGGCTGCCCGGACATCGCGGGAAGCTGCCCTGGGCATCGCTCCACAACCGAAAAAGGCCGCCGAATCGGAAAATAAAGTGACTCAAAATGAGTCTACAAGTGGGGAAAAAGGTAGCAAAATGAGTCCACAAGATGAGAAAGTGACTCAAAATGAGTCCATAAGTGGCGATAAAGTGACTCAAAATGAGTCACCTATACAGACGTTTAAACTATTAGATGCTTTAAAAGATAAAGACGCATACGCGGGCGCGCGCGCGAGGGAAAGGTCGGTGGCACGTGCTGTCGCCGGGGAGGTTTCTGATAAATTCAATTATCCGAGAGGCCATTTTATGGACAAAAAACAGAAAGCTCGGCGAGAGCCGGAAAAGATATTGGGTGCGTGGGCCACCGCGTTCGGGGAACCGTCGGCATATCAGGCGGCGGTGCTGCGCGACATTGAGAAACGATATGGGCGGGTGCTGTTCGATGAGGCGCTGGTGCTGGTGCAGAAGCGCTGGCGTGGAAACCGAGGGCTTGATCCGCTGAAGTTGCTGCAAAAGAAATTGAGCGCGCAGCATCGGGTGGCGGTGGTGTTGGAAAGTGTTGCGAAGCGCGATGTGGCTAAGGTGGCGGGGTCGTGATCGTCACGCACTATTTGCGGCGGGATTACACGGATACGTCTGTGCTTTTGTGGATGGCCGTTGGCAAGCACTTCTTCCTGCTGTATGAGCCGAACGAATTTCGTGACTGCTGGCGGCTGGTCGAGTTCAAGATCATTCGCCAGTGGCATGTTCGGCGGGGGGAATGGGACAGGATGTTTGTGGTCGTCGCCGCGTGGGAGTTTGATGATGATCCGCGAGTGGCGTAGGGGGAGGAATCTGATAGCTGATGAGTGAGATTGTGGCAACCAATGCCACAGGAAGGATAAATCATGGATTATACAGACAACACATTTTTAATAGGCCAGGTCTTGATTGAGGTCTGGGAGAGCCAATCTACACATGAGGATGGCACGTTCTGGAAATGGCGAATTGTGGATAGTGAAGAGGGCGATACAGAATGGCAGGGCCATACAGACTTCAAAGAGGATGCCATTGTTCACGCACTTAAGCATCTGACCTATAAGTCTTTGCGCGAAAGCGACGACCGAGGATTGCTCGAAAGTTTGTGGCCTGGGCTGGAAGCGTACAGACCAAAAGCACCAGCGCCGCCTGACGAAGATTAGACCGCGAAGAATTGACATTATCAAAACCAACCATGAGGAAGGGTTATATCAAGTGATTCCTATCAAACAAACCATCTTCGGGGCAAACCCCGATAACCCAGGTAACTGCATGCAGGCATGTGTAGCATCTATCCTGGAAAGGCCGCTTGATACTGTGCCAAATTTTGTAGCTGATGTGTCTGATGAGTGGTTTCAGCACATGAGTGAATGGCTGCTCAGAGAGGCTGATATGTATGTGGTGTGCATTGCACATAATCCCGACCTCACCACGCATGGATATACAATGTTGCTCGGTCAGACGAGGCGGGGTCATCCACACAGTATCGTTGCATATAATGGTGAGCCGATACATGACCCGCATCCCGACAACATTTTCTTAGACGAAATAGAATATACAGTTATGTTTGTATCTCCGATGAGGGGGATGGGAGAGTAGGGCAAGGCTGTTATTAAAGACCGCGAAGAAGCAGTATTGCCAAAGCCCATTAGAACAGAATAGAACACCAGGTTAGACTTACTTGCAATCTTGATTGATAAGTGCTATAATTCAATCAAGATAAACAAACAGGAGCAATCTAATGGCAAGCATTAAATACACACAAAAAATCGAAGCAAAAGAAATTGAAACCGCATTCGGCGGCTCAAAGATTGTCGATACCGAAGAAGCAAAGATCGAATTTGATTACAACGCCCTCAACGCAGAGCAAAAGGCGCTATGGGATAGTGTGCGCCCGAGTTTTGGGAACGTTGTTACGCTACGCACGCATCGGATTGAGCGTCTTCGCTCATTCAAGAGTGTTAAGTCGGAAATCGTATCAACTGATTACATCGCGGATGCGTCGCTGACACTGGATGAAGCACTTGCACACATCAGCGCATCACAAGCCGAACTGCAACGCCTGCAAGATGAAATCCAGCCAGAACTGGATGACATCGCAGCGAAGATCAGGGCGGACAAAGAAGCTGAGCAGAGACTTAAAGCAGCAGAACAGCAGCGCAAAGAACAAGCAGCGGCGGGGCGGTTAGAAGCTGCAAAAACTATCGCATTTGCCAATGGCTCCTCGGTCGTCAATCTGGCTGAACAGGTGCGTCTTGTATCTGGCCTGAGCTTTGACTCACGCTACAATAGCTGGATTAAGCGCGTTGATAGCATTGACCGCGCCAGCACCAACGGTTATATGTACGAAGGTGATTTTGTAAACGACGGCACGCAAGAAGTACAGGATAAACCCGCTGTATTTCTCATCGCCAGTCGCACTGGAAGTCGCAAGCACAACAGCACTGATTACCGTGTGGTAACGCTCCGCAATGGCAACCTCGAACTGACCGACATCCAAGCTGATGATGGCAAGGATTCAGGATGGGCGCTGTTGATTCGTGAACAGATTCAAGCGCTGCTTGACGAACAAGGCAATCAGGAGGATGAATTCGCAGCGCTGCGCGAAGCCATCCGTTCGGATAATGATGAAGTCACCGTGTCGCGCGAATTGCTCGAAAAGCTTCTGAATCGGGCAGGTGTGTAATGACCTGGGGTGGCAAACGGGAAGGTGCTGGAAGTGGTGGAAAACGGGAGGGCGCTGGTCGCCCTCGTAAAAATTTCGATACGGGCGGTAATGGTCAAATGTACGCTATGGAAGTTGCTAAACAGGAGGATGGGTTCTTGCCGAAAATACAGCAGCACTGGCGATTGATTGGCGTCGAAGAAGGCACGCTCGAATTTCAGAACGAGGAAACACTAGAGATCATATCTATTACGCGATATGACTTTTATGTGTGATAGCCCACAATACCCACTGTCTCAAGCAAGGTGACGTTTGGGATAAGGAAGATTCTGCGAGAGGTGAAGCCCCTGCTGGTGCGGGGGCTTTTTCGTTTGCCTAAGCGGTGTGCGGGCGATGGGACGATTGGCGCATGAAGTTTGTCCGCTTAGGTGAAGGCGATGGCATGAGACACTATTTTGAAATTGACAGCGCGGCTGGTGGTGGTGGCGAACTGGAATTTGAAGCGCACGGGGTAGCGGTCGAGCTGCTGCTGTGGCCTGTGGATGCGGCTGATGCGGGCATGACGTTGGACATTGTCGAGGTGTTTGATACCTGGGAAGACAGCCAGGTTGAGGAAACACGGGTGCTGGAAGCGCAGGTGACGGTGGATGCCAACAAAGAGATCAGCCTGGGGACGCTGCTGGCGGACGGGGAGACGCAGGGTGGCGCGCCGTACGTGGATGGAAAAATCCGGGTGACGATTGCGGGGGCTGGTGGCGCGTTGGCTCCGGCGCTACGCGGTGTGCTGAAGGTATTCTGATGCCTAATTTGAGGCAAAAGCGCTATTTGTATCGAGAGAATGCGCGGCGGCGGGGCGGCGGGATCGCACTGCCGCTGCTGTACGATGACTTTGAGTCTGGCACAGTTACGCCGCCGACGCGGGAAGCCAATATTGGCGAATGGACTGTCACCGACAGTAATGCCCACCTGAGCATTGCGGGTGGGCAGTTGTTGATAGACGCGGTGCGAGAGGCGCAAGGCGACCCTGGTATCTTCTCGCCATTGCTTGAGCGCGTCGCCGGGCGCTCACTCATCACGAACTTTCAGAGTGATGGAGGCGGCTACCACGCGCCCGTTGCCTGGGATAATGATGGGGTCAATTGGACGTTTGCCTTGTATCAAATCACGATTCCGAGCGACCCCGGCTACATCACAGATGTAGGCATTGACCTGTTCGTGGCAGCCGAAGATCACCAAGCGGTCGCCATGCTGCTGGATACAGGCTGCCTTTTTTTCTGGGATGGCAAACTGACCTGGTGGGATAAAACCAGCAGCATCACGCCGCTATTAGCCGGGTTGACGGTACGCCAGACGGCAGGCAATGCGCCGAGCTATTACAACGCCACTATTCAGGATTTATCCGTTCCGTCGCCGCTGCTGGATACCGCTGCGCCCGTCAATGACAATGTATACGACTTGGGCGTGGCAGACTGGTTCCTTGATTTAGGCATCACCGCGCCGAGCACGGTGGCAGGGGCGGGCTTCGCTGGTGTGCGCTGGCGCTATGGTGACGCAAATAATTATCACTTCGCCGGAT
>Ga0214472_10003084_pt1 | contig 17722 bp, 14 predicted proteins | sample RVTome_6_FD_207662 | JGI IMG/M metagenome (GOLD analysis project Ga0214472, IMG submission 207662) | Soil microbial communities from uranium-contaminated site in the Upper Colorado River Basin, Wyoming, United States - RVT140D175 | ecosystem: Environmental > Terrestrial > Soil > Contaminated >...
GCGGCCGTCGCCGACCCGGCGCTCGGCGATCTCGCCGGCCACGACCCGCGGATGATTGCCGTCTACAAGCTCATCGGCCAGGCGGCGAGAACGCGCGCCACCGTGCTGATCCGCGGCGAGAGCGGCACGGGCAAGGAACTGGTCGCGCGCGCGATCCATTCGAACTCAGCGGCTGCCGCCGAGCCGTTCGTGCCGGTCAACTGCGCCGCGCTGCCCACCACGCTCCTCGAGTCGGAGCTGTTCGGCCACACGCGCGGGGCGTTCACCGGCGCCGTCAACGCGCGCAAAGGCCGGTTCGCGCTTGCCGGCCGCGGCACCATCTTCCTCGACGAGATCGGCGACACGTCCGCCGACTTCCAGACCAAGCTGCTGCGCGTCATCCAGGACCGTGAATTCGAACCTCTGGGCTCCGAGCAGACTCAGCGCACCGCGGCCCGAGTCATCGCCGCGACCCACCGCGATCTCGAGCAACTGATTGAAGACGCCACCTTCCGCGAGGATCTCTACTACCGGCTGCGCGTGGTCGAGATCGTCCTGCCACCGTTGCGCGACAGGAGAAGCGACATTCCGACGCTCGCGGCGGAGCTGATCCGTCGTGGAAGTGCGGCCACGGGGGCGCCCCTGCCGGTCCTCTCGGACGAGGCGCTCGCCCGCCTGATGGAGCATGACTGGCCGGGCAACGTCCGCGAGCTCGAGAACTGCCTGGCCCGAGCTGTGGTCGTCGCATCGGGAGGCGTGATCCGGCCCGAGCACCTCGCGATCGCGCCTCCGCGCGAGCCGGCCACACCCTCCATCGCCCCACTCAACGAGGTCGAGAAAGAACATATCCGCCGGACGCTCGAGGCCACGGGCGGCCACAAGGCCCGCGCTGCCGAGATCCTTGGCGTGTCGCGCCCGCGCCTGAATCGGCTGATCGAGAAGTACGGCCTCGAGTGAAGCCGATGATGATGACGAGCCTCGCGACACGGCCGGCCACATTCCGCGCCAGCTTTCTGCTCGTCGTCTTCTTCGCCGCCGTCGTGCCGCTGGCGCTCATTGGCGTCTGGTTGACGCGTTCGGTCGTCAGTGCGGGGGAAGACCTGCTGCGATCGGAGCTCGACCAGTCTCTCGAGAAGATCGCGGCCAGCGTGGCCGAACGGTGGAGCTACCGGCGCGGAGACCTCGAGCTTCTGGTGAAGAACGAGGCTGCGTTGCGAATGTTCGCCGCCAACTGGTCCGGGGCGCCGGCGCCGGACGATGCCGCGTACCTCGCGCAGCTCTTCGCGAGCGTGTCGCCGGCCATCCCGGCCTTCGAGTATCGGGATGCGAAAGGCGACGTGCGCTGGGCGTCGCCGGCGCCAGCCCGGGACACGACGGAGATCCGGGGTCAGGGACAGGACGTCGCGGCGTCCCTGGCGGCGTCTGCAGACATGACAGGCACCAATGGCCAGCGCGAGTCGTCTCCGCCAGGTGCTCCGGCCATGACGGTGCGGCTCCCGGTCGAAACAGCAACCAGTCGTGGCGAGGCTCGGCTCGGCGACGTGATCGCGCGGCTCTCCCTGGCCGCATTGATGCCGCTCGATTCGTCGGTCCGGCTGCCGAACGGCGCCAGGCTGCAGTGGGTGGAGCGCGCCACCGGGCAGGCGCTCCTTCCGCCCTTCGCGCCGGACTCGCTCCTCGGCCGGGACCGCTTCACGACGACGGACGTTGACTGGATCGCCGTGCATCGAAGCATGGCCGATCCGGAGGTCGATCTGATTCTCGCGGCGCCGCTCGAGGCCTACGTCCAGCCGTTCGAGCGCGTCGCGCGCACCGGCGTGATCACGCTCACCGTCGTCGCCCTGCTCGCGCTCGCGCTGAGCGGCTTCCTCACGACGCGACTCACCTCGTCGCTCGAGCGGCTGGCCGTCGCCGCCGACGCGGTGGCCGGCGGCGACCTGGCGCATCGAGTGGATGCCGGAGGCGCCGCGGAGGTCGGCCGTGTCGCCGCCGCGTTCAACAGCATGACGGAGAGTCTTCAGCGCACGCTTGCCGAGCTGTCGAAACGACAGGCGCTCGCGGCGGCCGGCGAATTCGCCGTGTCGCTCTCCCACGAGGTCCGCAACGGCCTCACCGCCGTCCGGGTCGATCTGCAGCGCGCGGAAGAGAAGACTGCCGAGGGCGCGCCGGGCCGGCCGCTCATCGCCCGCGCGCTGGAGAACGTGAAGCGGCTGGAGGGAACGGTCAGCGGGTCGCTGCGAGTCGCGCGAAGCGGTCGCAGTCCGCATCGCCGCCTCGACCTCGGTCCCGTCGTCGCCGCGGCGGCGCAAAGCGCTGAGAGCACCTTCACCGAGCACGGGTCGTCGCTCAGTCCTCTGGCCAGCTCCCGCTCGCCCGCCTGGGTGATGGGCGACGCGATCGCCCTGGAGCAACTCCTTCTCAACCTGCTGCTCAACTCGGCCCAGGCCATGGCGCCCGGCGGACGGGCGAGCCTCATCCTCGATGTGGACGGCGCCGACGTGCGCATCGTGGTGACCGACACGGGAACCGGAATTGCGGCGGAGGATCTCAAGCAGGTGCTCGATCCGTTCTTCTCCACCAAGGCCGACGGCACCGGCCTCGGGCTGCCCATCGCCCGGCAGATCGCCGCCGCGCACGGCGGATCGCTCACGATCGAGAGCGTCCCGGGAAACGGCACGCGGGTGGAAGTGCGGCTGCCGCTGGCCGCGGCGCCGGCGTGATCGGAGGCCGCTCGTGCCGCTCATGCCCTCGAGTCAGTAAAGGCTACGTGGCCCGTCCGTGAGCTTTTCTTGTCGGAAACGACACGGAATCCCGGGTGTTTTACCCACACGCGGACTCTGCCCCGGCCGCAGGATAGGCGGGTCCGGACATTCCAGATTCGAGTGGGCAGGGGGGCTATGTTGATGAGGATCAACGCGAAGGCGGTCTCCATTGTCGTGCTGCTCGCGGCTGCGGTCTGGATGCAGGCGGTCGTCACGCGGAACCCCGGCGCGCCGGGGTTCCCAGGCAAGGCGCGCGAGGCGGTCCCGGGCGCCGAGCGGCTCGCAGCGCGATGGGCGGCCGAGTACGCCGAGCGCGACCTCTCGGCCCGAACGCCGATTCATCTGGGGTTCTCGCGCGCGTTCTCGAAGCACTTCACGAAGGCCAGCGCGATGGTCCTGCTCGACTTCGAGGCCGGCCGCGTCACCGTGGCGGTGAAGGAACTCGGTCCCCTTCCAGAGAACGCGACCTACGAGCTCTGGCTCGTCGAGCAGCGGACCTCGACGACATCGCGCACTTCCTGGAGAAGATCAGCGGCGGATAGAGCTGTGCTGACGTGCCGCTCGTCTCTTGTTGCCTGCGGAGGCCGGCCACTTTCGCAAACAGGATCCCGGCGCGGTTGCGCACTCACGACAGGGACCACGGTCGATGAGTGTGGTCACATCTGACACAATGTGGTCTCTATGGCCATGCGTGAGAAGCGAGTCGGCATCAGAGAGCTGAAATCAACGCTCAGTGAATGCGTCCGCGAGGTGAAGTCCGGCCGAACGATCGTGGTGACAGACCACGGCCAACCGGTCGCGCGCATCATTCCTGAAGGAATCTCGCTGCGGGAACGCGTCGAGGCTTTGAGGACGGCTGGAGCGATTGCGTGGAGCGGGCGACGGCTGCGGCCGGCCAAGCCGGCGGGTAAGGTTCGTGGCAGCAAGACCGTGGCCGATCTGGTTGTCGAGAACCGCGAGTGATTGCGTATCTTGACGCCAGCGCGCTTGTGAAGCGCTATCTCGTCGAGCGCGGTTCACAAGAAACGATCGCGCTTACAGCCAAATCCGAGATGAACGCGACGTCTCGTCAGCCGCGCGGAAGTCGCGGCTGCGTTGGCCAAGGCGGCTCGCACGGGCCTCGTGACGCACGAGATCGCCCGGAACGCCCAACGGTCGTTCGCTGGAGATTGGCAGGACCTTGTCCGTATGCCGGTCACGGAAGCCCTGGTGGCGCAAGCGGAAACGCTCGCGATGGCGAGAGTCCGCCGGCGAGGAGATCGTCCTGGCGACATTCGATCAGCAGCTTTGGGAAGCGGCAAGACGAACCGGGCTCAAGCCCTGGCCGAATCACTTTCCGGGCGAAACGAGGGACCCAGAAGTGCCGGGGGTGGGGGTCGAACCCACACGTCCCCTTGCGGGAACTCAGGATTTTACGTCGGTCCGGCTGACATCCGGTGGCAGCCGCTGAATGGTGCGCCGCGCCGGAATCGCTCGGGACTTCGTCGCAGGGCTCGTCAGGGAGCAGCAGCGAGTTTCGTCAGGCCGTTAGCCCAACGTTAGCCAGGTCCGAGTCGGCACTCATGCCGGAACAACGTCTCGCATGGGCCGGGTGCTGGGCGCCGGCAAGTCCTGCCCGGAGCGCTGAAGGTCTTCAACTTCCTGCGCCACCAGCGCGCACACTTGTCGATAGGCGTCTTCCTCGGTGGTCGCGTGGCACACGCCGCCCCAGGGGAACAGGTCGGGACAGTAACCGACGTACAGTCGGTCGGCCTCTGCCCATCGGACGAATCGGAGGTATCGGTCTTGTACTTTCACCTGGCTGCCTCCCGAATGGCCGCGCGAACCTGCTTCTCCTGGTAGTCCTTGGCGTCATCGCCATCGCCGCCGGCCAGGATGACCGAGCCGCGAAGCTTCGGATGCCGGAACTTGCGGTGTCCGCCTTTGCCGCCCGGAACAATGACGAAGCCGGCCTGACCCAGCTCCGCGACCAGCTGCCGGATCTTCCGCGGCACACGAAAGAGCATGCCACAGGCAAGCGGTCGGTTCCAGCAGGCCGTGGCGATGAGCTCTGCCCTCCGTCGGCAGCGATGTCATCGTGACCTTCGATCTCGACTTACGGCTTGAACTTCGGGGCACCGGTCCTGGTCGAAGACACGGGACGAAGAGGCGATCGCCGGTTTCGCGACTGGACTGTTCCGGCAGCCTGGACGATGATGAAATCCATGCAATCGGCCTCGATCCTGGCGATCTCCCTCTGATGGCGCTCGCTCCGGGCGTGAAGTTCGGCGGGTACGAGGTTGTGGCAGCGATTGGTGCGCCCGACGGCTCCCAGTTTCTCGTCAGCCTCCCGGCGGCCGGCGCTCTTCGTCATCGTTCGAAGTGCGGCCGACGAACACGGCCGTTTCACATTCCGCAATGTCCCGCCCGGCGTCTACGCGATCCAGGCCTTCGGGGCGCAGGTCGGCACCGGCGGCAACCTGAGCGCCACATGACGCTCTCGCCACCGCTCTCGAGTTCGCGCTGCGCCGCCTGCGCAACGCGCCGCTCTTCACGGCGTTCGCGGTCGTCACGCTCTCGCTCGCGGTCGGCGTCGTCACGGCGGGTTTACTGCTGCGGACCGGATCGTCATAGTGGCAAACCATCCGCCATTCATCTTGGTGCACGCCGCTCTGGATTCGCGCGACCCAGATTGTGGTTGATTTGCCAGACGAGACGCCGATAATGGGATCCCGGCCGGCGAGGCGGTGGGCGACGGCTGATAAACTGACCTTCCACGCGGTTCCTTATCATGAGTCTTGCTTCAGGCACGCGCCTTGGTCCGTACGAAATCATCGGCCTGCTTGGTACCGGCGGGATGGGCGAAGTCTACAAAGCCACGGATACGCGACTGAATCGGACGGTTGCGCTGAAGATCCTCTCGGCCGGCGTGGCGGGCGACGCCGAGTTTCGCGCGCGCTTCGAGCGCGAGGCCAGGACCATTTCTCAGCTCAATCACCCGCACATTTGCGTGCTGCACGACGTTGGCCGGCATGACGATCAGGACTTTCTCGTCATGGAGTACCTCGATGGCAAGACCCTGGCTGATCGTCTGGCGCAAGGGCCGCTTGTCCTCGATCAGGCCCTCAAGCTCGCGACCGAGATCGCCGACGCTCTGGACAAGGCGCACCGCCAGGGCATCGTCCATCGCGACTTGAAGCCGGGCAACGTGATGTTGACCAGGACCGGCGCGAAGCTGTTGGACTTCGGGTTGGCCAAGTCCGGCGGCGGGGCGGCAACATCCGGCGGCGAAACCCAGCTTGTGCCCGCGCCGGCGCAAGCGCCGCTGACCGCGCGCGGCACGATCCTCGGTACGTTTCAGTACATGGCGCCCGAGCAACTCGAGGGCAAGGACGCTGATGCTCGAAGCGATGTCTGGGCGTTCGGCTGCGTGTTGTACGAGATGCTCACCGGAACGCGCGCCTTCGGCGGCACATCGCAGGCGAGTCTGATCGGCGCGATTCTCAACCACGAACCGCCACCGGTGTCGTCGCTTCAGACGACCTCACCCCCGATGCTGGACCGGGTCGTGCGCACGTGCCTCGCCAAGGACCCTGACGATCGATGGCAGACCCTCCACGATCTCAGCAGCGAGTTGAAGTGGATTGCCCAATCTACGGCGACTGGGCCTGGTGCGGTCGCGCCTCGCACGACAGCCCGCCAGATCGTGTCGCGCGCAAGTGTCATCGCCGCCAGCGTCGTCGCGGGCGCCGCGCTCGCGTCGTTCTGGTCGTCGCGGGCCGGGCCGCCGCCGTCCGCGGCGTTGTCGGTGCGGGCCACGGCGTCCCTACCTCCAGGTTTTCAGTTGACTGTCGGGGCGCGGAAGCCGCTCGCTCTCTCTCCCGACGGCAAGCTCCTCGCCTACGCCGCAGCGGGCGACAGCCAGAGCCAGGTTTTTGTCCGTCCGCTGAACCGCCTTGAGGCCACTGAGGTCGGCGGGACCCAGGGCGGCTCGGGGCCGTTCTTCTCACCGAACGGCGAATGGCTGGGGTTTTTCGTGGCGTCCGAGGGCCGCCTCAAGAAGGTCGCGCTGTCGGGGGGAGCACCGGTCGTGATTTCAGAAGCGCCAGACGTTCGCGGAGCGAGCTGGGCGCCGGACGATTCCATCGTCTACACGGGCCAGCTCGACGGCGGACTGCTGCGCATCGCGGCAGGGAGCCGGACGCCCGAGGAGTTGACGAAGCCGGACGGCGGCCGGCTCGAGAAGACGCATCGCTTTCCGGACGTGCTCCCGAACGGCAAGGGTGTGATCTTCACGATCGGCACCCACGACATCACGTCATTCTCCGACGCCAAGATTGCGGTCTATGACTTCGCGACGCGGAAGATCACGGTGCTGATCGAGGGCGGATCGGACGCGCGCTACCTGCCGCCCGGTTATCTCGTGTACGGGCGCTCGGGCGCGCTGATGGCCATCCGATTCGACGCCGAACGCCTCGTCGTGGAAGGTACGCCGGTCCCGATGATCGATGGCGCGCTGACCTCGGCCGTGTTCGGCCCGGCCCATTTCGCCGCGACGGCGAACGGCGTGCTGGCCTATATCCCGGGTGCCGAACCGCTGGACGTGAATCAGCTTCTCATCGCGAGTCGGGACGGGCGGCCGACGACCGTCGGCGAGCGGCAGTACATCATCTCGGCACGAGCGTCGCCCACTGGTGACCGCGCCACTGTCCGCATCGGCGGCGCGAACGACACGCTCTGGATTCAAGACCTGCGCCGCAGCGGGTCGCTCAGCCGCATCACATTCCGCGGCAATGTCTCGGGCGCGGTCTGGACGCCGGATTCGCAACGGATCATCTACAACATCGGCAACGAGATCGCTTCGATCGCGGCCGACGGCAGTGGAGACGACCGGACGATCTTTCAGGACCAGTTCACCGGCATCCCGACGTCGATCACGCCTGACGGCAAGACCCTCCTGTACCAGACGAACCGGCCGGCGACGGGCTGGGACATTTGGGCGCTCTCCATTGAGGATGGGAAAGCGCGCCCGGTATTGGCGGCGCCGTTTACCGAGCGCTTCGCGCGCCTCTCGCCGGACGGCCGCTGGATCGCGTACACGTCGAACGAGAGCAACCGCGACGAAGTGTACGTCCGGCCGTACCCGGCGCTCGGCAGCCGCTCCCTGGTCTCGCGTGAGGGAGGATCATTCCCGGTCTGGTCGGCGACAGGCGACGAGCTGTTCTTCCGGCGGGGATCGGACGTGTATGTCGTCAAAGTGACCGTGGCCGGCGCCAACTTCGACAGCGGCGCGCCGGTGAAACTGCCGACACCACAACCGTTGAGCGCGGGGCTTGACAGCATGGATGTGCTGCCGAACGGCCGCCTGCTGTTGATTCAAGCCACCCCGCGGCCCCTGCCGGCGTCGCTGACCCTCGTCACGGGCTGGCTCGGCGAGCTCGCGGCGCGGGTGCCGATCAAGTAGCCGGCGGAGAAGTACCTTTCTCGGAGGATTTGGGACCGGGGGCCCGAGCCGCTACCCAACCGCCTTGCGGGATGCCGATCAAGCCGCGTGTCGCTCCAGTCACGCCGCGCCGTTGTGCCGGGTGACATCGCCGGCCAGATACCCGTCACGCGCGGCGCCGAGGATGACCTTCACCTCGTGCACCCCGCCGTCGTCTTCCAGCGGGATGGCGCGCGCATCCACCGGGACTCCATCGAGTTCGGCCGAGGCGATCCCCCGACATCGATGGTCGGGATTCGACACGGTGAACCGGTAGCGCGTGCGGCACGCTTCCCGGTTCCGCCTTCAGTCGCCGCCGTTTGCGGCCGCCTCGCCGCCGGCTATCGGGCGACTGGGCGAAGTCCAGGTGCCGACGCTGGTTGTTTCGGGCGATCGCGACACACCGGGTAATCGGGCAACGTCAGATGCCCTGGCCCGCGGTATCCCCGGCGCGCGGCTCGTCGTGATACCAGGTGCGGACCATGCGATTCCCCTCGGCTGGGCCGAAGAGCTGAATAGGCTCGTCCTCGCGTTTCTGGCCGATCGACGCGGGTAGAGACGACGCCACTCGCGCCCGGAGGTTTACGGCGTCTGCGGCGTGCCTTTGCAAATTGACTCAGTTATGAAGTACCGTCCGCGCCAGGAGACGCGTTTTACGGAGTCCTGACGCGGTTCGCGTACGAGTGTGAGGGTCCAGGGCTCCAGGCCCAGTCGCCGCATCTCGACGAGCGACCGCTCGTCGCCGACGGCCATGGTCAGTTCCACGAAGACGACCGGCTGGAGATAGCCCATCAGGCCTCGCCGCGCCAGGTAGGCGTTGGGCACACCGGCTCTCGGCACGAGGGTGTAGACCACGACCCTCGCCCGCTCGCCCTCCTTCCACGCTCGGACCCTCAGCCCGGACACCACGCGGTTCTTCTCGTCCCGGACATTCTTGTTCCGGTAGAAGAACGCCGCGGTCCCGAGCCGATCCAGATCGTCCGGACGCGACTCGCGCACCTGGGTGCCAATCCGCGTCGTGCCGGTCTCGTCGATGAGCTGCACGCGCGTGATCAGTCCACTGTCGATCTGCTGACGTGCAGATGCAGTCCCGAACAAGGAAAGGCCCAGGAGACACGTAGCCGAGACACGCGAAGCAACTTTCATCGAAGCCTCCCTTACATCGTTCGAAGCACGCTGGCCGTCCTGAGCCGAAGCGTGGCGACAGCCGGCCGCCAACTGGCGACCAGTGCGGTCGTCACCACGATGGCCGACGCCGTGAGGTACGTGCCTGCGGCTCGGCTGTCGCCGACCGGCTCGATGAACCGGGACAGCAGTCCCGCCACGATCAACCCGACAATCACGCCGCATGCGACAGGCGGCGCCGACAGTCCGAGAATAAGGCGCCGCAACTGCCACGCCGACGCGCCGAGCGCGGCGCGAATGCCGAACTCGTCGCGCCGACGCGTCACCTCGAAAGCCGTCACGGCGAAGAGGGCCACGGCGACCATCGTCATCGCCGTGAGACCGGCCACGCCCAGCCAGATCGCCAGCAGCCTCGGCGTCCTGAGCCAGGCCTCGAGCCCGGCAGACACCGACTCCAGACGAACCCGTCCGGAAGACAGACGCTGATTCAGTTCCCGGGTGAGGAGGCCCGCGTCCGGCATGCGGCCCTCCTCCATGCGCAAGAGGATTGGAAGGTTTGAAGGGGTCACGGTCAGCGCCGGGTCCGCAATCGGCAGATAGATCGACGGAATCGCCGGCATGCCCGGGACCGTACGCATGTCGTGGACGACGCCCACGACCGTGCGCCGTCCCGCTCGAGTCGTGACGGCACGACCGACCGTTTCGGCTGGCGTGGCTCCCGGCCACTCGACGGCTACCGCGGCTTCGTTCAGGATGACCGCGTTGCTGCCGCCGTCCGCTTCGGGTTCTGAGAACCCGCGTCCGGCTGCCATCGACGCGCCGACGACATCGAAGAACCCGCGACTGACGCCGAGCAGATGCCCGTCGACGCCGGCGCGAGGCCAGAACAGCTGGTCGTCGGAAGCCCCGCCGATGGGATCGAACGTGAGAGAGGCCGCGGCCTGCCGGACACCGGCGACCGTACCAACGACATCGAGGACCTCTCGCACTCTCTCCCTGGTCGACATGTCAGGTATGCCGGCTGACGAGCGACCGTGAGAGACGCTGGCGACGTGGAGGTCGGTCGCCTCGAAACCCGGGGATCGTACCAGCACGCTCACGTAGGCGGGCACGACCGCCGCTGCGCCGAAGACCACGACGACGGCAAGGGCCGATTCGGCCGCCAGCAGCACGAACGAGGCCGGGCGCGAGCCTCGGCGTCGCTGTCCGCGCCGCCGGTCGACCACGTCGACCAGATCTACGCGGAGGGCGGCCCGGATCGGTACCAGGCTCACCGCCAGCGCCGCGCAAAGCGTCGCGAGGATGGTGCCGCCGACCAGGCGCGGATCGGTGGCCGGCACCGCAAAGCCCCGAAGCATGGGCGGAACGATCCGGAGCAACTGGGATTCGGTCGCGGCATACGTGACCCACGCCATCAGCGCCCCGAGGCCGCAGATAGCCGTGGCCTCGAGAACTACCGCCCGTCCGAGGGCCGCAGCGGTAGCACCAAGCGCGAGACGGATGCCGATCTCCCGCTCGCGCGCCCGGGCCCAGGTGTGCAGCAGGACCATCAGGTTCACGCATGCGACCGCGAAGACGAGCCACGCGCCGCCGAAGAGGAGCCAGAGATAGGGCCGGACGAGCACCCCGATCCCCGACTGCAGTGGCAGGACCGTCAGCCGCGCAGCCGGGTTGCCTTCGGGCGGATCGTCGGTCGCCTCCCAGGGCATCATGAAGACGGTTGCCGAAGCTGCTGCCTGCGCCTGCGCAATCGATACCCCGGGCTGCAGACGCGCGAACGGCGCGGTGATCAGGAATCCCCTTCGCATGTCATCGGGCACGAGCGTGGCGTCGTAGGCCGTGACGCCATCGATGTGCTCCAGCAGGCGCGATGACGGCAGCACGAACGCTTCGGGCAGAACGCCCGCCACGCGGTACGACCGCCCGTCCACCCACGACAGCGACAGCACGTCGGGCGATCGCAGATATCGACGTGCCCACGTGTCGTGCGTGAGCCAGACCGCCGTCGGGCGGGACCGGGCATCGTCAGCGGTCATCCCGCGTCCGAGGGCCGGCCGAAGCCCCAGCACGTCGAGGCTCCGCGGCGACAGGGCGCTGAGGATGAGCGGGTTCTCGCCCGGCACCGGATGGGTCTCCGCCCTGGTGAGGCCGCTGGCGTACGCGAGGCCGCTGAAGATGTCGGTCCGCCGTTCGAGCGCCTCCGCGTAGACGTACGGGAGCAAAGCCTGCCCGATGTCGGGATCGCGGCTGACGGCCAGGTGGATCTGCACGAGCCGATCCGGGTCGGCGAATGGCAGGGGACGCAGGAACAGGCGATCGAACAGCCCGAATGCCGCGACGTGCGGTCCGAGTCCGACGGCCAGGGTCAGCACCGACGCCGCAACGAGCCCGCGGCCGGCTCTGAGCGAGCGCAGCGCGTGTCGCGCGTCGGCCGGTACCATGACCAGCCACGACGCGACGCGAGGCTCAATCCCATGAACCGCACTCGTGTGGGCCGCCGGGCGCCATGAGGCCACAATCGACGCCAGCGCCACTCGCCAGTATCGGCGTCCCGCGACACCTCCCGGCATACCGCGCGCCACGTGCGCCAGGTAGTCCTCGTGCAGGTCGCCCAGCACCACTTCCCTCGCCTGCCGGGACGCGAACCGTCGGACGAGGGCTTCGGCGAGCCGGGGCGGGCGCGCGTCCTGACTCATCGCGACACCGCCGGTTTCGGTCGTCCCGCGAGATTGGCCAGGGCACCCTGCATCTCTGCGAGCGCCGCCGATCCGGCGGGCCGGATCGAGTACAGCTTCTTGCGCTTGCCGCCCCGCTGTGGCGTGGGTGCTCCGAACCGCGAGACGACGAATCCCCGCCGTTCCATCCGCTGCATCGCCGTGAACACGGCGCCGGGAGACAGAACGCGGCCCGTGCGGTCCTCGATGAACTGCCGAACGTCGGCGCCGGACGCCTTCGGCCCCACCTGGACCAACGTCATCAGCAGCAGCTGCTCCAGCTCTCCGAGGTGCAGGCGCGTCATAATGATGCGAGTGTAGTTAAAACAACGAGCGAGTGCCAGACCGAATACCCCGCGGCCACGGCGCCGAACGACGCCTGAAACACAGTACCGGGGGTGGCACGCCCGCGTGGCCAAGGGAACAGTGCCGGGGGTGGGGGTCGAACCCACACGTCCCCTTTCGGGAACTCAGGATTTTAAGTCCTGTGCGTCTGCCAGTTCCGCCACCCCGGCATCGGTCGCGACGTCGTCAACACTATCTCAACACGGCGATGGCGTCGGCGGCTGTCGGTATGTCCCGGGCTGCCCCCTGAAAGCTCGTCACGGACGCCAGGACCACAGCAGCACCCCCACGAGCGCGACGCCGAGGAGGGTCATCGGCCACGCCACGAACACGACCGCGCCGCTCGCGATGACGATGAGGTAGAAGCCGCGGATCGGCCAGGCGGCGGCTGCCGACCCGGAGGGGCCCGGCGTCCGACGGGCCGTCCGCCAGGTGGCGTCCGCGAGCCAGGTCGCGAGAAACCCGTAGTTCACCCAGACGCCGCCGCCCCAGTCGAGCCCGAACGTCCGGGCCGTCTCGGCAGCCGTGGCCGCCACGGCCCGCGCGTGGCTCCAGTCGTGGTGCCAGTGAAACGCCGCGGCGGCGTGCGCCATCGCAAGCGCCAGGCCAAGCCAGTACGTCGACACCGCCCATCGCGCGGCACGGCTCGGACGCGCGCGCCTGAAGCCCACGTGCCCGGCCACAAAGCACGAAAGCGCCAGCCACATCGATCCGCGCACGATCAGATCGGACACCAGCATGGTCGGAATGCTCGTCCTGGCCCGCCACCAGCCCTCCGGCCTCAGGCGGACTCGCGGGCGAGCGCGATCGGCGCCTCCTCCGGCCGCGGCATCCGGACGGCCAGCGCGGCAACGGCGTTCACCGACACCACCGCGGCGAGCAGCGTGAACATGGATCCGTAGGAGCCGGTTCGCGCGACCCACTCGGCGAGCAGGAGCGGCCCGACGGCCGACGCGAGAACAGTCAGGGCCTGCGCCGCTCCCTGGATCTTCCCGAGGTGGCGTCGTCCGTACGCGCGGGCCCAGTAGCCGAAGAACAGCACCATCACGAACCCGCCGCCAACGCCCATCAGCACCGCCCAGCCCATCACCTGCGGCACGGTCGCGACGTGCGGCAGGACGGCCAGGCCGGCCGCGAGCACCACCATGGCCACGGCCATCAGCCGCGGCATCGACCAGCGGTCCGCAAGATAGCCGCCGCCGAGGTTGCCCACGAGCGCGGTGACCGCCGTGACGACGAGCGTCTGATAGTAGATCTGGGGGCCGAAACCCCGCTCGGCGAGGATCGACTCGTTGAACAGGCCGATGCCGGACGCCACGAGCCCGTAGAGCGACGACCCTGCGGCGAACACCCAGAAGGTCGGCGTGCCGAGGGCATCCCGCCATCCCCAGCCGACGATCGGTTCTTTCGCCTCCGGTGCCGGGCCGGGGACCCCGTCAACGGCCAGCCCCACGCTTTCCGGTCCGCTCCGTACGACAGCCCACGCCAGCGGCGCGAGCCCGACGGCGAGGGCGCCCGCAATGGCGAGCCACGCGGTCCGCCAGCCGCGCGACTGAATCACCGCGCCCACGACCGGAAACGCGATCATGAAGCCGACGCTCATGACGACTGCGTAGACGCCCATCGCCAACGCGAGCCGGCGGACGAACCATTGGCCGACCATCGTGAGGCTCACGACGGAGAGGGCGCTCTGTCCGAGGCCGCGCGTCAGCGTCACGAGCAGTGCCATCCAGGCGACGGCGCTCGTCGCACCCATGAGCGCGACGACGACCGCGAGCGCCAGCACGATGGCCGTCAGGACCGCCCGCGACCCGAGTCGATCGATGAATCGCCCGACGGCGAGCGCGAAGCCGGACCCGATGAGCGTCGCCCAGAAATTGATCTGGGCCCACGCGAGGCGATCGAGCCCGAGGTCGGCGAGGATCGGCTCGGTGACGAGCCCAAGACCCTGCGTGCGCCCGGGAAGCGTGCCCACCATCGCCGCGGCGGCCACGAGCACGACGGCCCACCCGTAGTACGGACGCCGGTTCACGGTCCGGCAATTGTGCCTCCGGTGGCGTCCCCGCGCGAGGCATAATCTCGAGCGTTGATGGAGGACCCGCCATGCTTCAGGAATTCAAGCAGTTCGCCATGCGCGGCAACGTCGTGGACATGGCCGTCGGCATCGTCATCGGCGTGGCCTTCGGGGCCATCGTCGCGAGCTTCGTCGGCGACGTGCTCATGCCGATCGCCGGGCTGCTGACGGGCGGCGTCGACTTCTCGAACCAGTTCATCCTGCTCCGCGACGGAACGACGCCGGCACCGTACCCGACGCTCGCCGCGGCGAAGGAGGCGGGCGCCGTGACGCTCGGCTACGGCGCCTTGTTCAATGCCATCGTCAACTTCCTCATCGTCGCCTTCGCGCTGTTCATCGTCGTCAAGGGCACGAACACTCTGAAGCGCAAGGAGGAGGCGAGGCCCGCCGCTCCGCCCGCGCCGACGAGGGAAGAGGTCCTGCTGACCGAGATTCGCGACCTGCTCGCGCGACGCTAACGGCACATGAGGCTGCCGGCTCTCGCGCGGCCCGGTCCGACCGGCGGGGCGTCCTGCCCCCGGTGCCACGCCTGCGCGCTCGAAGCGGTTCGGGTCGGCGACCTCGCGCGCTCGGTCTGCCCGAAGTGCGGGGGCCTCTGGTGCGACCCTGGCGCGTGGGATGAGACGGCCCTCGGCCCTCGGCTCTCGCTGCCGCTTGCATCCGGCGACGTCCGGGTCGGACGGCCGGGCGCCTCGCGGCCGGCGACGTGCCCCGCCGGCCACGACGCCCTCCTGGAGGTGCGGGTCGACGGAATCCAGAACCTGGCCATCGACGTCTGCGAGACATGCGGCGGCGTCTGGTTCGATCACGACGAGTGGGCGCACCTCGAGGCCCTGCGCCAGTGGCAGGCGCACCGCCCGGCGCTCGAGCGCCGCACGACGTGGGGCGAGTGGTTCTTTCAACTGATCCTGCGGCTGCCGATCGAGTTCAATATCCGGCCGCGCCGGCTGCCCATCGTCACGCTCTCGATCATCGCCGTGTCGGTGGTCCTCCAAGTACTGGCGTTCAACGAGCGGGCGGCCGGCGCGCTCTATCTCTTCGCCCTCGACGTCGGCCACTCGCCGCCGCTGGCCGTCCCGGTCCAGCTCGCGACGCACCAGTTCCTGCACGCGGGCTGGCTCCACCTGCTGCCGAACATGTACTTCCTCTACATCCTGGGGGACAACATCGAGGACGTGCTGGGCCGGATGCCGTTCCTGCTGTTCTTCCTGGCGTGCGGCGCCGCCGGTGCCGCTGCGCAGGTGGCGGCCGGACTGGCCAACGGCGGGACCATGTCGCTCGTCGGCGCGAGCGGCGCCATCGCCGGCGTCATGGCCGCGTACCTCGTCCTCTTCCGCCGCGCGAAACTCACCTTCATGCTGCTGCTCTGGCAGTTCAAGCTCGGCGCGTTCGTCTGGATCGGCGTCTGGCTCGGCCTGCAATTCGGCGCCGCCCTGGCCGATCCCGCCGGCGGGGTCACCGGCGTCGCGTGGTGGGCGCACCTCGGCGGGTTCGCGGCCGGCGCGTTGATCGTCCTGCCGATCCGGCACCGGCTCACCACCCGCCATGCCCTCCTGCATCTCTTGAACACCGGCCGGCTGACATAGTCGTGACCAGGGGCTGACCGAAGCTTGTTACTGCCGTCGGCAGTGTCGCGTACCATTGGGCCAGCCCAGGCAGGACATCGCAATGAACATGCGCAGACACCTCACAGCGCCAAGAAAGCTTCTGACGCTGTTCGTTCTGCTGTCGGTCCTTCCGTTGGCAGCTCTGGGATGGCTCGGATGGCGGCTGCTCGAGCAGGACCGCGCCTTGGAGAACCAACGTCTGCGAGAGCGCCTGGAGAGCGCCGTCAATCTGCTCGCTCCCGAATTGGACCGGGGATTGGCGCGGTGGGAAGACGTTCTGACAACAGCCAACGACAGCTCGTTTGCGGTTCCACCGGGCGCCGTCCTGTTTGTCTTTGATGGGAATGGAATCCTCAGCCATCAAGGCCTCCCGCTTCTCTACCATCCAGTTGCTCCCTCCGACTCTGAGGTGGCGGGCGACGTGTTCGCTGGCGCGGAGGCTCAGGAGTTCCGGGAAGAGAATCTTGAAAAGGCGGCAGCTTCCTATCGCGCGCTGGCATCGACGAAAGACCGCCGGTTGCGGGCCGCCGCGCTGATGAGACTCGCTCGTTGCCTTCGCAAACTGGAGCGGACGGAAGAAGCGCTGGCGGCGTACGGCGAACTGGCGACGCTGGATGGGACGGTCGTGGCCGGATCGCCTTCAGAGCTGGTGGCGAGCCGTGAGCGGATCGCCTTGTTCAAGACGATGGGCGACGAGGAGGGCCGCAAGCGCGAGACCGCATCGCTCGTGACGTTGCTTTCGAAAGGGCGGCTCCAGATGGACCGGCCGACGTTTGACTTCTACTCGGAGTCCATCCCCCTGCCACCGCCGGTGACCCGCGCTCTTCAGTTGGCGGAGGCGGTCAAAGGCATGTGGCCGCTTTGGCAGCAGGCCTCGGCCGGATCGGGCAGGACGGCCTGGACCGGCGGCGACGGCGTCGCGTTCGCCGCCGTCTGGCGCCCCACGCCCACGGGCACGGCGGCGGTCGTTGGCGGCGTGGAGACTCTGACGGAATCCACCGTGGCCGTGGCGCAGAGTCTTCAGGTCGACATGGCACTGGAAGATCCGGAAGGCCGCGTTTTCTGGGGCGCCCAGCGTAAGCCTGATCGGCACGTCACGAAGACGTTTCGAGAATCCGGCCTGCCGTGGACGCTGCACGTCGCGTCCATCGATCCTGGCGCCGTGCAGGACGCCTTCGCATCGCGACGAAACCTGCTGGCCGCCGGCTTCGCGCTCATGGTCTTCGTGATTGCGACCGCCAGCTACGTCGTGTTCCGGGCCGTGCACCGGGAGCTCGGCGTCGCCCGTCTTCAATCCGACTTTGTCGCGGCCGTGTCCCACGAGTTCCGGACTCCGCTCACCGCGATGCGTCATCTCACCGATATGCTCGAGGAGGGCGGAACTCCAGAGGCGCGGTTGTCCGATTACCACCGGGCGCTCGGAAAAGAGACCCGGCGGCTGCACGCGACGGTCGAAAGCCTCTTGGACTTCGGGCGTCTGGAGTCGGGACGGCGCACGTATCGCATGGAGGACACCAGCGCGACAGAGCTGGCGGAGCAGGTGGTCGAGGAGTTCCGCGAGCAGGCCGCATCCGCCGCCCATCGCCTGGAACTACATACGCCGTCCGGCAACGCTCGAATCCACGCCGACCGGGATGCCCTGGCGCTGGCCTTGC
>Ga0214472_10003085_pt1 | contig 17718 bp, 16 predicted proteins | sample RVTome_6_FD_207662 | JGI IMG/M metagenome (GOLD analysis project Ga0214472, IMG submission 207662) | Soil microbial communities from uranium-contaminated site in the Upper Colorado River Basin, Wyoming, United States - RVT140D175 | ecosystem: Environmental > Terrestrial > Soil > Contaminated >...
TCGATCTGGACAGCGGCCAGCCGGCGGGGAGCGTCGCAATCGACGGACCGACGATGTGTACGCCCGCGGTGCACGGCGATTTCGCATACGTCGGCACGGAAAACGAGACGTTTTTCGGCATAAATTGGCGCAAGGCCGACGTGGCGTGGACGTACCGTCATCCGCAGCGCAACTTCGCGTTTCGGTCTTCGGCGGCCGCGGCCGAAGATATCGTCATCGTCGGCGGACGGGACCGCATGGTTCATGGTCTCTCGCCAAAAGACGGCTCGGAGACGTGGACGTTCACCACCCGCGCCCGGGTCGACGGCTCGCCGGTGATCGTGGGTGACCGCATATTCATCGGTTCGGCCGACGGCCGCCTGTACGGCTTGAATCGCGCGACCGGCAAGGAAGTTTGGCAGTATGAAGCCGGGGGCGGATTTTCTTCGTCGCCGGCCGTGGCCGCCGGACGTCTGGTGATCGGCAACGACAACGGCGAACTCCTTTGTTTCGGAGCGAAAGCGAAACCGTGACCACCGAAACGGCCAAAACCGAAGTCGGCAGTTATTTCATCTCTAACTATCCGCCCTATTCGCAGTGGAGCGCGGAGGAATTGGACGAAGTGCGGTCGGCCATGAACGCGCCGCCCGGCGACGTGCCGCTGGGGTTGTACCTGCACATTCCTTTCTGTCGCAAACGGTGCAAATTCTGCTATTTCCGCGTCTACACAGACAAGACGGCGGGGGACGTCGAGACCTACGTCGCCGCGCTGTCGCGCGAAATCGAACTAGTCAGCAAGCTGCCGGTGATGGGCCGCCGCCCGTTCCGCTTTGTCTATTTTGGCGGCGGCACGCCGTCGTTTTTGAGCGCCAAACAGCTCACGTCGCTGATCGACCGGCTGCGGGCCAACATCGACTGGTCGCAGGCCGAAGAAGTCACGTTCGAGTGCGAGCCGGGCACGTTGTCTCAGCCGAAATTGGAAACGCTCAAGCAATTAGGCGTGACCCGCCTGAGTCTGGGTGTCGAAAACTTCAACGACCAGGTGCTGGAAGAAAACGGACGCGCGCACCTCTCGCCGGAGATCTACAAGGCGTGGGACTGGATTCGCCGTATCGATTTTCCCAACGTCAATATCGATCTCATCTCCGGCATGGTCGGCGAAACCTGGGACAACTGGAAAGAAAACGTCCGCCGCACCATCGAGTTGGATCCCGACAGCGTGACCATCTATCAGATGGAACTGCCGTACAACACCACCTACTCGCAAAGCCTGCTCGATTCCGCAGCCGAGTCGCCGGTGGCCGATTGGCCCACCAAGCGCGCTTGGGTTGATTACGCTTTCGATGAACTGCTGGCTCACGGGTATGCCGTCTCCAGCGCCTACACCGTGGTCAAAGACACCGGCAAGATCAACTTCAGCTATCGCGACAATCTGTGGCGGGGGGCCGATTTGATCGCCACGGGCGTGGCCAGTTTTGGTCACGTGTCGGGAGTGCATTATCAGAATCTGCCCGACTGGCCGGGATACGTCGGCGCGCTGCAAGATGGCCGGTTGCCGCTGGGACGAGGCATGCGGCCCAGTCATCATCAACTGCTGCTGCGGGAAATGGTGCTGCAAATGAAGGCCGGTCGGCTAAGCAGCAAATACTTCCGCGACAAGTTCGGGATCGAAATCGTGGACGAATGGAGCGACGTCTGGCAGCAATACAGTCAAGAAGGCTGGCTGACAGTGGACGACGAGGGGATTCAACTTACCCGCGAGGGGCTGCTGAGGGTCGACGGCCTGTTGCCGGCCTTGTTTGAACCGCAGTTTCAGGGAGTGCGGTACACATGAGCGACGAACTGGTCTTCGAAATGGGCCAGTTCGCAGCCCGGTTTCCGACGGACAGATCGTATGCCAAAAACCACATGTGGGCACAAGCGTTTGAGGAGGGCTGGCGGTTCGGCTTTTCGGCGTACGCCGTGCGGTTGCTGCAAGACGTTTATTTCCTTGATTGGACGGTCGATCCCGGCACACAATTGACGGAACGGCAGTTGATCGGCAGCATTGAGAGCGAAAAAGCCGAAAGCGACCTGTTCGCACCGATTGCCGGACAATTGGCCGAATTCAATCAGGCGCTATTGTCCGATCCATCGTCCATCAACATCGACACCTACAACCAAGGTTGGCTGTTTCATATGCAGGGCGGCGGCGAGACGTTGCTTTCGCCCGCAGAGTACCTGGAGCACCTCACCGCCAGTTGGGCCATCGCCGAGCGCACGATCAAAGGTCAGATCAATGAGTAGCGTCACCGTCATCGTCTCGCAGGGACAAAGCGCCAACCCCCGCAAACGGGCCTTGGAAGAAGACTTGGTCGCCGCGCTGTTGATGGAGCGCGGCCTGGACGTCACGATCATTCCGCACCTGTACGACTTGGCGCCGGACGGCACCGGCATGTTGTGCCTGCAGGGCGTCAGCGGCCATATGATCGTGTTGAGTTGGCTGTATCCGCGGGCCGCCCATTGGACGTTGGCGCGGCATGGAATTCAGGGTCAGGTGGGCCAGACGCTGCTGGTGGCCGACGAGGATGATGACGACGACGAGGAGCTTGAGGAGGAAGGCGCCGACGAGGAATCGTCGTCCGACGAAGCGCCTTCTACGGAAAATGACAGCAAACCTGCCCGCAAGATCTACTGTTTGCAGTTGGGTGCGAGTGAAGAAGCCCAGCCGTTCGTGGAGGAAATCCGCCGCATCGTGGCCGAACTGGCCGTGCCCACCGTCCAACTTCAAGATTGGATCGGCGGCGCGCCCAAACCAGAGCAATTGCAGCGTTATTTGGATCCCGCCGGCACGGACGGGCAGTTGAACAAAAACGGCTCCGCCAACCACGCCAACCACGGCGCCGCGGCCGAATTGCCCGTGGTTGGCCAGCAGCCGAACCGGATCGAGGAACAGACCGGCCGGCGGTGGTATCCGGTGATCGACTTCAGCCGCTGCACGAATTGTCTGGAATGCCTCGATTTTTGCCTGTTTGGCGTCTACGGAACTGACCGGGCGGACACCATTCTGGTCGAGCAGCCGGACAATTGTCGCAAGGGCTGTCCGGCGTGCAGCCGAGTGTGCCCTGAAAATGCGATCATCTTCCCGCAGCACAAAACCCCGGCCATCGCCGGCAGTTCCGTGGGGACCGCAGGAGCGCTGAAGATAGATCTGTCGAAGCTGTTTGGAGCGCCTAACGCCTTGGACCAGGCAGTTCTGGAGAGAGACGTGGAACTGGTCAACGACGGCCGTGAGGCGGTCGGCCACACCGTCGGGATGCCCAAGCGGCAGTCAGGCAAAGCGGACGGCCCAAAAGACGAGTTGGACGGCCTGATGGACGAGCTGGATTCGCTGGACCTGTAACACGCCACTTGTCCCTTTGCGTGCTTTCGCTAAACCGGGCGCTCCACCGGCGCGCGGGAATTCTTTCCGATTTCCACTGTGAACTGGCCGCGGCCACGCCCTCTGCGCGGTTTTGGCGATTCAGGTCGCGAGATTCGCCGCTTGATTCGCTCACCTCGCCGGAACGACCTAAGATCCTTTTCCATTGATGCTTAGATTCATTCGAGGGGTTAAGTTTGACGCCCGTTCCCTGTACCGGCCACGCCCTCGTATTTCGTTCCATCTGCTCACCGAACTCTTTTATAGAAGCCTGAATAATCAACGTAAAATCTTTCTTACCATATGTTTGCGTTCAACATATCAATATTGACTCACTTTTGAAGATGGCTATAATTGGCTCAGACGGTAAGTTAAGTAATCCTGGCAGAAGCGGACAATCTTGCTGGATGCGGAAGGTCAGGTGAGAAAAGGGTTTAGGAACACCACGACGTAGAGGGCGCTGCCAACGTGGGGCACGACTCGGGCTAGGTTGACACGGAGGACCGGGTACTTTCGCCCTTCTTGAGGAGAGAAATGCGCGAAAGGCCGAATTAGACTAGCCTAACCATCGGCTAGGGAGATGGGTGGTTTATTAATATGAAAACGGTGTTCACTACCGGCGAAGCGGCCAAAATCTGCAAGGTCAGTCAACAGACCATCATTCGCTGCTTCGATTCGGGCCAGTTGAAGGGATTCCGGGTTCCGGGTAGCCGATTTCGTCGGATTCCGCGTGAGCAGCTTTACCTGTTCATGCGCGACAACGGCATTCCGACCGACGCGCTTGAAAGCGGCAAGCGGAAGATTCTGATCGTCGACGACGATGAAGAGTTGGTCGAGTTGATCACCGACGTGTTGGCGCGCGACGGACGATTCGAAATCCGGAGCGTCAACAACGGCTTTGACGCCGGCATGATGGTCAAAGAGTATCGTCCAGAGTTGATCGTGCTGGACGTGATGCTGCCGGACATCAACGGCAAGGAAGTCTGCCAGCGAGTCCGCAGCGACAGCACGATGGACGACGTCCGCATCATCTGCATCTCCGGCATGGTCGAAGAGGACAAGATTGGTGATCTGAAGGCCGCTGGCGCCAACGACTTCATGCACAAGCCGTTTGAGGTCGAAGCGCTCGTGGACCGGATGTGCCAGTTGCTGGACATGGAAACCGTATCGGCCTAAGGCGCGGATGTCACTCAGTCTCCGACTCGGCGACGACGGCCCACTGGTGCCGGTGTCGGCGCCGGGAACGGTCGCGCTGCTGGACATGCTGCTATCGCCGCACGATGCGGATGTCCGCGCGGCGATCGAGCGGTCGCTCGAATCGGAGCCGGCGCTGTTGTACTGGGTCACGGCCCGCGCCGCGGCGCTGGACCATGTGCGGTTTTGCCATGCCGCAGAGGCCGCTGTTTGGCTTCAAGCCGGGTTGTTGCGCTGTGTGTACGCAGGCAGCGGCGGCGTGCAATGGACGATGCCCGCCGGAGTCGCCGCGCGTTTTAGCGAAATGGCCGCCGGCGGCGTGCGTGTCGCGCTCTGGGCTGAGGCGTTGGCCGTGTGTCACGGTGTCGACGCCGCCGTCGCATTCCACGCAGCGATGCTGCAAGATGCGCGGCGCTGGCTGGCGATTTATGGCACGGATAACGAGACGGCGGAGACCTCTCGCGACGGCGTCGAGTGGAAATCTGTTCCGACCGACTGCGTCGCGCAAATCGCTGAATTGACTTCTCAGGCGCGGGCGATCGCCGCCGGCCAGTGCGAGCCGCCCGCCGCATGCCAAGTAAACGAAGACCGTATTTCTGCGGTCGCCGCGGAAGCGGGCGCCCGTTGGACGGTTCCCGATGAAGGTCACGCGCGGCGGTTCGTTAAAGTCGTCGAGATATTATCGCAACTGGACCGGCTGCAGTCGGAATTCGACGAACGTCTGGAACACGAAAAAATGGAAGCCATGGCGGAGTTCGCCGCCGGGGCCGGCCACGAATTGAACAATCCGCTGGCGGTCATCTCCGGCCGCGCGCAACTTTTGATGCGTGATGAACCCGACGCCGGACGGCGCCGCGACCTGGCCGTCATCAAGGGGCAAGCCACGCGCGTCAACGAAATGATCGCCGACGTGATGCTCTTCGGCCGTCCTCCCAAACCGCGGCCACAAAAACTTGAATTGGCAGACGTCATCGAAGCCTTGGTGCGGAGATTTCAATGGCGGGCAGATGAAGAAGGAAAAACGGTCGTCTGGAAGCGTCCGTCGGCACCGTGCACCATGCGGGGCGACTCCGTTCAATTATCCGTGGCCTTGGCAACCTTGTTGGAAAACGCACTGGATTCAATCGGCCCTGGCGGGCACGTGATGGTTGCCATCCGCGTTTGCATGGAGGATCGCGAAACGGGGATTCCCCGTCACGTCCAGATCACCATTGCGGACGATGGATTGGGAGTTGCGGCTGATTTGCGCGGCAAGATCTTCGATCCCTTCTTCTCCGGACGTCAGGCGGGGCGTGGGCTGGGTTTTGGCCTGTCGAAATGTTGGCGAATCGTAACCAATCACGGCGGCCGCGTCGAAGTCGACTGCCCGCCGGAGGGAGGCGCGCTGTTCACGGTCACGTTGCCCATCGACGGCGCGAACGTCATCGGACCGTTGACGTCCATTGACCGCGCGACGCAAGAGTGATTCAGGAGATGGCCAGCGACTTCACGTCGGCGATGTGGAGCAGCGAACAGAATGTAAAATCATCGGATTCCGGGCTGCCCAGCACCAGGTTAGAACGCAACAAGAGCGCCATCTCGGGATGCCGCACTTCGTAACGGTCTCCGGTTGACATGCGCACCTCGAAAGGCTGAAACGGCTGCCGTCGCATGAGTTGAAGAAGTGTTTCGGAATTCATGTGAACATTATACGTTCGGTTTCCCGGTATGGGCAACGCGCCGTGGGAAAAAACGATCGATCCACGCACTGACATGAAGCACGCCAATCCTCGACACCGGCGCAGGTGGATATGCCTATCGGCGATGTTGGCTGTTCTTCATTGCACCGCATCCTCCGTACTGGCAGCCGACGGTTCCGGCGCGCCTGGCGGTGAACACCCCTTCGGCCTATGGAGCGTCGTGCCACCCGCGGTCGCCATCGGGCTGGCGATGATCACCCGCCGGATCGTGCTGTCGCTCTTGGCTGGAGTCGCCGCGGGATCGTTGATTCTGGCGCGCGGAAATCTGCTGGTCGCGGTGCCGGACTTTTTCGAGAACCGGTTGTGGGCGTCCTTGATCGAAGCCGATCATCTCCGCGTGTTTGTGTTCACCACGCTGATGGGCGTGATGGTGGGACTCGTCAGCCGTTCCGGCGGCATGCACGGGCTGATCGACCTGGTTTCGCCGTTGGCGCGCAATCGCAGGCGCGGACAACTGACCGGCTGGATCGCCGGCGGGCTGATTTTTTTCGACGACTACGCCAACTCGCTGCTGTTGGGCAGCACGCTGCGTCCCATCACCGACCGCTTAAAAATCTCGCGCGAGAAGCTGGCCTACATCGTCGATTCGACGGCCGCCCCGGTTTCCGGCCTGGCATTGATATCCACCTGGGTCGCCGGAGAGATCGGCTACATCCAATCCGGCTTGGACAACCTGGACCTGGCCGGCGGCCAGTTCGACGCCTTCCGCTTGTTCTTGGTTTCTATTCCCTACCGTTTCTACGTGCTGTGGACGCTGGCTTTCGTCGGGCTGGTCGCCTGGCTGGGACGCGACTTCGGACCGATGCTGCGCGCCGAACGTGAGGCCCTAAACCGACGCGAGCCGCTCGCTGCGTTGGACGAATCCGCGGACGAGACCAATCCAACCATCGCGCCGCACCTACCCAAGCGCTGGATCAATGCGGCGCTGCCAGTCGCCGCGGTCGTGGGCGTGGTCCTCTGGCTGTTGTTGGCCACGGGCCACAGTTCGATGGTCGCCGACCAAAGGGTGCAGGAAGAAATGACGCTCATCAACGTCATGGGCGCGGGCGACTCGTATTTGGCGTTGGTTTACGGCTCGCTCGCCGGGGCGCTCACCGCCGCGGCATTGGCGCTCGGGCAACGATTGCTCAGCGCGCGCCAATGCCAGGACGCGGCGGTGGCCGGAGCGCGGCTGATGGCGCCGGCATTGGCCATCCTCTGGTTGGCCTGGGCGCTGTCGGGGCTGACGGACGGCGAAAACTTGCAACTGGCCGCCTACTTGACCGGTTGGCTGGAGGGACAGTTTCATCTCGGCTCGCAGGCCGTGACGTACTCCGTGCCGGCGCAATGGATGCCGACCATCGTCTTCGTGCTGGCCTCGGCCGTGGCGTTCGGCACCGGGACCAGTTGGGGAACGATGAGCATCTTGATGCCCGTCGTGGTGGAAACCACGTACCTGTTGCTCTCCGCCGGCGGCGCGACCGTCGCGGCCGACGATCCGGTGTTCGTCGGCGCCATCGCCGGCGTGTTGGCCGGAGCGATCTTCGGCGATCACTGCTCGCCTATTTCCGACACGACCGTGCTCTCCTCGCGCGCCAGCGGCTGCGATCATCTGGCGCACGTTTGGACGCAGATGCCGTACGCGTTGCTCGTCGCCGTCGTGTCGATTCTGTTGGGCACCCTGCCCATCGGCTATGGTTTGCCGGTGTGGCCGCTGTTGGTTGTCGGCTGCGCGGTGCTGGCCGTTTTTTTGTTGGTGTTTGGCAGTTCGGCCGAGGCGATGCGGTAATCTTCTAACGGGCGGATTTGTTCCACACGATTTCGTGGTGTAAAATGCCACCATGAGCTACGCATTCCCTGATGACATCCAAAAACGACTCGCGGCGCGTCTTAGCGACGGCGGCGTCTATCAAAACGAAGACGATGTCCTTCGAGACGCCATGGACGCGCTGGATCAGTTGGAACAGGATCGACTAGCAGCGTGGAACGAGCGTAATCGATTGGCTGTCGAGCAAAGCCGGCAAGGCGTTTCCAAACCGCTCGACGACCAGCGCGTGTTGACGAGGCTGCGTGAGCGGCTGGCGAACGAAGGAATTTTCGATTAGATGCCTCACGCGGTCTGGACGCCGGTCGCGGAGTCGGAGCTGGACGATATTCTGTTCTACATTGCGTTCGTCGATCGGAATCCAGTCGCCGGCGAACGCATCTACTACGAAATCCGAGACCGGGTCGCAGAGCAAGCCGAAAAAGGATTGCCTGGACATTCGCATCCTGACGCGCCAAGCGAATGGCGTTACTTGAAACATAAGCGGTGGCTCGTCTTCTATCAGCCGCATCGGGACGGAATTGAAGTGATGCGCGTGATCGACGCAGTCCGCGATTTACCACGACAATTCCGAAACGCGTGAGATGTTAATTCGGGTCGAGATAATCGGCAAACTTCCCAAGGCGTTCTACGGGGAACCCATGATCGGAGACTTGTTGCCATGAGCGACGTTCGGCGAGAGGTATTGCAGGTTTTGGCCGAAATTTGGGATTTGTCTCCGGACATTCGTCTCGGCCAGTTGATGGCGCACCTGGATTTCTTGGGCGAAACCCATATCGGCAAACGTTTGGGATACATTGAGGATGATGAGCTCATCGCCGTCCTCTACCGTCATCGTGCGGAGTTACAGGCCCGGCTGAAGGGCACGCCGAATCACGCGCCGACGACGAGGGAGACCGAGACTTCCGTATCCGGGAGCTCCACGCTGCCGCAGGCGGCGGCGGATGAGAGCTAGCGATAAACGAGGAGCGGCTGGAAACGGTCGATGGGTTTGAGACGCTTGCGTTGGGAAAATTAGCTCAGATTAGCGAAGATTAGTGTTCCCTTTTTTCCGTTCTTTTCGGAAACCCGCTTTAAAGTTGCTACATTCACGGAACACGGAACGGAGTCGATCCAATCCGATCTGGATATCCTGCCGCAAGTAAAGGCACGCTCCTTCACGGCCCTCGCACACGTAATACAACGCGTAGGCCTTCAATTGTGCGGCGTCCTCATCGTTCGCGTCCGCGGCCAAATCGTCCGGGGCGCGGATTTCGAAGTCGAGGCGGCGGGTTTCGGTCGATTCCGGCTCGGCCGGTTGGACGGCGCGGAGCAATCGGTGCGAGACTTGCCAGCCGGCCGGCGGCTCGATCCAGACCAGCAGCGGATCCGACTCATTGTTCCAATGGGCGTCTTGGGCCGCATTCGGGTGAAACGCGATGTGTGCCCGCACGGGCTGCCCCGGCTGGGCGCGTCGCGGGACAATGCTGACGTCTATCTCGATCAAGTTCTTCAGATCGCGATGGGTTTTGCCGTCCGCGTCGGGAGACTTTTCTTTATCAGTCGAGGCGGAAAAGTCCCGCTGCGGCCGGGCAATCTCGGCGCCGGTCAGCGAAACCGGCAGTACGACTGGCGTTTCGCCACGGGCCAGGATGTCGGACTTGGCCTGCCGGATCCAATCATAAAAAGGATACGGCTTCGACAGCCGCGGGCCGTACTGCTGGATGCGGCGCCGCCAGATGTATTGGTTCGGGTCTGTTTCCAACGCCCGTTGCCAGTGATCCACCGCCGCCTGAAAATCGCCCGGCTGGCGATGGGCCGACTCGTAACGTTGTCGAAAACAGACGCCCAGCCGGAACAGTGCGTTGCCGTCTTGCGGCGCGTGCTCGACCGACTTTCGATAGGCGTCAATCGCCGCGTCGATGCGTTGCTCTCCACCCCACAAAACGAAGACGTCGCCCAACTCGCGCCAGGCTTCGGCGGTGTCGGCGGATTGGGCGTTGGCCGTCAATTGCTCTACATCCGGCACGCCGGCCGCGTCGTCAATCGGCGGGGCGTCGTTGGAAAACGTCCGGTCGAGAAAATCCCGCTCGAACGATTCGATACGCGGCCGCGTCGAGCGGACGATGCCGTGCTCGTCGATGGCCACCAGAATCGGCACGGCCAGGGCCTCGATCTGATTGATCGGATCGTGCAGGATCGGCCAATCCAGCTCGTGCCACTGGGCAAACAGCCGGCACCGCTCGGCATGCTGTTCGTGCGTCACGCCCACGATCGCCAGGCGCCCCACTTTCACCCACTGTTTTGACGCTTCGTGCCAGACCGGCACGTGACGCCGGCAACCCGCTCACCAACTGGCAAAATGGACCAGCAGCAGTTTCTTCCCGCGATAGTCCGACAGCGACACCGGCCGCCCGTCGCTGATCGCGGGCAACGTGAAGTCTGCGTGGCGCTGGCCGACGCGCGGGGCGTAGGGTTCGGCGAAAGCAGGTTGACCGAACGTCAACAGCAGTGTAGCGATACCAGGAATCAATGAGTTCGGGCGTCGCGGCATCGTTCTATTTCCTCGAAAATGCATCGCTCGATGGACTCGATAAAACAAGTTTAGTCGAATTTCGCGTGGACTGACATGTGATAGGCCATTAATTCCCTTGAAATCCGAAGTGCTCTTATTCCACTAAGACTTCATACATCTCGCCGGGGTGATTCGGCTCTCGCAATGGAGGTAGCAAGGCGCCACTTCTCACCAGTATCTCGAACACCTCCGGCTCGACAAACTCGCTAAACCCGTAATTGCCAGGTAAGCGATAACGGGCGATTTCGCCCCAGTGGACGAAGATGTGCGTGATGTGCCGCCGGCGCAGTTCGGCGAGGACATCGTCGGGGGAGCGGTCTTTGACAATTGCTTCCAGCCACGAGGGATCGAAGACAGTGTTGTAGAGAACCGGCATTTCCAGATCGAAGACTTCGGCGTCGCCGACCGACAGCACCTTCATGGGCAATCCGGCGGCCCGGCGCTCGGCGTACAATCGGTTCAAACGCAGATGCCAGGCGTCGACTCGCTGTGGATCAGTGCGCAGCGACGCAAGCGCGACGAAATACCGGTTGTCATTGCCCGGTCCGCGGATGGTGACGGTAAGTAGATTGACCGCCGATCCGGCAATCAATAACAGAACGAGCACGAATTTCCAGACCGAAGAACTCGACCAGCCCGCGCCGACGCCAGCCAGCAACGCCACCACGGGCAACGCCGGCACCCAGAACCGGTCGATACGATGGGTAAATAACCACCAGGCGAGGAACACGAATAGGAGGTAGCAGAACAACGGTACTATCAAACGGGTGCCACTGCTGGCTTGTCCAGCAGTGCTTTCCGGGGCAGAGACGGCACTGCTGGACGAGCCAGCAGTGGCACCCAGTTTTTTCAGCGAACGCATCCAGGCCAAAGCCGCCAGGGGCATCAGCAACGGACTGAGCCATTCGCTGCGCCACAGCACGTCGGCGAGTTGATTCGCGAAGTCGGCTGGCGAGTAGGCATCCGGGCGATGGGCCGCTATCCAGCGATCGATCAGTTCCGGCGTGCGCGTTCCGGTCGTATCCGGAAACACGCCGGCCAACAGCGGGTACGTCGGGTTGCCGGTCAGCAGCCAATTCTTGGCGAACCAAGGGCCGCAAGCCAGCAGGGCGGCTCCGATGAACAGGATGACGTGATATCCGCAACGCTTGGCAGCGAATTGAAATAGCGGAACGCCAGGATAATGGGTGCCACTGCTGGCTTGTCCAGCAGTGTTTCCCGCGGAAATGTTGGCACTGCTGGACAAGCCAGCAGTGGCACCCGGCTTATTAAATAGGCTGTTGAGCGTCGATCTGAATGCGATCACAGCGATCCAGACTGTCAGCGGCAACAGCACGAACAGCGCGGCCGGGTATTTGACGGCCACGGCCGAACCGGCCATGAATCCGGCCAGTACCGCCTTGCCGATGCGGGCCGTGCGATCACGGTCGCGAAACAAAACTACTGCGTAGACGGCCAAAAACAGATAGTGAGCGCTGGCCCCTTCGACCAGGCCGGCGGTCGAGGTGCGTACGATCCAGGGAATGGAAATGTAAGCGACCGCGGCGACGACGCCGCATGTCGTACCGAACAGTCGCCGCCCGGCGGTAAACAACGCCCATGCCGTCAGCGGCGCAAACAACGCGGTGGTTGTCTTGCCAATCAGCGCGCCGGTCCACCAGTCTCCGGTGACGGCCATCGCTAGCAGGCTGAACATCTGGCTGCCCAACGGCATGTTGGCGTAGGCGTTGTTGGGCAGATAGGTGATTCGGCCAAGTTCATAGAATTCCTTGGGCGCTTGCAGGTGATACTCGCGGACGTCGAATTCGACCGGCGGCAGCATCCCGCCCAACAAGACGACGGCGACGAACTGCGCCCCTAGCCAGAGCCAATGTGAACTGAGTTCGGCGCGAGGAGAGGAGCTTACTGTCTCACCATCTGCTCGCGGAATGAGTTGTACTGCGTCTTGACGGCCGCGTCGTGCACGGCGGCTCCCACGCCATGCACTGAAACCTGCACAAAACAATAGCGGCAATCCGATCCAAGCCCCGCATCGGAGTCCGCCGGCCAAGCCGACGAGCAGGGTGTAAAGAGAGATCGCGCTGAGACCGGCGGCATGGGAAAAGACAATGAGTTCCGCTTTGGTCATTTCGGCGTGGGCACGAAGCAACCGGATCAACAACCAGCCGATTGCCGCGGCGGCCAGGTGAATCGCCACCGCCCCGACCAACAGCGGCAGGCGATCGAGCAGCCAGACGTCGCCGTCCCACCACTGCGCGGCCACGGCGTCGGGAAAGGCGAAGAAGGCCACCAGGTCGACCCGTCGAAACGGCGCGCCGCCGACGGCCGAAAGACTCGGCATTCCGGCCGTGTAAAACAACAGCAGATACGCACCGATGCCCACCACCACCGCCGGCAGGCGCCAATCGCCGATGCGGATTATTCTGACGGCGACCGAGCGCGACGGCGGAGTGCCATGCCGCGGATGCTTCGCCAGGCTGCGACGTCTACGCTTACTGGTCACGTGCGGGCCGCTTTTCGGTACACTTGAGATACGTGATCGCCTGCAACCTAACCGTCGCCGGAAACGACAACAAGGCGGAAAATCCGCTCCCGGTGGAACGCCCCGGAAGCTAAGATTGCCTAGTGATCCGCGACGATCACGCGACAATCCGTGCCGGCGCCGCCGAGCGGACGTACCGCGACTCGCCTGCGACCGTTTCACGCGAACCCGTGACAATACTCCATGCAACCATCAGGCAAACTCGTCGGCATCTTCACGCCAAACATCGTGCCGCTGGACGACCGCGGTGAAATCCACGAGGCAGAACTCCGCCGCTATACCGACTGGCTGATCGACCGCGGGGTGCATGGTTTGTATCCGAACGGCTCGACCGGCGAGTTCACGCGATTTACCGTCGAAGAACGGCGTCGGATCATCGCGATTATGACGGATCAGAATCGCGGGCGCGTGCCGATCCTGGCCGGAGCGGCGGAAGCCAATGTGCGCGAGACGATCGCCGCTTGCGAATATTATCACTCCTTGGGCGTACGGGCCGTGGCGATCGTCAGCCCGTATTATTACAAACTCAGCCCGGCGTCGGTGTACGCTTATTTCCGCGAGATCGGCCGTCACACGCCGGTCGACGTGACGTTGTACAACATCCCGATGTTCGCCTCGCCGATCGACGTGCCGACGGTCAGGCGATTGAGCGAAGAGTGCGAGCGGATTGTGGCGATCAAGGATTCATCGGGCGATATTCCGCACATGATCCGCATGATTCAGGCCGTACGGCCGAATCGGCCGGAGTTTAGCTTCCTGACCGGTTGGGACGCGGCGCTGATGCCGATGTTGCTCGTCGGCTGCGACGGCGGCACCAACGCCACCAGCGGCATCGTACCGGAAATCACGCGCAAGCTTTACGACTTGACCGTCGCCGGGCAGATCGAGGAAGCCCGCCGGCTGCAATACAAACTGCTGGTGCTATTCGACGCGATGATCTACTCGGCCGATTTTCCCGAGGGTTTTCGGGCCGCATTGGCCCTGCGCGGCATCAACACGGGGGCCGGCCGGCAGCCACTTTCGGCGGACCAGCAAATCGAGCTTTCGGCGGTCCGCGACACGCTGCAATGCCTACTGGCCGAAGAAGGATTCTCCGATGAACCGGTAGGCGGCTGCCCACCGAGCGCCTCGCCGGCGGATCGACAGCAGGTGCAGTCGATCGTCCAGACGGTCGTGGCGGAGTTGAGACGCCGCGGATTGGCGTAGTGCGATCTGTGCGCGGGTGAGGGCTTGCGCTTTTGGCAGAATTATTGCGAATCGAGCATGTTGTCAGTCCCCTGCTAGCGTTTCACGTGGAGTAACGCCCCATGAGCCTTTCCGCCGATCAGCGTCCGACCACCGATCCGACGCCACTGTTTGAGCTTTTTCGCGGCGCGTACGCGACCGAGTTGCTCACGGCCGCCGTGGCGCACTTCGACGTGTTCGGCCGAGTGGTGCGGCGGCCGCTGAGCGTCGATCAGTTGCGCGCCGAACTGAACCTGGAAGTCCGACCGTCGATCGTGCTCACCACCGCGCTGCGGGCGATGGGCCTTTTGCAACTCAACGAGCAAAGTGAACTGACCCTGACTCCCGTGGCCCTTGAGCACTTGGCGCCGGGGGCCAACTTTCACGTCGGCGATTACATCGGACTGGCCGCCGGCTCGCCGGGGGTACTGGAAATGGTCGAGCGATTGCGGACCAACCGGCCGGCGGGCGCCGATGAAGAACAAGGGGCGGCGTTTATCTACCAACAGGGCATGCCTTCGGCGATGGAAGACGGGCAGTTGGCCCGCCACTTCACGTTGGCCCTGGCCGGGCGAGCTAAAAATGTAGCGCCGGTGCTAGCGGAAAAAGTGCCGCTGGATGGCGTCAACACGTTGCTTGACGTCGGCGGCGGCACGGGCATTTACAGCATCGCGCTGTTGCAGAATAATCCGGACCTCAAGGCGATCGTGCTCGACCGGCCGGAAGTGCTGCGGCTGGCCCGGCAGTTTGCCGCAGACTACGCCGTCAACGACCGCTTGGAGTGCCGGCCGGGCGACATGTTTACCGACGAGTTGCCGCGGGCCGACGTCATGTTGTTATCCAACGTCCTGCACGATTGGGACGTGCCGGAGTGTCGGCGGATTGTGCAGCGCTGCGCCGATGCCCTGCCGCCGGGCGGGCGGCTTTTGATCCACGACGTGCTGCTGGGCGACGCGCTGGACGGGCCGTTGCCGACCGCACTGTATTCCGCCGCGCTATTCACGCTGACCAAGGGCCGCGCCTACAGCGGCGCCGAATTCCGCGGATTCCTCACCGACGCCGGATTGGTTCCACAGCCGGTCCTGCCAACGCTAATCCATTGCCACGTACTGCCGGGCGTGAAGCCGGCTTGACGAGTAAACCCGCCCTGCACGGCTAAACGAAATCGTAACTGTGTAGCCAAACGGCGGTCGGCTCTAACTGCCGCTGGGTGGCAATGGATCGGTCAGCCGGCGTTGCCGTCGGCCGTTTGCTCACGCTCTGCCCGCGCTTTCTCGAACCATTCGTGTTCCGGCCGTGCCAGAATCTCGTCGATCACGGCACGCACCGCGTCGGCGGCCGCGGCGTTGCCTTCGGACTCGGCATGGTCGGCCAATTCGCGGGCTTCGGGGATCAGTTCCTGATAGAACCGCTCGGCTACTTCGTACATGCCGTGCCAGTGGGCATAGTCGGGGGCCATCATCGACGCGCCGTGCCGCGCCCGGCGGCCCTCGTGATGCCACAGATAGAACCACGTCCACTCGATCTTGTCATCGAAGTCGGCCGTGGTAATCAGTTTTTGCTCCTTCAAGGCCGCCATGATCTTCTGGCCCGGTTTGGCGAACTTCTCGTTGTAGTTGATCACGAACTCGTCGTATTGCTGGTAGAAGTTGTCGATGTAGTTGGCCGTGTGGCAATGCGAGCAGACTTGTTGCATCCGGGCGCGCTTCTGCTGCCAGGTGTCGGCGGTCAGCGATTTGCGCAGCTCGGGATCGGTCTCCTTGACGATCGCCCCGTGCTCGTCGGTGTCCAACAGCGCGCTGACCGGAGGGCGGTTGGTCCACGAGATTCGCTGGCCCGGGTTGTGCGTCACTTTGCGGCCGTTCTTCATGTTGGCCGACATGTGGCAGGTTGCGCAGGTGGGCGCCTGCGAATAATCCTCGCCCAGCACCCAGGTATGCGCGTCCAAGTTCATATGGTCCTTCAAATCGCGAAACGCCACGCCGTGTTTCGACTCTTCGTAGATTTCCTTTTGCGGATGGTCGGGCCCCAGATGGCACTTGCCGCAGTTCTCCGGTTGCCGCGCCCGGCGAGGCGAGAAGTCGTGGCGCGAATGACACGCCGAGCACGACCCCCGCGTTCCGTCCAGATTCAGCCGACCGATGCCGGTGTTCGGCCAACTGGCGGCGTGCAGCACGGGCTGGCCCTTGTCGTTGCGTTTGACCGTTTCCAGCAGCTTGCGCCCCGCTTCCGAGGGTTTGCCCTGATCGGGACCTTCCTCCATGATCGGCTGCAGGTCATCGACGGTGATCGTGCCGCCGTCGGTCGTTTCCAGCGCCACCTTGCTGCCGTGGCATTGTTGACAGCCCACGTTGGCACTGATCATGCCGTTGACCTCGGTGACGTCCATGCCCGGCGTGGGCGAGTGAGGATTAAACGGCTGCCTGGCGCCTTCGACTGTTTCGGCCAGAAAATTATCCAGCGAGGCCAGGATGTTGCCCGCTTTGGCATGATGGCTGGCGGAAAACTCCTTGAATTCGTGCTCGTGGCAGCGGCCGCAGTCCAACGGCGTGACGATCGTGGCGATCAACGCGCCTTCGTGCAGGTAGGCGTCGGCGTCCCCTTCGTCGGCCTTGTGGCAGTCGTAGCAGCCGACGCCCTTGACCGCGTGCGTGCTGCCTTTCCAATGGTCGATGATGCCCGGCGACTGGTTCTTGTGACAGTTGTAACAGCCCTCGCTGGTCTGGGGGATCGACACGTGGCGCGGCGCCAGGCCGACCTCCTGCCGCCGGCGTTCCACTTCCAGCCATTGCACGATTATCAGCGAAACCAGAAACGCCGCGCCCAGGGCGCCGATGATCCATTGTTTGGTGCGTAGACTCATGGTTCTCTCGGTTTTGAACCTAATGCGGTACCGCCGCTTCGTAAACGGTCAATCCAATGATGAGAAACACGGCCACGATGCCGATGTAAACGCTGACGTCGTCTTTGCCGGTCACGCGACGCAGCAGCCAGTCGATCCACGGCCAGACGAACATCGCCGCCACGATGAAACCCATGCTCAATACGGCGAACGTGCCGGAAAACATCTTCAGCCAGCGGAAGGTCACGTAGAAGAACCACTCCGGCTTGATCTCCTCCGGCGTGGTCAGCGGATCGGCCTTCGGTCCCAGTGTGGCCGGCAGCAGCGTGGCCAGTGCGCTGAGCAGCAGCATCAGCACCAGGCCGACGATGATTTCCGTATACAAGTGGTCGGGGAAGAAGTTGAAGGTCGCCGGCTCGTCGTCCGGCTCGTCCTCGAAC
>Ga0214472_10003086_pt1 | contig 17715 bp, 17 predicted proteins | sample RVTome_6_FD_207662 | JGI IMG/M metagenome (GOLD analysis project Ga0214472, IMG submission 207662) | Soil microbial communities from uranium-contaminated site in the Upper Colorado River Basin, Wyoming, United States - RVT140D175 | ecosystem: Environmental > Terrestrial > Soil > Contaminated >...
CCTGCCCGCGCACGTCGAGGCCAACTACCGCGCCGAGCGCGGGCGGGCGGGGCGCGCCCTGCTCGGCATCTCCATGGGCGGCTACGCGGCCCTGCGCATCGCCTTGTCGCGGCCCGAGGTCTACCACGCCGTGGCCGCGCACAGCGCGATGGTCCTGCAGACGATTCCCACCGCCGCCGCGGGCGCGGGCCGCTGGCAGATGTCGGCCTTCAACCGCGCCTTCGGCGAGCCCGTCGACGCCGCCCTGTGGGCCGCCTCCGACCCGCTGGCCTGGGCGGCCAGGGCCGATCCCGCCAAGACGCCCGCGCTCTACTTCGACTGCGGGTCCGCCGACCGCTACGGCCTCTTCAAGGGCAACGAGGAGCTGCACCGGCGCCTCCTGGCCCGCGGCGTGGCCCACGAGTTCGCACTCCGGCCGGGCGACCACGGGTACGACTACGTGCGCTCGGCGCTGGGCCACAGCCTGCGGTTCGTGGGCCGCGCGCTCACCTCCCCATGGCCGCGGCGCCGAACACGCGCCGCACCAGGGACTGGAAGCGGCGGTGGCCCCGCAGGCCGTCGAGCATCGGGTCCACCTTGAGCCAGACCAGCCAGGGGTCGCGCTCCTCCGTCGCCGCTTCCAGGAGGGCCAGGGCCGCGTCCTCGTCGCCCAGCGCCAGGTGGACGGTGGCGTTGGCGTAGGACCCGGCACGGGTCTCGCGTGAGGCGCGCTCCAGGCGCGCGAGCAGCTTCTTCGCCTCCGACCGCCGCCCGGCCAGGGCGAGGCTGCGGGCGAGGACGGGCGTCATCAGCGCGCTCCCGCCCGACAGCTTCGCCGCCTTGCGGTGCTCGGCCACGGCCTCGCGATGACGGCCCTGGTGCTGGAGCGCGAGCCCGAGGGACCAGCGGCCCAGGAAGTGGTTCGGGTCCAGCTCCACGGCCCTGCGACACTCCTGGAGCTCCCGACCGTGGTCCCGCGCGAGGTACGACTGGAAGGCCAGGAGCGTGGCCGCCACCAGGGAGAGGGGATCGAGCTGCTGCGCGCGCCCGATCGCGGTCCTGGCCTCGTCGAGCCGGCCGAGCATGTCCAGGTACAGGCCGCGCCACTGGTGCACGGCCGCGGAGTTGGGGCTCAGGGCCACGGCCCGGGCCAGGTCCGCGCCCGCCCGCTTCCAGTCCCATTCCCCGAAAAGCCGCACGTAGGCGAGCGAGACGTGGGCGTCGGCCACGGTCTCGTCGATGGCCAGGGCCCGCCGCGCCTCCTCGCCGGCCAGTGGCCAGGCCTCCCTCGGGGAGACCCGGCCCGAGAAGCCCAGGACCAGGTAGGCGTCGGCGAGCCCGGCGTGAGGGAGGCAGAACCCGGGGTCCTTCTCCACCGCCTCGCGGAAGAAGGCGAGAGCCTTCTCCAGCCACTCGCCCGTGAACCGGCTCCAGAAGTAACGGCCCTTGAGGTAGGACTGGTAGGCAGAGGCGTCGGCGGTGTGGCGCCGGGTCAGCCGCTCGCGCTCGGCGGCCCCGAGCCTCAAGTCGAGGGCGCGCGCGACCTGCTCCGCGATCCGGTCCTGCACCGCGAAGACGTTGGTGGCCTCCTCGTCGAAGGTCTCCGCCCAGGCCGGCGTCGGGCCCGAGAGGGGCACGAGCTGCACGGTGACGCGGAGCCGCGAGCGGTGGCGCTGGATCTTGCCCTCCAGCACCGCGTCGACCTGGAGCTCCCGCCCCGCCTCGCGCGGGTCGTGGCCCGCGTACTTGAGGACCGCGCTCGTGGGCCGGACCACCACGCGGCCGGTGCTGCCCAGCCGCGTGATGAGCGCGTCGGCCAGGCCGGCGCCGAGGTAGGCGTCGTCCTTCCCGCGGCCGAGGGCGATGAAGGGCAAGACGGCCAGGGTCGGCAAGGCCGAGTCGGCGCGCGGATCCAGCGCCGCAAAGCGATAGCCCCGCCGCGACACCGTCTCGATATAGGGGCGTCCGCTCCGCTGGTCCCCCAGGGCCTTGCGCAACGCGGAGACGTTGACGCTGAGGTTGGCCTCCTCCACAAACGTGTCGCGCCAGACGCGCTTCATGAGCTCGTCCTTGGTGACCACGTCGCCCCGCTGCTCCGCGAGCGCGATCAGCAGGTCAAGGGCCTTGGGCGGCAAGGTCACGACCTCCCCGCCCCTCCAGAGCACACGCTTGGCCGCGTCCAGGCGGAAGGGGCCGAACTCGAGCTTGGAAATCACTTGGGAATCTCTTGTGGGCACTCAAGGACCCGGCCGCAGGGCGCCGCCTATTATCCGGCAAGGGAGGTGGAAATGACGGCAGAGCGCTTCCAGGAGGCGCGGCGGGAGCTGCGCAGCCTGACGGCCGGCTTCGAAAAGAGGGTCCTGCTGTGGCTCGCGGCACGGATGCCGGGCTGGGTCGGCCCGGACCACCTCACCGGCCTGGGCCTGCTGGGAATGGTCCTGGCCGGCGTGGCCTACGGGGTCAGCGCGGAACGACCGGCGGCACTACACGTCGTGAACCTTGGACTGGCCATGAATTGGCTCGGCGACAGCCTGGACGGCACGCTGGCGCGGTTCCGCGACCGCTGCCGTCCCCGCTATGGCTTCTACGTCGACCACCTGGTGGACGCCTTCGGGGCCCTGTTCCTGCTGGGGGGGCTGGCCCTCTCCGGATACATGAGCGAGCGCATCGCGCTGGCCCTGCTCGTCGCCTACTTCCTGGTCTCGATCAACATCTACCTCGCGACGTACACCCTGGGCGTGTTCAAGATCTCGTTCGGACCGTTCGGGGGCACGGAGATGCGGCTGCTGCTCGCCGTCGGGAACCTGGCGCTCCTGGCGTGGCCCCGCCTCACGGTGATGGGACGGCAGCTCCTGCTGTACGACGTGCTGGGGGCTCTCGCCATCGCGGCGCTGGCCGTGGTGCTGATCGTCTCGAGCGCGCGGAACACTCGGGCCCTCTACCAGCTGGAGCGGGTGTGACGCCTAGCCCCTGACCTTCACCGCGTCCCCGTCGCGCAGGGTGTCGGGAGGACGTGCGACGAGCGTCTCGGTTCCGGTCAACCCCTGCTGGACCACGATGTGATCCTGCCGCGCCGGGCCCGTCACCACCGGGCGCTGCCGGGCCTTGCCGTCCGCGACCTCGAAGACCACGGACTTGCCTTCGCGGGTCGTGAGGGCGGCGGCCGGGACCACGACCACCGGCGTCTCCGGGGTCGGGCCCGCCGCCGGGCGCGCCTGCTCCAGGAAGGTCACCTTGGCGCTCATCTCGGGCTTCAGGTTCTGGTCCTTGTCCAGGATCGTGACCTTCACCTGGACGGTGGCCTTGGTGCGGTCCGCGGTGGGGATCACCTGCCGCAGCACCGCCCGGTAGCGCCGGCCGGGGAAGGCCTCCACCGCCACCTCCGCGGGCTGCTCGGGCCCCAGGCGCGCCACGTTGGATTCCGCCACGTCGGCCTCGACCTCGAGCGTCTCGAGATCGGCCAGGGCCACGATGGCGCCCGAGGAGGTGGAGATGTTGACCCCCGGAGGGATGGGGGCCACGCTCTCCCCCACCTCGGCCATCTTCTTGACCACGGTGCCGGTGAACGGAGCGAGGATCCGGGTGTCGCGCAGCAGGGCCTGGGCGTAGGCCAGGTCGGCCCGGGCCCGGGAGACGTCGGCCTCGGCGATGCGGACGCGGCTCTGCACGGCCTCCAGCTGGTCGCGCGCCATGATGCTCTCGCGGGTCAGGCGCTCCGCCTGGCGGAGCTGTCGGTGGTTCTCGGCCAGGTCCGCCTGCGCGCGCTCGAGCTGGGCGGCGGCCCGGCTCACCTGGGCCTGGTAGTCCGCGCTCTCCAGGCGGGCCAGGAGCTGCCCCTCGCGCACGCGGCTGCCCTCCTCGACCTTCAGATCCGCGAGCCGGCCCTGGATCTTGGCGGAGACCACCGCCTTGCGCCGGGCCACCACGTACCCCGACGAGGTGAGGAGCGGGGCCCCGGCCGCGGCCTCCGCGGGCCGCAGCACCGAAGCCCGGACCGTCTCCACCTCGGTGCCCGAGAGCGCGGCCCGGGCCCGCAGTCCGTACAGCCCGGCGATGAGCAGGATTCCCGGCAGCAGCAGCAGCAGCGGCCGGCGCCAGGGGCTCCGCGCGGGGCGGTCGCGGTCGATCCGCAGCGACGCCAGCTCGTCCTTGATCTCCGCCAATCCCATCGCCTCCGGTCGAAGGAGGCATGTTAGCACCCGTAAACGCGGGGTCGAGGGAGGGGTCAGCAACGAAGCGCGGGGCCGGTCCTGCCACAGCAGTTCCCTCCCCCTACGTGGGGAGGGATAGGGTGGGGGGTCCAAGAACGATCAGAGCCAGCGCAGCCAGTAGAGCAGGAGGCCGGTCTCGTCGGCGAGACAGTCCGAGATCGTCTCGCGCGAGAGGCTGTCGGGGTCCACGTGGCTCATGAGGTGGACGAGGCCGTCACCGTGGAGATGCATCACGAAGGCGTCGAAGTCCGCCCGGGAGATCCGCGCGCCCAGCGTCCGGCGCAGGTCGGGGATGGCCAGGAGGCCGATGGACGGCTCCCCACGCTGGCTCGCGCTCCGCACCTCGGCCTTGAACTCCTCGTAGATCACCCGTGGCTCCTCGAGGAGTCGCGTGACGGCTCTCCTCTCCAGGCACGACCTCGATCCGACCGGGGGGCCTTCAGGGTGGCGGGCGCCGCGTCCGGCACACGGATGGTCTCGCCCGCCAACGCTTGGACGCGGCCGGGGCCCGTCCGTTTCGGCCCGGCGGCTCTTTTTCCCCGGGGTGTATACTGGCCGCCTTTCTCCCTGGGGAACCCCATGTGGCTCGTCTATGCGATCGCCCTCATCGTGGGGGGCGGGATCGTGCTCCTCCAGGCGCTGGGAGGCTCCGACCATGACATCGGCGCCGCCGAGGCCTCGCTCGACGCCCACCATGCCCCGGCGGGGCCCGGGATCCTCTCCACCCGCTCCGTGATGTTCGCCCTCTTCGCCTTCGGCCTCGTGGGAGGTGCCCTCCACGTGCTCCGGCTGGCCTCGCCGGCCGCGTCGCTGGCGCTCGCGGTGGCGAGCGGGGTGGTGGCGGGGCTCGTGGCGGGGCTGGCCTTCCGCGCCCTGGGGCAACCCGGGGCGTCCGGTGAAGCCGGGCTCCACGAGGCCCGGGGACAGCGGGCCCGCGTCCTCGTCCCCTGCGCCCGCGCGCAACGGGGCAAGATCCGGGCCCGCATCAAGGGACAGCTCGTCGACATGATGGCCACCACCGACGAGGCGCAGATCGGCGCCGGCCGGGAGGTCCTCATCGTCGACGTCAAGGACGACGTCGCCCATGTCGTCACCGCGCCGGAGGCGCTTGGACCATGACTGAAGTCGACATCGGCGGCGTGTCCCTGGGGACCGCCGTCTTCGCGCTGTTCGTGGCCGTGGGCAGCGTCATCGCGCTGAGCGTGTTCATCGCCATCGTCCGGCAGTTCCTCTACATCTGCCGGCCGAACGAGGTGCTCCTGTTCGCGGGCCGGAAGCACCGCCTGCCCGACGGAGCGGAGGTGGGCTACAAGGTCGTCCGGCGCGGGTGGGCCCTGCGCACGCCGCTGCTCGAGACCATCTCCCGCATGGACATGCGCCTGCTGATGGTGGAGGTCTCCGTCAGCAACGCCTACTCCAAGGGCGGGATCCCCCTCTCCGTCCACGCCATCGCCAACGTGAAGCTCTCCAGCGACCCCACCCACATCCGGAACGCGGTGGAGCGCTTCCTGGGCATGAGCCCGGAGCAGATCGCCGACGTGGCCCGGCAGACCCTGGAAGGCGTGCTGCGGGAGGTCCTGGCCCAGCTCACGCCCGAGGAGGTCAACGAGGACCGCCTGAAGTTCGCGGAGAGCCTGAAGGCCAACGCCCAGGACGACTTCGACAAGCTCGGGCTGGAGCTGGACGTCTTGAAGGTCCAGCACGTGGCCGACGAGCAGCAGTACCTCCAGAACCTCGGACGGGCCCGGATCGCCGTGATGATCCGCGACGCCCAGAACGCCGAGAACGAGGCCAACCAGAAGATCGCCGAGGAGCAGGCCGCCGCGCGCCAGCGCGCGGAGTCGGCCCAGAAGAAGTCCGAGGCCCTGGTCCTCCAGAAGCGCAACATGCTTCGCGGCGAGCTGGCCAAGATGGAGGCCCAGGCCAAGTCCATCGAGAACGAGGCCGCCATCGCGGCCGAGACCGCCCGCTCCAGCGCGGAGCAGGAGCTGCAGCGCCTGCGGGCGGAGCTCGAGAAGCTGAGACTGGAGTGCGACGTGGTCCTGCCCGCGGAGGCGGCCCGCCTGGCCCAGGAGGCGCGCGCCCGCGGCGAGGCCGCGCCGCTCGTCGAGAACGGCAAGGCCGCGGCCTCGGCGCTCCAGTCCGTGGCCGCCGAATGGAAGACCGCGGGCAAGAGCGGCCGCGAGGTCTACCTGTTGCAGCAGCTTCGCTCCTTCGTGGAGGCGGCGGTGGCCCGCGTGGCCCAGACCCAGGTGGACGAGCTCACCATCGTGGACGGCGGCGACGGCCAGGCCTACGCGGCCTTCGTGGCCAACTTCCCGGCCGCGGTGGCGCGAGTGATGGCGGAGACCGCCCGGGCGGTGGGCGTCGACGTACGCTCGCTGCTCGGGGGAAGGGAGGAGGCGCGATGATGGCCATCCTGGTCGTCCTGGGCATGACCGCGCTCATCGTCTTCGGGGCGCTGTCCGTGATCCTCAAGCGGCTGCTCTACGTGAGCGCGCCCAACGAGGCCCTGATCTTCTCGGGCCGCACGCGCCACGTGGGCCAGCGCGAGGTGGGCTACCGCGTGGTGCGCGGGGGCCGGGCGCTGCGCGTGCCGTTCTTCGAGCTCGTCGACAGCGTGGACCTCACCAACATCGCCATCGACATCGAGGTGAAGGGGGCCTACTCCAAGGGCGGCATACCCCTGAACGTCCACGGCGTGGCCAACATCAAGCTCCCGGGCGAGGAGCCCCTGCTGAACAACGCCATCGAGCGCTTCCTGGGCCGCTCGCGCCAGGAGATCACCCAGATCGCCAAGGAGACGCTGGAGGGGAACCTGCGCGGGGTGCTGGCCCAGCTCACCCCCGAGGAGGTGAACCAGGACAAGACGCGCTTCGCCCAGAGCCTGCTCGAGGAGGCCGAGCACGACCTGAACCGCATCGGGCTCATCCTCGACACCCTGAAGATCCAGAACATCACTGACGACGTCGGCTACCTGAACTCCATCGGCCGCATCCAGGGGGCCAAGGTCCGCATGGGCGCGGCCATCGCCGAGGCCAAGGCCAAGGCGGACGCCGAGGTCCAACAGGCCGCGAACTGGTCGGCCTCCGAGACCGCCAAGGTGGATGCCGACCTCGCCATCGCGCAGCAGGAGACGCAGAAGCGCGTGGTGGACGCGCAGACGCGCCGCGCGGCGATGATCGCGGAGTCGGAGGGCCAGGTGGCGGCGCAGGTGGCCCAGGTTACGGCCGAGATCGAGCGGCAGAAGGCGCGCGCGCTGCAGGTCAAGCGCAAGCTCGACGCCGACGTGGTGCAGGTGGCCGAGGCCTCGCGGCGGGCCATGGAGGAGGAGGCCCGAGGCCAGGCCGCCATGCTGGTGGAACGGGGCAAGGCGGAGGCGGAGGCGCTGCGCCGCGTCTTCGAGGCCTTCGCGGTCGCGGGAGAGGGCGCGCGCGACGTCCTGGCCCTGCAGCAGGTGATCCCGCTCCTGACCCAGGTCTCCGGGGCCGGACGCAAGCTGGTCGTGAACAAGGTGTCGGTGCTGCCGCCGGCCGCGGGCAGCGGCGGGGACCTCGCGCGCTCCGCCATCGCCGCCACCGAGCAGATCAAGGCGGCGATGGGGGTGGACCTGCCCGCGATCGCGCGGCGGCTGGAGGGGGCGGAGGCGCTCCTGCCCACGCCGGCCAGGAAGGCGCGGGTACCCGACGGAACGGACAAGGGCAAGGGAAGCGCCTGAGCGCCGCCGGCCGTGAGGCGGGCGGGACGGTCGCTACGGCGTGATCTTGCCCGCCAGGCAGCCGGTGACGCCCTTGACCGTCGCGCAGAGACCGAAGCCTCCGACCTGGAGGCCGACCAGGTCCTTGTTGAAGTCGCTCTCGAAGGTGGGCGGGTCCACCCGCACGAACTCGTCGCCGTACAGCATGAACCAGTCGATGTCCGGGCCGTGCTCCTTCGCGGGGACGTCCGTCCCGTCCTGCCTCTTGGGCGTGGCGGTCACGAAGCCCCGGCAGCCGACCGGGAGCTCCTTCCAGCCGTTGTTGGGCTCCGTCTTGCCGTTCTTGCACTTGATCCCGAAGAACGCCACGCGGATGTCGTAGATGCTGCCCGGGTCGGGGGGCGGCGTGGGGGTCGGCACCGGCGACGGAGACGGAGACGGGGCCTGAGCGGGCTGCGTGACCGGCGGGGCGACGGCTTGCGGGTCCTCGATCGGCGCCGGGAGGCTCGGCACCTCCTCCGTCAGCGTCTGACACGCCACGGCCCCGAGCGCGGCTACGACGAAGACGAGCGTCCTGTCCGGTAGGCCCATCGCTCCCCCTTGGGTAGAAAAAGCTTCATATGTTTGGCACTAAGTACTTGCCAAGTCAAGCTTTTTCTTTTGCGATGCTAGAAGAGCCGGTCGATGTAGAGGTCCATCATCCGCTTCCAGTACGGCCATTCGTGCCCGCCCTCGCTGCCCCAGTCGTCGAGCGAGTGCCGGATGCCGCGCGCGCGGAGCACGTCGGAAAGGCGCCGCGTGGGCCCGCTGTGCTCCCAGGGGCCGTTCCCGGTGGCGAGGTGGATGTCCGCTTGCGCGAGGTGATGGAGCAGGTAGGCGTCGGTGAGGTTCGCCATGTAGTCGACGGGGTTGTTGAAGTAGAAGTTGTCGTCGTAGTCCCCGTTCATGAAGCGGCGGATGTCGTAGACCCCCGAGAGGGCCAGGCACCGGCGGAAGAGGTCGGGGTGCTTCAGCAGCGTGTTGGCGGCGTGGTAGGCCCCGAAGGAGGCGCCGGTGGTGGTGATCGCGATCCCCGGGGTGCGGCAGTTGTCCTGTACGAAGGGGGCCACCTCGAAGGCGATGTAGGCGTCGTACATGGCCTGGACGTAGCTGCGATGCCGCGGGTGCGCCTGCTTGTTGTACCAGGACTCGTTGTTGACCGAGTTCACGCAGAACATCTTCACGCGTCCGCCGTCGATGTGGTGGGCCAGGGCGTCGATCATCCCCTGGCCCTCGTACTCGCGCTCGTCCCCGCCGCTGGTCGGGAAGACCACGATGGGATGGCCGTAGTGCCCGTACACGAGGATCCCCATCTCGCGCCCCAGCCGCTGCGAGTACCAGGAGTGTCGCTCCACGTTCATGGGCGGGGGATATATCACACGCGAGGGTCTCTCACACGCGAGGGTCGCCTGGTACGGGCGTGTGGGCGACCCGAGCGTGGATTGTCGTTACGCTGTCAGCCGGTTTTCAGTACCGGCCTCTTGTCCGTATGTTGTCTACCGTTCCGGCCTAGCGGAACCGTCGTACCGGCGCAGGCGCCGCGATCGTCGAGAGGAAGGCCGCGTTGGACGGCGTCTTCTGGATCTTGTCGATCAGGAACTGCGCGGCCTCCACGCTCGAGAGGTCGGCCAGGGCCCGGCGCAGGAGGTGGCGCTGCTTCAGCTCGTCCGGGGGGCAGAGCAGCTCCTCCCGGCGCGTCCCCGACTTGAGGACGTCCACCGCGGGGAAGATGCGCCGGTCGGCGATGGCGCGGTCCAGGATCAGCTCCATGTTCCCGGTGCCCTTGAACTCCTGGAAGATGACCTCGTCCATGCGGCTGCCCGTGTCCACCAGCGCGGTGGCCAGGATGGTCAGGCTCCCGCTGCCCTCGCAGTTGCGCGCGGCCCCGAAGAACTGCCGCGGGAACTGCAGGGCGCGGTTGTCCACGCCCCCGCTCATGGTGCGCCCGCCGGGGCCCATCTCGCGGTTGCTGGCCCGGCCCAGGCGGGTCAGGCTGTCCAGGAGGATGACCACGTGGCGGCCGGACTCGACCATCCGCTTGGCCCGCTCCATGGCCAGGCGCGCGAGCCGGATGTGGGCGTCCGAGGCGGAGTCCGCGGAGCTGGCCAGGACCTCGGCCTTCACCGCGCGGCGGAAGTGCGTGACCTCCTCGGGGCGCTCGTCGATGAGAAGGAGGATCAGGTGCACCTCGGGATGGTGCTTGGCGATGGCCTGGCCCAGGTGCTCCAGGAGCGTCGTCTTTCCCGCCTTGGGGGGAGAGACGATCAGCCCCCGCTGCCCGCGGCCGATGGGCGCGATGAGGTCGATGACGCGCAGGCTGATCTCCGACTGCTCGGCGGCCAGCCGGAAGGCCTCGTGCGGGTTGACCGACACGAGGTCCTGGAAGTGCGGCAGCACCCGGTACTGCTCCGGGGACATGCCGCTCGCCTTGTGGACCTCGACCAGTGTGCGGCGCCCACCGCCACCGTCACGCGCGAGCCCCTCGATCTCCGTGCCGTCGCGCAGGCCGTAGTCGCGGGCGATCTGGCCCGGCACCACGACGTCGTCGCGGTTCGGTAGGTAGTTCTGGGCGGCCTGCCTGAGGAACCCGCCGCCGCCCTCCGCGAGATCCGCGACGCCCGCGACCGCGGTCGTCGGGCCCGTCGTCGGTATCGGGGCTTGTCGGGGGTCCCTCGGCCCTCGCGGCCCCTGATGCTGCGGCTGGGGTCCGCTGGGCCCGTGTCGATGGGGGTGTCGATGGCGCCGCGGGTGCCGCGGGCCGTGCCTCACGGGCGGCCCGCCCGCCTCCGCGAAACGATCATCGTCTCCTCCGCCGGAGACTATAGCACGGGGCGGCGGCTTTGCCTACGGCCTCTCCCCCGGCAGCAGCGGCCGCAGGGCCACGACGTAGGCCTTGTCGTCGGCGCACACGGAGGCGGGGGTGGCGCCCGTCGGCCAGTTCTCCGCGGCCGCGGCCGGCACCGTCCCCGGCGCGAACAGGCTCTCGGCCAAGGGCTCGGAGAAGGTCCATCGGCGGCACCCGCCGGCCAGCTTCCCTTCGCGCGCGATCACGGCGTAGGCCGCCGGCCGGTACGGCCGCAGGCTCGGATGGTCGAAGCGCAGCAGGTCCCGGAGCAGGGAGGCGAGGGGTTGGGGAGCGGCGGAGGCCTCGGAGGGGTCGCCCGTGATCAGGATGTCCTGCGACCCGCCCTTGCGCACGCGCAGCCGGTGGCGCTGCGTGCCCGCGCCCAGCGAGACGGAGGCGCCGAAGCCCGGGAGCTGGCGGACCGCCACCACGCGGGCCTCGATCTCCTTCGCCTCGGCCCTGGTCAGGCGCCCCGCGGCCAGCCGGCTGGTGCCTCCCACGAAGACCTGCCCGTCCTCGAGCAGGACGAACCGCGGGGGCGCCGCTTCCGCGACGTGGTCGGGGAGCGCAGCGGTCAGGCTCTCCAGGACCACGACGGCCTTGGGGACGTCGCTCGCCGCCGACCACACGGCGGCCAGCGACAGCAGGAGGACGGTCGCGGCTCGGCGCATTGCGGCCAGTCTACAACGCGCGTGGTTGGATCGGCCCATGCCGGATGGTAGCCTGCGCTCGGAGCGGAGGGTGGCGATGAGGCGGCGCGTCGGAGTGGTCCTCGTCCTGTCCGTGCTGATCCCGGCGCCGGCCCCCGCAGGGAGCCAGCCCGTGCGGGCCCGCAACGGCATGGTCGTGTCCCAGGACCGGCTGGCCGCGCAGGTGGGCATCGACGTCCTGGCGGACGGTGGGGGGGCCGTGGACGCGGCAGTGGCCACCGCGTTCGCGCTGGCCGTCACCCATCCCGCCGCGGGGAACATCGGAGGCGGGGGCTTCCTGCTCTATCGGCCCGTCACCGGCGAGCCGGCAGCCTACGACTTCCGCGAGCGGGCCCCGGCGCGGGCCACGCCCACCATGTTCCTCAGGGATGGGAGGTACGACAAGGAGCTGCACCACGAGAGCCACCTCTCGGTGGGCGTGCCCGGCACGGTAGCCGGCCTGCACATGGCCTGGAAGCAGCACGGACGCCTGCCCTGGAAGCGGCTGCTCGAGCCGGCCATCGCCCTGGCCCGCGGCGGCTTCGTGGTCAGCGACGGCCTGGCCCGCTCCCTCAAGGACGTGCTGCCGAAGATGAAGACGAAGAGCCCGGCGGCGGTGGCCCAGTTCTCGCGCGCGGGAGCCCCGTACCAGATGGGCGACCGTCTGCGACAGCCCGACCTGGCCCGCACGCTGGCGCGCATCGCGGCCCGCGGACCCGCGGGCTTCTACGAGGGTGAGACCGCGCGGCTCATCGAGAAGGAGATGGCCGCCCATGGCGGGCTCATCGCCCGCGAGGACCTGCGGGTCTACGAGGCCCGGCGGCGCGTGCCGCTCAGGGGAACCTACCGCGGATACGAGATCCTGGCCATGCCCCCCATCAGCTCCGGCGGCACCGCCCTCATCCAGATGCTCAACACGCTGGAGGGGTACGACCTGGCCTGGACGGGCTTCGGCTCCGCCGCTACCGTTCACCTGCTGGCCGAGTCCATGCGCCGCGCCTTCGCCGACCGCGCCCGCTACCTCGGCGATCCCGAGACGAACCCGCAGATGCCGATCGACCGGCTCATCTCCAAGGACTACGCCGGCGCGCTGCGCCGGACCATCCGCCCGGACCGCGCCTCGGTCTCTTCGCCCGACACGTTCGCGTGGCCGGCCGAGAGCGCCGAGACCACTCATGTCTCCGTGGTGGACAAGGACCGCAACGCGGTGGCCTTGACCTACACCCTCGAGGACAGCTACGGCGCGAAGATCGTGGTGCCGGGAGCCGGCTTCCTGCTGAACAACGAGATGGGAGACTTCAACGCCGCCCCCGGCCTGACCGACAAGGACGGGCTCATCGGCACCGAGCCCAATCTGGCGGCGCCCGGAAAGAGGATGCTCTCCAGCATGACCCCGACGATCCTGGCCAGGGACGGCGCGCTCTTCATGGTCATCGGCAGCCCCGGGGGCAGGACCATCATCAACACCGTGCTCCTGGCCGTCGTCAACGTCGTCGACTTCGGCATGAACATCCAGGAGGCGATCGACGCGCCCCGCCTCCATCATCAGTGGCTGCCCGACCGGATCCAGCACGAGCGGTTCGGGCTCTCACCCGACACGATGGCTATCCTCGCGGCGCGAGGGCACGCGCTCCACGAGTCGCCCACCGGCCAAGGCGCGGCCCAGGGCATCGTCTTCAACGCGAGGGAGGGAGTCCTCGAGGGCGGGTTCGACCGGCGGGCGCTGGACAGCGCCGCGATCGGCCGCTGATCAGGCCCGGACGGCGCGCAGACGGCCCTTGGGGACCCTCTCCCGGGGGATGTTGTAGCGCTGGAGACGCAGGTAGATGGTCCGGCGCGTCACGCCCATGAGCCGCGCCACCCGGGCGATGTTCCACTCGTTGCGGTTCAGCAGCAGCAGCAGCTTCTCGCGCTCGAGGTCCTCGACCGGGGTCCGCTCGAGGTAGGTCTCCCACCGCTCCACGGTGGAGCGCGCCTCCTCGCGGTGCGGCTCGATGCCCGTGACCGCCTTGGCCACGATCCGGGTGAAGCGGCTCAGCCGCTCCATGTCGTTGGGCCCGCAGAAATGGGGGTCGAGGCTGTCCAGATAGAGGAGCGCCACGAGCTTGCCCGCGTTGAACACGGGCATCACCACGAGGCTCGCCGGCCCGCCCGGCTCGCGCCGCGGCAGCAGTCGGGCCTCGTCGCGGCTGCCGATGGAGAAGGTCTCCCCGCTCTGCAGGGCGTCGCGGTAGCGGCTCCATACGGTCTTGACGGCGTCCAGAACGTCCTGGTCGATGCCCCTCGACGCGAACAGCGTGACGGTGTCGCCGTCGCGCGCGAAGACCGCGGCGCTCCGACCCCGGTTCAGCGCCATCAAGACCTCCAGCGTGCGCTCGGCCAGGATCCGGGGGTCATCGGCGCTGACGACGAGGTCCGCGAACCTGTCGATCAGGTCTACGTGACGCTTCACGGGCACACCTCCAGTGGGCCCATGGTAGCCGCTTCCCCGTGCCGTGGTCAATAAGCACGCATCCCTCGTCACGTCAGTATACAAAAAAAGGGTATTGACAACCATGAAAAGTGTATACTTGTGACCGCGATCACGGATCGCTCAGAGGAGGAAATATGGCACGGTGGATCTTGATCTTCGGAATGGCGATGGGCTTCTGGCTTCGGGGCGCGGCGGACCGTTCGGTCCTCTCGGACGCTTGGGACGCCGCGCCGGGCGACGTGCAGATCATGGACGGCGGCGACCCGTTCCCGCCCTTCTTCCAGGCGCGGTAGGCGCGAACGCCGGGCGTCCGCTTTGACGCTCGGCTTCCCTTTCCGTCCGGGCGGCGGGCTGATAGTCTTCGTGGAAAAAGAAGACCATGGCGCCCGTCGAGAAGCTCGTCGTCTGCGTGGTGATTCTCCTGCTCGCGGCCTGCCTCGCGGGCTTGTTCATCAGGGGGCGTACAGGGTTATGCGTCTCGTTCACCCTTTATCTCGGCGCGGTTTTCCTCTCGGACACCCTCATCCTGATATGGCCGCAGCGGTTCCACTCCTGGGACTTCTGGGTCGTCAAGGAATCGGTCCACAACCTCTTGAAGTTCGCCATCGCGCTCGAGCTCACGGTGCGCACCTTCCGGGCTTTCCCGGCGGCGCGCAAGACCGTGAACGCCCTGATGCTGGGGGTTCTCGTCCTTTTGCTGGCGGTCCTCGTCCTTACCCGGCTCAGCGTGGGCGCCATGCCGCTCGAGGTCGGCCGCCCGCAAGAGCTGGCCTTCAACCTCCAGCCCTACGTCCTGGCGGGGACCCTGTGGCTCTTCATCGCCATCTCCGCCCTCATCCTCTGGTACCGGCTGCCGGTCGTGCCGCTCCACAAGGCATTGCTGCTCGGCTTCGTGCCCTACCTCCTGATCTTCACCGTGGCCATCAACCTGCTCCGTGCATTCGGCGGCAACGCCCGGGTCGTGGCGGGCTACACGAAGAACGTGGCCTACCAGGTTCTGCTCGCGTACTGGGTGTACGCCGCCTGGAAGCGCTCACCGCCCCGGCGCGGCCTGCGGGGGACCGCCGCGCCCCCGCCGGCCGCTTGACCGCCGCATTCGCAATGGAGGGCCGGACGGGCGTACCATCTGCACGGCCCTCATGTGGTGGATGATCGTGGTCTCGGCGGCGAGCTGCCTGGCGGTGCTCTTCCTGTTCGGCCGGCGCAACGAGCGCGCGGTGCGCCGGGACTGGGAGCTGCTGCTCACCCCGAAGGGAGAGAAGCTCTACAAGAGCATCGAGGGCCGGGTCCAGTCCGAGATGGCGCTGGCGGACGTGACCTACGAGGAGGCCTTCACCGTCCGGGAGCTCGGCTCCATCCAGGAGGCCCAGAAGCTCCTCGACGCCGGCTACCGCGTGATCGAGCAGTTCTCCCCCGACATGCTGCGGCTCCTGGCCGCCATGGCCACGTTCTCGCGCATGGTGTCCGCCATGGTCCCCGTGCAGCCGCTACGGCCGCGCGACTTCCGCGTGGCGCAGATCGCCAGCCTGGCCTACCTGAACCAGCTCCTGCACCGCTTCCTCGTCTCGATGTCCGAGCGGTTCCGGCTGCGCGTCTACATCCTGGGCCGCAGCTTCGCCTTGGCCACCACCTTCCTCCTCCACTCCACCCGGCGCATCGTGCGCAACGAGCCCGAGGCCGACCGGGAGTGGCAGCAGATCGACGCCATCCGCCATGACTTCCAGACGCTGACCGAGGAGTCCCTCCACAGCCTGCGGGCCCTGCTGACCTCCCTGGCCGCGGAGCGGCGCGAAGACGTGATTGACCGGCTCTGATTTGACACAAAGCGTATAATACTTATCCTTAACTTCTGACTCGGGCTGACGGGGAGGGACTCCGTCCCCCTCGGCCGCGGAGACGGGACCGCTCGTGATCGCTACCGCCCTCCTCGCGCTGTCGCTCCCAATCGTCGCCGCCGCCATATTCCTGAACGTGCAAGTGGTCCGGCGGACGCGCCGCAGCCTCCCCTGGCTGACCCTGGCCGCCCTGATCGCGCTTCTCGGCTTCCGGCTGAGGGCCGCTTTGTCCGGGGCGCCGCCGGAGGTGGCGCAGGAGGCCCTGGCCCTGTTCATCGCGACGCTGGCCCTCCTCACGACGCGGGCGCTCGGGCAGTGGGTCGACGACCTCGGCCAGACGCGGGACGAGCGGGACTCCGCGCAGGAGAGCTACACGGCCCTGCTGCACAACCTCCCGATCGCGGCGGCGGTCCTGGACCCGCAAGGCGGGAGCCGCCTCCTGAACCCCGCGCAGATGGCCTCGCTGACGGGGGCCACCCTCGAGGAGACGGCGCCCCGCCGGCCCTGGCTCGACCTGGTCCACGCCGACGACCGCGGCCGTCTGGGCGAGGCCCTCGCGGCCGCCCGCGGCGGAGAGACCTCCCGCGTGGAGGTCCGCCTGGAGCACAAGAGCGGGGCGTGGCGGTGGGCGGAGGTGCTGCTCTTCCCGCGCCGGCACGCCACCCGGGTGAAGGGCACGAACGTGCTCATCAGCGACATCACGGAGCGGCGGCTCCTCGACGAGCGCCTGCGCGACCTGCAGAAGATGGAGGCCCTCGGCGCCATGGCCGGCGGGATCGCCCACGACTTCAACAACCTGCTCGGGGCCATCGTGGGGAGCGTGGACCTGGCGGAGCGCAAGATCGGTCCCGCCCACCCCGCCGGCAACGACCTCAGGCGGGCGCGCAACGTGGCCTTGCGCGCGGCGGAGCACACCCGCCAGCTCCTGGGGTTCAGCCGCTCGCGGGTGGCCCACGCGCAGCGCTTCAACCCCAACGAGGTGTGCCGGGAGGCCATCGACCTGCTCCGGCCCACCCTGGACCCGCGCATCGACATGTTCTTCCGCCCCACCATCCGCCTGTGGGACAGCAGCGGCGACCCCGGGGAGCTCGTCCAGGCGATCGTCAACCTCATCGTGAACGCGCGGGACGCCCTGCCCGACGGCGGCTGGGTCTCGGTGGAGACCGGCAACGTCACCATCGACGAGACCTACGCCCGCGCCCACCCCGAGGCCCGCATCGGCGAGTACTCCCTGGTCACGGTGAGCGACAGCGGCGCCGGCATCGGCCCCGAGGTGCGGGCCCGCATGTTCGAGCCCTTCTTCACCACCAAGCCCACCGGGCGCGGCACCGGGCTGGGCCTGGCCATGGTCTACGGCACCGTCCGCCGGCACGGGGGCTGGATCCAGTGCTACAGCGAGGCGGGCCGGGGCACGCGCTTCTCGGTGTACCTCCCGCGCCTGGTGGCCGCGCAGGCGGCCTCCGAGGCCACCCCGGGCCGGGAGGGCACGGACGAGCGGGGACGGGAGACGATCCTGCTCGTGGAGGACGACGACACGTTCCGCCAGATCGGGGCGGAGTGCCTCGGGGAGCTCGGCTACTCGGTGGTGGCCGCGCGCGACGGCATCGAGGCCGTGGAGACCTTCTCCGCCCTCAAGGAGGAGGTCGACCTCGTGATCCTGGACCTGACCATGCCCCGCATGAACGGACGCGACGCCCTGGCCCGCCTGCGGGAGATCGCCCCCGAGGTGAAGGTGCTGGTGACGAGCGGGCACCAGGGGGACCAGGAGGTCCGGGACGTCATGGCCCTCGGCGCCTGCGGATTCATCGGCAAGCCCTACCGCCTGGACGGCATGGGCCGGGCCATCCGGGCCGCCCTGGAGGCGGCCCCGCCGGTGGCCGCCTCGAGGCGCTAGCACAGACTGAACTGACGCCGTCCGTTCACGACGTCAGTTCAGTCTCTTGTCGT
>Ga0214472_10003087_pt1 | contig 17713 bp, 16 predicted proteins | sample RVTome_6_FD_207662 | JGI IMG/M metagenome (GOLD analysis project Ga0214472, IMG submission 207662) | Soil microbial communities from uranium-contaminated site in the Upper Colorado River Basin, Wyoming, United States - RVT140D175 | ecosystem: Environmental > Terrestrial > Soil > Contaminated >...
CCACACTCACAAGCGGCCGGCGATCTTTGCGCTCAGAACCCCGGTTGACGTCCTGCTGTTCATCCCGCGTATCGCAGTCTCTGTCTTTAAGCAGCTGTTAATATGGCAGGAGCGTGCGACGGAGCGCCATCATCTGGCGACCTTGAACGAGCAGAGTCTGAAGGATATTGGCCTTACAGCGCATGATGTCGGCAGAGAACTCTCCAAGCCGTTCTGGAGAGCTTGAGATCGGGGCGGACGCAGGTGCCCGCACGCGGGAAAACCCGTGAATTCCTGTCACCTGAAAATTGTAACCTGACATTATCCAGACTTGGGCAAGGTCGCTTCAGTTCCCGACGCTGAAGCGGCCTTGCTCAGGGTTTTTACAAGCCGGCTTCCCTGCTGGTTTCACTCACCGGCCCTCGTGGCCGGTTTTTTTGCGCCGGTCCCGGTTCCGCCGCTTCGCGGAAAGCAGTTTCTTGCGGGGAGACCTCGGAAGCCGTCCCGGCGCTTCTGCCGGGCCGTGCCATCAAACGATGAACTGTTCCTTGACGATGCGCTCTTCCAGGCTGTGCTCGGGATCGAACAGCAGATGAAGGTCGACGGCGGTATCTTCGTAGACCGACACCTCCACCACATCGCGCACTTCGGTATAGTCCGCGGTGGCACTGACCGGACGTTTTGCCGGATCGACGATCTCGAAGGAGATCTTCGCGGTATTGGGCAGCAGCGCGCCGCGCCAGCGCCGGGGGCGAAAGGCGCTGATCGGGGTGATGGCAAGCAACGCGGCGCGGATCGGCACGATCGGGCCGTGCGCGGAAAGATTATAGGCGGTGCTGCCGGCCGGCGTGGCCACGATGATGCCGTCGCAGACCAGTTCAGGCATCCGTTCGACGTCGTCGATCTTGATCTTCAGTTTCGCGGCCTGCCGGCTTTCGCGGAGAAGAGAGACTTCGTTGATTGCCAAAGCGTTATGGACCTCGCCGTCCATGGTGCGTGCGGTCATGCGCAGCGGGTGCAGCGTGGCTTTGCGCGCCTTGCTGACCCGCTCGATCAGGCCGTTTTCATCATACTCGTTCATCAGGAAGCCGACGGTTCCCCGGTTCATGCCGTAGATCGGGATGCCACGCTCGAGATGTTCGTGCAGGGTTTCCAGCATGAATCCGTCACCGCCGAGCGCGACGATGATATCCGCCTCGTCGGGGGAGACGTGGGGATATCGCTGGCTGAGAGATTCAAGCGCCGCGTTGGCTTCGTCGGTGCCGTTTGCCAGAAAAGCGAGGCGAGGATCGGTCATGGTGCTCCATATCGTTCGCGCCCTGGTGATCGGGTGGCGCCGTCGGAAGAACAGTCGTGGCAGTCCCGTCGCCGTTGCAGCAGGCCGCCGGCAATTTCACAACCGTGGCAGGCCGTGAGCAAGCTTGTCAAAGATCTGATGTGAATGCACTTTAACGCAAGAACAATAAACATGAACGGGAGCGGATATGTTTCGGACCAGCCTTTCGGCCGTTATTCTGATTGCCGCGACCTTGTTGTTCGGTCGGGCAGACAGCGCCACCGCGGAAGACCGTCATGTGGGTTACTACTATCCGACTCCCGCCACCAGCGAGGTATACGAGGCCAGGGCCGACACCCTGCCCGGAGTCGGGCGCACCCAGCGCATCGGGTTCGTGACCGGCATCACCAATGAAAAACTGAAAAGCCCTTACCCGCCCGAGGCGGCGATCTTCGCCAAGGGAGAAGAGGCCGAGAAGCTGATTATCGTGGCCTTGCAGGATGAGCGGATCGACACGCTTTACCGGGCCCGTGCCATCTTCGCCAATATGACCGCCGTGGCCCGCGTGCTGCCGGTGTTCCAGGAATTCGGCGTCCAGGACTGGTTCACCTTTTTTGATCTGGCCAAGATGCTCGGATTCGAGCAGGTCACAATCACCAATGGACGGGAGTTTGCACATCAGGTCATCATCAGGTAGGCATCGTTTTTCAGCTTCGCAGAGCAACGGCAGGCGACATCATGAGGGCTTCCACCACGCCCCCTTTCCTTGACCGCCCGATCGCACGATGGGTTGCGCTCTGCTGTGCGGCGGTCTCAATCGCCCTGCTGCTGTTCATTCATCGCAACGATCTCTTTCCCGGACCCGAGGCAGCATCGCCGGCAGACACGGCCTATCTGGCCTGCGTCTCCGAGCGCCACGGTCAGATCGACGAAATGCTGCGCGACGGCGTGGTGAGCGACTCCCGGGCGACGCTTTTCAAGACACGGGCTGAGGCGCTCTGCCGCGCGACGGTGCCTGTTGAATAGAGTTCCTCGGGTGATGTGAAACACAGCTATGAACAAGAGCGCCATGCCGCAGATTGAAACCGCCGAAGTCGTCCTGCCCTGTTCGGACCTGACCGCCACACTCAGGTTCTTCACCGAAAGGCTGGGTTTCCGGCTGGACGCGATTTTCCCTGCGGACGATCCGGCGACGGCGGTGATCTCCGGACACGGGCTGCGCATCCGTCTGCTGCGGGGCGGGCAGGGTGCTCCGGACCGCCTGAGCCCGGGCCTGCTGACGTTGCGCTGTTCCGATCCGAAAGCGCTTGCCGCCGGCGAGACCGGATTTGTCGCACCCAACGGCACCCGCATCGAGCTGGTCGATGCCGACCCGCCGCTGAACCTGCCGCCGATCCGGCAGTCCTTCGTCGTCACCCGCCTGGGCGGTGAAGAAGACTGGAGCGTCGGCCGCGCCGGAATGGGCTATCGGGATCTGATACCCGGCCGCCAGGGCGGGCGTTTTATCGCCTCCCACATTCGTATTCCCGACGGCGGTCCGGTGCCCGATATGGTCCACTTTCACAAAGCCCGCTTTCAGATGATCTACTGCTACAGGGGCTGGGTGAACCTGCTTTACGAGGATCAGGGGCCCCAGTTCACCATGCGGGCCGGCGACTGCGTGCTCCAGCCGCCGGAAATCCGCCATCGGGTACTGGAGTGTTCACCGGGCTTCGAGGTGGTCGAGATCGGCTGTCCCGCCGAGCATATGACCTGCATGGATCATGATCTGCCTTTGCCGAATTCCGGGGTTGATCCGAACCGGGTATTCAAGGGTCAGCGTTTCGTTTTTCACGAGTTGGCGAAGGCTGAGTGGCGGCCGGGCCGTCTGGTGGGGACCGAACGGCGCGATATTGGTATCGGCGCGGCAACGGATGGCCTGGCAAGTGCGCAGGTGTTGCGCCTGGCGCCCGGCGCGGCGAGCATTGTCCGCCATAGCCACAGCGCCGAATTTGTTTTCTTTTTCATGCTGGCGGGGACGGCGTCTTTGCAAGCGGACGGGCAGCAGACGCAGGCGCTGAGTGACGGCGACTCCTTCGTCATTCCCGAGGGCGTGAGCTATAGCCTGGAAAACTGCTCCGGCGATCTCGAGTTGCTGGAGGTCGCTTTGCCTGCGGATTATCCCTTCCAGCTGACGAATTAGGCGCGCGGCGCTATCGATTTGGAAACCTTTTGGAAACCATAATATTGCCGGGTGCCGTGGTGCCCGTTTTTGTGTTGCGTGTCGAAAAGGCTGTTGAGATTGGGTCAGCGAATTCTTGTCTTTCCCGGAGGGATGCCGCGCTCGCTGGCTTATGCCGAGCGGGCAGAGGCGGAGGGGCAGTGCGTCGTGGGCGCGTCCTCCCTGGGGCATGATCCGGCTCGAGGCAGTTATCAAAGCTGGACGCAGCTTCCTTTCGTCACCGCGCCGGAGTTTGATGATGCCCTGCGTGCGGCAATCGCGGAATTCGATATCGGGGGGATCTACACGCCCAACGCCGTCGTCTGGAATTATCTCGATCATTGCATCGGCGCGAAATTTCCCGGCGTGTCGCTGATCAACGGCTCGCCTGTCGAAGCCGAAGTTCTGCCGTATCACAAGGCTCTGGAATTCGCGGACATGCTGTGCCGGGAGCCTCTGGCTCTTGCCGCCCGGGGGCAGCCGCATCCCGGTGCATCCACCCTGGAGATCGCCAGTCTCTTTCGCCACGCCGAGACGATTCCCGGCATGTGCGATCATGAAAAGATCCGGGCCCTGTGCGAAATTTTCCGCTTCAGCCAGCGCGGCGATATTGTCGAGATTGGAAGCTGGTGGGGGAAATCCGCTTTCGTCTTCCTGCGGCTGCTGAAGAGTTACGGGACCGGGAAACTGCTGTGCGTGGATCCCTGGTCAAACGAATGTCTGATCCAGGACGACGAGGGCGGCCTGGTCGATCAGGTGCCGGTCGATGCCGACGAGGCGCTGACCGTCTTTCAGCTCAATCTGCTGCCCTATGCCGGGGGCGACGTGAATTATCTGCGACTTCCGTCAGTGGAGGGCGCCGCGCGTTACCGGGAAAATGCCACGGTGACGACAGAGGTTTTCGGCGAGACCACCTACAGCGGGCAGATCTCGATCCTGCATATCGACGGCAATCACAGCTATGAGGCGGTGCGTGCGGATGTCGACGCCTGGACCGGTTTGGTCATGCAAGGTGGCTGGATCATCATCGACGACTACATCTGGCCGTACGGCGACGGTCCCAGGCAGGTCGGCGATTCCTATCTGGAAAAGCACGCCGATTCTCTCGCCGCCGCTTTTGTCATGGGCTCTGCGTTATTCATTCAGCTGCGCTGAAGGGCATTCTCACTCTCACTATTTGGGATGAGGGCTGTATCTGCGAATGATTACCGAAGGCCAGGTGTTGGGCATGCAGGTTGCGGGCATGCGGCGGATCTGAGACTCAGGACTCCTTTTCCCGTTCCGCCCTGACCTTGGCGCGGGCCTCTTCGATCTCCCGCTCGCGCAGGTAATCGTCCGTCGTTTTCGGGATCGGACGGTCGCTGCCGGCGAAGGGGTTGTCCTTGGACTCGAACTGCGCGACCACGCGGCAGTCCTCGCACATCTTGATCCGCTCGATCGCCGCCGGATTCTGGAACATGGAGTGCTTGTTGCCAAGCTTCTCGACGATCTTCTCGATCGATCCCTTCGAGCCGAAAGGTTTGCCGCAGCGCACGCACTCGAAGGGCTCTTCCTCCTTGACCACGTGGGCCGAGCGGGCGGCGGGTGTAAAGTTCATGCGCGGCTCCAGGGTCATGACGCTTTCGGGGCAGGTGGAGACGCAGAGATTGCACTGAACGCAGGCGGACTCCTGAAAACTCAGCTGCGGTCTGTCCGGATTGTCGATCAGGGCGCCTGTCGGGCAGCTGCCGACACAGGCCAGACAGAGGGTGCAGTTCTGCGCGTCGATCGCCACCGCGCCAAAGGCGGCGCCGGCCGGCAGCGGCAGGATGTCGACGGGCTCGGGCGCCTTGGCGTGCAGATGCTCGACGGCCATGCGGGTGTTCGTCCGCTTGCCGCTCATCAGCAGGAACGAGGCGGCTTCGGGGGCGCTGCGGGAGGTGAGCGCGCGCAGGCGTGCCGCCAGGGCATCCGGATCGGTCTCGACCAGAAGATCGGTTCTGCCGCCGCCGTAGCCCAGGCCCGACATGACGGACTCGGTCATTCCGATCTGCGAGGCAAGACCGCCCAGTTCGCCCTGCTGTTTGGGCGATGCCAGCAGCAGGATCTGTGCCGCGCCGTAGGCATAGGCGGCGGACAGTATGTCGAAACCGATCTGGGTGACTTCGTTGACGGCGAAGGGAATGACATTGGCGGCAAGACCGGACCCGAAACGCGCCAGGCTGCCGATCAGCGGCATGCCGTGCTTTTCGTCGTGGATCAGCAGGACCGCGTCCTGTCCGCCGGCGGTGCGATAGGTTGTCAGCAGAACGCGCAGGCGCTCCATGATATCGCTCGTCGCCGGAATGGTGTAACCGGCGGCGCCGGTCGGACAGACGGCGCTGCAGGACCCGCAGCCCGCGCAGACGAAGGGATCGAAGGCAACGATATCGCCGGCCGGGGTGATGGCCCCTGTCGGGCAGACGTCGAGGCAGCGCGTACAGCCCTGTTTGCGGCTGCGCGAATGGGCGCAGATGTCGGCGTCATAGTCGATGTATAGCGGCTTCTCGAACTCGCCGTTGAGATCGCTGAGCGCGAAGAGCGCGCGCTGAACAGCCGCCGGATCGCCGGCATCGGGACGGAAGTAGCCGTCGCGTTTATCGGCGGCGGTAAAAAGGGCCGTTCCGCCGGTGAGGTCCAGAATCAGATCGCATCTGGAGGCGGCGCCGTTGCGGGCCGCTTCGAAAGTCAGGGCGCCCCGGGCCGAGACGACCGTCGGGGCGTAGTCGTCCACCACAATCTCGAACGCGCCGAAGTGGCCCGTCGCGGCCTTGATCGTGCCTTTGAAGATCGGCACGTCCATGACCTGCGGCGGAACGATGTCGTCGCCCGGATTGCTCAGCAGGACGGTCACGTCGAGCCGTCCCGCGAGCTGGCGGGCGGCCTCGATCGCCGTCTCGTCGCGGCCGTAGACCAGACAGGCGCCTTCGGAGACCATGGAAACACTCGGCGAGGACTTCACCGTGACAGCGGACTCGGCCAGCAGCGCGGCAATCTTGGCGGTCGCTTTTCCGGCCTCGTCCGACCAGCCGGCGGTTTCGCGGATATTGACGAAGCGGGCGGTTGATTCGTATCCGGCTTCTTCCAGGATTTCCTCGAACAGCGGTGCTTCCTGAGTACAGGCGATGGTGATGGCGACGCCGTCGGCGGCGGCTTTGCGGACCTCTTCGATCTGAGCGCGGCAGAGTTGGGTGTGAATCTGCGCGGCATCGGTGACGCCGCAGGCCCTGGCCAGCGCGTCGCCCCGCAGCGGCATGGTATTTTCACAGTTGCAGACGAACAGCCGCTTTGCGCCATTATCCTCGCTTTTCGCCATGGATCCGCCGTTTCCCATAGATATAGCCTCCTCGCCCCCGGTTTTTTCAATTCCGCTTGTTTTCTAACCCGCCGCGCGCAACAGGCGCCACTACGCCGCTGCAGTTCCCGGCGTCCCGTCGTTTCTGTCTGCATCGGGCAGGAACGATCACGCGCCAGGAAAATCAGGCGTCACGACGAATTGCGGAACACGGAGTTTCCGCCTTTCATTAATTTCAAGAGTCCACCTCTTGCCGCAGTAGAACACAGTCCCGCCGCAGTCTAAACAGGATCTTGCTAAACAGGATCTTGCGGACGCCTGTCCGCTTCCGCCGATCACATAAGCTCTACTTGTCGGAGCCCTGCGTTTCGCCCAGACTGTTCGTTTCTTCCAGACCGCCGGAAAGCAATAGGGCAGACGCGTGCATGGATAAAGAGCTTTCGATACCGTTGGGTGTTGTCGTCGAACGGCGCGAGATCGATAACCCCTGGCAGAAGTGGAGCTGGAGCCCGGTGGCGGTGATCCCCGGCGCCCGAGCGGTGGAGGGCTGGGCCGAACTGGCGCGCGATCGCCTGTCGGTGCGCTATCACGCGGCAACGCTTCCGCTGGTGATTCACCGCAGCGAAACCGAGGCTTACCGCCTGAACCTCTCCAACGAGCGTCCGGTGGTTTATGTGGTGCTGGCGCCGAATCTGCAGCCGGATGCGGAGCATGACTATCAGCCGGTTTCCGTGACGGTTTCGCCGTACGAAGCTCAGGATTCGCTCGATTCCGGCGAGGAAATCGTCGAAGGCGTGACCATGCCCGACGGTATGATTGCCTGGGTGCAGGCCTTTATCGATGCCCACCACGTGGACGAGCCCTTCAAAAAGCGCAAGCGCCGCCGCTATGCGACCCATGATGTGGAATTCGGCCGGCCTCCACCTGTCTCAAAGGGACGCAAAGACAGAGGGGATTCCTAGATGTCCGGCAACGAGACATACCGCAAAGGCACGTCCCGGCCCTCGCAAGCGGCTTCTTCCGCCGGAGAGGGAGAAGGATTTCTGCGCCGCTGGTCCCGCCGCAAGAGCACGCGGATACCCGGCGAGGGGGACGCGAAAACGCGCGCCGGCGCCATGGCAACTCAGGAGGCTTCCGTTGGAGATCCGGCGGTGGCGGATCTGGCGGCGCTTCCTGAGGACGAAGCAGGACTCGGCGCTCTGGAAGTTCCCGCCAGGCACGGCGAATCCGATGCCGGGGAAACCGCGCCGGAAGCTATCGACGATGCCGATCTGCCGGACGTGGAAGAGCTGACCGCCGAATCCGATTTCACGCCTTTTCTGCAAAAGGGTGTGTCCGAACAGCTGCAGCGGCGCGCGTTGCGCAAACTCTGGCTTTCCGACCCGGTTCTGGCGAACGTCGACGGGCTTGTGGACTACGGCGGTGACTTTACCGATTCCGCCATGATCGTCGCGAACCTCAAGACGGCGTATAGAGTCGGCAGCGGCATGATCCGGCCTCTCGAAGAGGTAGGGCCGGATGCCGATGAAGATGAAGTCCGGACCGGGGAAGAAGCTCTGGCCGACGTTTCCGCTGGTGAGGGGGAAGGCGAGCCGCCGGGTCAGATCGGGCCGGATCATATCAGGCCGGACGAAGCCCTCTCCGGCGGATCTGATGCAACGAGCGATTTATCGGCCGACGGGACGCCGGATACGCCGGCTGGACCTGACCCGGATCGCGATCCCGCCAAATCTACTTAGCCGAATCTACATAACAGAGTTTTCATTCCGGAGAATTTCGTCTTCCCTGTTGCGGATGGGCGGCCCTGTCCCGGCGGATGCAGACCTGGGTCAGTCCGTGATTGACCGTGTGACGCTGATTCGAAACGATTCGAAAAACGTCTGTAAGCATGTGATTTTATGATGTGTCGGACCTGTCGCTTTTGAAAAACAGGTGAGGAAAACGACCGGTCGATGAATAATGTATCCGGTTAGTTTTGAGAGCGATTCTTAGTCGCAAAACTAATGTTGCGACGCACATAAGCATAGTTAACTGAATTCATGAAAATCTTGTGCGATGCACAAGATTTCGCGGATTTTTTGTTAATTCAGAGATGCAGCAAAGTGTTGAGACTGAATCCGATAGTTGTCATAATCTGAACACGGCGAAATAAACAGAAACAAGGGGCGCTCAACGGAATGGTTCATCCATCCGCGGTGTCAGATTCAGAAACTTTGTCCGAAGAGGATATGCTGCGGGCACAGATGTACCGCTTTCTGGCGCGTCTGCTTTCCGCGCCGCCGGACTCGGCGACCCTGAAAGCCGTATCGCGCCTGAAGGGCGATGATACCGATCTGGGTAAGGCGTTGAGCACCTCTGCGCTGCTGGCGGGAAAAACCTCGGCTGCGGAAGCCGAAACGGAATACAATGCTCTGTTTATCGGGTTGGGACGTGGGGAACTGGTGCCTTACGGCTCCTATTATCTGGCCGGCTTTTTGAATGAGAAGCCGCTCGCGAAGTTGCGTCAGCACATGAAGCAGCTCGACATGGCCAGGGCCGACGACGTCTCCGAGCCGGAAGATCACATTGCCTCGCTCTGCGAAATGATGGCGGGCATGATCGACGGGGTGTTTGGAGGTGAGAGCAATCTGCATGGGCAGCAGGCTTTCTTCGATGCGCATCTGGCGTCCTGGGCGCCGCAATTCTTCCGGGATCTCGAGGGAGCCCAGTTATCCAAGCTGTACGCGCCGATAGGAACGATCGGACGCGTATTTATGACCATTGAGTCGACGGCTTTTAAGATGGTCGCCGATGAGAGCTGAGGGAAAAAGAAACCTGGAGCTTGTTCGGATCAGAAGTCAGAGGTGATGGATTCGAACACGCCCGGCAAGAGGTCGACGACTTGTGGGGCATGAATTTTCAAACGTCGCATCGTGTCGCTAAATGACACAAAAATAAGAGGTGGATCTTATGAACGAGGAACGGGCTGTAAAGGTCGCGAAGCGTCGCGATTTCCTGAAGCTGGCCGGTCTTGGCGTTGTTTCGGCGGGGGCTGTGCTTGTGGCCGCGCCGGAAGACGGCGAGGCGGCCGAAGCGAGGCCGGACGGCAGTGTCGGCTATCGCGAGAGTGAGCACGTGAAAACGTACTACAAACTCGCGCGCTTCTAGAGCCTGGTTCGCGTTTTTCCGCTTCTGGAAAGACGCTCGGGCTCCAGACGATTTTCCACCAGGGACTCAAGACATAAACCGAGCGGTCGTTGCGCCGGGATTGAGTGGGAGAGAGAAATGCTCAGGAAAAAGACAAGTGGGGCATCGCGGTCGTCGCGGATGTCCAAGGCGCTCGCCGGGCTGACCGGTGGCGCGATCGATCGCCGTTCCTTTTTACGCCGTTCAGGGCTGACTGCCGGAGGCCTTGCGGCCGTCGGCGCGCTCGGCGGCGGCATGATGGTCAGGAGGGCCGAGGCCCAGTCCGCGGGGAGCGGGGCAAATGTGGAGACCATCAAGTCGGTCTGCACGCACTGTTCGGTCGGCTGTACGGTGCTTGCCGAAGTTTCGAATGGCGTCTGGATCGGCCAGGAACCCGGTTTCGACAGCCCGTTCAACCTTGGCGCCCATTGCGCAAAGGGGGCTTCGGTTCGTGAGCACGCCCATGGCGAGCGCCGGCTGAAGTATCCGATGAAGCTGGTCGACGGCGCATGGAAGAAACTGTCGTGGGATGACGCCGTCAACGAGATCGGCGACACCATGCTCTCGATCCGCAAGGAATCAGGACCGGATTCGGTCTACTGGCTGGGCTCGGCGAAGCACAGCAACGAACAGTCCTATCTCTTCCGCAAGTTCGCCTCCTTCTGGGGCTCGAACAACGTCGACCATCAGGCACGTATCTGTCACTCGACAACGGTTTCAGGTGTTGCAAACACCTGGGGCTACGGCGCGATGACCAACAGCTACAACGATATCCACAACAGCCGGGCGATCTTTCTGATCGGTGGTAACCCGGCCGAGGCGCATCCGGTGTCGCTGCTGCATCTTCTGAAAGCCAAGGAGCAGAACAACGCCCCGCTGATCGTCTGCGATCCGCGTTTTACCCGCACCGCGGCACACGCCGATGAATTCGTACGCATGCGTCCCGGCACCGACGTTGCGCTGATCTGGGGCATTCTGTGGCACCTGTTCGAAAACGGATGGGAAGACAGGGAATTCATCCGCAAGCGGGTCTGGGGCATGGATCAGATCCGGACCGAGGTTGCCAAGTGGACGCCGGAAGAAACCGAACGGGTGACTGGCGTGCCGGGCTCGCAGCTCAAGCGCGTTGCGCGTCTGATGGCGAACAACCGCCCCGGCACGGTGATCTGGTGCATGGGCGGGACGCAGCATACCAACGGGAACAGCAACACCCGCGCCTACTGCATCCTTCAGCTCGCGCTCGGCAACATGGGCACGTCCGGTGGCGGAACCAATATCTTCCGCGGCCATGACAACGTGCAGGGCGCGACGGATCTTGGTGTCCTTTGCCATAGCCTTCCCGGTTACTACGGCCTCGCCGAAGGGGCCTGGAAGCATTGGGCACGGGTCTGGGACGTCGACTACGAATACCTGCTGGGGCAGTTCCATGACGAGAAGCTGATGCAGACCGCCGGCGTGCCGGTGTCGCGCTGGATTGACGGCGTTCTGGAAGACAAGGAGAACTTCGATCAGCCGGACAATCTCCGGGCGATGGTCTTCTGGGGGCATGCGCCCAATTCGCAGACCCGGCTGACCGAGATGAAGGTTGCGATGGAGAAACTCGACCTTCTGGTGGTGGTCGATCCCTATCCGACGGTCTCGGCTATCCTGCATGACCGCAAGGACGGCGTCTATCTGCTGCCGGCCTGTACCCAGTTCGAGACCTACGGCTCGGTGACCGCATCCAACCGTTCGATTCAGTGGCGCGAAAGAGTGGTCAAGCCCCTGTTCGAGTCCAAGCCGGATCAGGAGATTATCTACATGATGGCCGAAAAATTCGGCTTCGCCGATCAGATGTTCAAGAACATCAAGATCAACGGCAAGGAGCCGCTGGTCGAGGATATCACCCGTGAATTCAACAGGGGCATGTGGACGATCGGCTACACCGGGCAGTCGCCGGAACGCCTGCGCAAGCACATGGCGAACCAGCACACCTTCGACCGCACGACGCTGCTCGCGAACGGCGGTCCCTGTGATGGTGACTACTACGGGCTTCCCTGGCCGTCATGGGGAACCCCCGAGATGAACCATCCCGGTACGCCGAACCTCTACGACATCTCCAAGCCTGTTGCGGAAGGCGGCCTTTCGTTCCGCGCCCGTTTCGGGGTCGAGCGGAATGGCGAGAACCTGCTGGCCGAGGATTCCTATCCGGTCGGATCGGAAATCAAGGACGGTTATCCCGAGTTCACCATGGCGATGCTCAAGAAGCTCGGCTGGGACGGTGACCTGACGGCGGATGAGCTGGCGGCGATCAATGCGGTCGCCGGCGACAAGACCAACTGGAAGACCGATCTTTCGGGCGGTATCCAGCGGGTGGCCGTCAAGCACGGTTGTTCGCCCTTCGGAAATGCCAAGGCGCGCGCCGTGGTCTGGACCTTCCCGGATCCGGTTCCGCTTCACCGCGAGCCGCTTTACACGCCGCGGCGTGATCTGGTGGCCGACTATCCGACCTACGAAGACCGCAAGATGTACCGGCTTCCGACCATGTATGCGTCGATCCAGAAACAGGACTTCGCAACCGACTTCCCGACCGTCCTGACGTCGGGCCGTCTGGTCGAATATGAAGGCGGTGGCGACGAGTCTCGTTCGAACCCCTGGCTGGCGGAACTCCAGCAGGACATGTTCGTCGAAATCAATCCTTACGACGCCAATACGGCCGGCGTTCGTGACGGCGCCATGGTCTGGGTCCACAGCCCCGAAGGCTCCAAGGTCAAGGTCATGGCCATGGTGACCGAACGGGTCGGACGCGGGGTTGCCTTCATGCCCTTCCACTTCGGCGGACATCTGCAGGGCGAGGATCGAAGGCACAAATATCCAAAGGGTGCGGATCCCTATGTTCTTGGTGAGTCGTCGAATACCGCTCAGACCTACGGGTATGACGTGGTGACGAACATGCAGGAAACCAAAGCGACACTCTGTCGTATCGAGACGGTGTAAGGAGGAGCTGAGAAATGGCTAGAATGAAGTTTCTTTGTGATGCCGAACGCTGCATCGAATGCAACGCCTGTGTCACAGCCTGTAAAAACGAGCATGAAGTCCCCTGGGGCGTAAACCGGCGCCGTGTCGTCACCATCAACGATGGCAAGCCCGGCGAACGCTCCATTTCGGTGGCCTGCATGCACTGTTCGGACGCGCCCTGTATGGCGGTCTGTCCGGTCGACTGCTTCTATCAGAGTGACGATGGTGTGGTTCTGCACTCCAAGGATCTCTGCATCGGTTGCGGTTACTGCTTCTACGCCTGTCCTTTCGGCGCGCCGCAGTATCCGCAGGCGGGCAACTTCGGTTCCCGCGGCAAAATGGACAAATGCACCTTCTGCAGCGGTGGCCCTGAAGAAAACTTCAGCGACGCCGAATTCCAGAAGTACGGCCGGAACCGTCTTGCCGAAGGCAAGCTTCCGCTTTGCGCCGAGATGTGTTCAACCAAGGCTCTGTTGGCCGGTGACGGAGATATGGTTTCGAATATCTATCGCGAGCGCGTTGTCGCCCGTGGCTTCGGCTCCGGAGCCTGGGGCTGGGGAACAGCTTATCAGGCGAAGACCGGCGGCTGAATTCAGCCCTTGGCCAGCGAGTGCTAATGGGGCGGCTTTTCAGGCCGCCCCTCTTTATCGGAACCCGGAGGAATCTGGAGAGCGCAGGTTCCTGATTGCAGCGATCAGGGACGTGAGGCGGCCTCGGACTCTTGCGGACCGGAACAGTTCGCGTCTGCTCCGCGTTTGCACCGGCGGGTCGGATAACAGCGAGAGGGACAGTGCCTTGAAGATGATGAAACGCTTTTGGCCGGAAGTGGCCCGACCTGAACAGGTGCAGCCTGAACAGGCCCGGCCTGAACGAAGTCGGCCGGAACTGGCGCGGCGGGATTTCATCAGAACAGGCGGCGCTCTCTTGCTGGGGGGATCGCTTGCAGCCTGCCGCAAGTCCGAGCAGGGACGAATCCTGCAGTATGATCAGGGAACCTATAAGGGAAAGCCCGGCCAGGAGCTGACCGACGATCAACTGACCGCTCTGCGGCACAGGGCGTCGTTGCAACGGCAATGAGGCTTCGCCGCTGTACGCTTCCTTCGGTCGGACGGGTCCTGTGGCGCCGCAGAGTTCCGGTTCGGGCCGGCGCGCGCGAACCGGCCGCAGCCCGTTTTCCCGGACGGTGTTTCTCGAGGGACAGTCATTCGAAATGCCGGTGACCCGACAGAATAGCAAAATAGCTTTGGATGCATTGGAGAGGTGGCGATGTCGATCTTAAGGCGGAGTTTTAGGGGCCTGGTTCCGGCGGTTCTGATTCTGGTCGCAATCTATGCGGCGGTATCAGTCGGCGGTGGCTTGTGGTTGACGGATCGCACGGCGGCCGCGCAAGGAACGACGTCTGGGGCGCAAGGGACTACGTCTGGGGTGACAGAGGATTCTCCTGCGGGCGCTGTCGAAGGTCTGGTGCCGGGCAACACGCTGGGCGGCGCCAGCGATACCGATCTGTGGCGCGCGATCCGTGGCGGCGTGCAGGGTAAGGTTTCGATCCCCGACCGCCAGAGCGGCGTGCTGATCCAGTCGGAAGGCGACAGCTGGCGCGCCGTCAGGAACGGCCCGGTTTCCACATACGGCATCTGGGCCATTCTGGGCGTAATCGCGGTTCTGGCGATTTTCTTCGCCCTTCGCGGCCGCATCAGGATCGAGGCCGGGCGCAGTGACCAGACGATCGAGCGCTTCAACGGGCTTGAACGCTTCGCTCACTGGCTGATGGCCGGCTCTTTCGTCATCCTGGCGCTGACCGGGCTGAATCTGCTGTACGGCCGGTATTTCCTGCCCGATGTGATCGGCAAACCGATTTTTGCGGCCCTGACCGCCTGGGGCAAGTATGCGCACAACTATCTGGCATTCGCATTCATGGCCGGGCTGGTTCTGAGCTTCGTGCTCTGGGTCGCCCACAACTTTCCCACCAGGACCGATCTCAACTGGCTGCTCAAGGGCGGGGGATTGTTCTCCAAACACAGCCATCCGCCCGCCGAGAAGTTCAATGCCGGCCAGAAAATCCTGTTCTGGCTGGTGATGCTGGGCGGCCTGTCGATCAGCCTCTCCGGACTCTCGCTTATGTTTCCCTTCGAGCTGCCGATGTTCGCGAAAACCTTTGCGGTCCTGAATGTGGTTGGCCTTGACCTGCCGACAGTGCTCTCGCCGATGCAGGAGACCCAGCTGGCACAGGTCTGGCACTCGGTGATGGCTCTGGTCCTGATCGTCGTCATCGTCGGGCATATCTATATCGGTTCGATCGGCATGGAAGGCGCGTTCGATGCCATGGGCAACGGCCAGGTCGATCTGAACTGGGCGCGGGAACACCACGGTCTCTGGGTTGAGAAGGCTCAGGAACAAACGCCGTCCGATGGGAAGCATTAGCCCGATGGGAAACGATGGCCCGATGGGAAACGATGGCATGAACCGGCATCCTGTCAGGAGGATGCCGCGCGGCGGAGCCCCCGTGGCGTCCGTGGCGCAACGGCAAAGTCCTGTGGCGATGCTGCTGACGTTGCTTTTAGCCGCTTTGCTCTGTTTCGCGATATCGTCCTTTCCCCGGAACGCGGCGGCGCAACAGAAGTCGCAGAAACAGATCGCGGCGGAAATCAGCGAAAACTACGGTGTCGACGTCCTGCGGATTTCGGATGTCGAGCTGCCGGACGGAACCACGGTCTACGAGGTCATGGTGATGAACCGGGGCGGGAACTACAACGAAGCCTTTCAGGTGACCCGTCTGCTGGTCGATCCCGCAACCGGGGCGCTGATTCCCGGGTTCCGGCATGGCACGTCCGGGTACGATCTCTCCGGCGCGCCCAGTTATAGTTCGGGCCGGGATGGTGCGGATATGATGCTGCGTCACGACAGCCTTCGGTAAATGCAGGGACCGGACGTGACTCCGGATGGGAAAGATTGATCGGATCGGGGCGGCGGGGGAGTAGAGACTTGGCTGTCCGTATGCTGGTAAGGCTCGTCATCGTCCTGTTGTTTTGTGGATGCGGAATCGCGCGTGCCGATCTTTCCGGACACGGCGGCCCGGTCAACGGACTGGCGATATCCGCGGACGGCCGCAGGGTACTGACCGCCGGTTTCGATTACAGCGTCATCCTCTGGGATCTCGAAACCGAGCGCGAGCTCCATCGCCTTGATGGTCATGACGCGGCGGTCAACGCCGTCGCTTTCCTGCCAGGCGGACGCCGGGCGCTTTCCGCCAGCGACGATCAGCTAGTCATCCTCTGGGATCTTGAGACCGGCTCTGAGATTCGACGTTTCAGCGGCCATCAGGGCAAGGTGGTGGATCTTGCCGTGTCGTCCGACGGCGGCACGGCAGCATCGGCATCCTGGGACCGGACGGTCCGCGTCTGGTCTCTGGAAGACGGCGTGGAAAAAGAACCGCTGTTGCTGCAACACCGCGCGCCGGTCAATGCGGTGGCCTTTTTGGCCGACAGCGGACGGCTTGTGACCGGCGCCGCGGACAGCGCCCTCCGGGTCTGGGATCTTGCCAGTGGCGCGCTGGTGCAACAGCTGCCGGCGCATGATTTCGGGGTGTCCTCCATTGCGGTGGCCGGCGACGGCCGTCACGCGGTCAGCGCTTCGGCCGATGAAACGCTGCGCTACTGGGATCTGGAAAGCGGTACCGAGATCGCCGTGCTGCGCGGGCACGAGGGGGCGCTTCTGGCCACCGCTATTTCACAGGACGGGCGCCTCGCCGCCTCGGGCGGGACCGACGGCAGGCTGAGGATCTGGCAGCTGGACAGCGGGATCTATTCGTCCAGGGATCTCGATTACAAAGGGGTGGTCTGGACGCTGGCCTTTAGTCCCGACGCGAAGCTTCTGATCTCTGCGGGTGCGGATGCCCTGGCCCGGGTGTGGCATCTGGATGACACCGGCCCCCGGATCACGGACACGGCGGATACAGCCGCGGCGGCGCGGGACTGGCCGCCACCCGCCTACGCCGATGTGCCGGGCGCCTGGCAGTTCCGCAAATGTGCAATCTGTCACACGCTGACCGAAGACGGCGGGCACAAGGCGGGGCCGTCCCTGCACGGCCTCCTCGGGCGTCCGGTCGGGATCGTCGAGGGCTACAGCTATTCGCCGGCCTTGCGGGACAGCGGACTGGTGTGGAATGAAGAAAACGTCGATGCCCTTTTCCGTCTCGGACCGGATGTTCTGACGCCGGGCAGCAAGATGCCGCTGCAACGTCTGCCCAGGGACGAGGACCGCGCCGAGCTGATCGAGTTTCTGAAACTTGCCGCGGGCTATCATAACGGCGGCAGGAACGATGACGGAGAAAAAGCGAAAGCAGATTGATCAGGCTTTTCGTCCGGAGTTCCGGAGGTTACAACTCAACGATAGAAGAAATGGGAGTGCTGAAGATGAAGGCGTTTTTTTCAAGCGTGATCGCCGCGATTGTGATTTCGGTGATCGCCGCGGTGGTGTTGGACGTGATGGATTCCTCCTCGAAGAGCGTCTATCAGTCGGAAAACGGCTCGGTGCGTCTGTAGTAACGCCATCGGAAGGTACGGATTCTGCAGGCGACCGCGCTGATGAAATTGTCGGGATTTCTTAAGACTTTGTTAAATATAGGTTAATTAATGCATCAATAACGTTTTCCGGCGATACTGTCGGCAGGGCTTGAAATCGGTGAAGGCGCCCGAACTCCAGCCTGTCCGGATTTCTTGCCAGCGGACGTCGAAGCGCGGGAGGATCTCCGTGCGGTATAGTGACAGGAGGTCGTCATTTCCCG
>Ga0214472_10003088_pt1 | contig 17710 bp, 12 predicted proteins | sample RVTome_6_FD_207662 | JGI IMG/M metagenome (GOLD analysis project Ga0214472, IMG submission 207662) | Soil microbial communities from uranium-contaminated site in the Upper Colorado River Basin, Wyoming, United States - RVT140D175 | ecosystem: Environmental > Terrestrial > Soil > Contaminated >...
CGTGTGGGACACGTCCGTGCAGAACAACGCGAGCGGCTACTACATGACTTTGGCGCCGCTCGCGGCCGACGGGAAGATCATGGTGGGCGTCTCGGGCGGTGAGCTCGGCATCCGTGGTTTCGTCGTCGCGCTCGACGCGGAGACGGGGCGCGAGGTGTGGCGGACGTTCACGGTCCCCGCGCCCGGCGAGCCCGGCAACGACTCATGGCCGGGAGACTCGTGGCGCACGGGTGGCGCCGCCGTCTGGGTGACCGGGCACTACGACCCCGAGCTCGGGCTCACCTACTGGGGAACGGGCAACCCCGGGCCCTGGATGGGCGACGCGCGCCCCGGCGATAACCTCTACACGAACTCGGTCCTCGCGCTCGACGTGGAGACCGGCGCCATTCGTGCCCACCATCAGTACCACTGGAACGGCTCCTGGGACTGGGACGAGGTCTCGACGCCCCTCCTCGTTCCAGTGGAGCGGGAAGGGCGGACGTTCCGCGGGCTCGTGCATCCTGGCCGCAACGGATACCTCTGGCTTCTCGAGCGGCATCCCGACGCGATCTCTTTCGTCGACGCGGTCGACTACGTCTACCAGGACGCGTTCACGAGCATCGATCGCGAGACGGGCCGACCGTCGTACGATCCGGCGCACAAGCCCGGGACCGGCTTCGCGACCCCGTTCTGCCCATCGCTCTGGGGCGGGAAGGACTGGCCGCCGGCCGCGTACAACCCGCAGACGGGGCTCGTCTACATCCCGGTCAACGAGAACCTCTGCGGCATCATCACGGGGCGCGAGGTCGAGTACGTGCCCGGAAGCTCGTTCACCGGCGCGAGCTCGGACCTGACGATCCAAACCGGCGCCGATCACATCGGCGAGATCCAGGCGTGGGACATGAACACCGGACGGGAGGTCTGGACCCACGAGCTCGAGTCCCACAACTGGGGCCCCATCCTGACGACGGCGGGCAACCTCGTCTTCAGTGGTGGGACCACCGACCGCTACTTTCGCGCCTTCGATGCGCGCACCGGCGGGCTGCTCTGGCGATTCCGCACGAACTCCGGTGTGATCGGAGTGCCGTCCACGTTCTCCGTGGACGGCGTGCAATACGTCGCGGTGCAGTCGGGATGGGGCGTGGACGCGGCGTCGATGACGAGCCGCATCGATCTCCAGCGCGGAACGACGACGTACGTGCCGCAGGGCGGCGTGGTCTGGGTGTTCGCGCTGCGGCGCTAGCAAGTCGCGGCGCTTCCTCGGGCCTATTCGATGACCGTCGACGGCAGCTCGGTGGGGCGCATCACCTTGTAGATCGGCACGACGGGCTCGGACGCCAACAGGCCGCTACCGCTGCCCGAAGCGTTCGCTGCCGGCCTGGGGATCCATGCGTCCATCGTGTTCCAGTAGACGACGTTGTCGCTCGACTCGGGCTCGAGCATGTGCGCGACGAGGCGGCCCAGGTACTGCGCGGTCGGCACCACATACGTCCCCGCTGGGAACTGCTGGTCCAGCGTCACGACCCGCCCCACGTCCACGCGCAGCGCCGCCGCGTGGTTGTAGGCCTGCTCGTACGACACGCCCTCGACGGTGTAGGCGTCGACACGCAACGTCGCGGGTGCCTCGAGTCGCTCGACCGTGATCCCGTGCCGCCGCAGCATGGCCACCGCGTCCACAGCGTCGCGGGGGAGCACATAGGCCCATGGACGAGGACGGAGCAGCGTCGCGACAGGCCTCTTCATGAGTCGCGCGCCCCTGACCCGGACGGTCTCTTCGGGCGCTCCGCTCTGCCCGCCGCCCCGGACGATGAGGTAGTCGACCGGGTAGCTCTCGGGGGCGTACTCCATCTGGACGGCGATCTCGCCGCGCGGCTCGGCGCCCATGGCGAGAGTCTCGGCGCGAGCGCGCTCGACGAGTCCGGTCGCCCGCTCTGCGTTCTCCGCCATGAAGCGGAGGGTCGTCAGGTAGGCGAGGTAGCCGGCGCGCGCTCCATCCTCGAGCCGCTGCTGGGGTGCCTCGAGGAGAATGCCGAGGGTGTTCGTAAAGCCCGCATAGTTGCGGGCGATGCGAGCCTCGTACCCGCCGCCCCGCCACTCCTGTTCGTCACCCCGCTGATAGTACCAGCCGCGGTAGCCCTCCGTCGCGAGCGCCGCGTCGATGGCGGGGAAGATCTCCTCGTCGCAGATCAGCGTGAGCTCCCGCATGGGGTCGTAATGGCTCGGACACTGATAGTTGACGTTGTAGGGCCGCGAGCCGCCGTCGTGCCCGTCCACGAAGAGGTGGGGGCGCCACTCGCCCAGGATGTTCGCCACGAGGTTCGCGATCGCCGGGTGCTCGAGCTTCACGTAGTCGCGGTTGAGGTCGATACCCCAGGAGTTGCCGCGCTGCCCGCCCTCGCTCGCCTCGAAGCCGTCGGGGTTGAGCTGCGGGGTGACGATGACGGTGACATGGTCGAGCAGCGCGTTCGCCTCCGTGCCGGGTGTGGCGAGATCGCGCATCAGGATGAGGAGGCCCTCGCGGAACCTGCGTTCGTCCCCGTGCACGTTCGCGGCCAGCACCACGATGGGCCGGCCCAGCGCCCACGCCTCCCAGGGCTCCGTCACCACCGGGCGGCCGAAGATCGCGTACGGGAGCACTCGACCCTCCCGCGTCTCGCCGTACGAGGAGAGGCGCATTTCCGTGGTGGCCCCGCGCAGCGCTCGCAGGTAGTCCCACATCTCCAGGTGGCGCGTGTGCGCCGTGAAGCCGTTCAGCTCGGCGGCCGTTCTCGGAAAGCCCTGCGTCACCGGCGTCCACCGGACCTGCGCGCTCGTCGGCGCGCCAGGCGCGAGGAGCACGAATGCGGCGACGAGCGCGACGGCGCTCCGGGTGCTGCTCCTCATGCGGCCGGTCTGGGACATGCCTTCCCCCTCGATGGCGATATGGGCTTCCAAGTCTAGGCCAGACGGCTGGTGACGGGGAAGTGCGAATTCGCTAGGATGGCCACGCCACGTCGAAGAGCAAGGAGATCACGAATGGATGGTGCGATCGTCGTCAGCCGGCTCGGCGGACCCGAGGTGCTCGAGTGGAGCCGCAAGGATCCCGGCGAGCCGGGGCCGAGCCAGGTGCTCGTGCGCCACACCGCCGTGGGCCTGAACTTCATCGACGTCTACCACCGCACGGGGCTCTACCCCCTCGAGCTCCCGTTCACGCCTGGAGTCGAGGCGGCCGGCGTGGTCGCGCGCGTGGGCGCCGGCGTCGACGATCTCACGTCCGGCGATCGCGTCGCGTACCTGCTGAACGGCCCGCTCGGCTCGTACTGCGAGTCGCGGGTGCTCCCGCGCGAACGGCTCTTCACGCTCCCCGACGGCATCGACGACGAAACGGGTGCGGCGATCATGCTGAAGGGGTGCACGGTCGAGTACCTGGTGCGGCGCACGTATCCGGTGAAGAAGGGCGACTGGGTCCTGGTGCATGCGGCCGCGGGCGGCGTGGGCCTCCTCATGTGCCAGTGGCTGAGGGTGCTGGGCGCGCACGTGATTGGCACGGTCGGCTCGGACGACAAGGCGGAGCTCGTGAAGGCCAACGGGTGCGATCACCCAATCCTGTATCGGAGCGAGGACGTCGCGGCACGCGTGAAGGAGATCACCGGCGGGCAGGGCGTCCATGTCGCGTATGACTCGGTGGGGAAGGATACGTTCACGGGCTCGGTAGACTCGCTGCGACCCCGTGGCATGATGGTGAGCTTCGGCAACGCGTCGGGCCCGGTCGATCCAATCGCGCCGCTGCTGCTCGCCCAGAAGGGGTCGCTCTTCCTGACGCGCCCCACCATCGCGCACTACTACCGGAGCCGTGAAGAGTCCGCGGAGGGGGTCGGCGCGCTCTTCGACGTGGTGAGCTCGGGCAAGGTGCGGCCCCACATCGGGGCCCGCTATCCGCTCGCCGAGGCGGCCGAGGCCCATCGGGCCCTCGAGGCCCGCGAGACGGTGGGGTCGACGGTGCTCACCGTCTGAGCGATGACCCCGTCGGCGAGCCTTGACACGCCGCGGGTTTGCGGCGCACAGTCGTAGCCAGCCCCCCAGTCCGAACTTGCCGAAATCCGTCCGAGCATCGCGGGGCCTGCAGCTCCTCGGGGTCACCCGGACCCGGCCGCTAGGGGAGGTGGTGTGAGCGACACGACCGAGTACACCTCGCCCCTCGACGACACCGTCGAGGAGAGCGACTTCACCTTCGAGCTGCCGGATCTCGGCGAGGGCGTCGTCTTCGTCGTGGACAACGATCGGACGTCGGGCGCGCTGAACGCCGGATTGCTCGAGGGCGTCGGCTACACCGTCCACCAGTTCACGACGCCGCAGGAGGCGCTCGAAGAGCTGAAGAAGTCGCCCCCGACGATCCTGGTCACCGACTTCGCGATGGGTGGCATGTCGGGCCTGGAGCTGGCGCAGTCCGCGCAGGAGCGCGATCCCGACATCCGGATCATTCTTCTCACGGGAAGCGGGGACGAGTCGACCGCGCAGGCTGCGCTGCGCATGGGCATCTCCGACTACATCAAGAAGCCGCCGGAGCCGGATTCCCTGAAGCGCTCCGTGCAGCGCGCGCTGCACCGGCGCGCCGCGGACGAGCACCATCGGGCGATGGTCGGCTGGATGAAGGAGGAGCTCGATCGCCGCGCGCGGGCGGTCCGCGAAGTGACGGTGAGCGCTCTGGCCACGCTGGCGAACGCGCTCGACATGCGCGACCCGCACTTCCAGGGTCACAGCAAGGCCGTCGCGCTCCAGTCGGCCGCGCTTGCCCACGCTCTGGGTGCGGACGAGGCCGAGGTCGAGGCGGTGCGCACCGCCGGCCTCCTGCACGACGTGGGCATGATCGCCATTCCGGACAGGCTGGTTCAGAAGCCCGACTCGCTGACCGGCGAGGAGTACCAGATCATCCGCACGCACTGCGAGCGGGGGGTGGAGATCCTGGAGCCGATGAAGCATCTGGGCCGCAGCATCCGCTACGTGGGCGAGCACCACGAGCGCTGGGACGGCTCCGGGTATCCCATCGGGAAGAAGGGCGACGAGATCTCGCTGGGCGGCCAGATTGTCGGCATCGCGGAGGCTTGGACGGCCATCCTGGAGTCGCGCTCGTACCGGGCCGGGCTGTCTCGGGACGAGGGCATGAAGATCCTCGAGGACAAGCGTGGCATCTGGTTCTCGCCCGAGGTGACCGACGCGCTGCGCGAAGCCGACATCGGCATGATCTGAGGGCCGACGCGTCGCCTGAGGCCCGCGCGATCGCCACGATTGCGGCGCCGTCGGGCGCCACGTAAGCTCTGGCCCGACTTTTCCAGGAGCCCCCGTTTGACCGCCCTCGAACGCCCCCTCACGCTCGCCGCGCTGGCTTGCGCACTCGTGGTCGGCATGGCCGCCGCCCAGGACGTGGACCGGGTGCGGCCCTCCCTGCTCAGGGCGGTGATGCCCGAGGCCGACAGCTTCGACATCGCCGAGGGCAACCCGCCCATCAAGCGGGCGTACCGGGGCGGCGAGCTGCTCGGCTACGTCTTCCTCACGTCGGACCTCCCGCCCGAGGAGCGGGGATACAGCGGGCCCATCCGCGCGGTCGTGGGGATGACCCCGGACGGAACGCTCACCGGCGTACGCGTCACCGAGTACCGCGAGTCGTACATGAGCACCAAGGGCGACTTCCTCCGCCGCACGGGATTCCAGGAGCAGTACGCGGGCAAGTACATCGGGGACGGCTTCCGCGTCTACGACGACATCGACGGCATCTCGAAGGTCTCGGTCAGCGTGCGCGCGCTGTCGCGTGGCGTGCGCGACGCAGCGCGACGCATCGCGGCCGCGTACCCACCGGCGCGACCGCGCCCGATGGAGCCGGTCGAGGACGTCCTCAGCATGTCGTGGTTCGTCATGCGGCAACAGGGTGTGACCGCGCGCATGGACGTCACGGTCGACGGTGAGGATCCGGTCGGCATCTCGCTCATTCATCTGGAGAGTGAGGAGCTCGCGCGCTACCTGATCGGGGGGCTCTACCAGTACGTGCTGAACGCCGTGGAGCGACGGGGTGGGGCGGATGAGCTTCTCCTCTACGCCGTCGATGGTCCCGGGAGCAGGCTCGCCGCACAGCAGGGATGGTCGATCACGCAGAACGGCGTCACGACCGCGGTGCCGGTCGACGACGTGGTCATGCTCGGCGCTCCCTGGGATGGACTGCTCGCCGGGGAGACATCGATCGTCGGCGTCATCATCCTGGACGACGCGGTCGACGTCGCCGCGCCCCTCGATCTCTCCTTCGCGCGGGGACCGGAGCTCACCGCGTCGGTGGAGTATACGACCCAGCGCGCGTTGGCCGTCATGGCCGCGGCGGCCGCGGCGCCCGAAGAGCGTGCGGCCCCGGCGGCGGAACGCGTCGCGAGCTCGGACGATGCCGCAGCGCCCCCGGGCGTCCTCGAAGTCGCGCCCGTGCCGGTCTCCTCGCCGAGCTCGGAGGATCCGCCCCCCAGCACAACGGCATCCGCCGCCGCGACGCCACTGCTGGCCGCGGCTCCAGCCACCCCCTCGGTAGAACAGCTCGTCCAGCTCGACTTCACCGTCGTCCCCGAGGAGACCGCGTTCGAGCGCCTGCTTGCGGAGACGTCGTGGAGCCGCGTCGGGTGGATCGTGCTCGTGCTCGTGCTCGCCACGCTCGCCTTCGTGACCAAGCACACCGGCATCCGCTGGGTGTCGCTGGCCACGACCTTCACCGTGCTCGGCTTCGTGGACGGCGGGTTCCTGTCGGTCTCACACATCACGGGCGTGATATGGGTGGGGCCGTCCGCGATCGTGAACGACCTGCCGCTCCTGCTCATGGTGGCGTACACGGTGGTGACCGTGCTCCTGGTCGGGAGGGTCTTCTGCGGCTTTCTCTGTCCGTTCGGCGCGCTCCAGGACTTCATCGACCGACTCGTGCCGGCTGGCTTCAAGCGAGAGCTGCCCAAGGGCGCCCACCGCATCGGCCTCAAACTGAAGTACGGTGTGCTCGCCATCATCGTCCTGCCGGCGCTCGCGGGGAGCGAGGCGAGCGTCTACCACTACTTCGAGCCGTTCGGCACCGTCTTCTTCCTGAGCACGAACGCGGTGCTCTGGACGATCGCCGGCGCCATCCTGGTCGCTTCGGCTGTGGTGCCGCGCTTCTACTGCCGGTATGCCTGTCCACTGGGGGCCGCGCTCGCGCTCGGCTCGGTCTTCTCGCTGCGCCGCATCCCTCGGGTCGAGCAATGCGACCACTGCGTTGTGTGCGAGCGCAAGTGCCCGACCGGGGCGATCCAGGGCCCGGCGATCGACTTCAAGGAGTGCGTGCGCTGCAACGTCTGCGAGGTCCAGCTGATCGAGCGTACGGGCGTGTGCAGGCACGACATGGAGGCCATCCGGCCCCGCCTGGTGCAGTTGAGGGTGCGGACAACGGTGGCGGCCGCGGAGCCGGCGGCCTAGCCGCGACGATTCGGGGGCAACCCCCGTGCGTGCGACTCAGGGGCCGTCGCGATAGCGGCTCCCGTACCGGAAGACGGCCGATCCGGTCGCCCCGCCCGGCAGGACGACGACGACATTCGCCCGGTCGTACTCGAGGGCCGCGATCGGCTCCCCGGCCTCACCGCCGAGGGCTTCCACCAGGGCTGGGCCCGTGTTGCTGTGGCCCACGACGAGATGAGTGCCCGGTGAGGTTCGGAGACGCTCCGCGAACGGCTCGATGTCTGCGGCGTCGTAGATCTCGACCTCGAGCCCGAGCGCCTCGCTCACGGGGCGGGCCGTAGAGCGCGTGCGCTCGTAGTCGGTGGAATGGATGTGCGTGAGCCCGGCCGCGCGGAAGAGGTCGACGAGTACCCGGGCGCGCGCGATGCCCGCCTCGGACAGGGGAGGATCCTGCATCTCGGCGCCGGCGAGGGCGCCGTCGTCCAGACGCTCCGCGTGCCGCACCACATAGACGACGACCGGCTCCCGCTGGGCGGACAGTGGCCCGGCTGCGACCCCGAAGAGCGTCAGCGTCAGCAGGCCACGGATGGTCATGTCGGTCTTCGCCTCCTTGGTCGGGCTGGACCTTCGGAAAGCCCCGGGGTAGCAAGCCGTCGAGTGCGCGAGTGAGGATCGCCGGTGGCCTCGGCCACCGGAGGAAAGTCCGAGCTCCGCAGGGCAGGGTGCCGGGTAACGCCCGGGCGCCGCAAGGCGACGGAAAGTGCAACAGAGAGCAGACCGCCGATGGCCGCCCTCGGGCGGCACAGGCAAGGGTGAAACGGTGCGGTAAGAGCGCACCGGGCCGCTGGTGACAGTGGTCGCACGGCAAACCCCACCCGGAGCAAGGCCAAATAGGGGACGAGGGGTGGCCCGCCCCGTCCGAGTCCCGGGTAGGCCGCTCGAGGCCGCCGGTAACGGCGGTCCCAGATGAATGATCCTCCCCCGCGCCGAAGTTGGCGAAAGGGGACAGAACTCGGCTTATTCCGCGTGCTCGTCCGACGGCGCCCGTCGCAATCCAGCGGCGGGCGCCGACCTTTTTCGGGGCCCGGTACCACACGAGGAATGCCCCTTTTGCGGAGCCTGCGAAGCCTCTCTGGCTCGCTTCTCGCGCGGGCAGCCCTTGGCATCGCGAGCCGGGACGCGGCCCCTGTCGAACCTGGTGGCCGCCATTCGACGAAGAAGGGGGGGAGCAGCCGGCCGGCGCGTCGACTTCGAGTCGAGTTGAGCCTCCATGATTCTCCCGGGACGCCCGAGTCACAGAAACCGGACCGAGCAGAGGAAGGCAAAGTGTCTTATCCATATGCGGGGCACGATGGCCCCGATGACAGCGGCGCAGTCGAGACGGTCGACGAGGCTACCGAGCCCACGGAGGCGAGCCTCTTGTCGGTCCTCGAGGTTGGCAACCGCCTGCACCAGCGAGTGGCGGAGGTTCTCGGCTCGGTGCGTCTCAGCCACCCCGCCTACCAGGTGCTCGCGCACCTCCAAACCGGGACGGGGCGAAGCGACGTCGACCGGCTCGCTCGGCTGCTCCGGCGCCCCGTCGGAGAGCTCTCGCGGGTCGTGGGCGGGCTCGCGGGGCAGGGCCTCGTGCTCGTCTCCCCCGACCGTGGGAACGGCGTGCCGGCACAGGTCACGCTGACCCCCCCGGGCTCTGCGCGCGCCCTCGAGGGCAGGATGCAGATCGACATCGTCCTGCTGGACTTCGCCGCTCGCTTCGGCGCTGCGGAGCGGACGACCCTACGCCGCCTACTGGGCAAGGTCGCGGGGTGAGCCCCGAGCCCGTGCTTGACGCCTGGCGGAGTCAATCGTATAGTTCACCCATGAACGATATCGGTATCCAGCGCACGCCGCACGGGTCGGCGTCGAGGGAGGCTGAAGCGACGCTCTTCACCTTCCTCGACGTGGCGGACCAGCTCTACGAGCGTGTGGGCGCGGCCCTGGATCGCGTGGGGCTTTCCTACGCCAAGTACGAGGTGCTGAAGCACCTTCGGGAGTCGCGGGATCCGGTGGGCCTGGGGTACCTCGCCGAGGGGCAGAGCTGTGCGCGCTCCAACATCACGCAGCTCGTGGATCGGCTCGAGTCGGAGGGCCTGGTGCGCCGGGTTCCCGACCCGGACGATCGGCGGGGCGTGAGGGCGGAGCTGACGGAGGAAGGAATGGCCCGAGAGGCCGAGGGAACGACGCAGTTGAACCTTGTGCTCGCCGAGTTCGCGGCTTCGTTCAGTGGACCGGAGCGGGCCGAGCTCGGTCGCCTCCTGTCGCGGCTGACCTGAGGGTCCTTCTTTTTTGAACCTGTAGTTCATGGCTTTACTTTAAATTTAATGAAAGATCTGTCACTTAACGATGAAGGGATGAAGAGGATCGCCGCACAGTCCGCGGCGAGGGGGTGCGTGGCCCATCCACGCCAGGAGTGCTCGCCGCCACGGGGGCGGCGAGAAGGTCAAAGGAGAGAACGATGAAGGGGATGACGTGGGGTGCTGTGGCCGTCGTGCTGGGCGCGTTCGTCGCTCAGCCTGTCGAGGCTCAGCAAAAGGCGGTGGGGCTCACCATACGCGGCGGCGGCTTCAATGCGCTGACGAGCCTGAACGACCCGGGCACGGCCGACTTCAAGCAGGTCGGCTACAATGTCGGCGGCACTGTCGGTGTCGAGCTGAACCGTTACGTCGCGCTGCGTGGCGACTTCACCTTCGCGCGCAACGAGCTCGAGCTGAACGAGGCAGCGACCGGTTCCAACCTGAACCGGTTCTTCTACGACGCCGCTCTCCAGGTCCAGTATCCGGCCGCGAGCGGGTGGACGCCGTATGCGTTCGTCGGCGCGGGAGCAGTTACGCTGGATCCGGAAGGCTCGGACAACGCGAAGACGAAGGCCGCCGGCACCGCGGGTCTCGGTCTGGGCTACACGATTCCCGGCACCAATCTGGGGATCGGCGTCGAGGGAAAGGGCTGGCTCTACGACTTCTCGGAGCTGAACGGCGATCTCGCCGCGTTCGACAAGACGCAGTTCGAGATCACGTGGAGCGCGGGCCTGTCATACCGCATTCCTTTCGGCGCGGCGGCGTCGATGTGATGCAGGTGGGAGGCGAGCGGGCCGCGCGTGGGCCCGCTCGTCGCTCCCAACGGGAATCTGACTGTCGAGATCGCCGCACGACGACCGACAACGAAGCAAACGAAGCAAACGAAGCAAACGAGGCAGTGACGAGTGACTCGAGAGAGCGGCGGACGCCGCTGGAGTGCTAGATATGAGTGGGAAGTCCAGAAGTCGCCGGTGGATCGGCTCCGCAGGGCTGCTCGGAGCGATCGTCGTGAGCGCGGGTGCGCTGTCCGCGTGGAAGTCGGCAGCCATACGAGAGGCCGAAGCGGCCGCGGCCGACCAGCCGCAGCTGGTGGAGTCCGTCACGTCGGCGGTCGCGGCCGAGCGGATGCATCGCGAGACCACGACCTCGATCGGAACCGTGGTCGCGCTGCGCTCGATCACGCTGCGCAACGAGGTCGCGGGTCTCGTGCGCTCGGTCGCACTCACTCCCGGGCGGGTCGTCGAGGTGGGCGAAGTGCTCGTCGCGCTCGACGTCTCCGTCGAGCAGGCCGAGCTGCGCGCCCAGGAGGCCGAGGCGGCGCTGGCGGAGACGATGCTGGGTCGGCTCGAGCGCCTCAGAGAGGGCGGCGCGGTGTCGCAGGAGGAGGTGGACCAGGCGCGCGCGCAGCGCGACGTCGCCCTCGCGCGGATCGCTCGTACGCAGGCGATCATCGACCGCAAGACGATTCGGGCGCCGTTTCGCGCACGCATCGGCATCGCCGACGTGCACCCCGGACAGTACCTGAACGAGGGCACGCAGCTCACGTCGCTCCAGGGTGTCGACGACTCGACGCACGTGGACTTCGCCGTATCGCAGCAGGTGGCTTCGGGTCTGAGCGAGGGACAGCGGGTGGACGTCGTCGTGGGCGACGCGGCGGCGATCCCGGCACGGATCGTGGCCGTCGACGCGCTCATCGACCCGGTGACGAGGAACGCCATGGTGAGGGCGCGGATGTCGGACGCGTCGGGCGTCGCGGCACCGGGCGCCTCGGTCCGCGTGCTCGTGCCGCTCGGTCCCGCGAGGCCGGCGGTGGTGGTCCCGACGACGGCAGTGCGGAAGGGGCCGGCGGGCGACCACGTCTTCGTGCTCGCTCGGGATCCCGAGGGCCAGACGCGCGCGCGCATGCGCCACGTCCAGAGCGGGCCGGTGGTCGGCGACGAGGTGGTGATCACACACGGTGTCGAGGCCGGTGAGCTCGTGGCGGCCCAGGGCTCGTTCAAACTGTTCGAGTCGGTCGCGGTGGCGGTGACGGACGGCACGCAGGCCGCGGGAGGTGGGAGGTGAGCGCGCCGGTGGGGGGGCCGGAGGGCCGCCACGGCCTGGAGGAGGCGAACGGCACGAAGCCCGCGTTCACGGACCTGTTCGTGAAGCATCCCGTGCTCGCGCTCGTCGTGAACCTGGTGATCGTCCTCGTGGGCGCGCGCGCGCTCACGAACCTGCCGGTCCAGCAGTATCCGCAGCTCGAGAGCTCCGCGGTCATCATCACGACGGTCTATTACGGCGCCGGCGCGGAGACCGTGAGGGGCTTCCTGACCACGCCGATCGAGCGCGCGGTCTCGGCGATCAGCGGCGTGGATTACATCGAGTCCACCAGCCGCGCCGGCGTCAGCACCGTCACCGTGCGCCTCAAGCTGAACCATGACGCCACGGCGGCGCTCGCCGAGGTGACGGCCCGCCTGCAGCAGGTTCGCTCGGAGATGCCGGCCGAGGCCGAGCCACCCATGGCGGAGATCCAGCGGACCGACCGCCCGTACGCGTCGTTCTACCTCAGCTTCAACTCGGGCGAGCGGGACGTCGCCGCGCTCACCGACTGGCTCGACCGCACCGTTCGGCCCCAACTCGCGACGATCGAGGGCGTGCAGCGGGTGAGCAACCAGGAAGGGGGGACGCCCCTCGCGCTGCGCGTGTGGATCGATCCCCAGCGGCTCGCGGCGCTCAACCTCGCGCCGGGCGACGTCCAGGCCGCGCTGAGGCGCAACAACTACTTGGCGGCGGTGGGTCAGACGAAGGGCGACGACATCCAGATCAACCTCCTCGCGAACACGGATCTGCGCTCGGTCGAGGAGTTCAACAACCTCGTCGTCGCCGAGCGGGACGGCGCGGTCGTGCGCCTGAGCGACGTCGCGCGCGTGGAGCTCGGGGCCGAGGAGGCCACCCTGGTGGCCAAGTACAACAAGCAGGAGGGCGTGTACCTCGGCGTCTGGCCGCAGCCCGGCGCGAACGAGATCGACGTAGCGAGTCGGCTGCGCGAAGAGATGGACCGCATCCGGCCGACGCTGCCGGCGGACATCGAGATGCGTCTCGTCTGGGACGGCGCGCGGTTCATGCGCGAGGCCCTGGCCGAGATCAGCAAGACCCTCGCCGAGACGATGACGATCGTCGCCCTTGTCGTGTTCCTGTTCATGGGGTCGGTGCGCACCGCGATCGTGCCACTCGTCGCGATGCCGGTGTCGTTGATCGGCGCGGGCGTCGTGATGTACGCGCTCGGGTTCAGCCTGAACCTGCTCACGATCCTCGCGATCGTGCTCTCGGTGGGGCTCGTCGTCGACGACGCGATCGTGGTCGTCGAGAACATCGAGCGTCACGTGCGCATGGGTAAGACGCGCATCCAGGCGGCGCTCGTCGGCGCACGCGAGCTCGTCGGCCCGATCATCGCCATGACGATCACGCTCGCGGCCGTATACACACCCATCGGCTTCCAGGGCGGGCTAACGGGCTCGCTCTTCCTCGAGTTCGCGATCACGCTGGCGGCGGCGGTGGTGGTCTCAGGGCTCGTCGCGGTGACGCTCTCCCCCGTGATGAGCTCCAGGTTCGTGCACGAGCACGGACGTGAGGGCAGGCTGACCGCCATCGTCAACCGCGGGTTCGACGCGCTGCGCGACAAGTGGTACGCGCGCTGGCTGGACGCCGCACAGGACATGCGGTGGGCCGTGGTGGCGGCGGCCGCGCTGGTCATGGCAGCGGCGTGGCCTCTGTATCAGAACTCCCGACGCGAGCTCGCGCCCGTCGAGGATCAGAGCCACCTGTTCCTCTACCTGGAGGCGGCACCTGACGCGTCGCTGGTGGCGACGAACGCCGCGACGCGTCAGGTGGTCGACGTGATCACGGCGTTCCCCGAGGCCGAGTTCATGTGGTCGCTGACCGCGAACTGGGGCGGCTTCGGCGGCATGGTCATGAAGGACTGGAAGGAGCGCGAGCGCTCGAGCGAGGAGCTGTACGGTCCGGTGTTCGGCGCGGTGTCGCAGATACCTGGCCTGCGCGTGCTGCCGAGGCTCGATCCGCCTCTTCCTACGCCGGGGCTCTACGACGTCGAGCTCATCCTGCAGACCGACGCCCCGCTCGAGCAGATGCTCGAGACCGTGGGCCAGGTGGTGGGTGCCGGCTACCAGAGCGGCAAGTTCCTCTATGTCGACACCGACCTGAAGTTCGACCTGCCGCAGGCGAACGTCGTGCTCGACCGCGACAGGGTCGCCGACCTCGGCCTCGACCTGGCGAGCGTGGGTCAGGAGCTCGGAACGCTCCTCGGCGGCGGCTACGTCAATCGGTTCAACTACTTCGACAGGAGCTACAAGGTCATCCCGCAGATCGGGGAGGCCGACCGGGCGACGGTCGCGCCGCTCCTCGACCTGAAGATCAAGACGCCGAGCGGGGAGCTCGTGCCGGTGTCGACGTTCACGCACATCGAGACCACCACGGCACCGAGGGTGCTCAACCGCTTCCAGCAGCGCAACGCCGCCCGAATCTACGCCGGTGTGAACCCGGGCGTGACCAAGGAGGAGGGTCTCCAGGTGCTAGAGGCCGCCGCGAGAGCGGCGAGCGGAACGGCGGGGGGCGTGATCCTCGACTACGGAGGTGAGTCGCGCCAGATCCGGACCGAGGGCTCGGCTCTCACGGTGACGCTCGGCTTCGCCCTCGTACTCATCTATCTGGTTCTCGCGGCGCAGTTCAAGAGCTTCCGCGACCCGTTGATCGTCCTGCTGGGGTCCGTGCCGCTCGCGATCTCGGGCGCCCTGCTGTTCACCTTCCTCGACCTGACGACGATCAACATCTACTCGCAGGTAGGCCTCATCACGCTCGTGGGGCTGATCGCCAAGAACGGCATCCTGATCGTGCAGTTCGCGAACACGCTGCAGGAGCAGGGGCTGCGCAAGCTGGCGGCCGTGCGCGAGGCCGCGCTGACCCGCTTGCGGCCGGTCTTGATGACGACCGCCGCGACGGTGTTTGGTCACATGCCGCTCGTGTTCGTGTCCGGTCCGGGATCGGCTGCGCGCAATAGCATCGGCATGGTTCTCGTGACCGGGATGATCATCGGCACGCTGTTCACGCTGTTCGTCGTGCCCGTCTTCTACGGGCTCATCGCGGCCGAGCGGGCGAAGGCTCCCGCGGCCGCATCCACGGGTCAGCACAGGCTGCCCCTGACTGGCATGGAGGAGCTGGCACATGCGTAGGATCCAAGCGTGGCTCGCGGGCGTCGCGGTCGGGGGGCTCCTCGTCGCGGCGCCGCCGGTGGTGGCGCAGGTGGTGGGGCAGGTGGGCGAGCGCGACGACGCGAACGCGACGTCGTACGCTCCGGACTCTCGATCGATCGACGGACGAGGTGTGAGGGGGGAGAGGTTCTGGCAGATGCTCGGCGACCCTACGCTGGATCGTCTGATCGCCGAAGCGCTCTCGGGCAACCATGAGCTGCGCGCGGCCGAGGCTCGCGTCGAGGGCGCGGAGGCGTCGCGGCTCCACGCCACGCTGGAGCTCGCACCGATCATCACGGCTGTTGCCGGTTACACGCGGAGGCGGTTCGCGACGTCAGCGTTCCCGGGCGTGGGCCCGGCGGTCCTGCCGGACGAGAACGTGTGGGACACGGGGCTCAGGGCCTCGTGGGAGCTCGACGTCTTCGGCAGGATACGCGCGGGCGTGCGCGCCCGTGGGGCGCTGGCCGACGCAGTGGTCGAGGACGTGCGAGACTCCGAGATCGCCGTCACGGCCGGCGTGGCGCGCGCATACTTCGAGCTGCGCGGGCTGCATGAGCAGCTCTCCGTCGCGCGGCGCAACGCGGAGAATCAGAGGCGGACGCTCGATCTGACGGAGATGCGGCTCGATGCGGGTCGCGGGACGGACTTCGACGCCGCGCGCGCGCGCGCGCAGCTCAACTTCACGCTTGCCGCGATCCCGTCGCTCGAGGCGGAGGTGGCGGCCGCGGAGTATCGCATCGCGGTCATCGTGGGTCGCGCGCCGCACGAGATCGAGCCGCCGGAGTCGGGCATGCTTCCCGGACTTCCCGAGACGGTGCCCCTGGTCCGCGCGACCGACGTGATGCGCGAGCGGCCGGACGTGCTGGGCGCCGAGGGCAGGCTGGCGGCGAGTCGGGCGCTGGTGGGGTCCGCGCGAGCGGACTATCTGCCACGCCTCAGCCTCATGGCGGGCGCAGGATACACGGCCCGCGCGTTCGACGCCTTTGGCAACACGGGCACGTTCAACTACGCGGTGGGCCCGGTGATCTCGTGGGCCGCGTTCGACATGGGCCGCGTGAAGGCGAGGGTGGACGAGGCGCAGGCCCAGGAGATCGAAGCGAGGGCGTACTACGAGCATGTCGTGCTCAGGGCGCAGGAGGAGCTCGACGCGGCGTCCATTCGCTACCACGGGGCACGAGCGCGGCTCGATCACCTGGAGCTGGCGGCCGCCGCGAGCGAGCGGGCGGCCAGGCTGGCGACGATCCGCTACGAGGGCGGCGTCGCGGACTTCCTACAGGTGCTCGACGCGGAGCGCACGCTCCTGATCGCGCAGGACCAGCTTGCGCAGGGACGCACCGCCGCTGCCGGCGCCTACGTCGCGCTCTACGAGGCGCGAGGAGGCGTGTGGGAACCGTGATCACGGAAACCCGCGGACAACCGGAGGGGACGAAGATGCGGAAGGTGGGAGGGGGGTTTCGGAGGGGAGGGGTGTGGAGCGCTCGCGCGTGGGCTGCGCTCACGCTGCTCGGCTCGCTGGCATGCGCCGGCCCGAGGCTCGCGACGTTATCAGCGCCGTCGCATGCGCTGCTGGCGCGCGCGGAGGTACCCGAGCTGCGCCTCACGGTGGACGAGTCGGCGCGCGAGGTGGTCGTGGACATGGGCCCATTCGACGTCCCGGACATGGGAGCGGCTGCACACGATGCCGCCGCGGGCGCGATGCCCGACGGAACGCCGGCGACGCACGGGCAGTCGGGCCCGCTCATGCCGTTCGAGTGGCCGGTGGAGGGGTGGTTGCGGGGGTTTCAGGTGCGGCTGACGGATGCGGAGGGGAACGAGCTCCCGCGCCACATCCTCCACCACCTGATCGGCGTCAACTTCGACAGGAGGCAGCTCGCGTATCCGGCGCTCGAGCGCTTCTTCGGCATCGGAACCGAGACGGAGGACGTGGAGCTCCCGTCCTGGATCGGTGTGCCGATGGCCGAGGGTCAGCGGCTCGCATTCTACGCGTCACTCCACAACGACACTGGAAAGGACCTGGACCTGGACCAGGTCTACGTGCGCGTGGCGATGGATTACACGCCGCGGTCACATCGAGACGACGTGACCGCGGTGCTGCCGGTCTACTTCGACACGGACAACCGGATCGGGGAGACCAACATGTGGGACGTGCGCCCCGGCAGGTCGGAGAAGGCGTGGGAGTTCACGGTGCCAGTGAGCGGGGGGCTCCTGGGCGTGACCGGGCACCTCCACGACTACGGCGAGCACGTGCGCCTCGAGGACGTGGAGACCGGAAGGGTGCTCGTGAGGCTGGACGGGCGGCGCGACGCGGAGGGGCGCCTCGAGGGCGTCGAGACGCGCATCTTCCGGAAGTGGCTCGGGCTCAGGTCGAACCCGCTCAGGCTCGAGGCCGGGCGGCTCTACCGGGTCGTCGGCGTCTACGACAGCCCCCTCGAGGAGACCATCGAGGACGGTGCCATGGCGCATATCGTGGGGATCTTCGCGCCGGACGACATGTCCCGCTGGCCCTCGCTCGACCCGGAAAGCGAGTGGGTCAGGCTCGACGTGTCGGCGCTGCCGCGCCCGCCCGGGGAGGGCACGGAGGGTGCCCCGCACGGGGAGGGAGGCCATGGGGGGCATCACGAGTGACACGGCCGGCGTGGTCGCGGGTGCGGTCGGCGACCGTGCGCATGCCGTGGCTGGGGCCTGAGGCGCAGGAAACTCTCGTCCGCTCTACCTCGTCGCGCG
>Ga0214472_10003089_pt1 | contig 17708 bp, 16 predicted proteins | sample RVTome_6_FD_207662 | JGI IMG/M metagenome (GOLD analysis project Ga0214472, IMG submission 207662) | Soil microbial communities from uranium-contaminated site in the Upper Colorado River Basin, Wyoming, United States - RVT140D175 | ecosystem: Environmental > Terrestrial > Soil > Contaminated >...
CTGAAGGGATGGTGCGTGACCGCAAGGTGCCGCGAATACTAGGAATGACGCAGTAGGAACAATGATTGGCGCAGCCTTCAGCAATCTTCACATAGGCTGAGTAAAAGGGTGACGAACTGACCCGTGGCGTGGTGTGATCGTAAAGGTAGTCGGGCAGACCGATTTCCTGCGGTTGCTCACCCTGCAGATGGTTGTCAAGGAGTTCAAGGATGCGTGGAGCATCTGCTGTACCCATAAAAAAATCAACTTCTGGAAGGTCTTTCGCCAGAGCATCCTGGTATCGCTGTGGCAGACAGCCACTGACAATCAACAGCTTGCAGCGGCCATTTTTCTTGTGATCGGCGACTTCAAGGATTGTATCCACCGATTCCTCCTGGGCCTCACGGATGAAGGCGCAGGTGTTAACCACGATAATATCTGCCTGATTGTCATCGGTGACAATTGTGAATCGGTTGGCAGGCAGGTGGCCGAGCATGACTTCGGCATCTACCAGGTTTTTCGGGCAGCCGAGGCTGACCAGACTGACGTTGTATTTGTTCAAGAGGGGGTCCTCCATTGAGACGCACCAAAAACCTTGGTACGAAGATTCCTGCCAATATTCGGGGAGTTATAACACAAACTACCCCGGGAGAAAAGATTTCATCCGGGGCGGTTTTGTGTTGAGGCTTCAGTACGGGGGATTATAGGCAGGTCAACTCCACCATCTCAGATGTCGGAGTTGAGCTTACGAACACACATACCCCCAAGTAGAATAAAATCTACAATATCATCATTTCTTTCTCGGCGTAAATCACGGCAAGTATCGTTGCAGGGTTCTCTCCATGACATGAAACAACATGCGGCAGATTTGAATCGTAATAGATTGAATCACCGGGGTTCAGGACATCTGTATGATCCGCAAGCCTTACTTCAACCTGGCCTTCCAGCACAAAAATAATTTCTTCTCCGACATGCTGATTTGGTTCAACCTGAGATCCTTCAGTCGGAGCCAGAGTCACAAGAAAAGGTTCCATTTGTCTGTTTTGCTTCTGGTGGCCAAGGGACTCATAGCTGTAGCCGCCTGTCTTGCCGTCAGCGGAATTGAAACGGGACACCGTTTTTCTGTCATTACTTCTAACGATGCAAAAAGGTGAGTCTGCGCTATCTTCAAACAGCTCGCCTAACGTAACCTGTAAAGCGTTTGCCAGACTGATGATATGCCCCAAAGGTGGAGAAACCTTATGATTTTCAATCTGCGCTATAATTGATTCCGATATCCCGGACTTTCTGGAAACCTCTTCTGCCGACATCGCCTTCTCGATCCTCAGGCTCTTTATTTTTTCTCCGATGTTGATGTTTTTGTCCGGCATCTTTATCTCCTTTCGGTAGCTTGACATGACAGGTCTTTGCTTTCAGCAGGATTGATACAGGTTGAATCACTCCTCATCTCCTTGACATTCCTTTTGGCAAAGCAAAACTGGTCAGCATAATGCCGACGGCAGTGGTTTGTTGTCTGTTAAACGTTGTCCTGTTCGCCCTATGATCATTCCCCTCTTCAGTGGAACACCTCGAAAAACAACACATCAATCTACCCCAGAAATCCACTCAGGTAAAGACTGACTTCCTTCCTGCTTATCGACCGGCGCTGCAGATATGGATATCGGGACAGGACAAAAACCAGGGGAATTATTGACATTATATTGACATGAGAATCCGAACCATTGAGACAAGTCTTTTCTTGTCAGCCTTTGAGAAGTAAGCGACACATCCATGTTTGCGTGCTTCTTCTTTGCTGATTCTTTCAGTAGTCAACAAAATTACCGGGGTAAATTTGTTGGCCTTATTCCTTTTCCGCACATAGTCAGCGAGATCAAATCCGCTCATCCCCGGCATTTTGAGGTCCGTGATAATCAGATCAAACTGGTTACTGAAACAGGTCTCATCCCGGACCGGGTCATCCAGGATCTCAACAGCCGCCTCTCCGGATTCCGCTGTAACGATAACGAAGTCTTCGGCAAAAGAGTCGGACAACTGAGCAAGGACAACCGGGCTATCATCTACGACCAGGATTCTTTTCATTCCCACCAATAAATGCTCATTGAATTAAGTGAGTGACAATTGAACGTGCCGAGGTCAGCCAGTCTGTCCATAATTCCAACAATATCAGAAATAAGGCCATGGGCAAGACCCTGATACTTCAGGCATGCACGACTCAATTTTTGAAGGTGACGTGTGCAGATCTGCGGTAGCGAGATCTTTTTCACTATCAGCCCTGCATGAATCTGTTCCAGGGATTGACGGCTTCGGCACCCTGCAAATGCCCTGAACTTTATATAAAAAAAGCCCCACAGCCAGGAGGGGGACTGTGGGGCAACGGGTTTTGGGTTTTTCTTAGTAGGAGAAAAAAATGGAGCAACATCTTTTGTTCTATATATTACCGGCTTAGTCAGGAATGTCAATGAAAAATCGCGCGCTCCTGCTGGCCGGTGTTTTTTTTTGAAAACTATGTTTCTCAAAAGAAGCGGCTCATGCATAGGACCACAGACTCTTAGAAGCCCATTTCCTCGCCGGTTGGTCGGACCACCTGAACGCCCGGTGGTACGCTAAAGTTGAAGGTCGTCTCCGGGATGCCGAGATTAACCTGCAAGTTGCCGAATTCGATGGTGGTGCTGTTGCCATTGGGATCGTAGACTGCGGTTGACAAGATTGGAAACCGGATATCGTTCTGGCTGCCCTCGTTGCCGGGAACGGCCAGGGGGATCTCGGACTGTTCCTTCTGGCAGCGCCTCTGGTAGGCCTCAACAGCATTGCGATCGACCACCATAACCAGTCGGCTGATCAGCGGAGAGGCCTGACGTGGTGTCAGTTCGAGGATGTAGTTACCGTCGGCATCCTTGTTCGGTGTGGCCCAGCTGATCTGGAAATCCCGCGAGAGGTTGCCGAGCCCGGTGATGAAGGTCATCGGATCGTCCTGGCGGGCCTGCTTGACCATCGCGATATCCGACTGAATGACCTGGTTGTTCTCCGGAAGGTAGACCGACAACGTCTTGTTGTCGGAAACAATTTCCTGGTTGGTGGGTTGATTGTACTGCCAGCGGAATTTAACAACCGGGGCTGCCTGATCTTTCCGATAGTCAAAGGCCACTTCAACACGACCGTTAGCACGCTGCAGACGGTCGAGTGATACGATCATCGATTCCTGAAAAAAGTCAGCGGAGTAGTCATAGATTCTGAATTCTTTATCGGTTTCCTCCTGGAATGGGGTCTCCAGGGTGCGCGTGACATCGCTGAGGGATGCGGCCCATGCGGGAGCCGCCGCGAGTGCCAGGCAAAGACTCAGGCACAATGTCGAGATAAAGCTCCGGTTTGTCATTACAGGCTCCTCAAACAACCAGCCAACAGGCCGATTTAGAATAGATATCAAAGGGGACTTAATCGTCATGGGCACAGTAAACCATCATATCCCCGGTAGCAAGATCAAACGCTGGCGTGCGGTCACGGTTGTCGTCGGCACACAAGCGATGCAAGATTGGCCGATATAGACTTGATCAACCAGGAGATTCTCCGACAGCTTCAAGGAAAATGTCGAGGGTCACCGGATCGGGAAGCAGAACGAAATGTCCTTTAATGGCAAGGCCCTGACCCCGGTCACCGCTGAAATCGGTTTCCACCATCAATGCCAGGTCTCCGGATTTCCTCAACTCGATCAAAACGTAATCGACCACGGCCCCGGCCACGTCATAGGCCAGCAGGGGCACCGAGGGAATCAGGGTTTTGTTAAGCAGATTGCCGAGTGCGCTGAGATATGCCGACGCAAGGATGTTGCCGACTTCTTTCAAGGCAGAGACGGTTTCCTCGTTCATAATCAGGACTTTTTTTTGGCGACCAAGCAGGCTGCAGAGAAGGCGATGGGCACTCTCCTTGGGAAATAGCAGCATGATGCTGCCGCGGGCATCGCCGAGAATCTGCAGGGTGATGCCGACCATCAGTCTTTCGGCTCCGCCGAGATGACCTGGAACCTTACTGATTTCGGCGATCGTGACATGCGGAACCTGCAGGTATACAGTCTGGCCGATCATTTGCGAAAGAGCGGTGGCAGCATGCCCCATGCCGATATTACTGATCTCCTTTAAAGCGTCGAGTTGGGTGTTGCTCAGTTCACGAAAGGGCATCAAATTCTCCAGGACAATCGTTTGTGAAAAGTTGACCGTCCTCAATCAACGACTGTGGATCGATGATGAAAACGACCTGGCCATTCCCTTCTACGGTTGCGCCACTCAGACCGGTCAAGAGGTTCAGGGGAAAACCGAGACATTTAACAAAGGCCTCGCGTTGTCCGAGAAAGCGGTCCACTTGCAGGCCGACACGTCGACCCTGAATTTCGATCAGGACCACCCAGGTGGTTTCTCCTGCAACGACTTCCGGCAAGCCGAGAGCTTCTGCTAGCGAATAGAGTTTGACAACTTCTTCACCGAGACGAAAAACCCGTTTCTGTCCGGAGTTCCGAATTTCGCTGGTCGGTAAATCCAGGGTGCGTTGCACGCGGGAGATTGGCATGGCCAGTGGCTGGCCGGCACAACTGACCAGCAAAATTTTGATGATGGCAATGGAAAGGGGCAACCGCATCTGGAAGCGGGAGCCCTGGCCGGGCGAGGAGATAATCTCCAAAGTCCCTCCGAGCTTACTGACTGCTGCCTTGACCACATCCATGCCCACACCCCGGCCGGAGATTTCCGTGATCTCTTCAGCAGTGGAAAAGCCTGGTTGACAGACCAGCATCAGGGCATCACGATCACTTAAAGCGGTTGCCTGGAGAGACGTCAGCAGGCCCCGGTCCACGGCTTTCTGGCGCAAAGGCTCAGGATCCATGCCTTTGCCGTTGTCAGCGACCTCAATCAGGACGAGATCTTTTTCCCGAAGGGCCGAAACTGCCACGGTGCCTTCTTTTTCAATGCCGTGATCCACGGCATTGCGTACAAGGTGTACCAGTGGAGCAGTAACTTCCTCAAGGATCGCACGATCAATGCCGACCTCGCCACCAGTCAGGTGAAGAGTGACTTTTTTACCGGTTTTGCGGCTCAGATCGCGGACGATGCGAGGCAGACGTCCGGTAATGTTTTCCAACGGCATCAGGCGAGCCTGAAGAACGTGGTGATACAGATCTTCAATCAGACGGCTGGTTTGACTGAGCGTCTGCGTCAGCTGATCCCAGTCGCGGCCAGTGGTTGCTGTGTTAAGCAGATAACGGTTCGTGATCAATTCTCCGGTCAGGTTGACAAACTGGTCAAGCAGATCAGTGCGCACGCGAATGGTGTGCGTTCCTTCATCGCGATCACCGCCTTCCTGCTTGCGGCGGTCATCGATAAAGCGCACCTTAACAACCCCGCTGATCCGCAGCAGGGCCTCCTCGATATGCATCCAGTTTAGCGAGGTGCGCAACCAGGCATGGATTTGCTGGCAGGGTGCGCCACTGCGCAGTGTAGACAAATCCGGCTTGCTCGACATCAGCACGCCGGATTTTTCCAGTTCACGCAGGATCAGGATGCCGCGAGCGGCTGCAGCCGGAGTGTCTTCGGCCAGATCAACCAGCACCTGGAAAACGTTCGCTTCTACTACAACGGTACTCGCTTCGGGTTCTTCCTCGATTGCTGCGGCAAGCGAGCATTCTCCCTGATTGTCCACCGGTGTTTCTGCAATCTGAGTGGGCTTCCCATGAGGCGTTTCGGCCAGGAAAACGTCAATTGATCTTTCCGACTGGTTGGACTGCAGGTCGTCCAGGAGCCCATCGAGAAGATCGATACCGGCCAGGAGGTAGTCAACTGTCGAAGACGGTACTTCGCCAGAGTCGCGGAAACCGTCAAGCAAGTCTTCAAGATGATGAGACAGCTGTGCGGTTCGATCGAAGCCCATGGTTGCCGCCATGCCTTTGATCGAGTGCGCTTCACGGAACAGGGCGTCGATTGTCTCCCGGTTGCCTGGTTTTTGCTCCAGAGTGACGACCAGTTGGTTGAGGTTATTGATGTGTTCCCGGGTTTCGCTTAAGAAAAGCCCCCGGTACTGGGACATGTCCATAAAGGTTTCCGAATACCTGGCCTTTATCCTGTAATCCGTCTGACAATTTCAAGCACATTGTCTTGCTTGAACGGCTTGACGATAAAATCTTTTGCACCCGCTTCCACCGCCTCGAGGACCAGTGAGTCCTGGCCAAGGGCGCTGACCATCACCACGCACGCATCCGGGTCGCTGGCCATAATCTCCTGCAGTGCCTCGATACCGCTCTTTTTGGGCATGACAATATCCATGGTCACCAGATCCGGCCTGGTTTCCTGATACAGCCCAAGAGCCATTTCACCATTGTCCGCTTCAGCAACCACCTCAAAGCCTGCATTGACGAAAATATCCTTGAGCATGTTGCGCATAAAAAGCGCATCATCGACTACCATCACCCGTAAAGCCATAACTGTCTCCTGTTCAATAACGCATGTGCCATCCGGAGTTTCCGGATGGGCACAAGCTAAGTTGATTGATTCCTTAATAGATCAATGACTTCATTCGTATCGAGCAGGTTGATCGGCGTCTCATCCTGATTGGCCACGCCGCGGACAGCCTTGCCCCCGGTGCTTGACGGTGTTGGCTGCAATTCCGAAAGATCAAGGTTGACGATTCTATGGATGCTGCCGACGGTTAAAACCAGCGATTTGAATTGCGGAGTCAGAACCACCCGCCGATGATCGCGCTTTTCTCCCGGTAAGCCGAGCAGAGCCGACAGGTCAATCACGGCGAGGACCTGGCTGTGGAAGTTGATGGCGCCGACGAGAGCTCCTTCAGCCCGCGGAACATAGTAAAGAGGGGGGTCTTCAACGATCTCCTGGATCGCACTGATCTCCAGACCGTAAATTTCTTCTCCGAGTGTGAAAAGCAGGGTCAGCGTCATGACTCAGCCTTACTCTTCCTTGACCAGTTTGAATCGCTTGACGATCTGAAGCATTGACTCGGACATAGTGGAAAGGTTTTGAGCCGACATCGCTAACTCTTCCATGGAGGCGGACTGCTTCTGCGTGGTCGCCGAAACCTGCTCGGTTGCCGCTGCGTTGTCGGAAACGACCTTGTCGATTTCGTCAATTGCCCGGGTGATCTGTTCGGCACTGGAGATCTGCTGTGCCGTCAGCTCGGCGATGTTGGTGGCCTTGGACCGGGTGACCTCGGCATTCTGGGTGATCTGCGAGAACGCATGGTTGGTCCGATCGACCGCTTCCCGGCCAATCTCCATTTCCTCAATCACCTGCCCCATCGAGGATTGTACCAGATGGCCTTCGGTGCGAATACCTTCCACCAGAGTGGTTATCTCGTTGGCAGAGATCGTGGTCGAATCGGCCAACTTGCGGATTTCCTCGGCGACCACGGTAAAACCGCGACCGTATTCACCGGCACGGGCTGCTTCGATTGTGGCGTTGAGGGCGAGCAAATTGGTTTTCTGGGCAACCCCATTGATAACTTCAACGAACTTACTGATTCTCTGTAACTGGCCGATAAAATTGAACATCTGCTGGCTGCTGCTCTGCGCTTCGACGAGGACCTGGCGGATGCTGTCGAGACTGGCGCCGGCCAGTTCACTACCGCTCCAGGCCGTATCCACCGTCTGGTGGGCCGATTCAGCAACCTTGCTTGCCGCAGTGGCGACCTGATTGATCGACCTGGCCACGTCGTTGAAGATGCGCTTCGATTTCTCCACCATCTCTGCCTGGGTTTCAGCTCCCCTGTTGATCTGATTAACGGTGTGGGCAACCTCCTGGGCTGAAGCGGAGACCTCCTGTGATGTGCTGGAGAGGTTCTGCGCCGAGCCGGCAACCTTGAAGGCTATACCGCGGATATCACCGACCAGGGCGCGCAGGCTCTCCTGGATATGATTCATGGACTTTGCCAGATCACTCGTCTCATCCGGGAAGCGGCCTTCTTTCAGTTGAATCGTTTCGGATAGATTCCCCTGACTGATCTGATCACCAACCGAAGTCAGACGACGGATATTTGCGGTGAACGCCCGGGAAAAAACCGCACCGATGATCAATCCGACCACAAGGGCGCAGGCAACGCTAAAAAACTGCTGGAATTCCGGAGGGATTTGCAGATAAGGAACCACCAGATTGACGATGACTCCCGAAACCACCACCACGAGAAAACCGACGATAAACTTATAACTGATTTCGACGCGCATGATTTCACTCCTTACCGGGTAGACATCTCCAGGCTTTTTACGAGCCGCAGACAGGACTCTGGAAATTTTTCCGGGCCAATCTCCTAAATGACAGGTATGGAGACGGGTACGGCGGTACGCCGGTAGATCCGTTCTACAGGAAACTCAGCATGATAATAGCAGCGTATGTTGCCGGTCATGGTTTCAGACCGGCCGAGGACCAAAGCTCCATGTTCCGGCAGGACCGCCGCAAAGCGGGACAAAATGCGCTCCTGCTCCTGTCGCGTAAAATAGATCATCACGTTGCGACAAAGGATCAGGTCCGCAGCAGGATATTCATTGGCAGTCAGGATATTGTGGCGTAGAAATTCGACTTTGTTGCGTACACGCTCTATGAGACGATAGCGTCCATTCTCAGCGCGAAAATATCTTGAGATGACCTCTGGTGGCACTTCTTTCATACGGGTGGCATCAAAATGTCCGGATCGAGCTGTCTCCAGAACGGGATTGCTGATGTCTGTCGCCAGTATGCGAATGTCCAGATCGGTTGCTGCCAGGTCGTCAACCAGCAGAGCCAGGGAATATGGCTCCTCACCGGATGCGCAGCCGGCGCTCCAGAGTGTCAGCCTGGTACGCTTGGCCGTGCGGACCCGCTGACAAAGATCCGGAAGAATTCTCTGCTCGAGAATCCGGAAGATGCCCGGGTTGCGAAAGAATTGAGAAACATGGACGGAGAGGGTCGCCAGCAGGGTGTCCAGCTCATCCCGGTCCATTTCCAGCCGTTTGAGATAGGATGCAAAAGTGTCGACCTTGCAGAGTCGCAGACGTTTGGCAATCCGTCGGCGGATACAGCGGTCCTTGTACTGGCCAAGATCGAACTGTCGCCGGTCGCGCAGGAGCTCCCCGATCGCGGTGAATTCATCGTCGGAAAGATCTTCACTCGTCAATGGCTGGGCGGTTGGCTCAGTCATTCTGCCTCAAAAGTGCCTTCAAGAGCGACAAAAATGGTCATATCCCTTGACAAGAACGGGTCGCACTGCACCTGACTTGTCTTGAAGCGATAGGCTCCCGGAACCCACCTGAATCATCCCGATTGCCGTAATCGGCAGATTCAGCTTAATGCACAGGGCAGCCACCTCTGCCGCTTTTTCCGGGGCCACGGTAAAAAGAAGCTCGTAATCCTCACCGCCATCGAGAGCCAGGCCAAGCAGGTCGGGTTGCGTGTCGGCGTGCTTGCGAAAGCATTCCGACAGAGGCAGTTTGCCCTCTTCAATCTGTCCATCCACCTGTGATGCCTGCAGGATATGCTCCAAATCGCTGGCCAGGCCGTCGGAAATATCGATCATAGACCTGGCGAGACGGTGTTCGCCAAGCAGACGCCCGAGTTCAACCTGCGCTGTTGGCTGATGGTGACGGGCCAGCAGCTCCGGCTCTGGCTCTATTCCGTTGCGTAGCAGGTGCAAGGCCAGGGCGCTGTCACCCAGCGTTCCGGAAACCATAATCAGATCACCGGGCTGCGCGCCGTCGCGACCGATGGCCTGATGCGCCAGAGCACTTCCCTCGACGGTGACCGAGATCATCCATGGGCCGGGACTGCGGCAGGTATCGCCGCCGACGAGGGTCACATTGTGTCGCGCTGCTTCATTAAGGACACCATTGAGGAAAGCGTTGATATCGTCCCATTCAGTTTCTCCGGGGCAGGCCAAGCCAAGATAAAGAAAGCGAGGGGTGCCGCCCATGGCAGCGATATCGCTCAGGTTGACCGCAACGGCTTTATGGCCGAGTGTTTCACAGTCGGTCCAGGCGAGGCAGAAGTGCACGTCTTCGATGAGCAGATCGGTCGAGGTCAGCAGGTGATGTCCGTCAGGCAGGCTGAGCACGGCGGCATCATCGCCTATTCCACGATGAACCTCTGCACCATCAACAACCTGCCGGCGGATGCGATCGATCAGCTTGAATTCACCTAAATCCCGTAGTTTCAATCGTACCGTCCACAATTTCTGCCCCTGAATCCGTGAGGAGTGAAGGGTGAAGAGTGAGGAGAGAAACCAAAGGTCCGGTTTCCGCCTGAAGATTTACGCCTCACCCCTTACGCCTCACCCCTTACGCCTCACCCCTCACGCCTCACCTGCCGGGGTCTGCAAAATGGCTTGAAATCGGCAGAGCCAAATCAAACTCACGGATTCAGGTGCCCTGATAAGATAAGAGGTCATTTTTATTCGAGAAATTTTATCTGTCAAGTAAACTTCCTTGCGGTCCCCACCTGAACTCATTCGCTTGCCATTTATGCGGTCCCTCGTTAAAACGGCGTTCAATCAACACACGTTGGCCATCTGACTTGACCTTCAAAAGTGTCGAGCAGCGTGTGCCATATTCTGACATAGTGATAAAAATCGCCGAGAGGGCGCGTTCCCATTCGCGTGGAATGCCGGTGTCCGGTAAATCCTCATCTTCTGCGCGGGTGGTGTCGCCAAGCAGGGCAAAGGCTGCTTCCTGGTCGAGGGAAGACTCTCTGAGCAGTTTGTTGAGACCTGCTTTGCCGCGCACGACTTTAGGCCAGGGTGTGTCAAGCAGATGATTACTCAGGCCGTAAATGCCCGGAGGTAAAAGCCTGGGATTGTTGTCTCGGTTTGAAACGTACCAGAGTTCTTCGGCGTCACCGAGCAGCAGGTTGAAGCCCGCGAAATCGTCAATGATCGTTTTGATGCTGGCGATGAAATCGGCCTGCACTAAGCCCCCCTGCAGATAATCGCGCACAAGCCAGCCCCGCGACCTGCTGCTTCGACCCCCATTATCCCTCAAGCCTTCGCGGATATTGGTAACTGTAGCCCAGCGGTCATTGCGGACACCGAACCAGGTGCCCCCCGATGCCAGGTCGCGTCCGGCGATCATTCCCGGTGATTCGTCCCAGTATTCGGCTGCTACCGTTGGCCGTGCATAAAACTCATCGCGGTTGGCCAGAACCAGGAGCGGCATCTGCTCAGTCAGTTGATGAGCGATCAGGATCAGGCACATGCAGGCATCCCTGTTTGTGAGTATGTTCGCAACAAGTTTGGCAGAATTGGGAGGCTATGACAATCAGGATAGGACAAAAAGCATAAAAAAGTGGCTCTTCCAGTGAAGGGCCACTTCATCATCATGTGATGGTATCAAAATGAACTAGTGTCCATCCGGAAACTCCGGGTGGCAAGACCGCAGTTTTCGATCTGGAAACGAGCAATTTTTCGCAAGGTCAAGGAAATCAAGGATTTGAGCGGAGGCGTAGTCCTTTACGCCGCACAATCAAATCCGCCGATTGACGCAGAGATTGCGGAAAAGGGCCGTTTCCGGACGAAAACGAACTAGCTCTTGTGTGAACGCGCAACGGCTCGCGTGTTTGCAAAGGCGCCCTCTTCAATGGAGAAAATTTTTCTGGAGGCCTTTGGTGACGAGGCTTCCGGTATTATGGTCTCACCGGAGAGTTCGTCGCTGCTGAGGCGAATCCAATGTCCCTGCTCTGTGCGAAAAACCGCATGGACTTTAATCGGGGTGCGAGTAGCACGTGGATCGAGTTCATGGAAAAAGGGCAGGCTGTAATAATAAAGACGGGTTGCCGTACCGAAACGCAACCGACAGACGGGCCGACCTGCAAAATCATCGGTTGAATATTCCGCCCTGTCGATCGGCTTGAGTTTATGGTTCTTATGAATGAGAACTGAAGAATGCCCGAAATTCGCTCCCGGCGGGCTGCCGGCACACAGGGTCTCATCCGAGCAGTTGCAGAACAGGGTCACGGTATCGCTGACTCCGGGTGTACGGGCTAGATATTCACCGTAAAAGCCATTGGCGACGTCACCAAACGCGGAGTGCTCAGGCTTGGGGTTACATTCAATAACGGCCAGCAAATCGAGCCTCTGGCGGGTTTCAAAAAATAGCTGATTGGCTTTCTCGATAATAACATTGATGTTCGATTGGTAGAGATCGCGATATGCATAATCGATGCAGATCAAGGCCATGAAATTGAAGCAGCTGGGCTGACAGCGAAACATTGGGAAGATCTTGCCCCGATAAAGATAATGATCGCTGTCGAGGGTCTCTTCGCCGACGAAAGGGTGGCTCTTGGCTTCGAAAAAAACCCGCAGGCGTCCATCGTCTTCTTTAACGGCAACCATGCAGCAGTTGACCGGCAGTGTCTCAACGTCACCCGTATTTATATCCTCGAGTACCGAGTCGAGGGTTTCCTGATTGTCGGCAGCAAAGCATTGCAACAGTCCCTTGTAGTCCCCCAGGTTAATAGGGCCCAGGCCGATGATGGTCACGGTGTTAGGGTGCATCACGTCAATCAGATCAAGGGCATCCCGGAGGTGGTTGAGGGGAAGGGTGGACTCGGGGAAGAAGAGAAAGTTAGCCTTCTTCAGGTTGCCATGACCGGCAATGGCCAAGCGCAAGACTGACTCGATGGTCTGCCAGTTGCGCTCGGGATTGGCCAGTCGATAGACTTGGTTGTGCCGCTCAAGGGAGGTGGGAATCTGGCACGTGAGCGCATGCAGGTGCTGCCTGAGCGGAAATCGGAGCAACAATTTCTTCTCGACAATCTGGAACATAATCAAACTCCGGAATTCTCCGGCGGTAGAGCTAATGTGAGAATGTTTGTTTGCCGCCGGTTGTATTTTTCGCCCGTTGAACTTTTAACCGGGCTATTAAAGTGCGAGCGGTTTGGCCGGGCCATGTACAGTTTCCAGCCTCGAGCCTTTAATTGTCAGCAGGGCGCCGCATTGTGAACATTCGAGAAGATCTGCACTGAATCCGTCAGCGTGCAGGTCGATTTCCAGGTGATCCTGGCGGTTACAGTAAGGGCAGTTCATGATGCCTCCTTGGCAAAGGTTAAGATGCTCAACACTGTACACCCTCACCAAAACCATGTAAAGTATTTTTTACTATTATTAGTATAACGTTGTTGTATGATCCCTTGTTATCTACAAAGGTGTGCAACAGCTTCTATACACTTCACAAATAGTGCCCATTCGGAAACTCCGGACAACACAGGCACAGTGTTCGATCTGAAAACGAGCAATTTTTCGCAAGGTCAAGGATATCAGCGTTTTGAGCGGAGGAGTAGTCCTTTACGTCGCACAATCAAATCCGCCGATTGACGCAGAGATTGCGAAGAAACGCCGTTCCGGACGAGAACTAAATAAGAGCAGCAAGGGTTTGAATATTTGACAGCCTAATGGCCATAAAGTATAGTTAATACATTGTTTTATTGGTGCAGTTGCTATTTTGATGCGGGCAGACAACTCATAGACCTTAAGGAGGAAACAGATGAAACTGAACAGACTGACAGCTTTGGTTGCAATCCTTTCGTTTTTGGCCGCCGGCATTGCTTTTGCCGGAAAAGATCTTGATGCAGTGAAAAAGAAAGGTTTTATTCAGGCAGGTGTGAATGGCGGCGTTTTTGGCTTTGGCATGCCGGATGAGAAAGGCGTCTGGAAAGGCCTGGATGTCGATACTGCCCGGGCCGTGGCTGCAGCAGTCTTTGGTGATGCCAGCAAGATCAAGTATGTTCCACTGACCGCACAGCAACGCTTCACAGCCCTTCAGTCTGGCGAGATCGATCTGCTGACTCGCAACGCGACCCGCACCCTCAGCCGTGACACCCAACTCGGCCTGAACTTCGTGACGGTCAACTATTACGACGGCCAGGGCTTCCTTGTGCCGAAAAAACTTGGCCTATCGAGTGCCAAAGATCTCAGCGGCGCAACGGTCTGTGTCCTGCCGGGAACCACCACCGAACAGAATGCCGCCGATTTTTTCCGTACCAACAAAATGGACTGGAAACCGGTCGTTATCGAGTCAACCTCCGAGCTGGCCAAGACGTTCTTCGCCGGGCGTTGTGACGTGCTGACTTCCGATGCTTCCCAGTTGGCCGGGACCCGTGCGATTGCGCCGAATCCTAAGGATTACGTAATCCTGCCGGAGATTATCTCCAAGGAGCCTTTGGCGCCTGCAGTCCGCCATGGCGATGATCAGTGGCGCGATATCGTCGACTTCTCCGTGCTGGCGATGATCAACGCAGAAGAGTTGGGGATCACATCAGAGAACGTCGACGAAATGCTCAAGAGTTCTGATCCGACAGTGCAGCGTTTCCTCGGCGTGATTGAAGGTAATGGCAGCGCTCTCGGTCTCGATGAAAAGTGGGCCTACAACATCATCAAGCAGGTCGGCAACTACGGTGAGGTTTTCGAGCGTAATGTCGGCGTCAATACCACCCTGGGTCTCGAGCGCGGTCTGAACGCACTATGGACCAACGGCGGTCTGATGTATTCACCGCCGTTCAAGTAAGCGATTACTGTTCGATCGGGGGGGGGCGGTGCTTCCAGCCGCCTCCCCGACAAGCAATGCTGTTCACAGAACATCTCCCTCAGTCAGGCCAGCCTAGGAGACTTTCGGACTATACGAACCGAAGCGAAAATTTGGATGTTTGAGAACAGATTTTAGCTCGTTTGCAGCTCCATAGCCGTAGCTATAGAGCAAAAAGGAGCTGAAATATGGGCCGAACAGCCGAATTTGCAGCCGGTTCATGGATAGTTCGAGAGCCTCCTGATAAGACACAGGATCATCCTTGACGAGCAAACCCTCTATCGTGGCGGAGTCAGAACATCAGCCGAGTGCCGTACCCTTCTGGCGTGACCCCGACAAGCGGGCTATTGTCTTCCAGGTAGTCGCCCTGCTGCTGGTCGCATTTGTCAGTTATTACCTGTTTTCCAACACTCAAGCCAATCTTGAGCGGCAGTCAATTGCGACGGGTTTCGGCTTCCTCGGCAAGGAAGCCGGCTTCGAGATCGGCGAGTCGCTCATTACCTACTCGGCGGCCGATCACTATGTAGATGCCTTGCTGGTCGGGGCGCTGAATACCATCAAAGTCTCATTCATCGGCATCGTCTTCACCATTGTTCTCGGAACACTCGTAGGCATAGCCCGGCTCTCAAGCAACTGGTTGGTCGCCAAACTGGCCGGCAGCTACATAGAGTTGATGCAGAATATCCCGGTTTTACTGCAGCTTTTCTTCTGGTATGCCATTTTCTACGAATCCTTTCCGTCACCGCGACAGGCACTCAACCCCTTTGCTGGAGTGTTCCTCTGCAATCGCGGCCTGATTTTTGCGGTGCCCGAGACACATGCAGCGCACGCGACCATGGGATGGGCTTTTGCTGCGGCGTTGATCATTGGCTGGGGGCTGCATCGCTGGGGCAACCGTCGGCAGGCCCGTACAGGCCAGATCTTTCCGTCGATACGCGTCAGCATGGCTCTCTGTATATTCCTGCCATTCCTGGTCTGGGTCTTCGCCGGCACTCCGACTGCCATGGACGTACCGGAACTGCAAGGCTTCAATTTCAAGGGAGGTGTGACCGTCAGTCCGGAATTCAGCGCCCTGTTGCTCGGCCTGGTATTCTACACCGCGGCCTTCGTCGCCGAGATAGTGCGAGCCGGTATCCAGTCGGTCGGCCGTGGCCAGGTCGAAGCAGCCATGGCGATCGGATTGCTGCCTGGCCAGGTGCTGCATCTGGTGATTCTGCCCCAGGCGCTGCGCGTGATCATCCCGCCCTTGACCAGCCAGATGCTCAATCTGACCAAGAACAGCTCTCTGGCCATCGCTATCGGCTATGCCGATTTCGTCGCGGTGACCAATACCACTATCAATCAAACCGGACAGGCGATTGAAGGGGTGGCGCTGATTATGCTCGTCTACCTGTTTTTCAGTCTGTCTATGTCCCTGTTCATGAACTGGTACAATAAAAAAATGGCCCTGGTGGAGAGATGACCCGATGAATGCTCCGCCCAAAAAGCCATCCAGAGAATTTCTCAAGCCCCCGGTTACCGAAGTCGGCGTGCTTGGCTGGCTGCACAGCAACCTGTTCAATACCTGGTACAATTCACTGCTGACCGTAGTGATATTGCTGATGCTCTGGCAACTGTTGCCGCCGCTCTTTGGCTGGGCTTTTGTAGACAGTGTCTGGAACAGCCCGGCTGAGGCCTGTCGTGATATCGAAGGGGCCTGCTGGTCGGTCATTCCACAGAACATCAGCTTTATTGTTTTCGGTTTTTTCCCGGATGGTCATCAATGGCGGCCGGGCATCGCCATGTTAATGCTCCTTGCCCTGGTAATCTTTTCCAAGGACAGCAGGCACTGGAAGAAATCCCTTGCTGTCTACTGGCTGGTCGGGCTGGTCACGATGGGAATCTTGATGTACGGTGGCCTGTTCGGCATGCTGGTCGTCGATACCGATCAGTGGAGCGGTCTGCCGCTGACCTTCATGCTCGCACTGTTCGGCATGGTTGCCGGGTACCCGCTCGGGGTGTTGCTGGCGCTGGGACGACGTTCGAGGATGCCGGCAATCAAGACCCTGTGCGTGGTTTATATCGAAATGATTCGCGGGGTGCCGCTGATCAGCCTGCTCTTCATGTCTTCAGTCATGTTCCCGCTGTTCCTTCCCGAAGGCGTGACGTTCGACAAGGTGCTGCGTGCCCAGGTCGCCATCATTCTCTTCACCGCAGCTTATATCGCCGAGGTGGTGCGCGGCGGCTTGCAGGCGATGCCGCGCGGTCAATTCGAAGCCGCCGAGTCGTTGGGACTGAACTACAACCAGACGATGCGACTGATTATTCTGCCGCAGGCACTGAAGATTGTGATTCCACCGTCCCAGGGAATTTTGCTGTCCACGTTCAAAGACACTTCTCTGGTGGTCATCATTGCCCTCTACGATGTTCTAAAAACGACCAAGGTCACCTTGTCGAACCCGAAGTGGACGGGTTTTTCGACCGAAGCCTATATCTTCCTGGCGGTTTTCTACTTCATCTGCTGCTATGCCATGTCGAATTATAGCCGTAAACTGGAAAAGGCCCTGCACACCGGCCGCTGATCTCCAGGCGGGCCGCACCTTGTGAGAATCTTATGAACGATGCTGAAAACCGGACCGCCGCCGCGCCCTCTGCAAGGCCGATCATCGAAGTCAACAGCATGCACAAGTGGTACGGTGATTTTCACGTGCTCAGCGACATCAACCTGCAGGTGAATCTCAAGGAGCGCATTGTTATCTGCGGTCCATCAGGTTCGGGCAAGTCGACCCTGATCCGTTGCATTAACCGGCTCGAGGAACATCAGCGTGGGCAGATCATCGTAAACGGCACCGAGCTGACCAATGACATCAAAAACATTGAGAAGGTGCGCACTGAAGTCGGCATGGTCTTTCAGCATTTCAACCTGTTTCCCCATCTGAGCATTCTTGAGAATTTGACCCTGGGACCGATCTGGGTGCGCAAAACGCCGAAAAAAGAGGCGGAAGAGATGGCGATGACGTACCTGGAGAAGGTGCATATTGCCGAGCAGGCCCTCAAGTTTCCCGGGCAACTCTCCGGAGGCCAGCAGCAGCGTGTGGCAATCGCCCGCAGCTTGTGCATGAAACCGAAAGTCATGTTGTTTGACGAGCCGACTTCAGCGCTTGACCCGGAGATGATCAAGGAGGTTCTCGATGTCATGATCGACCTGGCCAGAGAAGGC
>Ga0214472_10003090_pt1 | contig 17706 bp, 14 predicted proteins | sample RVTome_6_FD_207662 | JGI IMG/M metagenome (GOLD analysis project Ga0214472, IMG submission 207662) | Soil microbial communities from uranium-contaminated site in the Upper Colorado River Basin, Wyoming, United States - RVT140D175 | ecosystem: Environmental > Terrestrial > Soil > Contaminated >...
AGACGCAGAGCAAAGGAGAAAGCTATAGTTATTGTTGAAGCAATATCAGAAGAGGGAAGGTTTAAATGCCAGATATGTTTACACCTGGTTCGCTGAGGATGATTTACGTTTTAAAAAATATAATGCTCAGGCAGCGTCGAGAATATAGAAAACAGTACTGGTTACTGAAGAAGTAAAGTCGGAGTACTATAGCATTCAACTTTAATCAGTTTTCTCCTTTACTCTGCGCCTCTGTGGCCAAACGCATTTAATATACAAGAGAACACTATGCCTAAACCAACCAATATCAGTTTGCACCAGAAAAGCCGGGTGCTGGAAATCGAATACAGCGACGGCAAGAGTTTTAAATTGCCGTGCGAGTATCTGCGCGTGTACTCGCCTTCCGCCGAAGTGACCGGCCATGGCCCGGGGCAGGAAGTCCTGCAGCTGGGCAAGGAAGACGTGAACATCGAGTCTATCGAACCGCAGGGCAATTATGCCATCAAGCTGTGTTTCGACGATCGCCACGATACCGGCCTGTACACCTGGGATTATCTTTACGAGCTGGGCAGCCACTATGATGAAAAGTGGAAAGAGTATTTAAACCGCGTCGCGGCGGCCGGGCACAAGAGGAAGAAGAATAATTAGTCCGCAGATGAACACAGATAGACGCAGATAAAGATTAATAGTTTATTGGTTTTAAATTTATGCTCAAGGCCGTAGTGCCAAAGGTGAGAGGTCACAAATGCTGATATTAAAAATTAAATCTGCGTTCATTCGCGTTCATCTGTGGACCATAAAATAATGTCTCAGAAAACACATTTCGGCTACAAACAAGTTGAAACCGAGAAAAAAGCCGGTCTGGTGGCAGAGGTGTTTTCCTCGGTGGCCAGCAAATACGATGTCATGAACGATGTCATGTCGTTCGGCATCCACCGCATCTGGAAAAAAATCGCCATCGGTCACACCGGGCTGAAAACCGGGCAGCGCGCGCTGGATGTCGCGGGCGGCACCGGCGATCTCACCATGTATCTGTCGCAGCAGGTCGGCGAGAGCGGCGAAGTCGTGATTTCGGATATCAACCCCGCCATGCTGGAACAGGGCCGCCGCCGTTTGCTGGACAAAGGCTACGGCAGCAATATCAAATTTGTCGAAGCGAATGCGGAAGAACTGCCGTTCGCAGACAACAGTTTTCACTGTGTCAGTATCGCTTTCGGTCTGCGCAATGTCACCGACCAGCAAAAAGCCCTGGCCTCGATGTACCGGGTATTGAAGCCAGGCGGCCGCCTGCTGATTCTCGAGTTTTCCAGACCGGTATTGCCGGGACTCAACAAAGCCTACGATTTTTACTCATTTAATATCCTGCCGATGATGGGCAAGCTGATCGCCAACGATGCTGACAGCTATCGTTATCTTGCTGAATCGATACGCATGCACCCCGACCAGCAGACGCTACAGGCAATGATGGAGAGCGCAGGGTTTGAACGCTGTCGTTACTACAATATGTCCGGCGGTATCGTTGCCCTGCACAAAGGCTTCAAGCTTTAAAGCAATGAAGAGCAGGCTGGTAGTTGACTGGCTACAGGCAGCGATCAATGCTGGCCTGGCGCTCGACCCTGAAATCAAAGACAGGCTGAGGCCGATGACGGGCCGGGTGATCTGCATAAAATTAAAGCTGATCGAGCGCGAGCTGTATCTATTTCCCCACGAGCAGGGCATCGATATCGAGACGCAGTACCATGGCGAGCCCGATACCACGCTGAGCGGTACCCCGATGGCATTGCTAAAGATGGGCCTGAGCAAACAGACCGCGCCGCTGTTGTTAAAAGGCGAGATCAATATCGAAGGCGATACCCGCCTGGGCCGCGAATTCAAAAAAGTACTGGCCAGTCTCGACCTGGACTGGGAAGAGCTGGCCGCAAAATGGATCGGCGATGCGCCGGCGCACCAGCTGTTCAGGGCCCTGGGCAGCCTACAGGGCTGGGGCAAAAAGTCTGCGCGTGCAGTGGCAGATGATGTCAGTGAATATCTGCAGGAAGAAAGCCGTGATGTAGTGAGCGGTGCTGAGCTGAATTATTTCAATCAGCAGGTGGACGAATTACGCGATGCAGTGGCCCGCATCGAAAAAGATATCACGCAGCTGGTTTCGAACCCGGCTGCAACAGACGGCAGAACAAAAAAATGAGATTCATAAAACCAGGACAGTTCGTTCGCATGCTACGCATCAACCTGGTGTTAATGCGCCACGGCCTGGATGAAATCATTTTTGCTACCCATCTGTTCAGACCGGTGCGCTATCTAATTTACCTGTTCCCGTGGAACTGGTATGTGCGCAAGCGCGCACCACGAGGCGAGCGCATCCGGCGCGCGCTGGAAGACCTCGGCCCTATCTTTATAAAATTCGGCCAGATGCTGTCGACCCGGCGAGATCTGCTGGCCGATGATATTGCTGATGACCTGCAGCGGCTGCAGGATGATGTGCCGCCGTTTCCAGGTGAGCAGGCAGAAAAGATAATAGAAAAAGCGTTTGGCGTGCCAGTGCGTGAGTTGTTCGCAAAGTTTGAAACAAAGCCCCTGGCATCGGCATCGATCGCCCAGGTGCACGCGGCCACGCTTAAAAACGGCAAGGACGTGGTGGTCAAAGTGTTACGCCCTGATGTCATGCCAGTGATCAAGCGTGATATCGAGCTGCTCTATATTATTGCTGAACTCGCTGCACGTTATTCATCGCAGCTGCGCCGCCTGCGCCCGATCGAAGTCGTGGCAGAGTATGAAAAAACTATTCTCGATGAACTCGACCTGATGCGCGAGGCCGCCAACGCCAGCCAGCTAAAACGCAACTTCGAAGGCTCGAACGATTTATACGTTCCCGAAATCCACTGGGATTATACCCGCAAGAATATTCTGGTGATGGAGCGCATCTACGGTGTGCCGATACGCAATATTGACGAGCTGAAACAGAACAATACGGATATGCACCGCCTGGCCGAGCTCGGCGTAAAAATATTTTTTACCCAGGTGTTTACCCATAATTTTTTCCACGCTGACATGCACCCGGGAAACATATTTGTCGATATCACTCGTCCGCAGCAGCCAAAATATGTAGCCGTCGACTTCGGCATCATGGGGACATTAAATACGGTGGATAAACGTTATCTGGCAGAGAACTTTCTTGCCTTTTTTCGCCGGGACTACAATCGTGTCGCCAAGCTGCATGTTGAATCTGGCTGGGTGCCCGCGGGTACCCGGGTCGATGAATTTGAATCGGCGATCCGCAGCGTTTGCGAACCGATTTTTGAAAAACCGCTGCGCGACATTTCCTTCGGCCAGTTATTGCTGCGCCTGTTTCAGACCGCACGACGCTTCAATATGGAAGTACAGCCGCAGCTGGTGCTGTTGCAAAAAACCCTGTTGAACATCGAAGGCCTGGGCCGCCAGCTGTATCCTGATCTTGATCTGTGGAAAACCGCGAAACCCTTTCTGGAAAGCTGGATGGAAGAACAGGTCGGTGCGCGCGCGATGCTGCGCGGCATGAAAGAAAACCTGCCACACATGGTAGAAAAGCTGCCGGAAGTGCCGGGCCTGATTTATCAGGCGCTAAAGCAATATGCCGAGGGTGACCAGCAGCGCCAGCACATGCGCGCCATGCGTGAAATACGCGAAGAGATCCGCCGTGCTAACCAGCGTTCGGTGATCAGCATCGCGGGTGCCAGCATGTTGCTGGGTGCGCTCATCGTTTATGGGCTCAGCGATGTCACCAGTACCCTGCTGTTGGGTGCGCCAGCGCTGAGCTGGCTGCTCGGCGGTGCGGGCGTGTTTATGTTGATCTATGCACTACAGGATTAAACCTTGAAGCAGGGATGCGGGCTATATCTAAGATCATTACTGACATGTTGCACCATGCTGGTATGGCACGCGGCCGCCGCGGTTGACCCTGATCTGCCCTGGCGTAGCATCGAATCCGAACACTTTCAGGTGCATTTCGCTGCGCCGAATCAGTCGGCCGCAGAACGCACCATCGTTATCGCCGAGCGCGTGCATCAACGCCTTGCGCAGGAACTGCAGTGGAGCCCGGCCGAAAAAACCCATCTCGTGTTCAGCGACGAAAGCGATTATGCCAATGGCTTTGCCACGGTATTCAATATCAACCGCAGCGTTCTGTTTATGGCGCCGCCTACAGGTGTCGGTGGCCTGGAAGATTTTGATAACTGGCTCGATTTGCTGATCACTCACGAATACACCCATGTGCTGCATCTCGACAAGGCCGCCGGCGCGCCACTGATAATGCGCGGTGTGTTTGGCCGATTTTTATTATTATTCCCCAATGTGTTCGAGCCCTCCTGGATCATCGAAGGCCTGGCGACATACAAAGAAACTGATATCGAACGCGGTATTGGCCGAGGCCAGAGCAGCCTGTTCGCAATGATGATGCGCATGGAAACCGAGCAGGGCATCAAACCGGTGTCACAGGTAAACCTGCCGATCAGTACCTGGCCTGCTGGTGCAACGCGATATTTATACGGCGTGTATTTTATGCGTTTTGTTGCTGACCGTTATGGCGAAGACAAATTGCAGCAATTCATCAACGAATATAGCGACAATATTCTGCCGTTTTTTCTCAACACCACATTTAAAAAAATATTCGATAAGGACCTTACGGCCATGTGGCAGGAATACGAGCTCTGGCTGGAGGAAAAATTCCAGCCGCAGATTGCCGCGTTGCAACAGCAAACGGGTGTAAATGAAGCGCTCGCGATTACCACAGATGGTTATGTTAACCAGCCGGTACGCGCGCAAGGAGACAACCTATATTACATACGCAGCGACGGTAGTTATCAGCCGGAACTGGTGCGGCGCGCGGCCAATGGTGATGTGAAAATATTGACCGAGGTGCATGGTAATGCAGGTTTTGATCTCAACGCTCACGGCGATATTATTATTGCGCAGCCAGAAGTTTGCGACGAGTTCAATCTCTACAGCGATTTGTACCTGTATGCGAAAGCCGGGCTCAGGCGAATCAGCCACTGTGGCCGCTATCAGCGCGCAGTATGGAATGCCAGAGGTGATGGCCTGATCGCAGTGCACCATCAGGCGGGTGTGTTTGAATTGCGCGAACTCGACATCAATGGCGAGCAAAAGCAGCTGTTGTGGAAATCGTCGGACGATGAGGTCCTGTCACAGATAGATGCATCAAATGACGGCAGGCACCTGGTTGCCGCGATCTGGCGCAAAACCCATGGCTGGAACCTTGAAGTCTTCGATCTCGAAACGCGAACATGGACAGCACTGACACAAAACAGCGATATTCAGGCGTATCCGGAATATTCTGCCGATGGCCTGAGCCTTTTTTACAGTTCAGATGCCGATGGTGTTTACAATCTGTATCGCTATGACATCGCCAGTGGCCAGCACCACCAGCTGAGCCATTTGCTCGGTGGTGGTTTTCAGTCCAGCCAGGGCGTAGCGGGTGGGCCCCTGTACTACATCGGTTATAGCGCGCGCGGCACCGATGTTTATATGCTGCTGGATGCAGAAAAACAGAATCCTGTGGATCTGAATGTAACACCCGGGCTAAGCCCCGAGATATTTGCGAAAAAAGATTTTGTCAGCAAAGACTATTCGCCCTGGCAAAGTCTGGCGCCGCGCTGGTGGTTCCCTTATTTCATTCTCGATCCCGAGCGCAGTGAAGTCGGCTTTACCACTGCCGGTAACGATGCTCTGGGGATACATAATTATGCCCTGACTGCGGCCTATGATTTTAAAAACACAGCGCCACTGGGTTCCGCGGTCTACCAGTACAGCAACAGCTTTGTTTTCAGTTTGTCGCGCGATAACAACCTATATAAGAATAGCAGCGGTGTTATCGAGCGTTTGCGCGCAGATGAAACCCTGCAACTGGTGTATGCAGTACCCGATACAGAATTACTGTCGGCATCAAATATATTGCTGGCCCTGTCCTGGGAGCGGGATCGTGACATCGAGCTGCGCAACGGCGCCACACCAGTGGCGGACCGCCACGACAATCTGGCCGGCCTGGCCTGGCTGTACAATAATGCGCGGCGCTATCCATTTTCGATCAGTCGCAATGACGGTCGGCGCCTGCGTCTGGTGGCAGAAGACGGCGACAGCTTCGACAGTGATTTCAGCGGCCAGGTGTATACCCTGGACTGGCGCGAATATCTGCGCCTCGGTGGCGAGCACGTACTGTCACTGCGTCTGTTACAGGGCTGGGGCACGCAGCAGCCTTCGCGATTCAGCCTCGGCGGTGAAGATAACGGCAGCAGCCTGAGCCCGTTTCTGGAAACCTCGGGCGAAGGCGTGTTTGCGCGGCGACAATACCCGTTGCGCGGTTATGACGAAGGTCTGCCGCAATTGCGCGGCAGGCGAGCGCAGTTGCTCAGCGCAGAATACCGCTTCCCGATCCAGCGCGTCGAACGCGGTATCATGGCGCCACCGCTTGGTCTGATGCAATGGTACGGAAATATATTTGTCGACACCGGGGCCGCCTATGATGGTAGGCGACCCGACACATATTACACCGGGGCCGGCGTCGAAGTGAGCGCGGATCTGGATGTATTTTATCTGCTGCCACTGACGCTGCGTCTGGGTTATGCCCACGGTTTCGATGAGGTGCTCGGCGATAATCGTGCTTATCTAAGCCTGGGGGCCAGTTTCTGATGAGCACCGATGTATTCGACGCAGCGATGTTAAACTCAGCATCGATGGATGTTTCACATATTCTTGACGGTCTCAATGAAGCCCAGCGCAGCGCGGTGACTGCGCCGCCCGGTCATGCCCTGGTGCTGGCAGGCGCGGGCAGCGGCAAAACCCGGGTGCTGGTGCACCGCATCGCCTGGCTGGCGCAGGTCGAAGGCGTTTCTCCGTTCAATGTTTTTGCGGTCACCTTCACCAACAAGGCGGCGGCAGAAATGCGCCACCGCGTGGAAAAACTGCAGGGCATACCCAGCTCGGGCATGTGGGTGGGTACATTTCATGGCCTTGCCCACCGATTGCTGCGCATGCACTGGCAGGAAGCGAAACTGCCACAGACTTTTCAGATCCTGGATTCCGATGACCAGTATCGCGCGATCCGCCGCGTACTGAAAGCGCTCGACCTCGACGAAGCGCGCTGGCCACCGCGCCAGGCGCAGGCCTTTATCAATGCACGCAAGGACGAAGGCCAGCGGCCGAAACATATCGACACCTCGCGCAACCCTTTATATGTACAACTGGTGCGCATCTACAGCGCCTATGAAGCCGCCTGCGAGCGCGCCGGTGTGGTCGATTTTGCCGAGTTATTACTGCGCGCGCTGGAACTGCTGCGCGATAACGATTCGCTGCTCAGCCATTATCAAAAACGCTTCCAGCATTTACTGATTGATGAGTTTCAGGATACCAACACTATCCAGTACGCGATCATCAGGCTGCTCGCCGGGAAAACCGGCAAGGTGTTTATCGTTGGTGATGATGATCAGGCGATTTATGCCTGGCGCGGTGCGCGGGTGGAAAACATCCAGTCGTTCCAGAAACATTTCCCCGGCTGTGAAGTCATCCGCCTGGAACAGAACTATCGTTCGACCACTACCATCCTCGCCGCCGCCAATGCGCTGATCGACAACAATAGCGACCGCATGGGCAAAAAACTCTGGTGCAATAGCGAAGACGGTGAGCGCGTGGTGTTTTATAAGGCCTTCAACGAACTCGACGAGGCGCGCTTTGTCCTCGAGCGCATCAAACAATGGCTGGAACACGGCAATCCGCGCGCTGATATCGCCATTCTGTATCGCTCGAACGCGCAGTCGCGCGTATTCGAAGAACGCTTTGTCAACGAAGGCATTCCTTATCGCGTCTATGGCGGCATGCGCTTTTTCGAACGCGCAGAAATCAGGGACGCGCTCGCATATTTGCGCCTGATCAATAATCGCAATGACGACGCCTCATTCGAACGCGTGGTCAATACCCCGACACGCGGTGTCGGTGATCGCACAGTGGATAAAATACGTGAACTCGCGCGCGAAAAAGACTGTTCACTCTGGCAGGCGGCGCAGGACCTGTTCGCAGATAAAGTACTCACCACCCGTGCTGCGAATGCCCTGTCTGGATTTACCGGGCTGGTCGATGCTCTGGCCACCGATAGCGATGGCCTCGAACTGTATGAACGCGTCGGCCACCTGATCCACGAAAGCGGCCTGATCGATTTTTACGGCAAGGAGAAATCCGAAAAAGCCCAGGCGCGGGTGGAAAACCTGGAAGAGCTGGTATCGGCCGCGCGCGGTTTTGAATTCGATCCGGTCGAGCACGAAAACATGGACGTGCTCACCGCCTTTCTCACCCATGCTGCGCTCGAAGCCGGCGAAGGCCAGGCCGCGGCCTGGGACGACTGCGTGCAGATGATGACCCTGCACAGTTCCAAAGGTCTGGAGTTTCCGCTGGTGTTTATCGTCGGGCTCGAAGAAGGCCTGTTCCCGAGCCAGCGCTCGCTGGAAGAAGAAGGCAAACTCGAAGAAGAGCGCAGGCTGTGTTATGTCGGCATCACCCGCGCGCGCGAACAGCTGGTGCTGACCTCGGCAGAACATCGCCGTCTTTACGGCCAGGACCTGTATCCCACACCATCGAGATTCATCAGCGAAATCCCTGAGCATCTGGTACACGAAGTGCGCGCCAAAACCAATGTTTCACAGCCTTTGTATTCGCCCTCAGCCGCACAGGGGCGGAGCCTGAATGGCCTGAGTATCGGCCAGCGCGTGGTGCATGGTAAATTTGGTGAAGGCGTGGTAATCAATCTCGAAGGCGGCGGCACGCACGCACGCGTCGAAGTCAATTTCGAACACGCCGGCAGCAAATGGCTGGTGATGGCGTATGCGAATTTACAGGCGGTATAAAAAATTTGCCACAGAGGCCACAGAGAACACGGAGAAAGTCTTATTAATCACACAAGAGCGTCATTCCCGCGTAGGCGGGAATCCATTGTTTTATCTCTGAGTACTCTGTGGCCTCTGTGGCAAAAAAATAATCCGAGGAAAATAACATGAAACGTCGTGACTTTATTAAATCTGCCAGCATTGGCTCACTGGCCGCGAGCAGTGTCGTTGCGCCTTCAATAGCCAGCGGGAAAAGCGCAAAACACAAATGGAAAATGGTCACCACCTGGCCGAAGAATTTTCCTGTGCTCGGCACCGGCGCAAATCAGCTCGCCGAAGTGATTGGCGAGATGAGTGGTGGCCGCATCGAAGTCAAGGTGTACGGCGCAGGTGAACTGGTCCCCGCGTTTGAAGTATTCGACGCAGTCTCGCGCGGCACTGCTGACATGGGCCACGGGGCCGCCTATTACTGGAAAGGCAAAATAGAAGAAGCGCAGTTTTTTTCCACCGTGCCTTTTGGCATGAACGCAGTGGAAATGACCGCCTGGCTTTATCAGGGCGGTGGCATGGCGCTGTGGGAAGAAGCTTATAAGCCGTTTGGCCTGATCCCCGCAGCCGCAGGTAATACCACGGTGCAGATGGCGGGCTGGTTCAATAAAGAAATCAACAGCGTGAAAGATCTTGAAGGCCTGAAGATGCGCATCCCGGGGCTCGGTGGCGAAGTCCTGAAGCGCGCTGGTGGCACGCCGGTCAATTTACCCGGCGGTGAGTTGTTCACCTCGCTGAAAAGCGGCGCCATCGATGCCACCGAATGGGTCGGGCCTTACAACGACATGGCATTTGGTTTGCACAAAGCGGCAAAATATTATTATTATCCCGGCTGGCACGAACCCGGCACCACGCTGGAAGCGGTGATCAACGAAAAAGCCTTCATGGCGCTGGACAAGGACCTGCAGAGCATAGTAAAAAATGCCTGCAAGGTGGTCAATCAGGACATGGTGATGGAGTTCACGGCAAAAAACCAGGCAGCGCTCGATACCCTGGTCAACAAGCACAAGGTAGACCTGCGCAGACTGCCGGATGATGTGCTGGCAAAGCTGAAGCTGCTATCCAACGAAGTCGTCGCCGAACTGGCCGAGACCAGCCCGGCAGCAAAAAAAATCCATGCCTCGTATGCAAAATTCAGCAAACAGGTCAGGGCCTGGCACGAGATTTCTGAAAAGATATATTACAATGTCCGGTGAAAGGCTTTGCCACAGAGAGCACAGAGCACACAGAGTGTAAAAGCAATGTCAGGGTTTAAAGAATGTGCAGGTACGGGCTGTGATTTTCTTTTGAGCACGCAGAGTGCACTGTGGCCTCTGTGGCATATTTTCAAGGTTTATATCGAGTTGACGGATGTTAGATAAAACCAGCGTACCCTCACCCTGCATCCGCAACTGTTGTCTCGATGGTGACGATATTTGCCTGGGCTGTTTTCGTCATGTCGATGAGATTGTAGAGTGGGGCGCTGCGACAGACGAGCGCAGACAAAAAATACTCGCCCTTGCTGATAGCAGGAAAGAAAACAAAAGAAAGCTGGGAGAGCTCTGGGCGCCACGATGGTAGCGTTCAGCCGATTTTAAATATCAGCGAAATCAATCCGCAAAAAAATTCTGGGGTGGCTGCCGTGGATATTGGCTAAACCTGGGTCAGAGAAGAATGGCACTAACTTAAGAAAGCTTCCTGTGTTTTTTCGTCATTCCCGCATGCTTCTGGCGAGGATCCAGTTTTTTATTCACGTGATTCCAGCCATAAACGCGCGAGAATGACGATGAATTTTAGTACTAGTGTCTTCAATCAACAACAAAATACAAGGAGGAAGGATGCCCAAAATGAAACCTCGCATCAGCATGATTACCTTAGGTGTGCGCGATCTCGCGGTCGCTGTGAAATTCTACCAACAGGGGCTTGGTTTTCCGCGCATGGAATCACCGCCGGAAGTCGCTTTTTTTAACCTCAACGGAACCTGGCTGGGACTGTATGGCCGCGACGCTCTCGCCGAGGACGCGAATGTGCCCGCAGACGGCCAGGGATTTGCAGGGTTTACCCTGGCGCACAATGTTCAGTCGGAAGCAGAAGTAGATGAGGTCGTGAACCAGGCTATTGCTGCCGGAGCGAGTCTGGTTAAGCAGCCGCAAAAAGTTTTCTGGGGTGGTTACAGTGGTTATTTCAAAGACCCCGACGGCCATCTTTGGGAAGTCGCGCACAATCCTCTCTTCTGGGTGGGGCCGAAGGATGAGACTGAGTGAGAAAAACCAGCGTTGAAAGCTATCTCACCAGATCCGACATTTCAACGATAATTTTTTCGGCAAAACGCTCTACCGACACCCAGTCTGTGTATTCATGATCACGTGAAGTATCAGTGCTGGCACCTTCACGTTTTGACACCAACTTCATGATGAAGCGCGTAATAAAGTTATATTCGGTGTATTTCACTGCGCCTGAGAAAGTTTTAGTTAGCTTTGGCAGCCATCCGGTTTCTGCGAGAAAGCCATCGCGATAGCGCACGGCTTCATCTCTCGATCTCGCAAGTTGGCTGTGAACAGACATACATACTGTAAAAAAAGCGGTGGGTATAGTATTTAGCCAGTCACGGTGTGTTATGACAAACTCTTTTATATAGTCAGGATAGTCTCCCATATGGATGGAGCTACCGATAATGGCGGCATCATAGGTATCTATTGAAGAATCAGCTGGCAGTTGATTGCCCGGCTGTAAGGTGACCTGATGGCCTTTGCTGCTGATAATGTCAGCTATGAGCCCTGATATTTTTTTAGTTTGACCTTCTGATGATCCATATATAAATAGTATGTTCATTGTATTCCCCCTGATAATTGAAAGACTGTTGTCAGCAATTATCGATCATTGCGCCACACACAAGCGATACATTATGTCGTTGTTTGTAATGACAATATAAGACAAGCGACCCATATAGCCCGCGCGATAGCAATGGCGAACCAAAGCGGGGTTAGTTTTTTCTTTCTGGTTCGCGATTTCAAACTTTATTGACGAGCCATTTTCCATAATGCGGTTATCCACTGTGCGGGATTGAGCGGCTGCCTGAGTGTGAGCTCTGATTGCCAGAGATAAGCTTCTCGCAGGTTTGATGCTGATGCAAGTTTTCTGGCGGGCAATGCCTGTTAAAGCAACTTGTCAATTATTTTAATTGGCAAAGGCTATCTTTGGGTCAAAGGGCACTTTGTTCACGACCACGTGATAAGCAATGCGTAATAATTTTCTGGCAATCATACAGACGGCCTCAACATGTTTCCGCCCCGGTGCTTGAGCCGATCATAGTACGCTCTGACGTAGTCATAATTCAAACACGCGCCCCAGGCCGATTGATACAGTCGTTTTCGTATATAGGCATTGCCGCGTTTGGTCAGTTTGCCCCGTCCTTTCCAGGTACCGCTTTCGCGCACGCTGACATCCAGTCTGACATAGGCTGTCCACGAGTGTGGCCCCTCCCCATATTCTAGTCCGCCGTTCGAGCCATGGACTGTTCTGGCAGTTGCGCAAACACACTGAGCTTTAGCCAGCCGGGAAAGGCTTTGACCAGCCTGGGCGGCCCCCGCAAGATAACTTTGAGTTCACGCTGGGCGTCCTGTATTTTCTGTTCCCCCATCCATACGCGCGTCATGGCAAACAGATCCGCTTCGACCAGCAGATCCACTTCGTAGCCGGGATCTGTCAAACAGAGTTCCACGTCCGGTTTTTCCAGCACCAGCCACCAGCGCTTCATGCCCTTCTGTGACGGTGGTAATGAGCGCGGTAAACCACGCAGGTAAAATTCCACAACCGTGCGTTTTGGCGGCAACGCATCGGTGTGCAACCGCTGGTGAATGTCCCACATCAGCAACAACGGATCCAGGTCGCGCTTCATCACTTCTGGATAGACCCATTCACGTCCCCATTCGCCGAGCTGCATTATGATTGGCTGTGCCCCCTGGCCAGCGGGTGTCAACCGATACTCGTAACCGCGGCCGCTGGATTTTGGCGTGCGCTCAACGAGTCCAGCAGTTTCCAGTTCCCGCAACCGTTGCGCCAGCAAGGTCCGGGATATGAGGGGCAATCCTCGCATTAAGTCGTTAAACCGAAATTTACCGACCATCAATTCCCGCAGAATCAACGGGGTCCAACGCTCCGTTAAAATCTCACATGCGATAGCAATGGGACAAAATTGGCCATAGCGGTACATCTCAATAATGTATGCCTTTTTCCAACCAGTGGAAAGTCCAGTTTCTGGACTATCCGCCTGATTCGGCTAGCGCTACGCTATTGTTACTCAGTGATCTGTAGTCCCCACAACGATACTGTAAGGAGGAACCCCATGAATATGCAGACAGCAATTTCCCCGGCGGAAGTTTACGAGCAACGCTTTGTTCCAGCGTTGTTCGAGTACTGGGGTAAAACCGTAGCGAGTATTGCAGACATTGGTCCAGGCGAACGTGTGTTGGACGTGGCCTGTGGCACCGGTGTATTAGCATGTGCGGCAGCCGAACTGGTTGGTTCCTCGGGGACCGTCAGCGGGCTTGATCCCAATGATGAAATGCTCGTCGTGGCCAAACGAAAAAGTAGCCGTATCGAGTGGAAAACCGGCCGTGCGGAAGCAATACCTTTTCCTGATAACAGTTTCGATGCAGTGGTCAGCCAATTCGGCTTTATGTTTTTCGAGGATAAACCCACCGCGCTCCACGAAATGATGCGCGTGTTAAAACCCGGTGGACGGATGGCAGTCGCGGTATGTGATGGACTCGATCACTCTCCCGGCTACGCGGTACTTGCTGAATTGCTCCACCGGCTTTTTGGCGAACCGGTGGCGCAAGCGTTTCGTGCACCCTTTAGCTGTGGCGACCGGCTGCGTTTACGGACCTTATGCGACGAAGCCGGTGTTCCGCATGCAAAAATCACCAGACACGATGGGCCGGTGTATTTTGACTCCATCACATCATTGGTATCTACCGAACGAGCCTGCGTCTGGACCCTCGGTGGCCTGCTTGATGGCGCACAGTTCGACCGACTTCTCGTGGAAGCGGAAGAAACACTGCAACCATTTATGACCGACGATGGCAAGGTGATGTTTAACATGCCAGCCCTGATGATTACGGCAACCAGGGCATAACGAGATATGAAAGAAAGGGAAAGTGGGTCTTGCCCTTCGGGTCGCGTTATAGCGCGCGGATACGCCGCATAAAACCCAGCTGGCGATTATTGACTGATCTTGAGCATCTGCAAAATATTCGTCCGCATTTCTTTGTTCAGCAGCAGGCGCGCATGCTTGTCGGCACGCAAAAAAGCTTCGCCAAAATGTAGCTGGCCCGTATCGGCATCACGTAGAAACCGGGTCTCTATCAGTGTATCTATAAAATTGGCAATTAATTTTCGGTCAGAAAAATCCGGAGAGTTGAGTTCGTGGATCATGGCAACACGCTGTGCTATTAAATAACACTGGTTTTCCAGCTCATCTCTCGACAGCTGTGATCCGCCGGTGCGTGACAGCAGGGCAAGAGCCAGATAATACACTTCCAGCGTCGGCGAGATCACCCGCGCCAGCAGCTTGAGCTGGGTGTAGTGCGCGGTGCCTGATCCTGGCTGGGTGAAAACATCGAGCTGCTCATTTTTTAGTAGCAGGCCGTGGTCGGACATGAGCTCGAGCAAGTGGTCGATGATGGGCGGCAGTTCGTCTTCTGACCAGGGCAGAAACAGTTCTGCTTTGATGAATGGATAGGCGAGCTCCAGCAGATTGTGTATCTGGTCACGCGTCTGGCTGCGTATATTGAGAAAACAACAGGCGATCAGGGAAGGCAGGGCCAGCAGATGCAGAATATTGTTGCGATAATAGGTCAGTGATACCGAATGCTTTGCATCGAGGTAAATAATATCGCCGAGTTCGTGCTGGCGACGTTTGATCAGGCCCAGTCGCTCGACGTGCGCCACCTGCTGTTCGGGTTCGAGGTCTGTTACCAGCACACGGTCAGAATAGCTCAGGCCACGAATGATTGAGCTATAGGCCGTGATCACGCTGCACAGTTCCTGCTCATCAATATGCTGTTTTGAAGTGGCGAGCAAAATAGTAGCGATCAGGTTTACCGGGTTGATCACCGCCGCCTGATTAATGCGGGTCATAATAGTGCTTGCAGTTGTACGCACCGCAGCACGGAGCCAGGCAGGGCGGGTATTATGGTCAAATGGCTGGTCTGACCATTGTGGGTGTTCAGTGTCGAGTATCTGATTGAGTAATACCGGGGCAGCGAAATTCGCATACACCTTGCCATGGTTGCCGTGAATATTGAACATGGCGCGTACTGAGCCGAAAAAAGTTTCTGTTTTTTTATCGCTACCACCAAGTTCGGCAGCGTAGGCCTTGCTCTCGAGCAGTTTTTCGTAGCCGATGTACACGGGCACGAAAGCGACCGGCCGTTGCCTGTACTGGAGAAATCCTCGGATAGTCATCGACAGCATGCCCGGCCGTGGTTTGAGCAGCCGGCCGCTACGACTGCGCCCGCCTTCAAGAAAGTATTCCAGGGGCATGCCAAGCGCGACCAGTGAAGCCAGATATTCGTGCAGGGCTGCAGAATAAAGTTTGTTGTCTCTGAAGCTGCGGCGAATAAAAAAGGCACCACCGCCGCGCATTATGCGGCCGATGATCGGCATGTCGAGGTTTTTTCCTGCAGCGATGTAAGGAATCGCGAGGCCATCGAAATGGATCACATATGAAAGCAACAAATAATCTACATGACTGCGATGGCAGGGCACATAAACCAGTTCATGGCTCAGGGCAAGATTTTTTAGATACTCGTTATTGGTAACAGTAATGCCGGAATAAAACCGGTTCCAGAACCAGGTGAGTAAACGCTGCATCAGTTGTATCGTAACGCTGGTGCAGTCTGCAACAATTTCATCGAGATAGCGCCGCGCCTTTAAGGCCGACCTGTATTCTGAAATGCCGTGCAATTCGGCGTACTTGCTGATCGCCTGCTTCAATTCGGGTTTGAGCAACAGATCACGCACCAGCGTACGGCGGTGAGAAATATCCGGCCCCAGAGTTGCGGTTTTCATTTCGGTAAGACGCGCAGCGAGATCCTGCTGTAAGTGGTCGATGGTTTCGTCTATCGTCTGCCCGGGATATGTGTTGCTGCGGTAGTGAATGACTTCAGAGAAGGTCAACAGGGCATTTTTGCCCTGGAACAAAATCGTAAAAAATCGGCGCGTACGCCCGGCGATGCCCCAGGAGTCGGCAAACAATATGGACAACCAGTGTTTTTGTTTCGCTACCGGCCGGCCCCAGAAGGTGCTGACCGGGACGAACTGGATCTCAAGTTCTGGCTGCCGCTGAAGCTGTTCGATAATGCCGCGCAGTTTTTTCGAGCGCTTTGGTTGTTTTAGCAACCAGGCCTTGAATGGCTGGCGCGGTGCAATGGTGTAAATCGAGTGCCAGTGTTTCAAATCCGGGTGGTGAATGCGATCCAGCGGCGAAGGCAGACCGAGACGCTGACATTCGTGTTCCAGAACAAGCAGGCAGGACCAGGCGCGCGCGTGCATGACATAGATAACAGGTTTGTCAGGATCAAGCTGAACCTGTGCGGCAGTATTGGGCAGCGCTTCAGAGCGTACCCATAGATAAAGAATCTTGCGGGCAAGAAAATTAAGCGATTGTCGCAACATGTCAGTTCCTGCTCGCTTGAGCAGCAAGCAGGCGATACAGGGCGCTAAACAGGGTAATCATGGTGCTAGTGTAGCAGGCAGAACAGGATTACAGGTGTTGCTTTATCGGTAGTAATGAAAACAACCAGTTGCTAATATTTTGCCAGTGACCACGACTGGGCTGGCGATCAAGCCGGATGTCGCCAAACTGCCAGTGCAGGCGCGAACTATCATCCTGTTCCAGCTGCCAGTAATCACCCCGTGCCTGCTGCTGGCCAATATTGGTGCTGATCTCAAGCGCGAGCTCAGGGCTGTTGATCAATAAACCAATCTCAGTATTGAGGTAGGCCGAGCGAGGGTCAAGGTTCAGGGTGCCGACATAAACCTTTTCGTTGTCATAAATAATGCACTTGGCGTGCAAAGCATAGTCCTTGCCAGGGGAAGTGCCAATATTATGTGTAATGCGTTTTTCATACAGCTCAACACCCATGGCAAGCAGTCGCTGGCGATACTGCTGATAACCGGAAAAAGCGACGGTGACATCGATCGAAGCCAGTGAGTTAGTAAATACCTGTATGCGTATGCCCCGCCGAACAAGTTTTTGCATTGCATCGAGCAGGCCTTCGTCCGGAATAAAATATGCGGTGACAATTATAATTTGCTCGCACACCTCTCGCAAAGACTGATAGAGAGCATCAACAGAGAATTTAGCAGCACGTTCAGCGAACGAGGGCGCGTCATAAATGACTGCAACACTGGCGGTGACTGGCAGAAGAAGCGGCGCTTCATCTGCAAGCAGTCTTTGTTTGTGCAGTTCGATGTGCGCCAGCTCAGCGGCTTTCGGCTGCAAACGTTTTTTAATCTGTTTATGCAGGTGCCTGAAGTCGAGTCTGCGCGGGCGCAGGGTAATTAGTTTGTGCACCGTGTATGAAAGCCTGTGGTTCCAGTAGGCATCAAAACTGCTGGACAATGTTTTTATACAGTCACCGGCGATCAACAGATCGAGATCGAGAAACGCCAGCGAGGCAGGGATGCCCATATATTCATCGCCGATGTTACGGCCGCCGACGATTGCCAGCATATTATCGACTACCAGCAGTTTATTGTGCATGCGATGGTTCAGCCGACTGAGTTTGAACAGTAGCTCCAGCAGACGAATAATTTTGTAGCGGGAGCGATA
>Ga0214472_10003091_pt1 | contig 17700 bp, 20 predicted proteins | sample RVTome_6_FD_207662 | JGI IMG/M metagenome (GOLD analysis project Ga0214472, IMG submission 207662) | Soil microbial communities from uranium-contaminated site in the Upper Colorado River Basin, Wyoming, United States - RVT140D175 | ecosystem: Environmental > Terrestrial > Soil > Contaminated >...
GGGAAGGCCCGGTGCTGTAGTCCCGCCCGCAGCAGGTGCCCGAACGGCTCTTCTACGACGGCTCGTGCGCGCTGTGCCACTGGGCGGTGCGATTCGTCGTGGCGCGCGACGTCCAGGGGAATGCCTTCCGCTTCGCGCCACTCGCGAGCGAGGCCTTCGCGAAGGCGACGGCGGCCGCGGGGCGCGCGGATTTTCCCGACAGCTTGGTCGTCGAAACCCGAGACGGCCGCTACCTGACCAAGAGCGCGGCTGTGATCCACGTGATGCGCCGCCTGCCCTTTCCCTGGCCGGCCCTGGGCACGCTCGCGCGGGTCGTTCCGCCGTTCCTGCTCGACGCGGTCTACGATCTCGTCGCTCGCACCCGCTATCGTCTCTTCGGACGCACCGACAGCGCGTGCCCGGTGATTCCGGCCCGGCTGCGGTCGCGCTTCGATCTGTAGGAAGGAGGCATGGCATGCACCGCCCGAGCCTGACGGCGGCCGCGCTCGTGGTCGCGGTCGGCTGTGCCACCAACCCCGCCACCGGCAGGAAACAGCTGATGCTGGTGAGCGAGGCCCAGGAGATCGCGATGGGCAAGGCGGCCGACCAGGAAGCCGTCGCCGCCTACGGCCTCTACCCGGATCCGAGGGTCCAGGCCTACGTCGAGCGGCTCGGCAAGGGCCTCGCCAGCCGGTCCGAGCGGCCCGACCTGCCCTGGAGCTTCAAGGTGGTCGACGACCCCACCGTCAACGCCTTCGCCCTGCCCGGCGGGTACGTCTACGTCACGCGCGGCATCATGACGCACCTGCGCTCCGAGGCCGAGCTGGTGGCGGTCCTCGGGCACGAGATCGGCCACGTGACCGGCCGCCACTCGGCGAGCCAGATGAGCAAGCAGCAGCTCGCGATGGGCGGCCTGATCGTGGGGATGGTCGTGCAGCCCGAGCTCCAGCGCTTCGGCGGGCTGGCGCAGCAGGGCCTGGGACTGCTCTTCCTGAAGTTCGGTCGCGACGACGAGAACGAGGCCGACGAGCTCGGCCTGCGCTACATGGCTCGCCAGGACTACGATCCGCGCGAGATGCTCGAGGTCTTCGGCGTCCTCGACGGCGTGACGCGCGCGCAAGGCGGCAGCGCCCGGATGCCGGATTGGCTCTCCACCCACCCGAGCCCCGGGAACCGGACCACGCGGATCCAGGGCCAGATCGCCGCGACCGGGGCCTCGGGCACGCTCGTGAATCGCCGCGAGTACCTCCGGCAGCTCGACGGGATGGTCTTCGGCGACAACCCGCGGGAGGGCTTCTTCCGGGAAAACGCCTTCTACCACCCCGACCTCCGCTTCCGGCTGGTGTTTCCGCGCGGCTTCAAGACGCAGAATCAGAAGCAGGCCGTGGTGGGGGTGAGCGAGGCGCAGGACGCGATCGTCGCGCTCACGCTCGCCGCGGGGGCGTCGCCGGAAGAGGTGGCGCGCGAGTTCTTCTCGCAAGAGGGCCTCCAGGCGGACCGCTCCGGCCGCGACACCATCGGCGGCCTGCCGGCCTACACGGCGTTCTTCGAGGCCGCCACCGAGCAGGGCACCCTCAGGGGCGAGGTCTCGTTCGTATCCTACGACGGCAAGATCTACCGCATCCTGGGCTACACGCCGGCCGAGCGGTTCGCGAGCTACCAGAACGCCCTCGCCGCGAGCCTCAGGAGCTTCGGACGCCTGACGGATCCTCGCTACCTGGACGTCCAGCCCAAACGCATAGCGCTCGTGAACCCGGAGCGTCAGATGGCGTTGCCCGAGTTCGCCCGAAGCTACCCCTCGACCGTCGACGTCGAGACGATCGGCCTCATCAACGGCGTCGCCGCGAACCAGATGTTCGCGCGCGGAGAGCTGGCCAAGCGCGTCGTCGGAGGCCGGTTGCCGGACCAGCACTAGGACGTTCGCGATCCAATCAGGAGGACGCCTTGAAGCTCTCGCTCACCCTGCTGCTGGCCGCTCTCGCGGCCGATCCCCGGATCCTCCCCGCGGCCGAGAAGCCGCGGGCTCGCGAGCTCGGCCTCACGCCCCTGATCGGCGGCAGCGCGGGGCCGCTCGACGCGATCACCGACGTCGCGGGCTTGGAGGTCGGGCACACGACCCTCGTCTCGGGGGAAGGACGCCTGGTCCCCGGGAAGGGCCCGGTGCGAACCGGCGTCACGCTGGTGCACCCGCGCGGGAAGGCGAGCGGGGATGCCGTCTTCGGCGCCTGGTTCACGCTCAACGGCAACGGCGAGATGACCGGGACGACCTGGCTCCAGGAGAGCGGCTTCCTGGAGGGCCCGATCGCGATCACGAACACGCACAGCGTCGGCGTCGTGCGCGACGCGATCCTGCAGTGGCAGGCGTCGCGGCCCGGCCTGCAACCGTGGGGCCTGCCGATGGTGGCCGAGACCTGGGACGGCCTGCTCAACGACATCAACGGCTTCCACGTGAAGGCCGAGGACACCTTCGCCGCGCTCGACGGCGCGCGCGGCGGGCCGGTCGCGGAAGGCAACGTGGGCGGCGGCACCGGGATGATCTGCCACAGCTTCAAGGGCGGCATCGGCACGGCCTCGCGCGTGCTTCCCGCCGAGGACGGCGGCTACACGGTCGGCGTGCTCGTGCAGTGCAACTACGGCCGGCGCCGCGAGTTCCAGGTCGCGGGCGTTCCGGTGGGCGAGGAGATCCAGGACCAGACGCCCTGCCTCTCGCTCTCCGGCGTCGAGCCGCGCTTCGGCCTCGCTCCCTGCGCCGGCGCGGCGCCGCCGCCGCCCCGCAACGAGGGCCAGGGCTCGATCATCGTCGTCGTGGCGACCGACGCGCCGCTGCTGCCCCACCAGCTCAAGCGCGTCGCGACGCGCCCCTCGCTCGGGATCGGACGCATGGGGGGACGCGGCAACAACAGCTCGGGCGACATCTTCGTGGCCTTCTCGACCGCGAACCCCGGCGTGGCCGGCAGCAAGGGCAACACGCGGGTGGAGATGATGCCCAACGACAACATGAACGCGCTCTTCGCCGCCACGATTCAGGCGACCGAGGAGGCGATCCTCAACGCGCTGCTCGCGGCCGAGACGATGACCGGCGCCGACGGCGTGCGCGTCACCGCGCTGCCCCACGACCGATTGCTCGTGGCCCTGCGCAAGTACGGTCGGATCCGCTGAGGTCGCCGCGTGCCTCCGCCCGGCTTCCTGTACCTGTCCCGCGCCGACGTCGAGGCGACAGGCCTCGACATGCGGACGATCATCAGCCTGCTCGAGACCGCCTTCCGCGAGAAGGGCGAGGGCCGCGTGGAGATGCCGCCCAAGCCGGGCATCCATACGCGGCCCGACGCATTCATCCACGCGATGGCGGCGTCCATCCCGGGGATGCAAGCGGCCGGCCTGAAGTGGGTGGCCGGCTATCCGGAGAACCCGGGGCGCGGACTACCCTACGTGAGCGGCCTGCTGATCCTGAATGACGTCGACACCGGCTTCCCGCTCGCGGTGATGGACTGCACCTGGATCACGGGCTACCGCACCGGCGCCGCCTCGGCGCTCTCGGCCCGCCACCTCGCGCGGCCCGACAGCGCGACGGCCGCCATCCTCGCCTGCGGCGTGCAGGGCCGGACCCACCTGGAGGCGCTGGCGACGGAGTTCTCGTTGCGCCGGGCCTACGCCTACGACACGCGGCGCGAGACGCAGGACCGCTACGTCCGCGAAATGTCCCTGAAGCTCGGGCTCGACGTGGTCGGTGTCGACGAGCCGAGGCAGGCGGTCGAGGCAGCCGACCTCGTCGTCACCTCGGGCCCGATCCTCAAGCACCCGAAGCCGACGATCGGGAAGGACTGGCTGCGCCCGGGCGCCTTCGCCTCGGCCGTCGACTTCGACTCGTACTGGACGGGCGAGGCGCTCGCGCAGCTGGACCGCATCGCGACCGACGACCACGCGCAGTTCCGCTACTACCGCGAGCTCGGCTACTTCGGCACCACACCCGAGCCCTACGCCGACCTCGGCGAGCTCGTGACCGGCCGCAAGCCGGGCCGAGAGTCCCCCACCGAACGGACCATGGCCATGAACCTCGGCCTCGCCCTCGACGACATGGCCGTGGCGCCCGAGGTGCTGAGGCGGGCGATCGCGGCCGGCCTCGGCACCTGGCTGCCGCTCTGATCACATTCTCTTCCTGGGTTATCCTGCCCACTTCATGCGACATCCCTGGCTCCCCCTCGCCCTCGCGATCACGTTCGTGCCGGAGGCCACCGCCGCCGAGGGCCGCGCCCACGAAGCGGTGTTCGAGCGCTTCAAGGACAGCGTCGTCACAGTCGAGGTGCTTCCCCTCGCGGCCGAAGCCAGGAGCGTGCTTGGCAGCGGCTACGCAGTGGCCGCCTCTCGCATCGTCACCAACTACCACGTGGTGGGCTCGTACATCCGGCACTCCGGCCGCTACGGCCTGCAGGTGAAAAACGGCAGCGGGACGTTTGCCGCGAAGCTCATCGCCTTCGATCTCGTCAACGATCTCGCCCTCCTCGAGGCGCCGGTGCGGGCCCCCCCGCTTCCGCTTGCGGCGGAGACCGGCCGTCCCGGCGCACCCGTCATCGCATTCGGCAATCCCGAAGCCCTGGGCCTCAGCTTGATAGAGGGGGTCTTCAACGGGTTCGCGGAGAAGGGCTTCGTCGACCGGATGCTGCTCTCGATGCCGCTCAACTCCGGGATGAGCGGCGGACCCATCCTGAGCGCACGAAACGAGGTCGTGGGGACCAACGTCTCTGTCTCCTGGCGCGCCAACTCCTTGTCTTTCGGCGTGCCGGTGACCGCGGTGCACGCACTGCTTCAAGCCGCGCCCGTGGCGACGACCGAAGTCGCTCTTTCGGCCGAGGTGAACCGACAGCTCGCGGCAGTGGAGAAGCGTGCCTTCGCGAAGGCCGTGGAGCCGCTCCTCCAGGCAAAGGGGCCGCTGATGGCTGTGGGCGGCGCCCTCGTCCCGCGACCGCCCGAGGTCTTCGAGTGCTGGAACCACACGCGACAGGAGGCACGTGAGCAGATCCGCAAGACGTCGTCCAACTGCAACCTGCAGTTCACGCCCTCTCTGGAGATGGTCGGCGAGGTCGCCTCCATCGAGATCCTCGTGGAGCACTTCGCGTCGCGAGCGAACGGCTACGGCTTCTACGGCGGCTTGACCAGCCACGCCCCGCAGCACCTCGGAGTGCAGGCCCGCGCGCCCAACAATGGCGTCTCGTCCCCTCCCGAATGCCACGTGGACCGCATCCGCACCGAGCACCTGGTGTGGAAGGTCAATACCTGTTCCTACGCCTACGTCCATCACCCCGGAATCGGCTACTTCGCCTTCACCGCCACCAGCGTTTCGCGCCCCAAAGAGGCCGTCTACCTGGCCGTCCATGGGAGGGGGGTCGGCGTGGAGACGTTCGTGTCTTTGAGCCGGGCGCTTCTGCGCGAGGTCCGGCTGGTCGGCGAGCCGTGATCGCCCTCCGTCTGCTCGTGGATGGTGCCGTGATCCGGGAGGCTGTCTTCAAGGACGGCCCTGTCCTGGTCGGCCGCGGTCCCGAGAGCGACTTCGTGATCGTCGACCCCTCCGTCTCGCGCCAGCACGCGCGTGTCCATCTCGACGAGAGCGGAACAGCTTGGATCGAAGACGCGGGCAGCCGCAACGGCCTCCGGATCGGCGAAGCGCGCGTGGCGAGAGCGGCGGTGCCGCCCACGCGATCGCTGCGATGTCACCTGGGAGCGGCCGAAGTGGAGCTGGCGCTTCTGTCCTCGGACGCAACCGTCGAGCTGCCCGCGCACGCCGCGGGCTCCCCCGGCCCCCGTCGGACCCTCAGAGCGCTGGCGCTCTGGGTGCTGGCCGTCTCCGCCTGGGGCGTGCTGGTCGTCATCACTCCCGGCTTCTGGTCACCCTGGCAGGAGGACCGGCTGACCGGCCTGTCCTGGACGGCCCTGGGCGCGGCCGTGGGGCTGCCGATGCTCGCCTTTGTGCTGGTTGGAATGCTCCGCGTCGTCGGTCGGAGAGCCCGCGTGAGCGACTCGCTCCGGGCGCTCGCCATCGTGTCCTGGGGCTGGGTGCTCGTTGTGCTTCTGGCGTACGCGACCTCGTACGCTCTCAGCGTCGCCGTCCACGGCGCGTTCACCACCCTCTTGATGAGCGCCAGCTTGATCGTCAGCGTGGCGTACCTGGCGAGCGTCGCACGCCCCGGTCCACGGCGGAGGTTCTTCCTCACCTGGCTCGCGGCCACCGGCCTGCTGCTCGCCGGCTTCTACTCTGCCGGCAACCTGGCCGCACGGCAGGCGGGCACGCCCCAGGTCGACTACGACGTCGCGGTACCGATTGGGACCTGGACGGGACCGGCTTCCGACCTCGACCGCCATCTCGAGGTCGTACGCGAGAACTTCAAGGCGGCCGAACGCAGAGCGGAGGAAGACCGGAACTCGCAGTCGGCGCGCCCCTGACGGAACGCCCGCTTTGATCGCAAGCCCGGCGCTCGACCGGCATCGATCTCGGGTCTACTTGACGGGGTTCTGTACGACGTCCGAACGGTAGCGCTCCAGGAGGGCGATCAACTCGCCCTTCTCCGCGGCACCCACCTTGAGCAGGTCCAGGCTGGCGCCGAACTGCTGCAGGAAGCTGCTCCAGTGGGCGTCGCTGACGGCGAGCCCGTCGTGGGCCTGCTTGAGCGGCCGCCCCGTGTAGACGCACGGCCCCCCGGTGTCCTGGCACAGCAGCTCGAGCACGCGTTGCCGCTGTCGCACGTTGGAGTCGGTCGAATGCCCCGAGAAGAACGCGGCGAACTGCGGATCGCGGAAGAGCCGGGGCGCGAAGTCGTCGAAGATCGCGGCCAGGCGATCGTAGCCACCCAGGCGCTGGTAGAGGGAGGGCGGCTTCGCGTTCGCCGTCTGGCCGAAGAGCGAGGGAGCGGAGCCGGCGAGCAGGAGCGCGCTCCCGATGACGGCCAAGCTTCTTGTCTTCATGTGGACCTCCCGAGTCGGGGGCATTGTACGCCACCCGCTCGGCTCGCTCACGCGAGCGCCCGCAGCTCGTCCGGACGCCGCAGGCGCAAGGACCGCCCCTCCATCTCCACCAGGCCTCGGTGTCTGAAGTCGGCCAGCGCCAGATTGACCGACTCGCGCGTCACGCCGATCAGGTTCGCGAGGTCCTGCTGGCTCAGCCGGAGCGGCAGCAGCACGCCGTCTGCGTCCTTGACGCCGTGGTCCCGCGCCAGGTCGAGGAGCGTCTGGGCGAGCCGCGCCGGAGCTCCCTTGAACAGCAGCCCTTCCACGCGGTTGCGCAGGGTCTTGAGGCGGAAACCGACCAGCTTCGTGACCTTGAACGCCATCTCGGGGTGGGCGCGCAGAATGCCCAGGAAGTCCTGGCGCGTGACCACGCAGAGAAGCGCGTCCTCGTAGGCCTCGGCCATGTGGTCCCGCGGCGCGTCCTCGATCACCGCCTCTTCGCCGAAGACTTCGCCCTGGCGCAGCAGCGCGAGGATGATCTCCTTGCCGTCGTCGGTGAGGGCCGCGATCTTGACGATTCCCCGCTTGAGCAGATAGATGCGGTCGCCCGCGTCGCCCGGCAGGTAGAGCACCTCCTTGCGCCGGATCTCCCGCATCACCGTCCTCTCCTCCACCATGCGCATCTGCTCGTCCGACATACCGTGAAAGAGATTGACGTTCTTCAGGTACCAGAGCTTGGTCCGTTGGGCCACAGTCGCCTCCGTGCCTCAGGCTACGTCCGGTCCCGGCTCTGACGCTAGCCCTACGCTAGCCCCGGAATGCCTCGTCGAGCTCGGTGTGGGCGATGTGGTTGACGTAGTTGGAGATCGTCTTCAGGCCGATGATCGCGACGATCTCGTAGACCTGGGCGCGGTCGATGCCCTGCGCCTCGAACCTGTCGAGGTCCGCGGCCTTGAGCCAGCCGCGCACGTCGAGGATCTCCCACGTCGCGGCGACGAGCGCGCTCACCCTCGGGTCCAGGGCGCGGTCGCCGCGCTCGATGGCCGCGATGTCCGCCGGTGCTATGCCGCTCAGCTTGGCGCCCATGCGATGAGCAGCCCGGCAGTAGGCACATTCGTTGTAGACGGAGACGGCGAGCTGCACCACCTGCTGATCACGGGCCGTGAGCGTGGCCCCCGCCATCGCCTGCTGGCCGCCGAGATACACCTGCGCCACGGCAGGGCTCGTGCTCATCTCCTTGATCAGGTTCGGCACGAAGCCGTACTTCTTGCGGACCTCCTCGAACACCTCGTTCACGACGCTCGTCTCCGCCACCGGCCACTCTCCATTCCCGCGGGCTTGCCCGCCGATCAAGTCCTCCCGGCTCGGAACCCCGACCAGGATCCGACCTCCGTCCAGGATCACCGCCGGCGTCGCGAAGATCCCGCGGCCCTGGGCGGGGCCGGGGTCCTTCGTGAGATCCCACTCGTAGACCTCGACCCCGCCCCGTTCCGCCGCGAACGAGCGGATCGCTTCCCGCGCCGCCGGGCAGCCGGGGCAGCCCGGCGACGTGAGCAGGTCGATCCGCATCGCGGTCACTTTGCCGGCACCGCCTCGACGTCCAGGCTGATCTCGACTTCGTCACCGACGAGAACGCCGCCGGCCTCGATCACCTCGTTCCACGCCATGCCGAAGTCCTTGCGGTTGACCTTGGCCTGGGCGTGGAATCCGAAGCGCTGGTTGCCCCAGGGGTCCTTCCCGGCGCCGAGGAACTCGGCGTCGAGCACCACCTCGCGGGACACGCCGTGCATCGCCAGGGTGCCCTTGATGCGGCCCTTGTTGCCGGCGACGTCGGTGATGCCCGTGCTGGTGAAGCTGAGCGTGGGGTACTTCGCGACGTCGAAGAAGCGGGCGCTTCGGAGGTCCTTGTCCCGCGCTTCGACGTTCGTGTCGATCGTGGCGGCCTGGATCGTGACCGCCACCTTCGACGCCGCGAGGTTTGTCTGGTCGAGGTCGATCGCGCCCTCGAACCCGCGGAACTGCCCGCTGACCTTCGTCACGAGGTGACGGACCCGGAAGCCCACCGTCGAGTGCTGCGGGTCGATCGAAAGGCGGGTCGTCTCGGCCGACGCCAACGTCGCTGCGAGGGCGAGGCTGGTGCCGACCACAGCCTTCGAAACCATGCGTCGATCGAGACGGCCCATCACTTCTTCTCCCCCGGCTTCGCCGGCGCCTTCTCCTCGGTCGGCGTCAGCCGACCGCCGTCGATGCGCAGGCAGGTCTCCTTGTCGATGTCGATGTAGCCCTGCCGCTTGCAGGCGTTCTGGTTGGCGCAGGAGTGGCCCGGGCCGCCGCAGTCGCCCGTGGCCTTGCACTTGTTGACGCCGTAGCAGTGAACCTTCTCACCGGCCTCCGCCGGCTTGTCCTGGGCGCCTCCGAGCGCGGGCAGCGTGAGGGCACCGGCGAGTGAGGCGATCAGGACACGACGCGACTTGGATGCGTTCATCTCTCTCTTCTCCTTCAATGGGACGCCGCGGCTCGCGACGGCCCGGGTTTCTCGAACAGCCCGTTCACGACCCAGTGGCGAAACCGCTCGACCAGCTTCCCCGCCTCGGCTTCGTCGGACGCCTCTTTCAGGAGGTCCGAGAGCCGCAGGCCCGGCGACGCCGCCTCCAGGAAGCGGGCGTCGGCCTCGCCGACGAGGCGACGCCTCACCTCCAGCGCGACCCGGTGCACCAGCACCGAGCAGGGAGCTGGCTGGAGCGGGACGTCCACGTCCTCGTCGGCGAGGTCCTTGGCGCGCCACAGCTCCAGGAGCGGCCAGGACGACCGGACGAGGGCGGCTCCGGGACTGAGGCGGAACGTGGTGTCGGCCACGGCCTCCGGCCCGAGGGCCGCGACGTCGCTCCAGGCGAGGGGCACGCTGTCCGCGGCGACGAAGGCCTCGGCCAGGCTCCATTCGTAACGCGCGAGATCGGGCAGGAAAGGCAGGTCGGCGCGGAGCGGGTCGCGCTCGAGGAACGCAGCCAGCCGATCGCCGGCACGTCCGATGTCGAAAGAGCGGGGCGGGAGGCGCCGCACGTAGCGTGCGGTCATCGAGCCGAAGGGGCCCGGCCCGAGGATCCGCCGGACGGCCGGGAAGTCGTTCTCCAGCGCCTCGACGAGCCGGGCGAGATAGCCGGACGAGTAGATCGCCCAGCGCCGTTCCATGTCGCCCGTCGGAGGCGGCGCAAACGGCCCACCGGGGTCGGTCCAGCGGCACGCGGGCTGGCCGCGAAGACCGCCGAGGAAGTCCTCCTGCAGCAAGCGGAGTCGAAGCGACTCAGGCCGCGGCACGGGCCACCTCCTCCTGGATGCGCTCGGCCTCGCGCGCCTCGGCCAGCAGCACGGGCAGCTCCGGCACGTGCGCGTCGCGCTCGATGAGCGTCGGCTGCGGCCCGAAACGCGCCACGGCGGCGCCGTAGAGGTCCCACACGGCGTCGCACACGGGGTGGTCGTGGGTGTCGATGACCACGTCCCCGTGGTCCTCGTGGCCGGCCAGGTGAAACTGCTTCACTCGGCCGGCCGGGATCCCCGCGAGGTAGCGGCGCGCGTCGAAACCGTGATTGCGCGCGTTGACGTAGACGTTGTTGACGTCGAGCAGGAGGTGGCAGTCGGCCTCCTCGGCCACCGCCGCGACGAACTCCCACTCCTCCAGCTCGGACTCGCGGAAGCGCACGTAGCTCGAGACGTTCTCGACGAGGATCCGGCGGCCAAGGGCGTCCTGGACCTGCGCGATCTTCGTGGCGGCCACCCGCACGGCCTCCGCCGTGAACGGAAGGGGCAGCAGGTCGTGGCTGTTGTGGCCGCCGAGGCCGGTCCAGCACAGGTGGTCCGAGACGAGCGCGGGCTCCACGCGGGCGACGAGGCGCTGAAGCCGGCGCAGGTACGCGGGGTCGAGCGGCTCGGCCGACCCGGGCGAGAGCGACACTCCGTGAATGGCGACGGGATAGTCGCGCCGCACGCTCTCGAGCACGTAGAGCGGCCGGCCGCCTTCACCCATGAAGTTCTCGGAGATCACCTCGAACCAGGGCACGCCCGGCCGCTCGGCGAGGACCGTCTCGTAGTGCTCCCGCCGGAGCCCGATGCCGCAGCCGCCGACTCCCAGTGCGTTCACGTTCACAAGCTACGTGGCCTCGCTCCGGGGGTCTGTCGGGTTCTTCACAGTTCCGTGTACTCGGGATTCCACGGGCCGCGGGGAGCGGGGCTCGATCAAGGAAGGGGTGAAGAATTCACTTCACCGGAGCGAGCGGGGGGTCTGGGGGGTGCGACGCAGCACCAGCCTACAAGCAGCAGGCTGCGAGCGTAGGTGAATTCACTTCACCGGAGCGAGCGGGGGGTCTGGGGGGTGCGACGCAGCACCCCCCAGAAGAGAGAAGCCGGGCTACTGACGGATCTTCGACCAGCCCTCGTCGGCCTTGGCGATCGTCATGGCCGGGTCCTTGTCGAACATCGCCTTCGCCTGCTCGCTCGAGAAGAGGTAGGTGGCTCCCTCGCGCTCGGTGAACAGCTCGGGGTTGCTCGCGATCTTCTTGCCCATCGCGACACCCGTCGCGCACCAGCCGTCGTAGGCGATCCGGTACTTCGCCGGCTCGGCGTCGAACATCTGCTTCGCCTGCGCGTTGGCGAAGTGGTAGGTGCGTCCGTCCTTCTCCGAGCGGAAGGCTGCGTCGCCCTTCACCGCCTTGTGCATCTTCACGTACGCCACCGGACAGTAGCCGCCGGCGATCAGCTCCTTCTCGCCGGCGACCAGCAGCGACACCGCGCCGAGCGCCGTCACCAGGCCGAGGGCCAGGACCTTCGAGACCTTCTTCATCGTGATCATCTCCTTCGAGTATCGACCGTCCTCACGGTCACGAGTGGAAGCTACGGCCGGGCGCGCACGAGCGCTGTTGGATCCCTCACTGGGAGTCGAGTTTCCCTGGGTCAGGGAGCCGGGCCCAGAAGCTCGGTGTCCGGGTGGGTGAGGCTCCACACGTACCAGAAGGTGTCGAACCCCGTGAGCGGCTCGACTCCGGGTGGCGACCCCTGGAACACGCCGCGCTCCGTGTCGAAGATGGCGCCTGTCGTTTCGTGGATCCAGGCGCCGTCCTGGAAGACGAAGCGTCCCGGAGAAGCGAAGGCCCGGGTCGAGAGAAAGATGGACGCGCCGGGCGGTCGATGGAAGAAGAGCCAGCGGTCGCCGAGCGCCAGCGCCCCGCCCGCTTCGATCGCCCGGTGCGGGATCGCGAAGCGCCCCCCGTCGCGCTCGAACGCCCACACCGGCTCCTTCGTCGGAAGGCGCTTGTCGAGCGCGGCGAGGTTCCCGAATCCCAGGCGCGAGCTGAAGTAGTGACTGTACGGGTCGTCCCGCACGTGCTCGACGCCGCGCACCGAGAGCACGAGCGTGTCGGGATGAGCGCGCACCCAGTCGCGCCACTGCGCCTTCGCGCTCAGGGGCAGCTCCTCGAGCCGCGTCCCCGCGAGCGGGCCGGCCTCCGCCCGGCCCGCGAGGATCGGCCAGTAGGACCCCGTCTCCTTGTCGCGCATCACGAGGGCGGCGTTCATGAGCCCCCCCGACGCCTCGAACCGCAGCTCGCGCCCAGCGTAGGTCCGGCCGTACACGACGGCCGCGTTCGCGAGCGGTCACCACACGGCCGCGAACGAAAGCCCGCCGGCACGGTCGTTCACGATCTCGTGCCGGTTGAGGAGGTTGAGGCTGTAGGCGCGCGCCTGGCCCTCGACGACCACTCCCAGCACCCACGCCTCGTCGGGGATCCGCGCCTCGCCCGCCGGGACGAAACGCGGATTGTCGATCGACGCGATCAGGCCCCGCCGCACCGCCTGGCGGTAGCCCTTCGGCACTTGATCCGCGGCGGTGATCGCGGCCGCTGCGATCAGTCCCGCGACGACCGCAATCCGCCTGCTCATCGTCAAGCTCCTCTCAGAAACGGCTGTTGAAGCCGACGCCCACGGCCAGGCCGGCCGGCCAGTTGCGCCCCTTGACGGTGAAGGGCAGTGACAGCTCCACGCTGCGCTCCTTCCCCAGGTCCCAGACGAGACCCGGCTGGAGGTACACCGCCTCTCGCTTCAGCGTCGGGATCTCGAGGCCGAAGCTCGTGGACGGGCCTCCGTGAAGGCCACGGGCCACCGCCTTCAGGCTCAGCCGGGAAACGAGCTTGTGCCCTCCCTCCACGATCCAGAAGAACTCGGCGCCCGGGTGGATCCCGTTCTCGTCGTTCGCCCCGCGGAGCCGGTAGCCGGCGAGCACGCTGACGTAGGCGTGTCGCGGCCAGAAGGAGCGGCCGGCTTCGAGCGTGAGGTCGACGTCGTACTGTCCCTCTCCGACCGGCACGACCTCGGCGTCGTTCACGAACTCGCCCGTCGGGAACTTGACGGCGACCCCGGCCGTCAGGACGTTCGTGCCGTTCAGGATCGCGTAGCGCGCCCCGGCGCGGACGTCCGCGACCCCGGTCGACCGCCGCGAGTCGGCCAGGTCGTCGAAGGCCAGCCGGTACACGGGGGCCTGAAGCACGATCTCGAGCCGGTTGAAGACGCCGTAGCGCAAGTCGAGGAACAGACCGGACGTCTGGTTGCGTCCCTCGAAAAAGTACGGGATGCGCTCGCCGTCCAGGAAGTAGCGCTCCTCCGTCGTCTGGTGGAAGAGGCTGACCTGGCCCCACGCCCGCTTCGCGGGAAGGACCCACGCTCCCCCTTCCGCGGGCGCCGCCGGCAACGCCACAGTGCCGAGGCTGGCGGCCAGGAGAAGAGACCGGACACGCGAGGAGCTCATGTCCCGAAGCTACGGCCAGAGAATGGAGCGGACTGTCGGTTCGCTCACAGATCCCGCCGCCGGCGGACCCTACCTTGAAAAGAAGCGGAGGTGGCGGATGGGAAGGCGGACACTGGCGATCACGCTCGCCCTGGGCGCGGCGGCGTGCGGCGGAGGCGGCGGCGCCATCGATTCGTTCGCTCCCTCGACGAACGGGGGGTCGGACTGCCTCGTGCCGTCGAGCCAACTCGTGAACGGCGGCCCGGGGCGCGACGGCATCCCGGCGCTCAACAACCCAAAGACGGTCTCGGCGGCGTCCGGCGACGGCTTCCTGTCCCCCGACAGCCTCGTCCTCGGCGTGAGCTTCGGAGATGAGGCCCGCGCCTATCCCCACAACGTGTTCTGGTGGCACGAGATCATCAACGATGTCGTGGGCGGTCGGCCGATCGTGCTGAGCTACTGCCCGCTCACGGGCAGCGGCATGGTGTACGACCCGGTGATCGAAGGCCAGACCCTCAACTTCGGCGTGTCGGGTCTGCTCTTCGACAACAACCTCGTCCTCTTCGACCGGGCCTCCGAGAGCCTCTGGTCCCAGATGCGCGTCGAGGGCATCTGCGGCCGTTTCACGCGCACGGTGCCGACCCTGCTTCCCCTCGTGCAGTCGACCTGGGCCGCATGGAAGGCGCTTCATCCCGCGACGAGCGTGGTGAGCTTCAGCACCGGGTTCTCGCGCAACTACAACCAGTACCCCTACGGGAACTACGACCAGCTCAACGACACCTCGCTGCTCTTCCCGCAGAGCTTCGTCGACCCGCGCCGCCCGGCCAAGGAGCTGGTGCTCGGCCTCCGCGAAGGGGCGACCGCGAAGGCCTATGCGTACGGAAGCCTCGGCGATCGGACGGCCGTGAACGACGTGGTCGGCGGCCGTGCGGTCGTGGTGGCGTTCGACGCCGAGGCTGAGATGGCGTTGGCGTTCTCGCGTGACGTCGCCGGCACCCGCCTCTCGTTCGACGTCGTCGAGGACCGGGCCTTCCCGTTCCACCTCCGCGACGCCGAGACAGGGTCCCTGTGGGACCTCACCGGGACGGCGGTCTCGGGCCCGCGGACGGGCGCCCGGCTCGAGCCGGTCGCGACCTACTCGGCCATGTGGTTCGCCTGGGCCGCGTTCAACCGCAGCACCGAGCTGTTCTCGCGCTAGGCTCTCGGGAGCGCACGAAAGGAGCCGACGCAGACCATACTAGGAAGGTGCTCCTCCGCAAGTACGGGGCGTTCCTGGCCGTGGCCGCCCTCACCGCGGCGCTCCTGACTCCGCTCTGCGGCCTGCTTTATCGCTGCGGGTGCGCGCCGCTGTGGTCCGGAGGCCAAGGCCGCTGCAACGTCCTACGGCCGGAGGGACCGCACTGCCCGTGGTGCGAGCACAGGGCGCTCGGGGTGCTGGCGGCGGCATTGACACTCGGCGGCCAGGCCCTGGTCTTCCGAGCGGTGAGGCGCCGCTCCGCGACCGCCACGGCGGCGCTCGTGGCGGCGCTCGCCCTGCCCCCGATCACGATCGTGGCGGGCGCCCTGACCTGGCTGCCCACAAACTACCCACACTTCCTCATGGAAGACGCGCGGGCCCGGATCGGCCTGCCCGAGGGACCGATACCCTGCTACGGCAAACGACCGGCGACCGTCACCTGCTGCGGCACGGGCCGACCAGCGGACTGACCGTGCGGGTGGACGAGTCGCAGCGCCGCCTCGAGGCACAGCACGTCGCCACGGCAGGCCTCGAGCTCGCGGGTGGCAGGTGTGCGGGACTTCACAGGAAGCGGGATCGGCGGGAACGTGGCCCGCCGAGGAGCCGTTAGACCAGCAGAGAGGCGGCGGACGGACAACCCGGAGCGCGTGTGGCATCCTGCTTCGTCCGGCAGCGTCCCGCTGTCGATTCCGGCCCGGGGGGCCGCGCCACGACGACCACGAACGGCAACCCGATCGGCGGCTGGAAGCGCGGCGCCCTCGTGGCCGTACCCGCCGGCATCTTCGCGGCCGGCCTCGGCCTCGGCAAGATCGTCCGCGACTGCTCGCTCACCTGCAACGTCGGCTACCGCTACGCCCCGCTCGCGATCCTCGCCGTCGCCCTCGCGGTGGTGCCGCTCGCCTCTGTCGCGATCCGCTCGGAACGCCGATGGGGCTATCGCCGGTGGCAGCTCTCGAGCCTCGCCGTCGCCGCCGCCAGCCTCCTCGGCTTCCGCCTGCTGACGTTCTGGCTGGTCCGGGGGCAGGAAGCCGCGCTCGCGGCGGGACGACCGGAAGCGGCGTGGATCGAGGCCCTGCGCTGGGCCTACCTTGCCTTCTACGTGTGCGTGGGCGCGCTCGCCACGCTCCTGAGCGCCAACGTCCTCTCCAGCGTGCAGCGCGTCTTTCCATCGGACGAGCGCGAGCGCGGGGTGGCGGCGCTGCCGCTCGCCTTCGCGCTCGGCGGCCTCGTCGGCAGTCTCCTGGCGAGCGAGGGCGCGGCCTGGCTGATGATGCGCTTCCACTGGCGCTACGAGGTGGTGCGGGACCACTTGATGATCGCGATGGCGGCGTGCTTCCTGCTCCAGGCCCCAGTCGTACTGGCGATCGAGCGCCTCTTCCCGCCTCCTCCCCCCCCGGACCCGCCCGCCCCCCGGCCGAGCCTCCGGGCGGCGCTTCGGCAGATCTTCGCTTCCCGGCTCACGAGCGGCGTCGCGGCCGTCGTCCTCCTCGGCGGCGCGGCCGACACGTTGCTCGCCTACGGCTTCTACTGGCTCGTCTCGCTGCAGGTCGGTTACGAGAACGGCCGCACGCTCTACTTCGCCACGTTCTACGTGTGGCTCAACGGCGTCAACCTGGCGCTCCTCGCCTTCGGAACGCCGCGCCTCATCCGCCGGTTCGGGCTCGGCTTCGCCCTGGTCTCGCTGCCTCTCGCGGCGGCGGCAGGCGCCTCCGTGCTCGCGATCCACGCGGTGGTGTCGGTGATGTACGCGCTCCGCATCGCCACCACCAGCCTCCGGTCCGCGCTCTACGAGCCCGCGCTCAACCGCGTGCTGGTCGCGATCCCGGCCGGCGAGACTGGCGCCACGCGCCTGCTCCGCGGCCTGGTGCCGCGCATCGGCGAGGCTCTGGGCGCGCTCGTCGCGCTCGTTTTTTCGCTCGTGCCCAGCCTCGGCGTGCGCACCCTGGCGCTCCTGCTCGTCGCGGTCCTCGTGACGTGGGCGGCGGCTGCCACCGCCCTCCGGGCCGCGCTCGCGCCGTCGCCCGCGCCCTCTCGTCCTCATCCCGCGTGAAGCAGCCCGAGAACCTCTCCTGGAGTTGCGGCGCGGAGGGCCCGTCCCAGCGTCCCGAGCTGGTGGCGCTGCGGCGCCGCCAGCAGCGGAACTTCCTGACGCTGCTGTTCCTGTCGCAGGGTGGTCCGATGCTGCAAGCAGGGGCGGTCCCATGCCGAGGGCGGCACGAAACCGCTCCCTACCGGAGCGTCATGGCGGGATCTCCGAGGAGGTGGTAGACGGAGAGGAGCTCCGGCATCAGACCGGTCTCCGCGTAGGACTTCTGCGCGGCGAGGACGGCGTCGCCGAGCCGGGCGTGGTGGCCGCTCGTGAGCGCGGCCATCAACGCGCGGTGGTACTGGTGCGCCGGGCCGTCGAGGCTCAGGCCCGAGGGGGAGAAGCTGGCGATCGCCCCTCGGCCCTCGGCCTTCAGCAGCGACTCCGAAAGCGACTCGAACGCCGGTGCCACGAAGTAGCCGTTCAGGCAGTTCATCGTGACGAGCAGCGGCTGCTGAGACTGCGCCTGCAGGCTCGGCGCGTCCCAGGAATTCCAGACGTTCTCGCTCGCCCACACCGCGGCACCGCCGTGGCCGACGTAGCTCAGGAAGCTGAGGCCGCCGTTGAGCGCGTCGCGGATGCGGGATCGCAGCAGCGAGCCCTGCTCGCTCAGCAGCAGAAGCTGCGGGTTCCTGCCGGCGAGATAGCTGGCTGCGACGTCGCGCACGTCGGCCTCGAAGTCGCCGGCGATGT
>Ga0214472_10003092_pt1 | contig 17695 bp, 15 predicted proteins | sample RVTome_6_FD_207662 | JGI IMG/M metagenome (GOLD analysis project Ga0214472, IMG submission 207662) | Soil microbial communities from uranium-contaminated site in the Upper Colorado River Basin, Wyoming, United States - RVT140D175 | ecosystem: Environmental > Terrestrial > Soil > Contaminated >...
GGCCATGAAAGCCCCGCTCAGCCGCGTAGGATGCGGCTTAGAGCAACCTTGTCAGTTAAGAGATATGGAGAATACAGCCTGAGGGTGGTAAAGTCGGGCTAGTCTCTCTATATCAAAGCGAGAAAAGGCTTAGCTTATAATTCTTGTTCACCTACGCGGCGGCAGAGGACCCATTTCAGCGATCGCCGCAAAAGCTTTAACGACCTCAGGGGCTCGCGGCAGATCCGCTACGAGTTTTTGCTGATCCTCCGGCATCAGCGGCGTCGGCTCGACTCCGAGTAGTTTTTTGTACGCTTCATGGAATTGTTGATCTTCAAAAGATCTACGCATTGCTTGCCTGATTATCAGAGTCAAATTCTCCGGGGTGTTGGGCGGCAGAAAGATCAGTGTACCGGCACCCCAGAAAGTCCGCGACATTGCCAGAACGTCTCTTTCCAGCTGAGTGCGGGTGAAAGCCCCGACTTCGGGCAAACTGGCAAATACCGGCGGACGATTTCCTTTGGGAATCTCGAGTATGGCGTGGAAATCCGCGATTTTCTTGTATTCCTCCGACATCGTATCCCTATCGACCGCAGAAGCTCGACTGTCGATTTCACCACGCTGCAAAGCCAAATCCAATTCAGCGCCCGCATAGCCAACGACGAATCGCGGTTCTTTGAGGCCTAGAAGCCAGGTGAAGAGCCTGCTGCGGATGAACTGCACATGGCCCACCGATTGGCCACCGACTCTGAGCCCGACGCTCTCGCGCAGCTTTTCCAGACTGTTAATGCCGAGAGCTTTGCGGGTTACAAAGATGTTGTTATTTTCGCTGAACGGTGATCCGAGATAGATAAACTTAGCGGGATCAAATTTGACGCCGGACATGCCCAACACGGCGCTCGCGAGGATGCCCGGCGAGCTGGCACCGATCGTCAGCCCATCGCTCTTTACGTTATGATAGACGTGGTTTGCAACCTTTCTCCCGCCTCCTCCGGGCATATATTCTGAAATGATGGTTGGATGGCCGGGAATGTATTTCTGCAGGAAGGGGAAAATCACCTTGTTCCGCAAGTCTCCCACGCCTCCGGGTTCGCGTCCTTGCATAAATGAAATCGTTTTGCCCCGATAATAAGGCGATTGGCAAACCCCGTCCTCTGAGAACACTACCAGCATGAAAAGCGAGCAAAGCCAAAAGGAAAATAGTCTCATTTTTACCTCCGTCGATCTTTTAGTGTCCCCGCGCATTCTCGATCCATACGTCAAGCACACCTGCATGTCAATTTAACTTAAAATTTCTTGCATGAAAGCCTGCCGGATAATGCTTCTGCCTGGTACCATGAGCGCACAGGCTTTGGAAATTTGCTTATTGGAACGATCTTGTTGTAGACGGGGTCATGGCACGAAGACCCGGCGTACACTGCCCCGGCGCCCTTTGTCGTGTGATTAGCCGGGGCAATCAGAGGCAGAGCATTTATAAAGGCGATGGCGACCATCGCCGATTGGAGACCCTACTCGGCGAAGTGGTTAAACGCCTTTCGATCACGCTGTACGCCTGCGTCGCGATGGCCAATCACTTCATCTTTTGCGAGATCCCAAAGAAATTGTCGCCTGACGCTTGCATTGCCCATCTGCGTAAGAGATGGCCGTTTCTATTTTGCTTTAAGTCATTTTTGTGTAATTACTTCCTGGAGAGCAAAACACGGCCGCGAGAATCCCGCGAATTCGAAAGGAGCTATCGATGCTGAGCGTTGAGCAAAATGAGCGAGTCACGCGAGTGGGCCCGGGGACACCCATGGGCGAGTTGATGCGCCGCTACTGGCAGCCCATCGCCGTGGTTTCAGAACTAGAGAACAACCCAACGAAGTCCATCAGGCTCTTGGGGGAATCGCTCGTGCTCTACAAAGACCGCCAAGGCCGGCTCGGATTGATCGAGGAGGCCTGCGCGCACCGCCGGGTGAACATGGTTTTCGGCATACCCGAAAACGAGGGGCTGCGCTGTCCCTATCACGGCTGGCTGTACGATCAAAAAGGGAGTTGCCTTGAGATGCCCGCCGAGGCCGCGGACAGCACCTTCAAGAACCGGATAAAAATGAAAGCCTACCCAGTCGAGCAACTCGGGGGGCTGGTCTTCGCTTATATGGGGCCGGAACCGGTACCAATGGTGCCGCGCTGGGAGCCTTTCGTGCGCGACAATGTTATCCGCGACGTCGGTTGGGCGGTCGTACCATGCAACTGGTTACAGATCATGGAGAACTCTCTCGACCCCGTGCACGGTGAGTACTTGCATCGTTATTTCAGCAACTACGTTCTGGAACGCCTCGGCTATCTCGAGGACAAGGGAGACTTGCGCGGCCCACAAGGGGCACCCGGGAGACCGCTGGGGCAAACCCCGGCGGACTATTGGCGCAGCGGAGCCAAGGTGGTGCATCACGCCAAGGTCGGCTTCAAAGTGTTTGAGCACGGCATCACCAAGCACCGCCTTCTACAAGGAGAGTCGGAGGAGACTTCTCGGTCGTGGCAAATCGGCCATCCCATCCTGTTTCCCAATTTCGAGCACGGCGCCGGCGGCGGCGGCTTTCAGATTCGCGTGCCCATGGACGATACCAATACCTACTATATTTGGTACAACTGCCATCCCGCATCCCCTGAAGAGGCCGCGCAGCAAACGCCACAAAAGATTCCGGTTTATCGCGTGCCACTACCCGGAATGGATTCTAATGGGGTTCCGATATGGCAGCTTCTCGATAACAACAGCGGTCAAGATAACATGGCGTGGACTTCTCAAGGGCCGATCATGCAACGCCAACTGGAAAACCTGGGGCAATCGGACTCTGGAGTGATTCTTTTCCGCCAACTGCTCAACGATCAGATGAAGATCGTTGAGGATGGCGGGGAGCCAATGAACGTATTTCGCAACCCAGCCACTAATCAGTACGTGACCTTCCCGTATGAAGGCCGGGAAGGAGCCGGGGATGAAACCGGCGACGTGGTATACGGCTATGCGCGCCGCACCGTGAAAGTTTCGAGCGGGACGTCAGGGAAGTACAGTCCGATCAATTTAGCGCGCGCTAAGCAGGCCGGTGCTCCCCTTCCCCAGCCCGTGCCGCCCGTAGCGACCGAAATCACGGCAACCAGTGACGACAAGCCGTAGGCGGGGTGAGCTAGCGCTGGATTGACGGACACCGAAAAGGGAGACCGGCAAAACCTAGGAGGTGTCCGATGAGCGTGGGGGCAACAACGCAAACCGGGTTGCAAAAATGGCTTCGCATCTGTTAAGGCCCGGCCCAGTTTTTCACCAACCGGCGGGCCTTAACAAGCGCTCCTGAGATCGCTGGACCCTATCCCGGTCCAATTACGATGATGTCGTCGGATCGATCCTAAGCCGCTCAACCATGGCGACCCGCCGGGTCAGAAACCTTCACTCATTTCTTGAAGCCCATCGCCATCATTGCAACATTTCTCCCAGACTTTTCCGAGACACTGCCAACAACAAACTTTTTGTCAGCGTTTTCAATTTCCAAAGAATGCACGGGAAGCAAGTCAATCATCCTAAATCCGGGAGTTGAGCACACAAGTTTTTTGATATAGCCATATATTCTAACTACGTGTAGTGTAAAACCTTTTCACCAATTCGGTTAACTGCGGAGCAGTTGAAATTCGTAGGAATCCAGTGAGTTACAGCGCGCGAATAGAAACGTCTCCCGGATTTAGGATCATCTGTCCAACAGCCAGAAGCATGCGTTGATACGAAGAAATGTCTATCAACTGAAGACGATTCTGAATCTGTACACCCGCCGAATGTCCATTTTTGATGGAGTTTGCACCTATTGTTATAGAGTCGCTTTGGAAACATCAAAAATCCAATCGTAACCCGTTAAAATCACGGCAAATTATAGTAGGTGAGCGCTGGCACGCTAGCTGCGACAGCGACTTTGGGAGCACCGATGTTGATCCCAGAATTCGCTAATGGGCCTTTCCCCTCCTCGGATTCCGAGGTGGCCCGAGAAAAAAGATCTCTTTGAGTAACGAATTATTATTAAACCACCCGACAACGGCCGGGCGCGCCATGGTAAAGTCGTGGTGGGCAAATCTATGGCGTGCGCACCCTCGTGCTTGCACCTCGGTTCGAAAGGAAAGTGACACGATCATTGCTCTCCAGTGGCTGGTCGTGATCTGTATTTCTTACTTGGTTTTTGCTGTACAAGACTGGAACTTAACTGATCCAGCGGCGGGGCTATTGATATCAACATGCCTCTTTTCTGCTGTCATACTGCCGCGCATACCCGAGCGCATTTTCGAGAAACCGTTGATCATGCCTGGACTTGTCGCTCTAGACTCGATTCTTGTGCTATTCGCACTGATCTTACGGGAACAGACGCCGTGGGACTTGCTTCTGCTGTTTTTTTTCTGTGTTTTCATCTCGGCGATTGGCGAGAATCTAATCCAGGTCGCAATCGGATCACTATTATTGAGCTTCCTTTTTCTGCTATTTTTTTCGCCCAACGCCCGGGATGCGGCAACCATCAGCCCAGACATGTTGATTCGCGTACCATTTATGTTCGGCATCTCGATTTTCTATGGGTATATGACCAGTCAAGTTAGACAAGAAAAAAGACGCACGGAGCAGGTGGAAGCGGCGGTCGAGTCCAGACGTCAATTTGTTTGTGCTCTGGCCCATGATATCAAGACGCCCCTAAACGTTATCGGCGGCTATGCGGAACTACTCGCGGCAGAATCTGCTGGCCAGGAGAATCCGACTGAGAGGCAATCTTATCTCAAACATATCCATGAAAATATTGATCGCGTCCTCCAGATGGTCACCGATTTCTTGACTGTTTCGAAGCTCGAACGCGTCGGGTTAGAGCCGGCGAGAAACTTGGTTCAGATGAATGCGATCGCCGAGGATGTCGCCCTGCAGCAGATGGTTGCGGCTCGCGATAAGAAAATCAGCTTGACGCTTGACCTAGATAACCACTTAAAACCGGTCATGGGCGACAGCAGCCAGCTGCAACGAGCATTGTCGAATTTGGTCGGTAACGCCGTTAAGTTTACAGCCGCCGGTGGTACTATCAGCGTAAGGTCTCGTGTGGTGGGTAAGAATGTTTCCATCGAAGTTGCAGACACGGGACCAGGAATACCTCGGGAAGATGTTCCACGCCTTTTCTCTGAATTTAAACGCCTCAAAGGCAGTGCGAATACCGAGGGAACCGGATTGGGCCTGTTTATCGTTAAAACCATCGCGGAGGCGCATAATGGCACCGTCGCCGTGGAGAGCGCGGAAGGCGTGGGAACAACGTTTAAAATCATCCTCCCCGCTGCCGAGGACTCTTCGGGCCCTTTGGGCCTTAAGCAGTGACGAATAGACGAATGTCTAGAACCGCGTTCGCCTAAGGGAAACTCTGTATGGATGCTGTGCGGCCAAACGTACGGTCCTAGGCGGACTGGTTATCGGCAATTGACAAAGGTTGATCCCCTCTCGTCGGTTCGCAGTTCAGCCGTGTTGGGAGCTGCTCCAATCACTCCGTAAGCTTGGCGACACCTAACGGCCGGCTGATGTAGCACCCCTGCGCCGAATTACGATCGAAGACCGTAAGCCTGTCAGAGGTAGCCTGGTATGCAAGTCGGACCGCATGCCTCTGCAGGGAGACCACCATTTGACCAAGAACGCGTGCGAGTCTAGCTAATGCCCCATGCCGGTGCGGATGGCTGAACCGATAGGACGCGAGTATTTGCCTCCTGACCCCTATCACAACTGCTGCGTTGGCGGCTGTCTTTAGACGACGCGGCGAGCGAAGGAAAGGTTGAAGGCGGGTTTGGGCCTTCGTCGTCAAGCCGACCAGGTTTTGAAAAAAACTTGATTCATCCATGCAAGCTTGACCCCATTTGCTATTGAATACGGACAGTACGAGGCTCTCGGCAGGCGCGAATTTTTCCAAGAACGCTGAGTTGACACCGCCTATCGGGTTGCCCTATATCTAAGCTATTCTGGAAATTGCCTGAAAATTTTGCTAGCCGAGGATCCCTATGAAGGCCGATAACATGATTCCGCCTGATCAGTTCATCGCAGAACTGGAGAAGCTCAGAGCCGAGCACCGAAAGGAATTTCCCTTCCGTCGCGACGTCGGCAAAACTAAACAAGAAGAGGGCGAGGCCAAACGCAAGAACCATCTGGGCGGTTCGGATAACCACAGGTTTGAAGGCGAACGCTACCTGAACTGTACGGATAAGTCGGTGCGGCGCAAGCAACTGCGCAAGCTCGTCGATGAAGGCGGCTTGACGACGTTCGGCGGTAAGGTGCCAAGCCATCCCATGCTCGACCGTTTGGGGTCGCGCGAGTTCGGGCTCACAGAGGAAGAAATTCACCGTCTGGAAAAAGCAGACCCGCTGCCGGAGAAGCTGATCGTCAGGGGGTGGTGGGTTAATTTAAACCGCACCCAACACTGGGCGGTCGCCATCGGCAGTGGCATGGTTGTGGAGGGAGAGAAAAAGGTCAATCCGGAACATGAACAGAAAGAGATCGAGGAAATGAAAAAAGATTATTCGGCGATGGGCGTGAAAAACATCGGCAATGCCGTCTGGTTCCGCGCCGAGCACGCCGGCGTCGATATCGATCATGCCGATTTTAACGAAGCGGTGGTCAAACGGTTTGTCGACACCCCGAAGCTGCGCGAAGCGATGCGTCAAGCATTCATCTTGCGGCTGCAAAACCAAGGCTTTTAATGAATCGAGAGCTCCATGAGTGAGCCGCCCTTTGGACCGGAAGAGCTGAAGGAACCGCCGCTGCAGGGCGACCAGTTCGTCAAGTTTTTGCAGCAGGAGAAGACGCGCAAGTATTCGGATCCGCCGCCCTATTATCGAATGCTCTGTGACGGGAAACTAAACCCGGGCCAGTTGAGCCTCTGGATCAAAGACCTGTACCTGTACTGGGATCACGGCCTGGTCTACAGCACCGGAGCGATCTTCGTGAAGACCAACGACGAGGAAGTGCGGACCCATATCCTCAAAAAAATGGTCGATATCGAAGGCAAGGACGTCGTCAACGATCTCACCGGCGCCACCACGCCGGCTTACGAGGAGCTTTGGTTGCGCTTCGGTGAAGGAGTCGGCGTCCCACGCGCCGAGATTGTTGCGTGGAAGTCTTTTACTCGCACGCACTACGCGCTGGCAACGCTTTGCATGCTGTCGCGCTGGTGGGAGTGGAGCTGGCTTGATGGTATCGCGAGCTTTTACGCCGGCGATCTTCATCACCAGGAACAACTGCAAAAAGTTTATGAGGCCTGCAAGGACCTCTACAAATTGCCAGACCCGAGTTTGGAATTCTTTCGCGCCTATCTGGAAGACGTGCCCGGCCATATCAAATGGCAAGAACAGGCGCTTTCCTACTGGTGCTGCACGCGCGAACGGCAGCTCACGGCGGCCAAGGCGTTCAGGAAAAGACTGGACATCGAAAACCAACTACTGGTCGCCGTGCACAAAGCCGCAACGTCCGAAAAAATGCCGCTGCAAGTACCTTGACGTCGACACTAGGGGTTACGTTTGTGAGCGACAGCGCGGAGTTGAAACAAGAATTGGTGTGGTGCATGCGGATGATGGACCTGGTGGGTATGGCGTCTAAGAAATAACGCACTCTGATAGAAAGCCAAAGGGAGGAGCAAATGCTGAAATTTCACTTTCTCAAAGGATGTTTGGCAATACTCATCATGGCGGGATTCTCGGCCCTGGCGGCGCAGCGAGTCGCCGCGGCAGATGCTGCGCTCATGCAGGCGAAGAAAGAAGCCGAGTCGAAGGGATTGATCTTTGAAACCAGCCGGGCCGAGATCATCGCCAAAGCGAAAAAAGAAGGCACCATGCGAGCCCTAAGCTCGCTCGATACCGAGACCATAAAGGCGATGGCTGCGGCATTCAAAGCCGAGTATCCGTTCCTGAACGTCCATGTCGAGGAGATGACCGGGACGGACTCCAATCAAAGATTTATCTTGGAGATGAAAAGCGGACTGGCAAAGAATTGGGACGCGCCGCATATCGGCACCGAGAATTATAACGACTATCACCCTTATCTGAAAAAATTTGATCTGCTCGGAATGGCCAGACATGGAGTTCTCGGGATACCTGTGGAGACGATCGACCCGGTCAGAAGAAATATTCTGGCGATAACCAGCGCGCTACAGGTGGTGGCTTATAACAAAACGCGAATCGCCCCGGAGAAGGTTCCAAATAACTGGGAAGATTTTCTCAAGCCCGAGTTCAAGGGACGCAAATTTGCCGCTGACATCAGGCCCACCGAAATCGCCGCATTGGTACCCGCCTGGGGTCTGGAAAAAACTCTCGACTTTTCCCGAAAGATCGCCGCTCAGGATCCGATATGGGTGCGCGGCAGCACGAGAACCTTAACGGCAATCGCCGCCGGGGAGTATCCGCTGTTTCTTGGTCCCAACTACCACTCAGCGCGGCGAGTCGAGGAAAAGGATCCTCTGAAAAATCTCAATATAAAAATAGTGGAACCCGTGCCGACGCGCTTGAGCGATACCACCGCGGTGTTTGCCAATGCGCCTCACCCCTACGCTGCGCTGCTCTGGTTGGAATTCTTGATCTCGGCTAAAGGGCAAAAGATCGCCGATGACCTGGAACCGTATGGCGCCTCTTTGTTCATTGCGGGTTCGGCCCAGGGAAGTGTAACTCGGGGGAAAAGACTCTCTCTGGTCGATTGGGATCATTTCGCCAAAATGCCGAATTATCAAGCCAAGGTGGTCGAAGCTTACGGATTTCCAAAAGCGGACCGAAGAAGGTAAAAAGCATTCACGAGCGGGCTCTTATCGCTACCAGGGAGGAACCAATGCGTTTAGTTTGGCACAGATTAATTCCATCGGCGCTTTGCTTGACCGGGATCGTTCTTGGACTGGTGCTGCCGGCCCTTGCGCAAACCAAAGGGGCGGCGTTTGCGCCGAGCAAAAGTGAGATCTTAGCGCGGGCGAAACAGGAAGCAAAACTGTCATTGGTGCCAGGCTATGACAAAAGCACCATCGAATCGCTGGTTAGCGCCTTTAAGAAAAAGTATCCGTTCATCGATGTTTCCTGGCAGATCGTTACAGGCATCGCCGCGGCGCAAAGGCAATTGTTTGATCTCGCGGCCGGCACCTCGGCGATTGATGTGTTCAGCCCAAGTACGGCGTTCTTGAGCGAGTACTTCAAGCAGGACCTGATCAGGAAGATCGATCTTAAAAGCATGGCGAAATCGGGACAGCTCAAGATACCTCAGGAGATGATCGATGAAACCGGCACGGTGGCTTGGTTGGGCTCCAACGTCGGCGTGTTTGTCTATAATACAAAACTGGTTTCGGCAGACCAAGCCCCCAAACGCTGGGAGCATTGTATTGATCCGCAGTGGCGAGGCAAATTGGCCGTTGACACCAAACCGAATGTCCTTTCTTGGCTGGTGCCCGTTTGGGGAGACGAAAAAGTGTTGAGCTTTGCCCGTAAGCTCAAAGCCAATAGTCCGATTTGGGCGCGGGGTCAGACCGGTAGTTTGGCGCGCATGGCGGCGGGCGAGTTCGTAATCGACTGCGGCATGTATCTGCATACTTCAAGCCGGGCTCTCAAGCGAGACCCGACTATGCCGATCAAGATCGTCGTTCCCGAGGACGTCGTCCCAGTCTCGTTTCACGAGCCGGAGGCAATCTACGCGCGGGCGCAACATCCTCATACGGGACTTCTGTGGATCGAATTTATCGCGTCCAAAGAAGGCCAGGCGCTCGTCGACGCCCAAGACCCCGGCAAGGCATCCTTTGTCGGCGAGGGGACCCTGGCAGCGTCCGTCATGCACAATCGTAAGGTCTCCATGTGCAACGCAGAATGTCGCAACCAGGAAGACCAGATGATGGCGCGCATCGCCGTTGAGGGCTGGGGCCTGCCCAAGGTCGGGCATAGACCGAAGTAACCGGCGGCAGCGCCTCCGATAAAGCCCCTGGATCTCTAAATCGCAAGTAAGGTTTTCCGTCCCATCATCGTTGCTAGAAAGTGGCTCACCGCCTTTCGCGGCCGCTGAAGGCCTCCTCCACCAGGCGGCGTGAAAGCAGGGTCAATGCCGTTACGGTTATGATCAAGAGAATTCCCAACGCCGCGGTACCGGAGAAGTCTGCGTTTCGATCCCAAAGAAAAAACAACAAGACACTGACCGTCTCTGTCTCCGGCGTGCTCAACATCAGCGGTATCGTAAGACTGCGGAAAGCGTGGGACGCCACCCAGATGAAGCCCATCACGAAGGGAGGCAGGATCAGCGGCAAGGTGATTCTAAACAACACCGTCAAGCGCCGAGCCCCGCTCATCATCCCCGCCTCTTCTAACTCTTTGTGAATTTGCGTCAGCGCACCGTTCATGAGCCTTGTTGAAAACGGCAGATAAGTCACGAGCAGCCCCGCGACCATGATCCATAGGCTGCCATAGAGGGATAACCAACGAAAGGCGGGGTGAAGATAGGTAAAGACCAGGCCGAGAGCGATCACAGAGCCGGGTAGCACATGCGGCACGAAGATCGCCGCATCGAGAAAAAATCGGCCCATGACGCGCGACCGTACGACCACCCAAGAAATAAAAAAAGCGACGACCATGGTGATGACTGCAGTGCCGCCGCCGAGAACCAACGTGTTGGTCACGACCCTGCCGATGTTCGGCCAGTTGACGATCTCCCAATACTTACTAAAGGTCAGAAGACTCAGGGCCTCCCATGAAGGCGGCCGGTAACTCGGCAGCAACGAAGCCCATAAAAGGATCAGCATCGGGATACCGGTGCTGAGAAGAAAATATAGGAAAAATAGCCCGAAAGCGGGATAGCGCCACTTGCCCAAATGGATGATCCGGCTCTGGGTAGCCTTGCCGGTGATGGTGACGTATTTCTGGGTCTCGGCTTGCTTGATGATAAAATGAAAATACGCGTAAGACAGAGCGAGCGCGATGATAATAAAAGGCGAGGAAAGCGCGGTCGCCAACCCCCACTCGATGGGTGTGCTGTAGAACGCGCTGAAAAAGATCAGCGTGGGTAAAACATAGACCTGGTTCTGCAAGCCGAGCAGCAGCGGAATATCCATGTCATTGAGGTCACCGGCGAATTTGTAGAGCGTCGCCACGGTCAGCGCCGGCATGAGCACCGGCAGGGTGACTTTCCAAAGCGTGATTCTCTTGTTCGCGCCGCACACATGGGCAGCATCTTCGATGTCTTGATTGATCAGCCGAAACGATCCGACCACCAGCAGAAACACCGTGGTCAGCCCGGTGATGGAATTGACGAAAATCATTCCCCCCAGCGAGTAGATATTGATCGGCCCCGTTTCCAAACTCCAACCGAACAAGCCGAGCAGCGAGCGCAAGAGCGTATTGATCACCCCGACTCGAGGGTTGAGCAGCAACATCCAGCTCATGGTCAGAAGAAACGAAGGCATGCCGATGGGCAGCAGGATCAAGGCCCACGCCACCCGTCGAAAAGGCATGTCCGTGCGTTCTACCAGCCAGGCAAACAGCACCGCAACGCACATGACCAGTAACACGCTGACACCGGCGTAGATAAGCGAATTGAGTAAGGTGGTGTAGGTAAGCGGATAGCTGTACGTCAAGGCGTAATTGGCAAACGTAAACGGTCCCAGATCCAGCGGCGTGCCGGAACGGAAGCTCACCATGACCACCATCAATAACGGCAGGACGACGATCCAGAACAGCACCAGGATTGCCAGCCCGAACAGGCTCGCCCGCAAAACACGGCGGCCGATGCCGCTCTTCAAGAATTGCAACGCGGTTGTTTCTGCGTAATGGATCGCCACCGTCACTCCGACTGTGATTTGCCTTGAATCATGCGCTAGGTTCGATCGCTGCTTGAATTCACTTGTTGATCCGCCGTTGGGGCAAACTAATTTCCTATCGCGGTTGCGCGCCGACTTTGGGCAAGCCCCAAGCCTCCACGGCTATGCGCTGAATCAGCTTTTCCTCCCGGTGACGGCATTCACCGCCGCACAGCGACACGTTGGACCCCTTGGCTAACTTGTGCGCGAGCGTGCCTTCGACAAAGAAAGAGCCTCTACCGGGCTCGATGCTCTCAGCCGCATCTTGTCCCTCTCTGGACGCAAGAAATTCAATCCAGAGCAGCGCCGCGTGAGGATTTTTCGAATTCACGTACACAGCTTCAGGCTCATGGTAAGAGATCGGGAACGGGTTAGGGATAACCATTTTGATCGGCGCGCTGGGATCTTTTTTCATCAGCCGATCCGCGGTGTGGATATACATGCCACAGTTCATGACGACTTCCCCGGCCGCAAGCATGGTAATGTTGCGCGTATTGCCCCGACTAAAGAGCGGCTTGTTTTGCTTCAACCGCTTGGCAAAGGCCAAGAGTTTTTCCTCGCCCCAGCTTGCCGCCAACCAGCTCAGAACATTGGGCTTCGAATCCACGCTGAACTTGCCGCCGAAGTACGAATCGAGACAACTGTCCCACGTCTTAGGGGCCCTGTCAGGGGGTACAAGCTTGCTATTGTAGGTCAGGATCCCGGTATTCGATCCGAGCCACACAATCACGCCGGAATCATCGATCATCTCCATGGGGATTTTTAAGTGACCCGCTTTGGCCATCGCTGCGTAGTCGTATCTCTTGATCAAGTTCTTGCCGAGATACTCGCTAAAGAAGCTTGAGCTGGGGCTGAAAGCATCGGTGGTCGTGGCTCCGGCCGTCATTTGAAACAATTCTCTCTGCGCACCTTCGATGCCACCGACGATGGCCCAGGTGACTTGGAGATAAGAATATTTTTTTTGAAAGGCCTTTACCAAAGTGGGGATCGCCGATTCATCATGTCCTGGAACGACCTTGATCTTCCCCTCCTTCTTGGATCCCTCAAGAATCTGCTCTTTGGTCAGGGAAATAAGTCCCCCCTTGGTCTGAGCGAACGCCGCCGATACGCAAAACAGGCCCAACAACATAACATTCAAACAGCAAACAACCACTCCGGACCTGCCTGACTTCATGAAAAGCCTCCTTTGCCAGCTTGACGGAGGCCATATCACTAACTTAGACAGCGGGTCAATGCATGAGGTCTCCTGTTGTAGTAGCAAAGTGAATCTGACAGGGATTAACGGCAAGCTAATTAAGTCAGAGCGGGACACGACAGCAGCGAAAACCGGGGTCAGGTCTAGTATCATTGCACCCGCAGCCGATTTATTATCGTCTACCACCCACGGCCCCCTGTCGACTCAAGCCCCGGCGCACGATTCGGCCCACCGTCGTAAAATGGACGCCAAAATGGCTTGCGATCTGTCCATAGCTGTAGGCCCCGGTGGCGTATGCCGACCGCATCGCGTCGTCCCGACTGTTATAATGCTGGCGAAACGCGCTCAGCTTGGCCGCCGCTCCCCGTTGTTGCACCCTGGGTATGTTAGCATCCTCGTCCCGGTCGCCGAGCTTGCCCCGCATCCGCTCGACAAAGTCGTCGTCTCCTAAGTAGATCTGCCCTTTGAGATCTTTCCAAACACTCTCGGCTGCCATTCCTTCGGCGACAAACTGCTCGTACTTCCGTCTCGCCGCTACTCGTCGCCTGCCAAACTTTGCCAGCAGGTCGTCGGTGGTGAGCCACACTGGAGCTGGCACCGTTCCCATCGTCGCACCGTAGCTGCTCCACGGCCACTGTCTAGGGTGCTTGACCATAGCAGCCCGCACCGGATTGAGCACGATGTAGCGACCGAGCTCCAGGAAATAAGCGTCTCGGTCGACCAGGATGGCTTTGTAGCGTCCCTGGAATAAATGGCCGCTACGCTGGTGTCGCCGGTTGGACCACTGGGTAAACACACCGTTTAACTGTCTCATGCCCTTGGTCAGATTCGCTTCAGGAGTTTCGATCATGAGGTGGTAATGATTCCCCATCAGGCAGTAGCTATGGCAGCGCCAGCGAAACCGTGAAACCACTTCGCCCATGACATTCAAGAAAGCCCTGCGATCCTGATCGTCGTCAAAGATGGATTCCTGCCGATCGCCGCGGGAGGTGACGTGATAGAGAGCGCCAGGATACTCGATGCGTAAAGGACGGGCCATGATCGGACGTTACTACAGCAGGGATCATGATACAACAATAGACCTGACCCCCAATATTTTACGCCGTTGCAGTTCTACATTCGCGCCCACAGAATATCGTGAAGCCCGATAAGACTATTTTTTAAACGGCTCTTTTAACACCACTTTTACACCTGCAATGGTTCCAGTCACGGCGTTACGAACTTGTTCCGCGACGCTGGCGCTGATCGCCCCTGCGGCATTAACAGTCCCAGTGGCTGCGGCGGCGGCGGCCTCCGTGACATCGATACTGAGCTCTTTGGCACCGGCGATGGCGCCTTCGACGGCGCCCTTCGCTGCTTTGGCTACATCCCCGGTGACTTCCGAAGTCCCTTTCACCACGGAGCCGGCGGTTGCGCTAATGGTTGAAAATACTTCTGCTCCAGTTTCTTTGGTCCCTCTCAGAACGCCGATGAGCACTCCCTTGGCACCCGAGCCTACGTCGCCGCCGACCTCGACGATTCCCTGAATCGCCTCTTGCACGACTTCTGACGAGGATGCAATCAACGCGGATCCGGTTTTACCTGTAGCTTTAAAGATTTCACCCGTCGCGCCTAATGCTCCGCTGGCTGCGGCCGAGGTTGCTTGGGCAACATCGATTCCGATCTCCTTCGCTCCGGCAATTGCGCCCTGAACGGCGCCCTTCGTCACGGTACCCAGATTGGCCGCGACTGCTGAAGCACCTTTAACAACTCCTCCCGCGGTAGCACTGATGGTGTCCAATGCTTCGGCGCTGGTTTCTTTGGTTCCGCGCAAAGCTCCTATAATAGTCCCCTTGGCCGCGGCTCCGATGTCGCCGCCCACCTGAGAGACGCCCTGAATGGATGCGCTGGCGGTATCGGTCAACGTTTGAATCAGTGAACCAGCCACTGCGCCAGTTCCCTTGATGGTATTGGCCAGCGTGCCGCTTACCGTATCCACCACTGCATTGACAATATCACCGCTGCCCTTAATCGCACTGACGATCGCGTTCTTGACGCCTTCGATGGCGCCTTTCTGTTCAGCTGCCATAATGTACCTCCTTCAGTCCTTTATTGATAACAATTCTGTCCCTATTGTTCGTTAAGTCAAGCTCCTAGGCCGGGTTGGCTTCGATTTTGCCTCTACCATGTTGGTATTTCAACGGAAGGTTTTTTTAAAAATGCGGGGCTCGCCCAGAGCCATTGATTAACAGTAACAGTAGATTTAACGCCCGAAAATTTCACTTTTCCGACAATTGACTTAACCAATCATTGGCGCATACTTCATCTTCAATCGGTGGCGGGAGCAGTGACAAAAAGCCTCGAATGCCTTCTAAAACAACAAACACCAAAAGCTCTCAGCTACTCGGCAAGCCTGGCGAACTGCTAGCAGCTATTGCTCGATCTAAGAAAATACTTAAATGCTTCTACGGTTGACTCAGCACGATGACCTTGCCACTATTCAAGCATGGGCAGACCGGAGTATCCCAGGGACATTCGAGAGTTCCGCCAGAAGTTTACGACTCAGGAATCGTGCCTGGAATATCTCATTCGATGCCGGTGGCCGGAGGGCTTCGTTTGCCCAAAGTGCTCCGGCAAGTCGGGCACTCTCTTAAAAACCCGGTCACTGTTTCTGTGCCGAGATTGCCGGCACCAAACCTCCCCCACATCCGGCACCATCATGCACCGTTCTCACATCCCCATCCAAGAGTGGTTCTGGGCCGCCTATGTGGTTGCGACCCACACCCCTGGAATCAGCGCCGTCCAGATCCAGAGGCAGCTGGGCAGTTCCAGCGATACAACCGCCTGGCATATGCTGCATCGACTCCGTAAGGGGATGGTCAACGAGAACCGAAGCAGACTCTCCGGCTTGATCGAAGCCGATGAGTCGATCATCGGCGGCCCGGCAAAAGGCAAGCGAGGTCGCGGTGTTACGGCGGCCAAACACAAGACACTGGTGATCGGCGCCGTCGAGGTTCTGACTTACGAAGACAAAAAGGGGAAGCGTTGCGAGCGCGCCGGGAGGCTTCGGCTTTCGACCTTGGACGATGCCGGTGAGGTGAGCATCCGTCATTTTCTGACTCAGAATATCGAAGCCGGTTCGACGCTTCGAACGGATGGCTGGCGCGGTTATTCCGACGACGCTCTTGTGAGCTACAAACATCGGGTACGGGTGGTTCGCACCCCCGAGCGAGCCCATCGGGTGGCCCCTCATATCCATCGTGTTTTCAGCAACCTCAAAACATGGATCAATGGGACCCATCATGGAGTCGATCCGAAGTATCTTCAAAGTTATTTGGATGAGTTTGTTTTCCGATTCAACCGACGCAACACGCCGATGGCCGCCTTCCAGACCTTACTGGGGATTTCCACCCGAAAAGCGCCGCTTCCCCTACGAAATCTGGTTGTGCTGAGCTAACCGTAGAAGCATTAATAGTTATTTTACCCCACAACAATCCTGATCCAGATGCACTTGCCAGTTCGGCTGCGCTACGTTTTCTCATTAAGCAAAAATTGAGAAAAGACTGCCTGATTGGCTGTGGCGGCACCATTGGCCGATCGGAAAATCGCGCTTTGGTATCCGTTTTGGGCCTTCCCCTCACGCCGGTGGAGCAGTTGTTTCCCGATTTCGACGGGTCAGTGATTCTTGTGGATACCCAGCCGGGGCGCACCAACAACGCTCTACCATCGGAAATCACCCCTCTAGCAGTAGTCGATCATCACCCGGATTGGGGCAACAACGAAGGTGTGAGATTTGTCGATTTGCGGGAATCCTATGGGGCAACGTCAACTCTTTTGACTGAATACCTACAGCATGCGGAACTGCGAATGGATGCCCGGGTGGCGACGGCCCTATTTTACGGGATTTCCTCGGAGACCCAACATCTCGGTCGGGAGACCATGCCTGCGGATATCGTCGCGAGCCAATTTTTGTATCCCTACGTGAATAAGCGGCTGCTTGGATCCATAGAGACCCCCCGGCTCCGTCGCGGTTATTTTGCCATCATCGCCCAAGCGGTGCACAACGCCGTGCTCTATGACGATGTCATCATCGCGACATTAGACTCACCCCTCTATCCTGACGCTGTGGCCGAGATAGCAGATTTTCTTTTGCGGCTGGAGACCGCCCAATGGGCAGCCTGTCTTGCACCCTACGAGGGCTTTCTCTACGTATCGCTTCGAACCGAAGATCCTAACGCTACCGCGGGGCAATTGCTTGCTTCGATCCTTCCCGCCGGAAACGCCGGAGGACATGGGATGGTAGCCGGGGGTAGAATGAAAATTTCCTCACGCCGGTGGAGAAATGCGGCAAATCACATCGCCGGTGAATTTCTAAAATCTCTCGGAAAAGAAAGAGTACGCCCTCGCCCCCTGGTGAGCTCACGACGCATGGTTCGGCCCCGCGGGCGTTACGTATAACTCGATTTTTCGCGTCCGGCTAGCAAATCTCCGCTACATAGGCTCCCAGGTTACGCTCTATCGTTCGATATCACTTGATGTTGATCGGCCGCCCACGCCTTTGCAGCACTGAGAGGAATGACCATTCACAACTAGCCCGACTTCGCGGATTCGCGGGGGTCAAAGCGGTTAAGTAGTTGAAAAATCAACAGGCGAGGTACCAAGGTCTGCACTACAGAGCCGCAGCTGCGGCGACTTGCGCAGGGGTAATCCTGGGAGG
>Ga0214472_10003093_pt1 | contig 17694 bp, 13 predicted proteins | sample RVTome_6_FD_207662 | JGI IMG/M metagenome (GOLD analysis project Ga0214472, IMG submission 207662) | Soil microbial communities from uranium-contaminated site in the Upper Colorado River Basin, Wyoming, United States - RVT140D175 | ecosystem: Environmental > Terrestrial > Soil > Contaminated >...
TGCCTGAGGGCGTGGAGATGGTGATGCCGGGAGACAACGTGCAGATGGAAGTGGAGTTGATCACGCCGATCGCCATGGACCCACAGCTGCGGTTCGCCATTCGCGAGGGCGGACGGACGGTGGGGTCGGGTGTGGTTACGGAGATCGTGGAGTAGGGTGCAGATGCGAGTGAGCACGCACTCGGCGTCGGGAGACCGCTCGCCCGTCCTACGGGCGGGTGCACTCCCGAGCAGTGGGCTCGCTCTGCGGGGGGCCGACCGAGTCCCCCCGCAGAGTCTCCCTCCTGCCGAGCGCGCGCTCCCTCGCCCGACCACCACGGTCACGTGCGACACGGACGCCAGCGCCGTACGGGGCTCGCGTAGACGGACAGCGGCTGCGGAGCCGGGGCGAGTCGCGTGATAGGGAGACGAGGCGGGAGAGGTAGAGGCACGCGGAAGAAGTAAGAAGTAGTGGAGTGACTCAGCCGCCGAGCGGCTGAGGAGGAGCGGGTGCCGGGTCTGCGGACCAACCCGCCAGAAAAAGCGTAGGATGACGGCAGTCAGGGCCCCGGAGCCGACCGATGAGAGAAAAGATTACGCTCGCTTGCACGACGTGCGAGGAGCGGAACTACAACAAGACGAAGAACAAGCGCCTGCACCCCGAGCGCGTGGAGCACAAGAAGTTCTGTCCGCGGTGCAGGACGCACACGACGCATAAGGAATCGAAGTAGCCGTATGGGGGTCATCCAGAAGGCCAAAGAGACACAGACGTTCGTCGAGGAGTGTTGGGTCGAGCTCCAGAAGGTCACGTGGCCGGACGCCGACCAGCTCAGGAGCGCGACGATCGTGGTGATCATCTTCACGATCATCATCTCGGCGATCATTTGGCTCATGGATCTGACCGCCAGTTGGCTCATCCGCCTGATCATGGGACTGTTCGGGGCGTGATGACCGAGACGCGAACGGACACCCGTTGGTATGCGATCCAGACCTACTCGGGGCACGAGAACAAGGTCCAGAAGCTGATCCAGCGCCGTATCGAGGAGGAGCCGGGCGGCGAGGGTCGCGAGATCCTCGACGTGCTGGTGCCGACCCAGGAGGTCGTGGAAATCCGGAACGGGAAGCGGGTTGCGGTGACCAAGCGGCTCTATCCCGGTTACGTGCTGGTTCACATGGTCTTGAACGAGCGCACGCAGCACGTGGTCAACAACATCCAGGGCGTGATCAAGTTCGTCGGCTCAGGGAAGGCTCCGCAGCCTCTGCGCGAGGATGAGATCAACAAGATCCTGGGCGTCAAGGTCGAAACCGAGGAAGAGGCGCAGGAGGAGATCCCGTTCCACATCGACCAGGTGGTCGAGGTGACCAAGGGCCCCTTCACGGACTTCAGCGGGACCGTGCAGGAGGTCTACCCCGACAAGGGGAAGGTCAAGGTGGAGGTGTCGCTCTTCGGCCGGCCGACTTCGGTCGAGCTCGACTACACGGACCTCAAGGGCTACTAGGCGCAGAGGGGATAACGGCGAATGGCTCGGAAAGCCGTCGGATTCATCAAGCTCCATGTACCGGGTGGGCAGGCCAATCCTGCGCCCCCGGTCGGCCCCGCGCTGGGACAGCACGGCGTCAACATCATGGAGTTCTGCAAGCAGTTCAACGCGAAGACGCAGGACAAGCAGGGGATCACGATCCCGGTCGAGATCACCGTCTACGCGGACCGGTCCTTCACCTTCATCACGAAGACGCCGCCTGCCTCGGTGCTGATTCGCAGGGCGATCGGGATTCAGAAGGGATCCGGCGAGCCGAACCGCGAGAAGGTGGGTCAGATCACGCGTGCGCAGCTCGTAGAGATCGCGAAGACGAAGATGCCGGACCTGAACGCGACCGATCTGGATGCGGCCGTGAAGATGATCGCGGGTACGGCGCGCTCCATGGGCGTCGTCGTTGCCGGCGAGCCCGTGCGAGGGGCGTAAGACGAGCGGCGTAGGAATTGAGGTGACGGGGTCACTCCCCGGCCCGTACCACCGACTGAGGGCCGTCAGCGGTGGGAGGGTACACGAATCGGCTCATAGAGAATGAGTAAGACAGGCAAACGTTACGTGGCGGCCCGCGGGAGCGTGCCCGTCGGGACGAAGTTCGCCCCGAACGAGGCCGTGAAGCTGGTCAGGAACCTCGCCTCGGCGAAGTTCGACGAGACCGTCGACGTGGCGACGCGACTGGGCGTCGACCCCCGTAAGGCCGACCAGTTGGTGCGCGGCACCGTCGTCCTTCCTCACGGAACCGGGAAGTCGGTCCGCGTGTTGGTGATCGCGCAGGGTGAAAAGGCCGCCGAGGCCGAGGCGGCGGGAGCCGACTTCGTCGGCGTCGAGTACGTCCAGAAGATCCAGGACGGCTGGCTGGACTTCGACGTCTGCGTCGCGACGCCGGACCTCATGGGCAAGGTGGGACCGCTCGGCCGCGTGCTCGGCCCTCGCGGACTCATGCCGACGCCCAAGGCTGGGACGGTCACCTTCGACATCGGCAGGGCGGTCAAGGAGATCAAGGCCGGTAAGATCGAGTTCAGGGTCGACAAGACGGGCAACGTGCACGCGCCCATCGGCAAGGTGTCATTCTCGGAGGAGGCGCTCGCCGCGAACCTCGGCGCGTTCATGGACCAGATCGTGCGGGCCAAGCCGTCGGGCGCGAAGGGCACCTACCTCAGGAGCGTGACCCTCTCGAGCACCATGGGTCCCGCCGTGCCGATCGATCCGAATCTGTATAGGAAGGTGCTCTGATGGATCGCGCACAGAAGGAAACGTTCGTCGCCGGCCTCCGGGAGCGGATCGACCGCGCGCCGGTGATGTACCTGACGGACTTCACGGGGCTCAACGTGAAGGCGATGACCAAGCTCCGCCGGTCGCTGAAGGGGTCGGGGGCCGAGTACGTGGTCGTGAAGAACCGGCTCGCGCAGCGGGTCTTTGCGGAAGTCGAGGGGCTGCCGGACATCACGGGCGACCTCGAAGGTCCCACGGGGCTGGTGTTGGGCTACGAAGATGCCGTGTCCGCGGCGAAGATTCTCCACGACTTCGCCAAGGAGCACGAGCAGAGGCCCGTGTTCAAGATCGGGATCGTCGACAAGAAGGTCATCGGGCCCGCGCAGATCACGAAGTTGGCGAACCTGCCTCCGCGCGAGCAGCTGCTGTCCGAGCTCGCCGGCGTGCTGCAGGCCCCGCTGGTCGCCCTCGCGGGTGCGCTGGAGGCGAAGGTGCAGGAGATGGCCGGGCTGCTCGACGCCCTCCGCGTGGAGCGCGAGAAGTCGAGCTGATCTCAATCCATCAGGAGGAATCAAGGGAAATGGCGACGAAACAAGAGGAGCTCCTCGAAACCATCGGCGGCATGACCGTGCTCGAGCTCTCCGAGTTCGTCGACGCCTTCAAGGAGAAGTTCAACGTCACGGCGATGGCTGCTCCGATGGCCATGCCGGGCGGGGCCGCTCCGGCGGCGGAGGCGGTCGAGGAGAAGGAGGACTTCGACGTGGTCCTCGAGGGTATCGGCGACAAGAAGATCCAGGTCATCAAGGTCGTGCGCGAGCTCACCGGCCTGGGCCTCAAAGAAGCGAAGGAGGTCGTCGACGGAGCCCCGAGCACCGTCAAGGAGGGGGTCGGCAAGGCGGAGGCCGCCGAGATGAAGAGCAAGCTCGAGGAAGTTGGCGCTACGGTCGCGCTCAAATAAGTAGCCGGGGTCAGGCCGCCTCCGTGACGGGAAGGCGCAGGCTACAGGCGCGGGGGCACCCACGCGACGTTCGCGTGGGTCGCCGCGCTACGACTCGGGCCAGTTCGGCTCCGTCGGGTGGGCACGTGGTACCCGCGCGGGCACACGCGCCGCAAGGCGTGGGTCGGCGTGGGTCGCAGGGGTGTGCCCATCGCCCGCGGAGCCGTGCTTGTCACACATGCACACGTGACGCGCTCTCGCCCCTCGTCGGGGCGGGGTCGTAAGGGGGATGCACGTTGGAACTGCGCAAAGACAATAGGCCGATTCTCAACTTCGCGAAGCTGGCGTCGGTCATGCCGATGCCGAATCTGCTGGACGTTCAACTCCAGTCGTTCGAAAAGCTGATCGAGGCGGACGCCGAAGAGCAGTGGGACTTCGGGCTCGATCGCGTCTTCGGGGAGATCTTCCCGATTTCGGACGTGAACGAGTACTTCACGCTCGAGTACGTGTCGGCTTCTCTTGGAGAGCCGAAGTACTCGGTGGAGGAATGCATCGAGCGCGACATGACCTATGCGGCGCCCCTGAAGGCGACGCTGAGGCTCATCGTCTGGGAGCGGCCGGAGCCCGAGGAGGAAGATCCAGCCGAGGCCAAGAAGAAGAAGAAGAAGAAGCCGGTGACGCCTCCGGAGGACCGCCGGCCGCAGGACATCATCGAGAAGGAGGTCTATCTCGGCGACCTGCCGCTCCTCACCGAGCTAGGCACGTTCATCATCAACGGCGCCGAGCGCGTCGTGGTGAGCCAGCTCCATCGGTCGCCCGGCGTGGTGTTCGAGGAGAGCATCCACCCGAATGGGACCAAGCTCTACAGCGCGCGGATCATCCCGTTCCGCGGATCTTGGGTCGAGTTCACGCTCGACATCAACGATGTGTGCTACGTACACATCGACAAGAAGAAGAAGTTCCCGGCCACGGCGCTCCTCAGGGCGCTCGGCTACGGGACGGACGCCGAGATCTTCCGGCTCTACTACGAGGTCGCCGCCGTCAAGCTGGGCAAGCTCGACCAGGCCAAGAAAGCGGAGATCACGGGCAAGGTCATCGCCGAGGAGTTCGTCGACCCGGAGACGGGCGAGGTGCTCATCGACAACGGCGAGGAGATCGAGGAGGAGGTCATCGAGATCCTCGAGCGCCTCGGCGTGAAGAAGATCAAGATCTACAAGAGCGACAGACAGACCGCCCGCGGCGAGAGCCCGCTCATCAAGAACACCTTGAAGAAGGACCCCACGGAGGACGAGGCGGACGCGCTCAACGCGATCTACTCGCTCCTGCGTCCCGGTGACGCCCCGAACGTGGAGACCGCGCGGGCCGCGCTCGAGCGGGTCTTCTTCAGCCCGAAGCGCTACGACCTGGGCCGCGTGGGCCGCTACAAGATCAACGGCCGACTGGGCCTCGACATCCCGCGTGGCGAGACAGTGCTCACGAAGGACGACTTCGTGTCGATCATCGGGCACCTGATCGAGCTGAACGAGGGCCGAGGGTACACGGACGACATCGACCACCTGGGCAATCGCCGCGTGCGCACGGTCGGCGAGCTGATCGCCAACCAGTTCAGCGTCGGACTTAGCCGCATGGCGCGCCTGGTCAAGGAGCGCATGTCGATCAACACGGACCCCGAGAGGATCAACATCGACGACCTGGTCAACGCCAGGACCGTCTCCGCGGTGATCCAAGCGTTCTTCGGCTCGAGCCAGTTGAGCCAGTTCATGGACCAGACGAACCCACTCGCCGAGCTGACCCACAAGCGGCGGCTCTCGGCGCTGGGTCCGGGCGGCCTCACCCGCGAGCGAGCGGGCTTCGAGGTCCGCGACGTTCACTACTCGCACTACGGGCGGATGTGCCCCATCGAGACGCCCGAGGGTCCGAACATCGGGCTGATCTCGTCGCTCACCACGTACTCCAGGATCAACGACCTCGGCTTCGTGGAGACGCCGTACCGCAAGGTCAAGAACAAGAAGGTCACGAACCAGATCGACTGGCTGTCCGCGAACGAGGAGGAGGAAGCCCGTATCGCGCAGGCGAACGCTCCGCTCGACGACAAGGGCAACTTCGTGAACGAGTTCGTCCTCTGCCGGGAGAAGGGTGACTTCCCGCTCCTGCGCCCCGAGGACATCGACTACATGGACGTCGCGCCGGACCAGCTGGTCTCAGTGGCCGCGGCGCTCATCCCGTTCCTCGAGCACGACGACGCCAACCGCGCGCTCATGGGCTCGAACATGCAGCGTCAGGCCGTGCCCCTCCTGTACTGTGACGCGCCGCTGGTCGGCACGGGGCTCGAAGCCAAGGTCGCCTCGGACTCCGGCGCGGTCATCACGGCCCGCCGCGGCGGCACCGTCGTGCACGTGACAGCCGACGAGATCATCGTCGACACGGGCTCGATCAAGCCGGGCTCGGCCGATCAGCCGCTGGCCAAGCTGGCGCAGTTCGACAGATACCGGCTCAAGAAGTTCTGGCGCACCAACCAGGACACCGCGATCAACCAGCGTCCGCTGGTGAAGGTGGGCGAGGAGGTCCAGCCCGGCGACATCATCGCGGACGGGCCGAGCACCGACGCGGGCGAGCTCGCGCTCGGGCGCAACGTGATGGTCGCATTCATGCCCTGGTACGGCTCCAACTTCGAGGACGCGATCGTCCTCAGTGAGCGCCTCGTGAAGGACGACGTTTTCACGTCGATCCACATCCAGGAGCTCGAGCTGCACGTCCGCGACACCAAGCGCGGCATGGAGGAGATCACCCGCGAGATCCCGAATGTGGCGGAGGAGAGCCTCGTTGACCTCGACGAACTCGGCATCGTTCGTGTGGGCGCGCGCGTGAAGGCCGGCGACATCCTCGTCGGGAAGATCACGCCGAAGGGTGAGACGGAGCTGTCTCCCGAGGAGAAGCTCCTCACCGCCATCTTCGGCGAGAAGGCGAAGGACGTGAAGGACTCGTCGCTGCGCGTGCCGCCGGGCATGACGGGCACGATCATCGACGTGAAGATCTTTTCTCGCCGGATCGACGACCCGCTCCTCGAAAAGGAGCACGGGGCCAAGATCGGCGACCTTCGCAGCATGGAGCGTGAGGAGATCCAGCGCATCACCGAGGCGCGGGACGAGGAGCTCCGCTCCACGCTCCAGCGTCAGACGATCGCGCTCATGCTGAAGAAGGGCACCGTGGAGCCGATCCTCGACGAGGGGACGAAGCTCACGAAGGAGCAGATCGACGAGATCAACTTCAAGAAGGTCGATCTGACCACGCTCAAGGTCCAGAACAAGGAGGCGAGCGAGCGGCTCCGTCGGGTCATCGACGAGGCCGCCTACCGCATCCAGCGGGTGAAGGAGAAGACCGAGGAGCAGATCGACAAGGTCTTCCAGCCGGACGAGCTGCCGCCGGGCGTGGTGCAGCTCGTGAAGGTCTACGTCGCAGAGAAGCGGAAGATCTCCGTCGGCGACAAGATGGCCGGCCGCCACGGGAACAAGGGCATCATCGCACGGATCGCGCCAGAGGAGGACATGCCGTTCCTCCCGGACGGGACACCCGTCGATATCGTCCTCAACCCGCTCGGCGTGCCCTCGCGCATGAACGTGGGCCAAATCCTGGAGACGCACCTGGGTTGGGCTGGCCACGTGCTAGGCTTCGAGGCGAAGACGCCCGTCTTCCAAGGCGCGACGGAGAACGAAGTCGGCAGCCTGCTGAAGCTTGCGGGTCTGAAATGGGTGAGCGTCGCGCTCGGCCTGAAGGCCGTGCCGCCGACGGACATGAAGGAGATCGAGTCGCTCACGGGCGCCGCGCTCAAGCTGCCCGTGATCATGGCCGGGGCCGACCCGACCGGACACGGGAATGGCAATGGCAAAGGCTCGTCGCCGCGCGCGTTCACGCACGGCATCGGGCAGTCGCTCGACGCCTATTTGTCGCTCGACCTGGACAAGAGCCAGGAGAAGTTATTCTCGAATGTGGTGGACTTCCTCGTGGCCGCCGCCGAGGAGATCGCCGAGCGCAGGGGGGACACCACGACCAACCTCTTTCCGGCGATTCAGAAGCTGAAGGGTCGCGCGACGGTGAAGACGGGGCTGGACGATGCCGTGGTCGAGCTGCTCCACTACGCCGAGATCCTCCCGAACGGAAAGATCTGGCTGCGGGATGGCCGGAGCGGACGCCGCTTCGACTTCCCGGTGACGGTGGGCGCGATCTACATGCTCAAGCTGAGCCACCTGGTCGACGACAAGATCCATGCGCGCTCGATCGGGCCGTACTCGCTGGTCACGCAGCAGCCGCTGGCCGGTAAGGCGCAGTTCGGCGGCCAGCGGTTCGGAGAGATGGAGGTGTGGGCGCTCGAAGCGTACGGTGCCGCGCACACGCTTCAGGAGATTCTCACCGTGAAATCGGACGACGTGCAGGGTCGCTCGAAGGTCTACGAGGCCATCGTGAAGGGCGACAACCTGCCCAAGCCGGGGATACCGGAGTCGTTCAACGTGCTCGTCAAGGAGCTCCAGGCTCTTGGACTGAGCGTCACGCTCGGGGAGGAAGAATAAATGATCGATTTTCCGAGGACCCGTGAACAGCGGGGGGCGGACTTCGAGTTCATCCAGGTCAAGCTCGCCTCTCCGGAGGAGATCCGTTCCTGGTCGTTCGGCGAGGTGGTGAAGCCGGAGACGATCAACTACCGGTCCTTCAAACCCGAGCGGGACGGCCTGTTCTGCGAGCGCATTTTTGGGCCAGTGAAGGACTGGGAGTGCCACTGCGGTAAGTTCAAGCGCATTCGCTTCCGGGGCCACGTCTGCGACCGCTGCGGCGTCGAGGTGACGCTGTCGAAGGTGCGCCGTGAGCGCATGGGGCACATCGAGCTCGCGGTGCCGGTGGCGCACATCTGGTTCTTCAAGACGCTGCCCAGCCAGCTCGGGTACCTGCTCGGCATGACGCTGCGCGATCTGGAGAAGGTCATCTACTACGCGGCGTACGTCGTCACGCACCCGGGTAAGCAGGACGTCGAGTTCCAGGACCTGCTGGACGAGGACGAGTACTACGACCTCCGCGTGAAGGCGCGTGAGGAGGGAGACGACGACTTCAAGGCGGAGATCGGCGCCGAGGCAGCGCGGACGCTGCTCAAGCTCCTCGACAACCCCGAGAAGAAGAAGATCCAGGACCGCAACGCCGACGGTAAGGGCCTCGACCGCCTGGCCGATTGGCTGCGCTACGAGATCGCCAACGAGACGTCGCAGCACCGCAAGAAGAAGAAGCTCAAGCGCCTGAAGGTCGTCGACGCGCTTCGCACCTCGGGCGACACGCCCGACGCGCGCAACCGTCCCGACTGGATGGTCCTCGACGTGATCCCGGTCATTCCGCCGGACCTGCGTCCGCTCGTGCCCCTCGACGGCGGCCGGTTCGCCACGTCGGACCTCAACGATCTGTACCGGCGGGTCATCAACCGGAACAACCGCCTCAAGAAGCTGATCGACATGCGGGCTCCCGAGGTCATCCTCCGGAACGAGAAGAGGATGCTCCAGGAGGCCGTGGACGCGCTCTTCGACAACGGGCGCCGCTCGAAGGCGATCCGAGGTCGCGGGAAGCGACCGCTCAAGTCGCTCAGCGACATGCTGAAGGGGAAGCAGGGCCGGTTCCGGCAGAACCTGCTCGGCAAGCGCGTGGACTACTCGGGCCGCTCCGTCATCGTGGTGGGCCCGGAGCTCAAGCTGCACCAGTGCGGCCTACCCAAGGCGATGGCCGTCGAGCTGTTCAAGCCGTTCATCATCCACGAGCTCGAGAAGCGTGGTGAGGCCGAGACGGTGAAGCGCGCCAAGAAGATCGTCGAGCGCGCCGAGCCGAAGGTCTACGAGGTCCTCGAGGACATCATCAAGGACCACCCCGTATTGCTGAACCGGGCGCCCACTCTTCACCGGCTGGGCATCCAGGCCTTCGAGCCGGTGCTCGTCGAGGGCAAGGCCATTCGCATCCACCCGCTCGTCTGTGCGGCGTTCAACGCCGACTTCGATGGGGACCAGATGGCGGTGCACCTACCGCTCTCGTACGAAGCACAGCTCGAGGCGCGCGTGCTCATGCTGTCGTCGAACAACATCCTGCTGCCGTCCAACGGCCGGCCGGTGGCCGCGCCGACGCAGGACATGGTCATCGGTGCGTACTACCTCACGAATCCGGGGCTCAAGCTCACGGACCTCGAGGCCGTCGCGCGCGACACCAAGGCGCCCAAGAGCCAGAGGGAGAAGGCGGACGCCGAGCTCGCGAAAGTCTACGAGGGCGTGCTGCGCTTCGGCGCGTACGGTGAGGTCGAGATGGCGCTCGCGCAGGAGAACGTGAAGTTCCACACACCGGTCTGGTACTGGATGAAGAAGCGGCCCGGCATCGACGGTGAGGCTGACCAGCCCGGCGAGTGGCACCGCACCACCGCCGGCCGCGTCCTGTTCAACTCGATCATCCCGGACGAGCTCGGCTATCTGAACCAGACCTTTGGCAAGAAGGAGCTGGGTGACCTGGCCTTCGAGTGCTTCAAGGTCACGGGCCTTGGCCGCACGACCCAGTTCCTCGATGCGCTCAAGGACTTCGGGTTCCGCTATGCGACCATGGGCGGCATCAGCGTGGGCATCGACGACCTGGAGGTGCCCAGCGAGAAGGCCGCGATCCTGAAGGACGCCGAGGAGCAGGTGACCCGCTTCCAGAAGGCTTATGCGAGCGGTTTCATCTCGAACGGCGAGCGCTACAACAAGGTCATCGACACCTGGACGCACGCGAACAACGACGTCGCGGACGCCATGGTGACGCACCTGGAGCGGTCCAAGGACGGCTTCAACCCCGTGTACATGATGATGACGTCGGGCGCCCGCGGTAACCGGGACCAGATGCGCCAGCTCGCGGGCATGCGCGGCCTCATGGCGAAGCCGCAGAAGAAGCTCACCGGCGGCATCGGCGAGATCATCGAAAGCCCCATCAAGTCGAACTTCCGCGAAGGTCTCACAGTGGTCGAGTACTTCATCTCGACGCACGGCGCGCGGAAGGGTCTCGCCGACACCGCGCTCAAGACGGCCGACGCGGGATACCTAACGCGCAGGCTGGTCGATGTGGCGCAGGATGTCACGATCTCCAGGGAGGACTGCGGCACGATCCTCGGCCTCGAGATGACCGCGCTCAAGGAGGGTGAGGACATCATCGAGCCGCTCATGGACCGCATCGTCGGCAACGTGGCGCTCGAGGACATCTACGACCCCATCGACGGTGAGCTTCTCGCCCAAAACGGCACGCTCATCGACGAGGACGCTGCGGAGGCGATCGAGGACGCGGGGCTCCAGATGGCCCGCATCCGCTCGGTGCTCACATGCGAGGCCAAGCGCGGCCTCTGCCAGATGTGCTACGGCCGCAACCTCGCGACCATGAAGCTCGTGGACCAAGGCGAGGCGGTCGGCATCCTGGCCGCGCAGTCCATCGGGGAGCCGGGCACGCAGCTCACGCTGCGCACCTTCCACATCGGTGGTACGGCGGCGCGCATCGCGGCGCAGACGCAGCGCAAGTCGAAGATCGACGGCGTGGTCGGCCTCGAGCGCGTGACGACGGTCCATACCCCCAACGAGGAAGAGATCGTCACCTCGCGCGAGGGCCAGATCCTGCTCAAGACACCGGAGGGTGCGGTGCGGAGCAGGCTGGCAGTGCCTTACGGCGCCACGCTCGCGGTGCAGGAAGGCCAGAGCATCGAGTCCGGCGACCTCCTCTTCAGCTGGGATCCGTACTCGGAGCCGGTCGTCGCCGACGCCGAGGGCGTGATCCAGTTCGTCGACATCGTCGAGGATCAGACGATGCGCGAGGAGCTCGACGAGTCCACCGGTCGTCGCCAGATGACAATCATCGAGGACCGCGAGAAGAAGCTCCACCCGACGATCCAGATTCGGAAGAACACCAAGAAGCGGGAGAAGCTGCGCGAGTTCATCATTCCGGTGGGCGCGCAGCTCACCGTGCACGATGGCGACGAGGTCAAGCTCGGCGACACGATCGCGAAGATCAGCCGCGAGGTGTACAAGACACGCGACATCACGGGCGGCCTGCCGCGGGTGGCGGAGCTGTTCGAGGCGCGTCGTCCGAAGGACCCGGCAGTGATCACCGAGATCGACGGTGAGGTCAGCTTCGGCGACATCAAGAGGGGCAAACGCCAGATCCACGTCGTTCCTGAGACGGGCGACTCGCGCACCTACGACGTCCCGGTCGGTAAGCACATGCGTGTGCACGCGGGCGACAAGGTGCGTGCGGGTGACCGCCTCTCCGAGGGTCCGATCAACCCGCACGACATCCTGAGCATCAAGGGCCCGCGGGCCGTTCAGGAGTACCTCCTGAACGAGATCCAGGAGGTCTACCGGCTCCAGGGCGTGAAGATCAACGACAAGCACATCGGCGTGATCGTGCGCCAGATGCTGCAGAAGGTGCGCGTGACCGACGCCGGGGACACCGCCCTCCTCGAGGGCGAGAACGTGGACCGCAGCGAGTTCCGGGCGGTCAACACCACGGCCATCGCCGAGTCGCAGAAGCCCGCGCGCTCGGAGCCGCTCCTGCTTGGCATCACGAAGGCGAGCCTCACGACCGAGTCGTTCATATCGGCGGCCTCCTTCCAGGAGACGACGAGGGTGCTCACCGACGCCGCGGTCCGGGGCGCTCGGGACAACCTCATCGGGCTCAAGGAGAACATCATCATCGGCCACCTCATTCCGGCCGGCACCGGCATCCACCGGTACCAGCAGGTGGAGTTCATGGTCGAGCAGTCGTACTACGACGAGGAGATCATCCCACTCACCGAGCCGGGCGAGCTCGTGCCCGGGCTGGCGATGGCGAGCGAGGAGGACTTCCTCGACCTCGACTAGCGCGAGCGACGCGACTGGCGCGGGCGAGGCTCGCGTGGCAGAGTAGGCGAGGGAGGGGGGCGGTCCAGGCTGGGCCGCCCCCCTCGTTCACGTCACCTCGGGGCGCCGACCCCGATCGGAGCGGCCAGCGATGACCGACGTCGAGACGACCCCGCGCCAGTCCCGCGCCATCGACCGCATGCTGAACGGCATCGAGGTCGTGGGTAACAAACTCCCCGACCCGGCCGTGCTCTTCCTGATCTGCCTGGTGCTCGTGTGGGCGCTGTCTGCCGCCCTGGCCGGAGTGTCGTTCACGGAGATCGATCCCCGCTCGGGTGAGCCCATCCGCGTGAACAACCTGCTCACCGGCTCCGGGATGGCGACGTTCCTGGCGACGATGGTGACCACGTTCACGTCGTTCCCGCCACTGGGCGTCGTGCTCGTCGCGATGCTCGGCATCGGCGTCGCCGAGCACGGCGGCTACATCAATGCGGGCCTCAGGACGGTGCTCGGCGTCACGCCGGCGAGGCTCCTCACGCCCATGCTGATCCTCGTGGCGATCGTGAGCCACACCGCGACCGACGCCGGCTATGTGCTGGTGATCCCGCTCGGAGGAGTGATCTTCTACGCGGCGGGCCGCCATCCGCTCGCGGGCATCGGCGCGGCGTTCGCGGGGGTGTCGGGTGGCTTCAGCGCGAACTTCATCCCGTCGGCCATCGACCCGCTGCTCCAGGGCTTCACGCAGAGCGCCGCCCAGATCATCGATCCCGCGATCCTCGTCAACCCGCTCTGCAACTGGTTCTTCACCTCGGCGTCGAGCGTTCTGATCGTCGTCGCCGGCTGGTACCTCACCGACCGGGTGATCGAGCCGCGGCTACGGGGCACGGAAGTCGACGGAGATCCCGCGGAGATGCCCCGCATGAAGGAGATCGACGCGCGCGAGCGCGGCGCCTTCTGGGGAGCGACTGTCGTGATGGCGCTCGGGCTCGTGCTGCTCTGGATGGCCTCGGCACCCACCGACTCGCCGCTGCGCGCGCCCGACGGGGAGATCACGTCGTTCCAGGCGCCGCTCATGCAGTCGATCGTCCCGCTGATCTTCCTCCTCTTCATGATTCCTGGCGTCGTCTACGGCTACGCCGCAGGGACGTTCAAGAGGAGCAAGGACGTCGTCGACGCCATGACCAAGGCGATGACGCAGATGAGCTACTACATCGTCATGGCGTTCTTCTGCGCCCTGTTCATTTCCGCGTTCGGAGGCTCGAACCTCGGCGCGCTCCTCGCCGTGAAGGGCGCCCACCTCCTCCGTGAGCTCGCGCTTCCGGGCGGCTTCACGATCGTAGGCATCATCTTCCTCACCGGCTTCGTGAACCTGGCCGTCGGCTCGGCGTCCGCGAAGTGGGCGCTCCTCGCCCCCATCTTCGTGCCCATGCTCATGCAACTCGGGATCTCGCCGGAGCTGACCCAGGCTGCGTACCGGGTCGGCGACTCGACGACGAACATCATCACCCCGCTCATGCCGTACTTCCCGCTCGTCGTCGTCTACAGTCAGAGGTACGTGAAGTCGCTCGGCATCGGCACGCTCGTCTCGGTGATGCTCCCGTACTCGATCTTCTTCCTGGTGCTTTGGTCGGCGTTCCTGCTGATCTACTGGGGGCTCGGGATCCCGCTGGGGCTGCAGGCGCCGTACGCGTACCCGGCGGGGTGAGGGGGGGCGGGGCACCGCAAAACCCCAGGAAATCGGCGCCCATCGGCCGTTGACACCCCCCTGGGTCATTCCTAGCTTTCCTTGCTCTAGTCGGACCGGCGCCCGCAATGACGGCGGGAGCCGACACGACGCGCCCGCAAAGCGGCGCGTTTTTTACACTACCAGGGAAGCGATGCCGACGATCAGTCAGCTCGTGCGGAAGGGCCGCAAGGCGCTAACGAAGAAGAACAAGGCGCCGGCCCTGCAGCGGAACCCGCAGAAGCGGGGCGTCTGCACGCGCGTGTACACGACCACTCCCAAGAAGCCCAACTCGGCGCTTCGGAAGGTGGCCCGTGTCCGGCTGACCAACGGCTTCGAGGTCACCGCGTACATCGGAGGCGAAGGGCACAACCTCCAGGAGCACTCGATCGTGCTCATCCGCGGCGGCCGCGTGAAGGACCTCCCGGGCGTGCGCTACCACATCATCCGGGGCACGCTGGACGCCTCGGGGGTGGACTCGCGCCGGCAGGGCCGTTCGAAGTACGGCGCCAAGAGGCCGAGGTAGGGTCAGATGAGCCGTCGCTCCAGAGCCGAGATCAGGGAGACCCCCGCCGATCCGCGCTTCGAGTCGCGCACGGTCACCAAGTTCATCAACGCGTTGATGGTGGACGGCAAGAAGTCGATCGCGGAGCGAATCTTCTACGACGCGGTGGACATCCTGGAGCAGCGCTCGGGACAAGCGGGCCTCCAGGTGTTCGAGCAGGCGCTCAACAACTCGAAGCCGGCGCTCGAAGTGAAGAGCCGGAGGGTGGGCGGCGCCACGTACCAGGTGCCGATCGAGGTGAGGCCGGAGCGGCGCGCCGCGCTCGCGACCCGGTGGCTCATCGGCTTCGCGCGCTCACGCTCGGAGAAGACGATGTCGGAGCGGCTCGCGGCGGAGCTCCTGGCGGCGAGTCGTGGGGAAGGCAACACGGTCAAGAAGAAGGACGACACACATAGGATGGCCGAGGCGAACAAGGCGTTCGCCCACTATCGCTGGTAGCAGGACCGGAGCGCGGCTCCGGACAATTCAACCACGCGATGGCCCCTGGCAGTCATGGGCCCTCTCCGATCTGAGGAGCGCGGACGACTGTTTGCCCACGGTGGGCAGCAGCGGCGATGGCCGCGCTCTTCGCATGTAGGGTCGGCGAGACGAAGGACGAGAGACCAGAAGCACCCAGAGAGAAGGACCTAGATAGATGCCCAGGATCACGCCACTGCCGCAGCTGAGAAACATCGGCATCATGGCGCACATCGACGCCGGTAAGACCACCACGACGGAGCGCATCCTGTTCTATACGGGACGCCTCCACCGTGTGGGCGAGGTGCACGAGGGCACGGCGACGATGGATTGGATGGAGCAGGAGCAGGAGCGGGGGATCACGATCACCTCCGCCGCGACCACCTGCCATTGGCAGCGATTCGACACCGACTACCGGATCAACATCATCGACACCCCCGGCCACGTCGACTTCACGGCCGAGGTGGAGCGGTCGCTGCGGGTGCTCGACGGTGCGGTGGCCGTCTTCTGTGCCGTCGGTGGGGTGGAGCCGCAATCCGAGACGGTCTGGCGTCAGGCCGACCGCTACGGGGTCCCGCGCATCGCGTTCGTCAACAAGATGGACCGCATCGGCGCCGACTACATGAACGTGGTCGGGATGATGGGCGACCGGCTGGGCGCGAATGCCCACCCGGTCCAGTACCCACTCGGAGAGGGCGAGCTCTTCACAGGCGTCGTCGACATCGTCGAGCGCAAGTCGATCATCTACGAGGACGAGATGGGCTCCAAGACCACCGAGGGCGAGGTCCCGGATGGTCTGAAGGTCAGGATCGAGGAGCTCCGCCATACCCTCCTCGAGGCCGCCATCGAGCACGACGACGAGCTCGTCGAGAAGTACCTCGGGGGCGCGGAGCTCTCCAACGAGGAGCTCCGCCACGCGATCCGCGCCGCCACGATCAAGGGCGCGATCTTCCCGGTCTTCTGCGGCTCGGCCTTCAAGAACAAGGGCGTCCAGACGCTGCTCGACGGCGTCATCGACTACCTGCCGTCGCCGGTCGACATCCCGGCGATCCAGGGGCACCTGCCGCACAAGGACGAGACGTTCGAGACGCGTGAGGCGAGCGACGACGCTCCCTTCTCCGCGCTCGCCTTCAAGATCGCGACGGACCCGTACGTCGGTAAGCTGACGTTCTTCCGCGTGTACTCGGGGTCGCTGCCCTCAGGCAGCTACGTCTACAACGCCACCAAGGAGCGCCGCGAGCGAGTGGGGCGCATCCTTCAGATGCACGCCAACAAGCGCGAGGAGCGCGACGAGGTCTTCGCGGGCGACATCGCGGCGGCCATCGGGCTCAAGGAGGTGAAGACCGGCGACACGCTCTGCGTCGAGACCAATCCGATCATTCTCGAGGCGATGAAATTCCCCGAGCCGGTGATCGCCGTCGCCATCGAGCCCAAGACGAAGGCCGACCAGGACAAGCTCGGCACCGGGCTCTCGAAGCTCGCGGACGAGGACCCGACGTTCCGCGTGCACACCGACCCGGAGACGAGCCAAACGATCATCTCCGGCATGGGTGAGCTGCATCTGGAGATCATCGTCGACCGCCTCAAGCGCGAGTTCGGCGTCGAGGCCAACGTTGGTCGGCCGCAGGTCGCGTACCGCGAGACGATTCGCAAGCGCGCGGAGGACGTCGAGGGCAGGTTCGTGCGGCAGACGGGTGGTCGCGGACAGTACGGCCACGTCGTCATCAACATCGAGCCCGGCGCGCCAGGTAGCGGCTTCATCTTCGAGGACAAGATCGTCGGCGGCGTCATCCCCAGGGAGTACATCGGCGCGGTCGAGGCCGGCGTGCGGGGCGCTCTCGACTCCGGGATTCTGGCGGGCTACCCGATCATCGACCTGAAGGTCGAGCTGATCGATGGCTCGTACCACGACGTCGACTCGAGCGAGATGGCGTTCAAGATCGCCGGCTCCATGGCGCTGAAGGAGGGCGTGCGGCGCGCGAGCCCCGTGCTCCTCGAGCCCGTGATGGACGTCGAGGTCGTCACGCCCGCCGACTACATGGGCGACATCATCGGTGACCTGTCGGCCAGGCGGGGAAAGGTCGGCGGCATGACCGAGCGCGCGGGCGCCCGCGTCATCGGCGCCTCGGTCCCGCTCGGCGAGATGTTCGGCTACTCGACGACGCTCCGCTCCATGAGCCAGGGTCGGGCCGTGTACACCATGCAGTTCGCGCACTACGAGGAAGTGCCCAAGTCGAAGGCGGAGGAGATCATGACCGCCAACGGCGGGGAAAAGAGGCGTTGATCCACCGGAGCACCGACTCCTGACACCGACTGCTAAGAGGACGAGAGATGGCCAAGGGGAAGTTCGAGCGGACGAAGCCTCACGTGAACGTGGGAACGATCGGGCACGTGGACCACGGGAAGACGACGTTGACGGCTGCGATC
>Ga0214472_10003095_pt1 | contig 17686 bp, 17 predicted proteins | sample RVTome_6_FD_207662 | JGI IMG/M metagenome (GOLD analysis project Ga0214472, IMG submission 207662) | Soil microbial communities from uranium-contaminated site in the Upper Colorado River Basin, Wyoming, United States - RVT140D175 | ecosystem: Environmental > Terrestrial > Soil > Contaminated >...
GCAGCAATGTGATGACTGGTACGGGTGAGGATACGGGCCTTTACAATGCCAATCGGGCGCATGTGACCAATGCCGAATACACGCCCATCGTGCTGATCGGTCTTGTCGGCCTGCATCTTCTGTCCGGCTCCATCTATGTCATCCATGCGGCGGGTCTCTTTCTCACCGTTGGCCGGGTTCTTCATGCCTTTGGCCTTACAACAGCGGCCAGCCAATCAACGCCACCGCGCCTTGTCGGCACCTTGTTGACATGGTTTGCACAGCTCATCGCAGGCCTTGGCTGCCTTTATTACGCGTTGATCTGAGGCTCTCGCCCCGATCACGCGCAAAGCCCTGGTATCGCGCTGAAATTCCAGCCTGTATAAGGGGTAGGGTTCTGCCGATGCAGTCCCTATATCCACGATAACCCGTCCCTGTTTCAGCCATTTTCCGAGAAGAATTTTTCTGCCCATGTCCGATTCCGCCCGCCAGCCCCGCCCTTCCAGCAGTGTCCTGGACGATGCCGCCATGCTCGTCGAACGGGCCAAAAAAGCCGGAGCGGATGCCGCCGAAGCCATCGTGCTGGAAGGCCAGTCGCTTGGCGTCTCATGGCGGCTGGGCAAACTGGAAGATGTGGAAAGGTCGGAAGGCCGCGATGTTGGTTTGCGGGTTTTTATCGGCAAGCGGCAGGCCACCGTCTCGACCACCGATCTGTCAGAACGCTCGCTCGGCCCTCTGGTTGAGCGCGCCGTGGCTATGGCGCGCATTGCGCCGGAGGACCCTTACGCGGGACTTGCCGACAAGGCGCTGCTCGCCACCCGCTTTACCGATCTCGATATTGACGACGCGGCCCATGTCCCCGGCGCAGAGGAACTTGGCCGACTGGCCGCAGAGGCCGAAGATGCAGCGCTTGGTATTGCAGGCGTGACAAATTCCGGGGGCGCGGGTGCAAGCTGGGGACGGTCCGGCATGGCGCTTGTGACAAGCGAGGGATTTTCGGGCTCCTATTCGGGCACGAGTTTTTCGGTCTCCTGTTCCGTGCTCGCGGGCGAAGGCACCGGCATGGAGCGCGACTATGATTATTCAAGCGCCCGGCATCTGGAAGACCTTGATGCCGCAGACGCTATCGGTCGTTCAGCCGGGACACGCGCCGTGCGCCGGATCGGCGCGCGCAAGGTCAAGTCACAGTCCGTGCCGGTCATTTATGATCCGCGCGTATCGGCTGGTCTGGTTGGGCATTTTGCAGGCGCGATTTCCGGTACGGCCATCGCCCGCAAAACCAGCTTCCTGCAAAACGCGATGGGCACGAGCGTTTTCGCGTCGGGCATCGAAATTGTGGACGACCCGCATCGCGCGCGCGGGCTTCGCTCCAAACCCTTCGATGGCGAAGGCGTCGCCAATCGACGCATGAACCTTATTGAAGATGGCAAGCTGACGAGCTGGCTGCTGGATACATCTTCGGCACGCCAACTCGGCCTGACGACAACGGGCCATGCAGCGCGCGGCACGGGCGGCCCGCCCTCACCTTCCACCACCAACCTCTACATGGCCGCGGGCAAGCTTTCTCCCGACGAGTTGATGGCTGACATCCAATCGGGATTTTACGTCACCGAAATGATCGGCATGGGCGTCAATGGTGTCACTGGCGATTACAGCCGGGGTGCATCGGGCTTCTGGATCGAAGACGGCAAGCTCAGCTTTCCGGTGAGCGAAATCACCATTGCGGGCAATCTGAAAGATATGTTCCTCAATCTCACGCCCGCCAATGATCTCCGATTCCATCAGGCGACCAACGCCCCCACCATTCGCGTCGAAAGCATGATCATTGCCGGGACCTGACACAAAAACACAACGTCTCGAAGATCGCGCGCTGCTGAATGCGGCGGTGCAGGAGGCCGGGGCCATCGCCCTGAGCTACTACCAGACAAAGCTCAAAACATGGATGAAGGATGGTGACAGCATTGTCACCGAGGCCGACATTGCCGTTAACGAGCATCTGCATAAAGCGCTCGCCCAGGCGCGGCCCGACTATGGCTGGCTGTCTGAAGAAACCGAAGATGATGCCAAACGCCTGCTGAAGCGAAGCGTCTGGGTGGTCGATCCGATTGACGGCACGCGCGCCTTTGCCAAGGGCAAACCCCATTTCACGATATCGGTGGCTCTGGTTGAGGATGGCCGTCCTGTGCTGGCGGCGCTTTTCAATCCGGCGACCGATGAATTTTTTGAAGCCGAGATCGGTCAGGGTGCGTTGCTTTCGGGCCAGCCCATCGAAACGGGTCATCGGCGCGAGATCGAGGGCGCACGCATGGCGGCATTCGCGCCACTGTTCAAACATCCCGCATGGACCAATCCCTGGCCGGAGATGGAAATTATTGATCGCAATTCAGTGGCTTACAGGATCGCGCTGGTAGCTGGCAATTTTGCCGATGCGGCCCTTGCGCTCAACACCAAGAACGACTGGGATCTTGCCGCCGCAGATCTGATCTTGTGTGAGGCAGGCGGAAGGTTCACCAGTCATGACGGTAAAATCCCTATCTACAATCGGGAGATACCGCGCCACCGCAGCCTTCTGGCGGCGGGACCGGAGCTTTACGAAGCTCTTTTTGCCCGCGTCAGGGCGATAAAACTACCTGCCTAACGGTTCAAGTTGCACTGATCTTTTAAGTATTGGGTGCTATATTATTTGCGGGGAGAGTATTGCGCGGAGACTTCCGCGGCTGGAGCGTGAGTGAAAAATGGCCAAGCAATTACTCCATCTGGTTATCGGCGGCGAATTGAAAGACATCAGCGGCACCGAATTCCGCGACACCCATGCAATCGACATGGTTGGTGTCTTTCCTGACTACGATACGGCCCACAAGGCCTGGAAGGCGGCGGCGCAGCGCACAGTCGATAATGCGCATACACGCTATTTCATCGTCCATCTGCACCGGCTGATGGACCCGGCTCAAAACGGAGATGATGTGGACGCATGAACCCGGAAGATCATAAAGCCTCAGACCTTGCCTGCGCGCCTGGTGTGGCCCGCTCAATCCTGATGCTGTTTGCTTTTCTTGGCGTCGTCTTTGGATGCGCGGCGGCGGCAGGCTATATCACTGCCCAGAGCGTCACGACCTGGTACGTCGATATTATCAAACCGGAAAATACGCCCGAGGCCTGGGTCTTTCCCATCGTCTGGAATTTTCTCTTTTTCCTGATGGGACTTTCAGGATGGCTGGTGTGGCGCAAGGCGGGCGGCCTGGAGGTGGCTGGTGCCGCCATGTCGATCTTCGTCCTCCAGCTCATGCTCAACTTCACCTGGACCCTGGTTTTTTTCGGCCTGCATGCACTGGGATTGGCGGTTGTCACAAACCTTGCGCTTGATGCCGCCATTGGACTCACCATCTATCTGTTCTGTCGCCACAGCCGGATCGGCGCGCTACTGCTGGTGCCCTATTTTTTATGGAGCCTGTTTGCGACCTGGCTCAGCTTTGCCATTTGGCGCCTCAACGCCTGAAAAAGCACGGTTTCCAAAGCAAAAATATCAATAAAAACCAGCGTTTACCATCCAGTCGCCGGGCCCCGGAGGTGGCGCGGGGAAATTCGACATGATATGGTCTCGCCGCATCACAGCATGAGGTTGCAGTTGACCGAAACGACACTACCGGACGCCGCCAGCGGGGCCAAAGACAGACGCCACGCGCAAGCAAAGCAGCCTGTTGACCTCAAGACCTTCGACGTGCTCAAGCGGACCATCCGCGACTATCTGCTTCCCAACTGGAAGCTGGTCATTGTCTCGCTCATCTCCAGTTCCGTGGTCGCCGCCTCCACCGGCGTCTTGCCGCTGCTCATTAAATTTGTGTTCGACGATGTGCTTCAGGACAAGAACCAGACCATGCTGATCGTGGTGGCACTTGCCACTGTGGGGGCCAGTGCCTTCAAGGGCGCGGCCTCCTATGGCACCAACCTCACAAAAAACCTGATCGGGCAGAAAATCATTTCTGCCATTCAGGGGCGCATGTTCGCACGCATCGTCAAGGCCGATCTCGCCTGGGTGTCGGGCACCCATTCCGGCCGCTTCATTTCAAGCTTCATGAACGACAGCAGCCGGGTGCGTGACGCCGTGACCATGTCGGTCATTGATTTTACGCAGAACCTTCTGACGGTTGTTGCCTTGATGGGATCAGTATTCTACCTGAACTGGAAGCTTGCCCTTCTGGCGAGTTCCATCATCCCCGTTGGCATCCTCTATATGCGCAAGCTCGGCAAAAAGACGCGCAAGGCCGGGCGGAAAAGCCTCGAAGGCGCGGGAGACCTTTCTGCGCAAATCTCGGAAGCCCTGGGCGGCATTCGCGTCGTCAAGGCCTATGGCCAGGAAGATCGCGAAATTGCCCGCGTCGAATTGACGATCCAGACCGTGCTGCATCACATGATGAAGGGCATCAGGGCCAAGGCGGCGGCAAGCCCGCTGACCGAAGCACTGTCGGGCGTCGGCATTGGCGCTGTCATCTATTTTGGCGGCATGAGCGTCATTCACGGGCCGCTCTCGTCTGGCGAGCTTGTCGCTTTCATCTCCGCGCTGATGCTTGCCTACCAACCGCTCAAGGCGGTTGCCAATACGCAAACCATCATGCAGGAGGGCGTTGCCGCCGCAACGCGCGTCTTCCCCATTCTCGACATCGAGCCGGAAATCATCGCTGACCCGGATGCCCATCCGCTGGCTGTTCGCGACGGCGCCGTGAAGTTCGATCACGTGAGCTTTGCCTATGGCGACGGCACCCGCGCGCTCAATGATGTGTCGATCAATATTCCCAAGGGGCACACCGTCGCCCTCGTCGGCCCGTCCGGCGGCGGCAAGAGCACGACCCTCAATCTGGTGCCGCGCTTTTACGACCCTATCGAAGGCTCGATCACGATTGACGGGCAGGATATTCGCGGCGTCACGGTGGCCTCGTTGCGCCAGGCCAGTTCTCTGGTGACGCAAGACCCTTTCCTCTTTGATGACACCGTGCGCGCCAATATCGCTTACGGACGTCCCGACGCAAATGATGAGGCGATCGAGATGGCCGCGCGCAATGCCGCCGCGCATGATTTCATCATGGCCCTGCCCAAAGGCTATGACACAGCGGTCGGCGAAGCGGGCTTTCGTCTGTCCGGTGGCCAGCGCCAGCGCATTGCGATTGCACGCGCCATGCTGAAGAACGCGCCGATCCTGCTGCTTGATGAAGCCACCTCGGCGCTCGACACCGCCTCAGAACTGCAAGTTCAGAATGCGCTCGCCGCCTTGATGAAGGGCCGCACCACGCTCGTCATCGCGCATCGGCTTTCAACCATCATGCATGCCGACCGCATCTATGTGATTGAAGGCGGGCATGTGATCGAGGAAGGCACGCATCAGGAGCTTGTGGCGCTGGGTGGCCTCTATGCCGAGTTGTCACGCACCCAGTTCAACGACAATGAGGCGACGGACGAAGACCTGTCTGAAAATCCGAAGTTGATGAGCGGCACCACTCCTGGCAACAAGCTGGTGCCCGGCGAATGAGTTCTTTACACATCGGCAAACGTATTACCCAGAGTGAAGCCTTCAAGACCTTGATCGGTTTCAGCATCGCCATGCTGCTGAAGTTCATTCGTAATACCAACCGTTTTGAAATTCATCGCCTCGACATAGCTCAGCGCTTCTGGACCAATGATGAGCCTTTCATCGGCGCGACATGGCACGGGCAGAATTTCATTCTGCCGACCTTCTGGCACAATTGGCGCGAAATGCGCGTGCTGGCGTCACGGCATGGCGATGGCGAGATCGTCACCAAGATCATGTATTTTCTGGGCGTCGGCGTTATTCGCGGTTCCGGCGTCCCCAAGGGCGAGGAGCGTCGGGAAAAACAAAAAGGCAAAGGCGGCGCGGGCGCGCTGCGCGCCATGGTGCGCGCACTGGGCGAAAATATTTCCATTGGCCTGACCGCCGACCTGCCGCCCGGCCCGGCCCGGCGCGCAGGCGATGGCATCATCATGCTCGCCCGGCTTTCGGGACGCCCGATCATTCCGGTGGCCGCCACCACGCGGGCGCGCATCCGCCTCAATAATTGGGACAAGTTCACCATCAACCTGCCCTTCTCCAAAGGCGCCGTCGTCCTCGGCGAACCCATCTATGTGCCGCGCGATGCAGGCCCGGAAGCCCTGGAAACAGCGCGGATCGAAGTCGAGAATGCCTTGAATGCGGTCGCCGAAGAAGCCGACCGTCTCGTTGGACGTCTCCCCCAGCGCCCCCTCGGCGCGGGAGAGCAACCGCGCGGATGACCAAGTCATCAGACAGGCCGACGTCACGCAAGGGCCGCAATCCGGGTCTGGGCCTTGCTGCCTATCGGCTGGCCACGCGGACTATCGGTCCGCTCGTGCCTTTTCTGCTGGCGCAGCGGATGAAGCGCGGCAAGGAAGATGCCGCAAGGCTTGACGAGCGGCAGGGCATTTCGTGCCTTCCCCGCCCCTCTGGACCGCTGATCTGGATTCACGCGGCCAGCGTTGGCGAAAGCCTCTCTGTTCTGCCGCTTGTCAAACAATTGCTGGCGGCGCGCGATGATCTTCATGTGCTGGTCACCACAGGCACTGTCACCTCGGCGGCTTTGATGGCCGAACGCCTGCCGACGCGCGCCCTTCATCAATTTGTGCCGCTCGATCACCCGGCCTTTTGCCGCCGCTTTCTTGCGCATTGGCAGCCTGATGTCGGCGTCTGGGTCGAGAGCGAATTCTGGCCCAACCTCATTCTCGAAACGGACGCGCGCGCCATCCCGCTGGCACTGATCAACGCCCGCGTCACGCTGAAGAGCTATGAAGGCTGGCGACGTTTTCCCGACGCTATTCGCGCCCTTGTCTCGCGCTTTACTGTCGTCTTTGCTCAGACCCATGAGACCGCCCGGCGATTGCAATCGCTGGGTGCCCGTCACGTCGAAACACCCGGCAATCTCAAACATGACGCTGAACCGCTGACAGCCAACCCCGATGAAGTCAAACGCCTGACCGACGCCATTGGCGCGCGTCCGGTCTGGCTGGCGAGCAATACGCATGAGGGCGAAGAGATAGCTGCCGCCGAGGTTCATGCGGCACTGAGCGCGAACCATCCTCGCCTGCTCACCCTCATCGTGCCCCGCCATCCCGCGCGGGGCGACGAGATCGCGGCTGAGTTGAAGGCGCGGCACTTCACTGTCAGCCAGCGCAGCAGGGGCGAAGCCATTGCGCCGAAGACCGATTTTTATCTGGCCGACACATTGGGCGAGATGGGCGTCTTTTATCGTCTCTGCGACATCGTCTTTATCGGCGGCACTTTTCCTGCGCTTGGCGGGCATAATCCCTTTGAGCCTGCGCATCTTCATTCCGCGTTGATCGCAGGCCCCAGCGATTTCAACTTTGCTGAAGCCTATGCCGAATTTACGCGCAATGGGGCCTTGATCCGCGTCGATGACGTGCCGGGGCTCACGCGCGCCGTCAGCACCTTGCTCAGCGATGATGCCGAGCGCGAACAGCGCGCGCGTGCGGCCGCTCGCGTGGTCGCCACCTCAAGCCAGGCGACCTCGACAACGGCGGCGGCACTTCTCGCCCTGCTGCCGCCCGTCCGTCAGAAAGACGAGGTCGCCCATGCGTGAACCCGGTTTCTGGCATGACCCGCGCTCGAACATTTCCCTGACATCACGCCTGCTGACGCCGCTGGCCTATCTCTGGGGCGCGGCAGGGCGGATCAAACGCTATTTTGCTCATCCCGAACAAGCCGCGGTCCCCATCATCTGTATCGGCAATCTGACAGCAGGCGGCACTGGCAAGACGCCGCTCGCGCTGACGCTGGCTGAACGGCTCATCGCGGCGGGCGAGCAGGTGCATTTTCTGACGCGCGGCTACGGCGGCAAGGAACACGGGCCCTTGCAGGTGGACCCGGCACGCGATACCGCCGCCCATGTGGGTGACGAGCCTCTGTTGCTTGCGGCGCTCGCGCCGACCTGGGTGTCGATTGATCGGGCCGAAGGGGCGGCGGCGGCTGCGCGCGCCGGAGCCTCGCTCATCATCATGGATGATGGTTTTCAAAACCCCTCTCTCAACAAGAATTTCTCGCTGCTCGTCGTCGATGCGCAAGCGGGTCTCGGCAATGGTCGGCTGATCCCCGCAGGCCCGATGCGTGAGCGCGTCGCCGATGCTCTCAAGCGCAGCCATGCGGTGATGATCGTCGGGCGCGGTCATGCCGCCGATGGGCTGGCGGCGCGGGCGAGCAATACAGGCCTGCCTGTCTTCCGCTGCATTCTGCGCGCCAAAGGGGCGCCCGATCTCGACAATGTCCCTGTGCTCGCTTATTCGGGCATTGGCCGCCCTGCCAAGTTTCACGCCACGCTGCGCGAGCTTCACGCCGATCTGGTGGGGATCGAGAATTTTGCCGACCATCACATGTATTCCGAATCCGACGCGCGCAAGCTGCTTGTGCGCGCACAAGACCTCAAGGCGCGGCTTGTCACCACGGAAAAAGACCATGTACGCCTGATCGGTGCCGCGGAAGGCAGCGCGCGCGCCCGCTTGCGCGCCGCCTCGCAGACCGTGCCGATCCGGGCCCTGATCGACAATCTATCCGGCCTCGAAGCGCTCGTCAGAGATGCCATAGCGCTGGCGCGTCACCCGGCTCGACGATAGAACTGTCTTCCATGAAAGAAACCACGTTCAAATATCGCCTTGAGGCCCTGGGCTTGCGCATCGCCATTGCGATTGTCGGGTCGCTGAGCCTTGATCGCGCCTCAGCCATCGGCGGATGGCTGGGCCGCCGGATCGGCCCCCGTCTCGGCATCACGCGGCGCGCACGACGACGCATTGAGCGCGCCATGCCTGACCTTTCTGAAGCCGAGGTCACGCGCATCATCGCCGCCATGTGGGAAAATCTTGGCCGCGTCGCCTTTGAATATCCCCACATCGACACTTTCCGAAAGCCGGAGGAAAGCCACCGCATCGAAGTCGTCGGCATCGAAGCGCTGCGGGCGCATCAGGCGGCGGGCCAGGGCGGGCTTTTGCTCTCAGGCCATTTCGGCAATTTCGAGCTTCTCCCCGTCGCCATGAACCGCGAGGGCTTCAAGGGCGGCGAGGTCTATCGCCCCGCCAATAATCCCATCGTCAATCAGTGGATGCTCGACATGCGTTCGGGCAAGACGGGGGCGATCCAGATTCCCAAAGGTCGCAAAGGAACACGCGATCTGTTGACCATTCTGCGTGACAATGGCTTTGTCGCCATGTTGTTCGATCAGAAGATGCGCGAAGGCATCGAGGTCACGCTCTTCGGCATCCCCTCAATGACAACGCCCGCCCCTGCCGGGCTTGCCATTCGTCTTGGTACGGCGCTTTTCCCGGCCTGCATCGAGCGGCTGGAGGGTGCCTATTTTCGCGTGACGGTCTATCCGCAGATCGAGGCCGACCCGACAGCGGACCCGATCAGCGAAACCATCCGCCTGACGCAAGCACTCAATGATTTTCTGGAAGCGCGTATTCGTGAAAAGCCGGAAAACTGGTTCTGGCTGCACAATCGCTGGAACGACTAGTTCGGCGTGACGCTTTTTACCTGCAGGCCCGGCTGCGCGCCCTCCGGCCCGACACCGGGGATCATGAGCGAGGCATCAACGCGGGTGCCGCACAACAACATGCCCCAATGAAGATGCGGGCCCGTCGCACGGCCTTTCTTGCCGACCCTGCCAATAAGGTCGCCTTGACGCACATGCTGGCCAGTCTTCACATAAATTTTTGACATATGCAGCATCTGGCTGAAGACGCCCTGTCCGTGGTCGATGAAGACGAGACCGCCCTCGTAAAACATATCCGCCTCGGCCAGACGGATGATGCCATCGGCGGGCGCAACAATGGGCGCGCCTTCGGGTGCCGCTATATCAACACCAAAATGCGGGTTGCGCGGCTCGCCATTGAAAATGCGCTGGCTGCCGAAGATGCCGCTGATCGGGCCGCTGGCGGGCCAGATGAATTTTCCCGCAAACCAGTCGTCCTGCGTATCGCAGGGCCGCGACGAGGCCTTGAGTTCGCGTTCGCGCTTGATGCGGATGAGGTCTTGCGGCGGTGGTGTCACATATTTTGGGGCCACCCCTGTGATGCTTTGAACCTGCCAGTGGCGGCGCGCGACGGTCAGATGTTCGGTCTCGCTCCTGCCGTCAGGCAGGGTCACGACCAGCGTGGCGTCAGGCCCATGATCGCGGTCAAAGGCAATGGCGAAATAGCCTCTGGACGAGACCATGATCTTGCTGCCATCGAGCGTCACATGCGCTTCAGGGCTGGTCTTGCCGACGACAATCGCGCCCTGCTCCACATTGCCCATGAGACGCACCGCGGCCTCGGCAGGCAGAGCCGCGAGCAGCAGCGCGATCAGGCCCGTGGCGCTCGCAAGGGCTAGCCGCCAGAGACCGGTCATTTAATGAGGTTCTTTTCCTGATGCCGCTTCAGCGAAATTTCGGGCGACGCATAGGCCTCCTGAAGATCGGCACTCCAATAACGCAGATCATCAAGATCGATATGCGCGCCGCTCACGGCACATTTCACATAGGCACCGGGACGCACCACATGAAATTCGCCATCGCCATAGACGAGTTCGGCTTCGCCGCTGCTGTTCATTTTGTCAATTCTGTTCATGGGCACATATTAACTCGGGAAGGATGGATTTCAAAGCAAACTGCCCTGCCCGGATGCAACGGGTTTTTTCTTCGGCGTGGAATCTGGTGCAACGGGCGTCGAGCCTGCCACGACAACGCCGAGACGATCATCACCGGCAAATTCAATGTCCAGCGCTTCGCCCGTCTTGCGGCCCGCGCCATTGCGCAGGGGCTTGCCGTAGGCATCGCGCACCACGGCATAGCCGCGCTCCAGCACGCCCTGATAGGAATAGGACTGAAGCAGCTTGCCCATATTGTCGAGACGGCGCGTCAGATCGGTGAGATGGCGTTTCTCGGCGGCAAGTCCGCGCTTGTCGAGCGCATCGAGCTTTTTGTGGCCCTCGGCAATCTGAAAGCGAATAAGCCGCGTCGAGAGCTTGCCTTCAACGCCGCTCAGCCGCGCCCGTTTCATCTCGGCAGCGCGTTTCAACGCCAGGCCGAGCCGCTCGCTGGCATTGTCGAAACGCTGACGCGGCAGGGCGATGAGATCGCTCAGGCGCGGCAGGGCGCGGACGAGCGCCCGCAGATCAGTGCGGCGCGTATCGAGCAGGCGGGTTTGAGCGCGCAGCATCCGATTGTCGAGTTCGCGCAAGGCGGCCACGCAATCGGCCCGCACGGGCACGGCCATTTCGGCGGCCGCTGTCGGCGTCGGTGCGCGGCGGTCAGAGGCATAATCGATCAACGTCGTGTCGGTCTCATGGCCGACGGCGGAGATCAGCGGAATCTCGCTGGCGGCGGCGGCGCGCACAACGTTTTCTTCATTGAAGCCCCAGAGGTCTTCAATCGAGCCGCCACCGCGCGCCACGATGATGAGATCGGGACGCGGAATCCTGCCGCCGGGTGCCAGCGCATTAAAGCCCTGAATGGCGGCGGTCACTTCGGCCGACGCCGTGTCGCCCTGCACCCGCACGGGCCAGACGAGGACGTGGCGCGGAAAACGATCCTGCAACCGATGCAGAATATCGCGGATGACAGCCCCCGTGGGGCTGGTGATCACCGCGATCACTTCGGGCAGATAGGGCAGCGGCTTCTTGCGGTCGGCTGCAAACAGGCCCTCGGCGGCGAGCTTCTTCTTGCGTTCTTCCAGCAGGGCCATCAGGGCCCCGACGCCTGCAGGCTCAAGCTGCTCGATGACGATCTGATATTTGGAGCTGCCGGGATAGGTGGTGAGCTTGCCCGTGGCAATGACCTCCAGTCCCTCGGCGGGCTTGAAGCGCAATTTGCTGAAAGCGCCCTTCCAAATCACGGCCTCAAGACGGGCTTTTTCATCCTTCAAGGCAAAATAGCTGTGCCCGGAAGAATGCACACCGCGAAAGCCGGTGATTTCGCCGCGCACGCGGACATGGCCATAGGTTTCCTCCACCGTTCGCTTGAGCGAAAAGGAAATCTCGCTGACCGAGAATTCATGAGCGTTTCCAACAGATTCGCCGGAAGTCGGTGCGGCTTTACCTTGGGTGGTTTCAGACATCTTTAATGGACCGGATTGAGATGGGCGGGCGGGCTTGCCTCCCGCGTGGTGCATGTTACAAGTTTTCACGCGCCCGCCAAAATCGGGCACATCTGTCTGGCCATTTTGGCAAAGGATCTATCGGCGATATGAACGTTCTCGTCATCGGCTCCGGCGGCCGCGAACATGCCCTGAGCTGGAAAATCGCCGCAAGCCCCCTGGTTTCCAAGCTTTATTGTGCGCCGGGAAATGGCGGCATTGCTGCGGTGGCCGAGTGCGTCGCGCTGAAGCCAACGGATTTTGAGGCGATCATCGCCTTCTGCCGCCAGAATCAGATCGATCTTGTGGTCATTGGGCCGGAAGACCCGCTGGTCGGCGGGCTGGTGGACCGGCTCGACGCGGAGGGAATCAAATCCTTCGGGCCGAGCGCTGCCGCCGCCCAGCTTGAAGGCTCCAAGGGCTATACCAAGGACCTCTGCGCCGAGTTCAATATCCCCACCGCTGGCTATCGCCGCTTCGCCGATGCGCCGAGCGCCAAAGCCTATGTCACGCAGATGGGCGCGCCCATCGTCGTCAAGGCCGATGGGCTGGCAGCAGGCAAGGGTGTCATCATGGCCATGACCCTTGATGAAGCACATAGCGCCCTCGACGAAATTTTTTCCGGTCGCTTCGGGACCGCCGGGGCCGAAGTCGTGGTGGAGGAATTCCTTGAAGGCGAAGAAGCGAGCTTCTTTGCCTTATGCGACGGCACAAATGCTTTGCCGCTTGCCACCGCACAGGACCACAAGCGCGTCTTCGATCATGATCGGGGGCCCAACACAGGCGGCATGGGGGCCTATTCACCTGCGCCCGTGATGACGTCGGCGCTGGTTGATCGCGTGATGCACGAAATCATCAAGCCGACGATGGCAGCCATGAAGTCGCGCGGCACCCCTTTCAAAGGCGTGCTCTTTGCCGGTCTCATGCTGACGGCCAAAGGCCCGGAACTTATCGAATTCAATGCGCGTTTCGGTGACCCTGAAACGCAAGTTCTCATGATGCGGCTCAAATCCGACATCGTTCCGGCATTGATCGCCGCCCATGACGGCACGCTTGATCAGATCACCCTCGAATGGCGCGATGAAGCTGCGCTCACCGTCGTCATGGCGGCGGAAGGCTATCCGGGCCATTATGAAAAAGACACCGTGATTTCGGGCCTCGATGCAGCAGGCAGTCTCGACGATGTGCAGGTTTTTCACGCTGGCACGCGGCTTGACGCGGGCAACATCCTCGCCAATGGTGGGCGGGTGCTCAACGTGACAGCCCTTGGCAAAACAGTGGGCGAAGCGCAGGCACGCGCCTATAAGGCTGTATCCCTCATCGACTGGCCGGAAGGCTTCTGCCGCAGCGACATTGGGTGGCGCGCGGTCGCAAGAGAAAAGAGATCCGTCTGACAAAGGCAAAATAAATTCGATAAAAAATAAATTGGGGGAACTGATATGCCTACCGATGCCAATCCGTCCAAGCAGGAACAATTTTCCGGGACCAAGGAAGTCGCTGAGGGTCAGCGTTTCGACGAGAAGCGACTGATCGACTATATGACGGCACATGTGGAGGGCTTTGAAGGCCCCCTCACCGTTCAGCAATTCAAGGGCGGTCAGTCGAACCCGACCTATCAGCTCATCACCCCAAAACAAAAATATGTGCTGCGTCGCAAGCCACCGGGGAAGCTGCTACCGTCTGCCCATGCAGTTGATCGCGAATATCAGGTCATCACGGCGCTGCATGGCGCAGGCTTTGCGGCCCCGCGCACCTATTGCCTCTGCGAGGACGACAGCGTCATCGGCACCGCCTTCTACATCATGGAAATGGTCAACGGTCGCGTGCTCTGGGAACCGCTTTTGCCCGATCAGACCCCTGCATCACGCTGGCAGATTTACGATTCACTCAATGCGACAATGGCCCATCTGCATTCAATCGACTACGCGAAGGCGGGTCTGGCTGATTTCGGCAAGCCAGGGAATTATTTTGCCCGCCAGATTTCGCGCTGGTCCAAGCAATATGTCGCGTCGGAAACCCAAACCATCGTCGAAATGAACAAGCTGATGGAGTGGCTCGCCGACAATATCCCGGCAGATGATGCGGTCAGTATCGTTCATGGCGACTATCGGCTCGACAATACGGTGCTGCATCTCACAGAGCCGCGCGTCATCGCGGTGCTCGACTGGGAGCTTTCAACACTTGGCCATCCGCTCGCGGATTTCACCTATAGCTGCATGCAATGGGTGATGCCGGGTCAAGACACGGGTGGCGGCACGGGTTCCATCGCCACGGCGGATTTCAAATCACTCGGCATTCCGACGCTGGAGGAATATATCGAGATGTATTGCAAGCGGACAAACCGGTCGGGCATCGCCAATCTCGATTTCTATTTCGCCTATAATTTCTTCCGCCTTGCAGGCATTCTGCAAGGCATTGCCGGACGTGTGCGCGATGGCACAGCATCGAGCGAACACGCGAAAGCCATGTCGCAAAACGTCCGTCCGCTTGCTGAAGAAGGGTGGAAATTCGCGCTACGCGCTGGTGCGAGGTCATAGCACTGAATAAAATCTGAAAACCTGGACACCTGAAAAAAACATAAAAACATAAGGTGAGTAAAAAATATGAGTTGGTTGCGTCACGGATTTGAAATCAATACAGATCAGTCGAAACTGGACAAGGAAGCCATCCTGCGCATGTTGCGGGCGACCTATTGGGCGAGCGAAGTGCCGGAGGAGGACTTGTGGGAGAGCATCCTCAATTCGCGCGCCTATGGTCTCTATTCCTCCGACGGTGACCAGGCGGGCTTTGCCCGTGTCGTCACCGACAGCACCCGTTTTGCCTGGGTGTCAGACATCTATATTCTGCCCATCCATCGCGGGCTGGGGCTTGGCAAATGGCTGATTGAGACGGTCATCTCCGACCCCGCTCTGGCCCGCGTCCAGCGCCTGATGCTCAGCACCAATGATGCTCATCATCTCTATCAGGAGCATGGCTTTACCCTTCTGGACGGCGAAGAAGCCGAGAAGATGATGATGCTTTTGCGGTGAGGGGTTGGCTGCAGCCTCGTGCCGAAATAGGCCAGATGACAGCCAGCTTCACGCCGCGGCATCAGCGATGGGCCTGAATCAATAATTTTCCATGATTATTTCATGACTCTGCCCCGCCCTGTCTTGACAGGTCGGGGCCTCAAGCCTATCTGTCCAGCGAGTTGTTGGCACTCTCAACAAGTGAGTGCCAAAGCTCTCAATCAAACGTTTCCCGCAATATAAGCGGTTTTCGAAACAGGAGACCTCAAGATGAAATTCCGTCCTCTGCATGACCGCGTTGTCGTGCGTCGTCTCGACGAAGAAACAAAGACTGCCGGTGGGATCATCATTCCCGAAACCGCGCAGGAAAAGCCCTCGCAGGGCGAAATCTTGGCCGTCGGTTCAGGCGCTCGCGGTGAAGATGGCAAGATCATTGCCCTCGATGTCAAGGTTGGCGACACGGTGATTTTCGGCAAATGGTCCGGCACTGAAGTCAAAATCGACGGTCAGGATCTGCTGATCATGAAAGAATCCGACATCATGGGCGTTGTCGAAGGCGTCAAGAAGTCAAAGGCTGCCGCTGAATAAGGCTTGCGAGATCCGCAACGGATTTTGCGGGCCATTTTATTGGCCCAATGCTTTTCAGATTCGAGAATTCAATAAGGAACGAAACACATGGCTAAAGAAGTCAAATTTGGTCGCACAGCGCGCGAACGTATGGTGCGCGGCGTGGACATCCTTGCCGATGCCGTCAAGGTGACGCTCGGCCCGAAAGGTCGCAACGTCGTTATCGACAAGTCCTTTGGTGCCCCGCGCATCACGAAGGACGGCGTGACGGTTGCCAAGGAAATCGAGCTTGAGGACAAGTTCGAAAACATGGGTGCCCAGATGGTCAAGGAAGTTGCTTCCAAGACCAATGACACCGCCGGTGACGGCACGACGACCGCAACGGTTCTCGCTCAAGCCATCGTGCGCGAAGGCTCCAAGGCTGTGGCCGCTGGCCTCAACCCGATGGACCTGAAGCGCGGCATCGACATTGCCGTCGCAACGGCGCGCGAAGACATCGCCAAGCGTTCAAAGAAGGTGAAGTCGAACGATGAAATCGCACAGGTCGGCACGATCTCGGCCAATGGCGAAGCCGAAATCGGCCGGATGATTGCCGAAGCCATGGCCAAGGTTGGCAATGAAGGCGTCATCACGGTTGAAGAAGCAAAGTCGCTCGACAGCGAACTCGAAGTCGTCGAAGGCATGCAGTTTGATCGCGGCTACCTGTCGCCCTATTTCATCACCAATGCCGACAAGATGGTGACGGAACTCGACGAGCCGCTCATTCTGCTCCATGAAAAGAAGCTGACAAACCTGCAGCCGCTGCTGCCGATCCTGGAAGCCGTTGTGCAGTCCTCGCGTCCGCTCCTCATCATTGCTGAAGACATCGAAGGCGAGGCTCTGGCCACGCTCGTCGTCAACAAGCTGCGTGGTGGCCTCAAGGTTGCCGCTGTGAAGGCACCGGGCTTCGGCGACCGTCGCAAGGCCATGCTCGAAGATATCGCCATCCTCACGGGCGGCCAGGTGATCTCCGAAGAACTCGGCATCAAACTTGAAAACGTGACACCGGACATGCTCGGCACCGCCAAGCGCGTTCGCATCACGAAGGAAGACACGACCGTCATCGACGGCGCTGGCAAGAAGAAAGACATCGAAAGCCGCGTTGGCCAGATCAAGCGCCAGATCGAGGACACGACGTCTGACTACGACAAGGAAAAGCTGCAGGAACGTCTGGCGAAGCTCGCTGGCGGCGTTGCCGTGATCAAGGTCGGTGGTGCCACAGAAGTTGAAGTGAAGGAACGCAAGGACCGCGTTGACGACGCTCTGAACGCCACGCGCGCCGCCGTCGAAGAAGGCATCGTGCCTGGTGGCGGCACGGCTCTCCTGATGGCGACCAAGGCCGTTGGCAAGCTCACCTCCGACAATGCCGACATTCAGGCTGGCATCAACATCATCCGCAAGGCTCTCGAAGCGCCGATCCGCCAGATCGTCGAAAACGCGGGCGTTGAAGGTTCGATCGTTGTGCAGAAAATTCTGGACTCGAAAGTCGCCAACTACGGCTTCGACGCGCAGAACGAAGAATATGTCGACCTCGTCGCCAAGGGCATCATCGATCCGACAAAGGTCGTGCGCACCGCCCTTCAGGACGCAGCCTCGGTTGCCGGCCTGCTCATCACCACAGAAGCCCTCATCGCCGATGCTCCCAAGAAGGACAACGGCGGCGGCATGCCGGGCGGTATGCCCGGTGGCATGGGCGGCATGGGCGACATGGGCTTCTAAGCCCATAAAGTCGCCCATCATCAAAGGATGCCCGAACCGGGCAAGCCGGTTCGGGGCGGCGACATGGGCTTCTAAGCCCATAAAGTCGCCCATCATCAAAAGATGCCCGAACCGGGCAAGCCGGTTCGGGGCGGCGACATGGGCTTCTAAGCCATTCGATCTGCTATCAGATGAATACAAAACGGCCAGTGGAAACACTGGCCGTGTTTGTTTGGAGAAAGAAAATCCTCACCTCC
>Ga0214472_10003096_pt1 | contig 17683 bp, 15 predicted proteins | sample RVTome_6_FD_207662 | JGI IMG/M metagenome (GOLD analysis project Ga0214472, IMG submission 207662) | Soil microbial communities from uranium-contaminated site in the Upper Colorado River Basin, Wyoming, United States - RVT140D175 | ecosystem: Environmental > Terrestrial > Soil > Contaminated >...
GTTCACGGAGTCTCGCCCTAGTATGCCAGGCGTTGACACCACCGCGCGCTTGCTGTCACACTCCTCGCAACCGTCAGGGTGCCCCTCGCGGTGAGGGGCTAAGAGGGAAGCAGGTCGAAAGCCTGCGCGGTCCCGCCACTGTAGCCGGCGAGCCCGCCTCCGTGGGGCGCGCGAAAAGACGCGCGCCCGCCACTCGGGACGTCCCGGGGAAGGCCGGAGGCGAGGCGATGACCCGGAAGCCAGGAAACCTGCCCTGACTGACCGGTCCAGAAGGCTTCTCGCGTGAAGGAGCACTCGCCATGCGCCGAATCCTCCTTTTCCTGCTCACCCCATTCGTCTTCCTGGCCCCCGTATCGCGCGCACAGGGGGACGCCGGCCTCGCCGGCTCCGTGCGCACGCGCGAGGGCTCGCCCCTGCCCCATCTGGTCCTGACCGTCACCGGCCCTTCCGGCTCGCGCACGGTGGTCACCGGACCGGAGGGACGCTACCGGGCGGCGCCCCTGTCCCCCGGCGCGTACACGGTCACCCTCGACCAGCCCGGGTTCGTCCTCGAGCCCGCCGCCCGCGCCGACGTGGGCGGCGGCCTGACCTCGCTCGACCTGGTGGTGGCCCACGTGCCCGTCCGCGAGCAGGTGGTGGTGTCCGCCACGCGGAGCGAGGCGCCTCTGTCCACGGTGGGGATCGCGGTCGGGGTGCTCGACCGGGAGCGCATCGAGGAGCGGCAGGCCGGGGCGCTGCTCCCGCTGCTGCAGGAGCTGCCCGGCGTGGCCGCGGCCCGCACCGGCGCCCCCGGCACCCAGGCCTCCGCCTTCGTCCGCGGCGGCGGCGGCAACGCCGCGCGCGTCCTCATCGACGGCGTGCCCGTCAACGAGCCCGGCGGTGCGTTCAACTTCGGGACGGCGCTCCCGCTGGAGCTCGAGCGGGTCGAGGTCGTGCGGGGCGCGGCCAGCAGCCTTTACGGCACCGACGCCCTGGCCGGCGTCATCCACCTGGTGACGCGGAAGGCCACGGAGGGCCAGACTCCCGGCGTCCACGCCGAGGCCGAGGGCGGCAGTTTCGCATGGCGGCGGGCGGCGGGCGGCACGTCGGGCCAGCGGGGACGCTTCGATTGGAACCTTGGCCTGGCCCGGCTCCAGACGGACAACCAGGGCCCGAACAGTGCCTTCGAGCAGACCGGTGCGGCCCTCTCCGCGGGAGCGGCCCTCGGCGGCCGTACGACGGTGCGCCTCACGGTGCGCGGCGAGACAGGCCAGGTCGGGACGCCGGGCCAGACCGCGTTCGGGCGGCCGGACGAGGACGCGTCCTTGGAGCGCGACGCCTTTGTCGTGGGCGTGCACCTGCGCCACGCGGCGGGCCGCGCCGTGCACGGCCTGCGAGCCGGCTACGCGAGGATCCGGGAGCTGTCGCTGAACCCGCTCGACTCCGGACCGTTCACGCCGAGCTGGCGCGGGCGGACCGGGGCCTTCGAGGTCTTCGACTTCGCCGACCCCGCCGGCTTTCAGAACGACACGCGGCGCCTGTCGGCCGGTTACCAGCTCGAGGCCCAGGCCGGGCGGCGCCATCTCGTGACCGCGGGTATCGACGTCGAACGCGAGACGGGGGACCTCGGATCCCGGTCCGACGTCCTGCTGCAGCCGCAACGGACCAACGTCGGCCTCTACCTCCAGGACCAGGTCGTCCTCGGGGACAGCGTCTTCCTCACCGCGGGCGGCCGCCTGGAGCGCAACGACAGCTTCGGGACCCGCGCCGTGCCCCGGGCCGCGATCGCCTGGCGCGCGCGCGGCGGCGAGGACGCGTTGACGGTCCGGGCCAGCGCGGGCGCGGGGATCAAGGAGCCGAGCTTCTTCGAGTCCTTCGGCGTGTCCTTCTTCGCCCAGGGGAACCCCGACCTGAGGCCGGAGCGCAGCCGCACCTTCGACCTCGGCGTCGAGCAGCGGCTGCTGAGAAGCCGCCTCCGGCTCGAGGCCACGGCCTACCACCACGACTATCGGGACCAGATCGCCTTCACGGTCGTGGATTTCTCCACCTTCCAGGGCAGCTTCGTGAACGTGGGGCGCACGCGGGGACGCGGGTTGGAGCTGGCGGTGGACGCCGCCCCCGCCCCGGGCTTCCGGCTTCACGCCGCATACACCTACGTGGACGGCAAGGTGCTCGTGAGCACCAGCGGCTTCGACCCCGTCTTCGCCGTGGGCCGCGGCCTGCTGCGGCGGCCGAAGCACCAGGCCGCGTTCTCCGCGAGCGCGGGGACGGGCCGTCTCCAGGTCGGCGCCACGCTCCTGGCGGTGGGCCGGCGCGCCGACAGCGATTTCGCGGGACTGGGCCTCGACGAGAACGACGGGTACGCGCGGTTGGACGCGCGCCTGCGGGCGCGCCTCGGCGCCGGCCTCGAGGCCTTCGTGGTGGCGGAGAACCTCTTCGATCGGGAGTACCAGGAGGCCCTGGGGTACCCGGCGCTGGGGCGAGCGGTCCGGGCCGGGCTGCGCTTCCGCACGGGGGCCGACGGGCGGCCGTGACCCGGGACCGGATCCTCCTCGCCTGGAGCAGCGGGAAGGACAGCGCCTTCGCCCTCCACCTCCTGCGCGCAATGGAGGACGTGGAGGTCGTGGGCCTGCTCACGACCGTCAACGAGGTCCACGATCGCGTGGCCATGCACGCGGTAAGGCGCACGCTCCTCGAGGCGCAGGCCGAGGCGGCCGGCCTCCCGCTGGTGATCGTCCGCATCCCCCACCCCTGCCCCAACGAGGTCTACGCGGCGGCCATGGGGCGGGCCCTCGAGGAAGCGAAGGCGCGCGGGGTCTCCGGCGTGGCCTTCGGCGACCTGTTCCTCGAGGACGTCCGGCGCTACCGGGAGAAGCAGATGGCCGGGACGGGGCTGCGCCTCGTCTTCCCGCTCTGGGGCCGGCCGACGACCGTCCTCGCGCATGAGATGCTCGACGCCGGCCTTCGCGCGCGGATCACGTGCGTCGATCCCCGCGCGCTCGCACCGTCCTTCGCCGGGCGCGAGTTCGATCGGCGGCTGCTGGCCGATCTCCCGCCCGGCGTCGATCCCTGCGGCGAGAACGGGGAGTTCCACACCTTCGCCTGGGACGGGCCGATGTTCCGCCGACCGGTCGCGGTACGCGGCGGCGCGGTCGTGGAGCGCGACGGCTTCGTCTTCGCCGACCTGCTGCCGGGCGAAGGCTCCGGGCCCGACGCGTACGCGCCAGGAACACCGTGAAGCGGGCGCGCGCCTGCGCCATGGCCGGGTTCCTCGGCCTCGCCGCCTCGCTCGCCGCGGGAGAAGAGCCGGTCCCGCTGCGCGTCGCGTCGATGAACCTGTCCGCCGACGAGATCCTCGCGGAGATCCTTCCGCGGGAGCGCCTGGTCGGCGTGACCCGCTTCGCCGACGAGACGGGGACCTCCAACATCGTGGGGCGCATCCCCCCCTCCGTCTTCCGGTTCCAGAAGGCCGACATCGAGCGCCTGGTGGCCCTGGCCCCCGACCTCGTCGTCGTCTCCGAATACACCGACGCCGATTTCCTGAGGCTCGTCGAGCGCTCCGGGATGCGGTGGCACCGCATGCAGGGGCTGAGCTCCATCGCGGGCGTGCGCCAGGCCATCCTCGACCTCGGCCGGGCGGTGGGCGGGGAGGAGGCCGCGCGTGGCCTGGCGGAGCGGTACGACGCCACGCTCGACGAGCTGTCGCGCCGCCTTCACGGCGCGAAGCGACCCCGCGTCCTCTATTGGTCGGGGGAGATGACGGCGGGGGCGGACACCGCGATCGGCGCCCTCATCGAGGCGGCGGGGGCGGTCAACGTGGGCCGCGAGATGGGCGTCCGGGGGATCACCCCGCCGGGAGCGGAGAGGGCGTTCGTGGCGGATCCCGACGTGATCCTCGTCAGCTCCTGGCCGGGGACCCTGGAAGCGGTGAAGGCGCATCCCCTCCTTTCGCAGCTTCACGCGGTGCGGGAGGGACGCGTCGTCGTCCTCCCGAACGAGCGGCTCATCGCCCTGTCCCAGTACACCGCCGACGCGTGCTGGGACCTGGCCTCCCGTCTGCATCCCGGCCGCGTGCCGAGGAGGAAGCCGTGACGGACAGGGCGCGGCGGCGGCTCGTCCTCTGGATCCTGGCGGCCGCGCTACCGGTCGCGATGGCGGCCGCCGTGGCGCTGGGCAGCGTTCCCCTTCCCTTCGGTCCGGTCGTCGCGTCCCTGGCGGCGGCGGCGGGTCTACCTTCGTGGGGCGCTCCGCTCGACGCGCCGGGCGTGGCGATCCTGTGGTCCGTGCGCCTGCCGCGGGTCCTCCTCGCGGCGCTCGTCGGCGGCGGGCTGGCGGTAGTCGGTACGACGCTCCAGTCCGTCTTCCGCAACCCGATGGCCGACTCGGGCCTCCTGGGCGTCGGCGCCGGCGCCGCCCTCGGCGCGGTCCTCGCGGTGCGGATGGGATGGGCGGCCCACGTCTTCCTGGCCCTGCCCCTGGCCGCCTTCGTGGGGGCGATGGCGGCGATCGTCATCGTTTATCTCCTCGCCCATGCCGGCGGCCGCCCCTCGCTCCAGGGCCTGCTCCTGACCGGGATCGCGGTGTCCGCCCTGGCCAGCGCCGGGACGTCGGTGCTCCTGGTCGCGACCGAGGAGTTCCGGGTGAAGACCGTCCTCTTCTGGCTCGCCGGCGGCCTGGAAGGACGGAGCTGGGCCCACGTCAAGCTGGCCGCCGTGTTCATCCTCGCCGGCGTCGCCCTCCTGGGGCTCCTGTCGCGGCCCCTCGACGTGCTGTCGCTGGGCGCGGACGAGGCGGCCTCTCTCGGCCTGCCCGTCCACGCGACACGCCTCACGATCTTCGCGCTCGCCGCGCTCGTGGCGGGCGCCGCCACCTCGGTGGCGGGCTCCGTTCCCTTCGTGGGTCTCATGGCCCCCCATGCCCTTCGCCCGCACGTGGGGCCGCTCGCCCGCCACCTGATCCCGGCCTCGTTCCTGGGAGGGGCGATCCTCGTCGTCCTGGCCGACCTGGGCGCGCGCACCCTGAGCGACCGCCTCGATCTCCCCCTGGGCTCCTTGACGGCGTTCGTCGGCGCGCCCTACTTCCTGTTCGCGCTCCGCGCGAGCGAGGGGCGGTCGTGACGGCCGTCCTGGAGGCGCGCGCGGTGCGTGTCTCGCGCGGACGCGCCGCCGTCCTGCACGGCGTCACGCTGTCGCTCGCGGCGGGTGAGGCCCTGGCCCTGGTGGGCCCGAACGCGGCGGGGAAGTCCACGCTCCTGCGGACCCTGGCCGGCCTCCTGCGCCCGACCAGGGGCGTCGTCCTCCTCGAGAAGCGGCCGCTCCAGGCCTGGGCGCGCGGAGACATGGCGCGCGCGGTGGCGCTGGTGACTTCCGAGGATGAGGGGCCGGGCACCCTGGCCGTGGAGGATCGCGTGGCGCTGGGACGTTACCCCCACCGCGGCCCGCTCCGCCCGCTTCTGGAAGGGGACCGGGCGGCCGTCCGGCGGGCCCTCCAGCAGACGGGTATCGAGCCGCTGGCCCGGCGCCGGTTGGGGACCCTCTCCGCGGGCGAGCGGCAGCTCGCGACGCTCGCGCGGGGGCTCGCGCAGGAGCCGCGCGTCCTCCTCCTCGACGAGCCCGCCGCCCACCTCGACATCGGCCATCAGCTCCGGCTCTTTCGCGTGCTGGACGACGTGCGCACATGCGGCATGGCCGTCCTGGCCGTCGTCCACGACCTCCAGCGCGCCGCGGCCTGGGCCGACCGGATCGTGCTGCTGGCGGGGGGCCGCATCGTGGCGGAAGGGGCGCCCGACGCGGTGCTGGCCAGCGAGCAGTGTGCCCGGGCCTTCGACGTAGCCGTCCACGGCCACCCGGTCCCGGGGCTCGCCCATCCTCTCTATAGCTTCGAGGAGCCTGGAGAATGAAGATCGTCTCCCTGCTGCCCGCCGCCACCGAGATCGTCTGCGCCCTGGGATTGCGCGAGCCTCTCGTGGGCCGCTCCCACGAGTGCGACTTCCCCGAGGACGTGAAGGCGCTGCCGCCCCTGACCCGTGCGCGGGTGGATCCGTCGCTGCCCAGCGCGCGCCTGGACGAGGAGGTGCGCCGGATCATGGCCGCGCGCCTGCCCATCTACATGCTCGACGAGGTGCTTTTGGCGGCCCTGGCGCCCGACGTCGTCGTCACGCAGGCGGCGTGCGAGGTCTGCGCCATCCCCTACGAACAGGTCGTGGCCTCCCTCCGCCGCACGGCGTTCCGGGCCCGGGTGGTCTCGCTGCAGCCCTCGCGCCTGGCCCACGTTCTCGAGGACGTTCAGGCGGTGGCCGAGGCGTGTGACGTCGGCGCGCGCGGCCTCGCGCTGGTCGGGAGTCTTCGCGAGAGGCTCGAGCGTGTGGCCGCCTCGTCCCGGACGAGTTCCCGCCCGCGCGTGGCCGTCGTCGAGTGGCTGGCGCCGCCGATGCTGGCCGGGCACTGGGTGCCGGACGCGATCACGGCCGCGGGCGGCGTCGCTCTGGGTCCCGAGGCGGGCGGCTCGTCTCCCTACGCGACCTGGGCCGAGATCCGCTCGCTTGGGGCCGACGTGGTCGTCGTGGCGCCCTGTGGCTTCGACCTCGGGCGCACGGTCGCCGAGGCCGCGCCCCTGGCGGAGACGCTGCGCGGCCTGGCCCCGCGCGTGCTGCTCGTGGACGGCAACGCGTACCTGAACCGGCCGGGGCCGCGCCTTGTCGAGGCCGTCGAGACGATCGCCGCCTGGTTGCGGGGCGAGGCGGTGCCGGAGGACCGGGCGGTACCGCTCCAGGCGGCGGTCAGCTCCGAGGCGTCCCCGTCCAGGGCGTGAGGCGCGGCCGCCAGCGGCGCACGCCGCGGCAGTAGGCCTCGTACTCCGCGCCGAAGCGACGGCGCAGCGACGGCTCCTCGTGGAGAAGGACGAAGACGTGGAAGCCCACGGCCACGGCCGCCGCGTAGCGCAGGACGGAGCCGCTTCCGAAGAGCAGACCCTGGCCGACGATGACCGAGACGATGGCGACGTACATCGGGTTGCGCACGTACCGGTAGAGGCCCGTCACCACGAGGCGCCGCGCCGGCAGCACGGGCGTGGGGATCCCGCGGCCCTGCCGGACGAACCGGACGATGGCCGCGGCGAGGACGCTCAGCCCGGCGCAGATGAAGGCGGCCCCCAACAGGCGGAGCCCGGCCCATCCCCAGAACGGGGGCCGCATCCGCCAGCGCGACAGGAGCCAGGGCACGGTGCCCGCGACCTGCAGGGGGGCCAGCAGGACGAAGAGCGCCGTGCCCGCCACGAGCAGGCCCCGTGGCCGATCCGCGCCCGTCACTCCTTCAAGGCCTGCTCGATCGCGTCCGCGAGCGTCTTCACCACCCTCACCCGCGCGTGCAGCTTGTCTTCCGCCTCCACCACCGTCCACGGGGCCTCTGGCGTGGAGGTGCGCGCCAGCATCTCGTCCACCGCGCCCACGTACGCGTCCCAGCGGGCGCGGTTGCGCCAGTCGTCGGGCCCGATCTTGTGGGACCGGAACGGGTCCTGCTCCCGGTCGCGGAAGCGCCGCAGCTGCTCGTCCCTGGAGATGTGGAGCCAGTACTTCCGGATGACCATCCCGAAGGAGGCCTGGTGGGCCTCGAACTCGTTGATCTCGCGGTAGGCGCGGCGCCACTCCTCGGGCGCGCAGAAGCCTTCCACCCGCTCCACCAGCACGCGGCCGTAGTACGAGCGGTCGAAGATCCCGAGGTGGCCGCCGCGCGGCAGCGCCCGCCAGAACCGCCACAGGTAGTGATGGGCTTTCTCCTCTCCGCGCGGCGCGGCGAAGGAGGAGACGGTGTAGCCGCGCGGCTCGAGGGTCTCGGTGACCCTCTTGATGGCGCCGCCCTTCCCCGCCGCGTCCCAGCCCTCGAACAGGGCCAGGACCGGCACCTGCCGCTCGTACATCTCGAAGTGCAGCTCCCGCAGCCGGAGCTGCTGGGCCGCGAGGCGCCGGGCGTATACCTTCTCCGGCAGCCGCGCCTTCAGGTCCACGGCCTCCAGCGCGCTCAGTCGCCCTCCAGGGGGAGGCCGGCGGCGGCGGCCACGGACCGCACCAGCTCCTGCTCCTGCCTCTCCCGCTGCTCGCGGTCGTCCCGCGTCGCCTCGCGCGCGGCCTGCGTGCGGCTCACCGTCGCCGGCGACTCCCGGCGCCGGCGCAGCGCCTCCTCCATCCGGTCCACGATCGTCTGGAACACCTTGACGCGCGTCCAGCGCGCGTCGGTGGCCTCCACCACCGTCCACGGACAGGCCGCGGTGTGGGTACGCTCCAGCATGTCCTCGATGGCCTCCACCCACCGGTCGTAGCGGCGGTTGCGCCGCCAGTCCTCGCTCTGCACCTTCCACCGCTCCGCGCGGTCGCGCTCCATCCGCTCCAGGCGGCGCCGTTGCTCCTTGCGCGAGATGTGGAGGAAGAGCTTCACCACGACCTGGGCGTCGTCGATCAGCCAACTCTCGAGCTCGTTGATCTGGTCGTAGGCCCGGCGCCACACCTTCTTCTTGACCAGCTTCTCCACCCGCTCCACGAGGACGCGGCCGTACCACGAGTGGTCGAAGAGGGCCATGTGCCCGTCCTCGGGGAGGCGCACCTCGTAGCGCCACAGCCAGTGGTAGCGGTGCTCCAGCTCCGAGGGCGGCGCGCCGGGCCAGGCGCGGAAGGCCCGCGGGTCCAGCCTCTCGGTGAGGCGCTGGATGACGCTGCCCTTGCCCGCGGCGTCCCAGCCCTCGAAGAGGATCACCGTGGGGACCTCGGCGTCCTTCAGGGCGTACTGCAGCTGGCGCAGGCGCTCCTGGAGGGCGGGGAAGACCCTCTGGTACTCGGTGCGGGAGAGCGTGCGGGAGAGATCCACGGCCTCGAGCATCCGCGACTCCTTGGCCTTGGGGCGAAGGATGGTATCATCCCCGGTCTCGGAGGCAGCCCATGCCTTACTTCGATCTCGATCCCCTGCTCGAGACCATGCTGGACGCCGCTCCCAACATCTCCGACCTGAACCTCTCGGTGGGACGGCCCCCCCAGGTGGAGGTGGACGGCCAGCTCCGCGCGGTACCCTACGCCGGGATCGAGCGGCTGCTGCCCTACCAGACCGAGCTCATCGCGATGCGGCTGATGGCGGGCAAGCGGGACGCCACCGAGCGGCTGGTGCGCACCGGGTCCGCCGACCTGTCCTACAGCCTGGCCCGGCGCACGCGCTTCCGCGTGAACATCTTCGCCCAGCGCGGCACCTACTCCGTCGTGCTGCGCGTCATCCCCAGCACGGTCCCCACCGTGGAGGAGCTGGGCATACCGCCGGTGATCAACGAGATCGCCAAGGAGCGCAACGGGATCGTGCTGGTGACGGGTCCCACGGGCTCGGGCAAGTCCACGACACTCGCCGCCATCATCAACAAGCTCAACCGCGAGAAGGCCATCCACATCATCACCATCGAGGACCCCATCGAGTACCTCCATCCGCACAACGTGGCCACCATCAACCAGCGCGAGGTGGGGGCCGACACCCAGACCTTCGCCCTGGCCCTGCGGGCCGCCCTGCGCCAGGCCCCCAAGGTGATCCTGGTCGGCGAGATGCGCGACGTGGAGACGATCTCCATCGCGCTCGAGGCCTCGGAGACGGGCCACCTGGTGCTCTCCACCCTGCACACCATCGACGCCTCCAAGACCATCGACCGCATCGTGGGCGTCTTCCCCAAGAACGAGGAGCGCCAGGTCCGGACGCGGTTCTCGCAGTCGTTCAAGTGGATCGTGAGCCAGCGCCTCATCCCCAAGCAGGGCGGGGGCCGCATGGCGGTGTGCGAGATCCTGCGCTCCAACTCGCGGACCCGCGAATACGTGGCGGAAGGGGAGAAGGAGGGCAAGAGCCTCCTCGACGCCATGGAGGACGGCGTGCTCGAGGGCATGCAGAGCTTCGACTACGAGCTGGAGCGCCTGATCAACGCCGGCGAGATCGATCGGGAGACCGCCCTGTCCTACGCGACCAACCGCACCAACCTCCAGCTCCGCCTGGAGACCCAGGGCAGCGGAGAAGTGGCCGGCATCGGGGTCAAGGCCAAGGAGCCGGCGGCCGCCGGCCGGCGGGCGCCTGCCCCCAAGTCCGAGCTGGACGACCTGATCGAGAGGTAGCGCGTGCAAGCCAGCTGCCCGAAGTGCGCGCACAAGGTGGTCGTCGACGACGCCAAGGCGCCGGATCGGGCCTTCACCGTCAAGTGCCCGAAGTGCCAGACGCCGGTGAAGTTCCCCGCCAAGAGCGCGGCCGCGGCGCCCCCGCCGGAGCCGGCCCCCGCGCCGGCCGCCCCGCGGACCCCGGCCGAGGACATGCGCGCGGATATGATGGCCCAGCTCCGCCGGGAGATGGGCCTGGGCACGGGCGCGGAGGCGGCCGGCAAGCGCGCGCTGGTGGCGCTGGCCGACGCCGGGCAGGCCAGCGCGATCTCGCAGGCCCTCAGCCGCCAGGGCTACACCGTGGACACCTTCGACGACTCGGGCGAGGCCGCCCGGCTGCTCGAGCAGGGCGTCTACTCGGTGGTGGTGACGGGGCGGACGGCCGCGGGCGCGGGCAAGGGCGAGACCCTGCACCAGCGGGTGGGACGGCTCAACCCCGAGGGCCGCCGCGCGGTCTTCGTGGTCCTGGTGGGCGACGAGTTCAAGACGGGTGACGGCACCCAGGCCTTCGCGGCCATGGCCGACCTCGTCCTGAACGGACGCGACGCCGCCGGCGCCGAGGCCGTCCTACGCAGCAGCATGGCCGAGCGGATCCGGCTCTACCAGCTCTTCAGCGACGCCCGCCGGCGCCTCGAGGCCTCGGCGGGCTGATCCCCAGCGAGCCCCAGGCCTCCCACCCGTCCGCAAGTGCCGCCGTTGTCGCGAAGGGCTTTCGCGTCGCATATTCCGCGCCTCCGCTTCGCGACTCGCGTCGACCCCAACCTCGACGATGACTGCTCTTGTTAGGCCGCGTGTTCACGGGCGTACTTCGTAGAAGGAATTCAATGGATTGCCGAAGTCCCGGACGGTGAAACGCGTGAACCCAGCCTCAGCACTCATCTTCCTGGCAACCGCCTCCGGCAATCCGAGGGTTCCAAGGCCGGCGCCTCCTTCTTCGCAGGTGCTGCACGCCAAGCAGTCCAAGACGGAGAACGAATAGAGGAGAGCACCCAGGGGGTGGGCATAGTTCTCCTCCGGCGTGGGCATCCCGTTGATGTCCACGATCAGCCATGTCCCGTCCGGCTTGATGGCGGTCCGGATCGCGCGCATCGCACCAGCCGGATCGGTCATGTCGTGCAGGCAATCCCAGGTGAGGACAAGATCGAAGGATGCATCGCGCGGGAGCGTGTTCGCCGCGGAACGATGGAACGTGACATTGCGCAGGCCCGTCCTGGCAAGGTGGGCCTCGGTGAAGCCAATAGCCAGCTCGGAGCTGTCATAACCGTGGAAGTCCGAGCGCGGGTATGCCCTCGCCATCTCCAAGAGGGCTTTGCCCGAGCCGCAACCGACATCCACGACCTTCGCCCCGGCCGTGAGCTTGGGCACCACGCCGTCCAGGCCTGGGAGAATGACAGGGACCAGGTTTGCCCGCATCCAAGGACTGCTGAATCGGCTTTCCCCCACGGCATGGTCCGGACCGAGATCGTTGTAGGGAACGCCACGGCCAGCTCGGAAAGACTCGAATACGCTCTCCCAGCGCTGAAGGAGAGGAAACATCAGGGCGAAGCCGCCGCCCACGAAGGCGGGGTTGTCTTCGTCCGCGAGCACCGCAGCCTGCTCGCTCGTGAGCTCGAACCGCCCGTCACCCGCATACCGAAGCAGTCCCGCGCTGGCTTGCCCGTGGAGCCACTCGCGGACCCACCGCTCGTGAAGCCTCGCCTTCGCTGCCAGCTCCGCGCTCGTCGAAGGCCCGGACTCACCGAGCGCTCGGTAGAGGCCCAGCCGGTCTCCGATGTAAGCCAGGGCGGAGACCCCGGCCCCGGAGAGATAGCCGATGGCCCTTTCGGTAACCTCCTCGACCTTCTTTGGATCCAGCGCATCCGTCGTCATGATCGTCCTAACCTCTTCGGGACGCGGCGGGCAGGTAGACCTTCTCCACGTAGTCCCGCACCATGCGGTGGGCGCTGAACTGCGGCACCACGGAGACGATGGAGCTCTTCATGACCTGGATCCACCGCCGCCGCAGGCCGTCCTCGGCGCGGTCGAAGAAGAGCGGCACCACCTCCTCCTCGAGGAGGCGGTAGAGGGAGGCGGCGTCCTCCCGGTCCTCGTCCTCCACCTCCGCCGCGTTCTCCTTGCCGATGGCCCAGCCGTTGTCGCCGCGGTAGGCCTCGGCCCACCAGCCGTCCAGGATGCTGAGGTTGATCCCGCCGTTGATGGGGCACTTCTGGCCGCTGGTGCCGCTGGCCTCCTGCGGGCGGCGGGGGGTGTTCAGCCAGACGTCGCACCCCTGCACCATCATGCGGCCCACCTCCATGTCGTAGTCCTCGAGGAACACGAGCTTCCCGCGGAACTCGCCCTGGGCGAGCAGGAAGAGCTGCCGGATGAAGTCCTGGCCCTCGCGGTCGGCGGGATGGGCCTTGCCCGCGAAGATCATCTGCACCGGCCGCCCCTCGGCGGAGACCAGCGCGCGCAGCCTCTCCAGGTCGGAGAGGACGAGGACGGCGCGCTTGTAGGTGGCGAAGCGGCGGGCGAAGCCGATGGTGAGGGCGCGCGGATCGAGCAGCCCCTCCACGCCCCGCAGCTCGTCCGGCGAGAGGCCGTGCCGCGCGCCCTGCGACCGGACGCGCTCGCGCACGAAGCGGATGAGCCGCTCCTTCTGCGACCGGTGCGCGGCCCAGAGGTCGGCGTCGGGGATGGCCTCCACGCGGGCCCACATGTCCCCGTCGAGCAGGCGCTGCTCCCACGCGGGGTCCAGGTGGTGCACGTAGAGCGAGCGCATCTCGGGGCCGATCCAGCTCTCGGTGTGGACACCGTTGGTGATGTAGGAAACCGGGCTCTCGGGCTTCTCCGGCCAGAGGTGCCGCCACATGGCGGAGGAGACCTGGCCGTGGATGCGGCTCACCCCGTTCACGCTCGAGGAGAGGCGGATGGCCAGGGCGGTGAGGTTGAAGTGGCCGTTCTCCTCGCCCAGGGCCAGCGCGGCCTCGGCATCGGAGCCCACGTCGTGGGTCCAGGGGCCCAGGTAGCGGCGGAGCACCTCGCGGTCGTAGGTCTCGTTGCCCGCGGGCACCGGGGTGTGGGTGGTGAAGACGGCGTTCTTGGCCAGGTGCTTCAGGGCCTCGCTCAACCCGTCCCCGCGCCGCACCCGCTCCCGCGCCCGCTCCAGGCCCTGGAAGGCCACGTGGCCCTCGTTCATGTGCCACACCGCGGGCGCGATGCCCAGGGCCCGCAGGGCCCGCACCCCGCCCACGCCCAGGACCACCTCCTGGCACAGCCGCATCTCGCGGCCGCGGACGTAGAGCATCCCCGTTATGGGGCGGTCCGCGGGGTCGTTGAGCGGGATGTCGGTGTCGAGCATCAGCACGGGGACCAATCCCACCTGCGCCTTCCACACCACGGCCTGCACCACGCGGCCGGGCAGGTCGATGGGGACGGTCAGGATGCCGCCGGCCGCGGCCTGTACGGGGAGGACGGGTAGGCGGGCGAAGTCGTAATCGGGGTAGATGTGCTGCTGAAAGCCGTCCGCGTCCACGGTCTGCCGGAAGTAGCCCGAGCGGTAGAGGAGGCCCACCCCCACCAGCGGGACCCCGAGGTCGCTGGCCGCCTTGCAGTGGTCGCCGGAGAGCACGCCGAGACCGCCCGAGTAGACGCCCAGGCACTCGTGGATCCCGAACTCCATCGAGAAGTAGGCCACGCGTCCCGGGAGCCTCTCCGCGTGCTGGGCGAACCAGCGCGGACGGGCGCGGTACTCGTCCAGGGCCTGGATCACGGACTCGTAGGTGTGGCGGAACTCGGGGTCGGCCAGCAGCCGCTGCCACTGGTACGGCTCCACGTTGATGAGGAGCTGCACGGGGTTGTGATAGCGCTGCCAGTGCTCGGGGTCGATCCAGGTGAAGAGGCGCGTGGCCTGCGGGGACCAGCTCCACCAGAGGTCGTAGGCCAGGTCGCGCAGCCGCTCCATCTCCGCGGGCAGCTCGATGTCGGCGATCTGGAGGACCGGGATGTCGATGGGCGTCTGCTCCGCGGCCAGGGCCATCAGGACGCTGCCGGATCGGGTCCCGAGGCCCCGGTGACGAAGGCGCGCAGGCGCTCGGACGCCTCGTCCTCCACGCGGCGGAACTCGACGCCGTATTGCCCGGGACCGGCCAGGCGCACCACCCGCGCGGTGGTGGCGACGGTGTGCTCGGAGTCCGGGATCTGGAAGCGCAGCTGGACCTCGTCCCCCACGGCCAACCCGACGGGGCTCTCCAGCAGCATACCGCTCACGCTGAGGTTGAGGGCGGTGGCGGCGGCGGCTTCTCCCTCTCCCACCACCGCGTCCACGGCGAAGTCCACCGTGAAGCGGGCCTGACGGCGTACGGGGACGTTCAGCAGCCGCGGGAGGCGCTCGTCCCACTCCGGGCCGGCGGGCAGGCGCAGGATGGCGTTGGCCCCGGCCTCCAGCAGCTCCACCTCCGCGGGGTCGAAGTCGCCCCGCGCGGCCACCACGATGGAGAGCCCGCGCGTGGAGGGGTCCTCGCGCAGCGCCGCCACCAGCCGGTCGGACCGGGGCAGCTCTCGGTCCACGATCACGATGTCGGGCTTTGCGGCCACCGCCATCATGCGCGCGTCCTCCAGGCGGGTGGCCACGTGGCGCTCCATGCCCGAGCGCCACAGCAGGGTGTGCCCGAGGTCCTGCTCGAGGTCGGCTTGCGTACAGATGAGCGCCACGGGCATGGCCGCAGAGTCTACTCCAGCTCCGCGAGCCACGCGGCGGGCGAGGCGTCGCTGGGCATGCGCCAGTCGCCGCGCGGGGAGAGGGCCACGGAGCCCACCTTGGGCCCGTCGGGCATGAGCGAGCGCTTGTACTGCTGCTGGAAGAACCGGGTGACGAAGATCCGCAGCCAGCGCCGGATGGCCTCGCCGTCGTAGCGCCCGGCGAAGGCCTGCTCCGCGAGGAAGAACGTCTTGCGCGGGCCCGCCCCCAGCCGCAGCAGGGCGTAGAGGAAGAAGTCGTGCAGCTCGTAGGGCCCCACGATGTCCTCGGTCCGCTGGGCGATGTCGCCGTCCCCCCCCGGCGCCACCAGCTCGGGCGAGACCGGAGTGTCCAGGATGGACTGGAGCACCGTGCGCTCCGCGCCCGTCGTCTCGTGGCCGGCCACCCATTCCACCAGCCGGCGGACCAGCGTCTTGGGGACCCCGCAGTTCACGTTGTACATGGCGATGAGGTCGGCGGCGAACGTGCCGAAGCCCAGCGCCAGCTCCGACAGGTCCGCGGTCCCGACCACCAGGCCCGCTTCCTTGTTGGCCAGGTCCATGAGGATCTGCGTGCGCTCGCGGGCCTGGAGGTTCTGGAAGGTCACGCTCTGCCGGTCGGCGGGGTCGAGGCCGATGTCCTCGATGTGCTGCCGGCAGGCCGGGCGGATGTCGATCTCCCGCAGCTCCACCCGCATGGCCTGGGCCAGGCAGCGGGCGTTGGCCAGGGTGCGCTCCGTCGTCCCGAAGCCCGGCATGGTCACGGCCAGCATCCCTCCGCGGGGCAGGCCGAGCAGGTCGAGGGTCCGCACCGAGACGAGCAGGGCGAGGGTGGAGTCCAGGCCGCCCGACAGCCCCAGGACCGGCCGCTTCACCCGCGCGTGCTCCAGGCGGCGGGCCAGTCCCGCGGTCTGTATGGAGAAGATCTCGAGGCAGCGGTCGTCCAGCGTGGCGGGGTCGTCGGGGACGAAGGGATGGACCTCCACGCGGCGCACCAGCCGGTGCGGGCGCGGGGCGGGGATGGCGGCCAGCGGGATGCGGCGGTGCGCCCGGGCCAGGGCGTGCACGCCCTCCGCGAACGAGGTCTGCCGCGCGCGCTCGACCAGGAGGCGCTCCGTGTCCACGTCGGTGACGAGGAGGTCGCCCTCGCGCTTGAAGCGCTCGCCCTCCGCGAGCAGCACGCCGTTCTCGGCCACCAGGAGCTGGCCGCCGAAGACGACGTCGGTGGTGGACTCGTGCACGCCGGCGTTGGCGTACACGTACGCGGTGATGGTGCGGCCGGACTGGACCTTCACCAGCTCGCGGCGATACTCGGCCTTGGCCACCAGCTCGTTCGAGGCCGAAGGGTTCAGGATCACGGTAGCGCCGGCGATGGCGTGGAAGCTGCTCGGCGGCACCGCCGCCCAGAGGTCCTCGCAGATCTCCACCCCCAGCGCGACCCCGGGCTCCGACTCCAGCGTGAACAGCAGGTCGGCGCTGAAGGGGACCGTCTCCCCCAGGATGCGGGCCGTGTCGGACATGGCGTCGCGCGCGGGTGAGAACCACCGCTCCTCGTAGTACTCCTTGTAGCCCGGGATGTAGCTCTTGGGGACGAGGCCCAGGACCTTCCCCGCCTGCATGACCGCCGCGGTGTTGAAGAGCCGGCCCTCGTGGGCCAGGGGCATGCCGGCCACCATCACCATGGGCGACTTCGCGGTCTCGCGCAGGAGCCGCTCCAGGGCCCGCTCCACGCCCCCGATCAGGGTCGAGAGGCTGAAGAAGAGGTCGGACGCGGTGTACCCCGTGAGCGACAGCTCGGGGAACAGCAGGACCTGGACCCCCCGCTCCTGGGCCGCGCCCGCGACGCGCAACATCTCCGTGACGTTGCCCTCCGGGTCCGCCAGCCGGACCGGCGGGCAGGCGGCGCCCACCCGCAGGAACCCGAAGGGCGCGGTCTTGCGGCTGGTCATCGCCCATCAGGATACACCGGCGCCCGGAGCGGGGCGGCCGTAATAGACGTGCGTGTCGTACGCGAAGGCCACCCGGCCCTGCTCCTGGTGCGCCTCGAAGACGGCGGGCAGCGCCGCCAGCATGGGCCCGCGCCGGGGGTCTCCCTCCGCGGGCGTATAGGAGCTGGACAGGAGCCGTCCCCGGAGGCCGTCCAGGTCGAAGGTCTGCCGGTGGTCGAACCGCCGGGACCGGAACCCGCCGGGACCGAACAACGTCGCGAGAGCGGCCTCGTCCCGGTACCGGCTGCTCACCTCCTCGTAGTCCGTCCCCCACCGCCGGAGGAACGCCTCGTAGTCGCGGAGGAACGGCGTGCCGTCCGCGCGGCGGATGTTCCAGACGAGCGCCACCCACCCGTCGGGACGGAGGATCCGCCGGAACTCCTCGCGGGCCCGGGCCGGGTCGAACCAGTGGAAGGCCTGCCCGACCACGACGAAGTCGAACCGTCCCGCGTCGAGGCCGGTGGCCTCCGCGCGGCCGTCCACGTCGCGGAAGAGACGGCTCCCTCCGAGACGTCTCACGGCCTCCGCCGCCATGGCCCGGTTCGGCTCCACCGCGAAGACCCGGTTCCCGTGGGCCAGGAGCACCTCGGTCAGGATCCCCGTGCCGGACCCCACGTCCGCCACCACGTGGTCCGGCCGCAGGCCGAGCTCCTCGCGCAGCAGGCGGAGCAGCTCCGGCGGGTAGGACGGCCGGTGGCGGGCGTAGTCGGCCACCCGGCCCGTGAAGCGGCGGGTCGGGTCGTCCGGGGGAAGGCCCGCCGGCAAGGTTAGGACGTCACCTTGTCTCGGGCGCCGCGTGCCGCAGCCGGGCCCGGAGCCCCGCCACCAGGCCGGTGCC